>Ga0100398_1001398_pt1 | contig 20563 bp, 15 predicted proteins | sample CryGeymeta201522_FD_81568 | JGI IMG/M metagenome (GOLD analysis project Ga0100398, IMG submission 81568) | Groundwater microbial communities from Crystal Geyser aquifers in Utah, USA - Crystal Geyser metaG 2015-22 | ecosystem: Environmental > Aquatic > Deep subsurface > Groundwater | place: USA...
CACCATCTGGTTCATGTTCTTGCGGCCCTTCTCGGTGGTGGCCGGCTGATTAAAGAAAAAAACCATGGCGACCTCCGCATCGTGGCGCAGGTAGTTCAGCGTCGCCACCAGCGACCAGCGGTCCATCTGGGCCTGGTTGATCTGTTGCGTGCCGTGGTAGAGACCGGTCGTGTCGCCCAGGCCCACGGTATTGGCGGTGGCGAACAGCCGGAAATAGGGGTTGGGCGTGATGATCTCGTTCTGATCCATCAGGGTCAGCTTGCCGTCATGCTCCAGCACGCGCTGGATCACGAACATCACGTCGGCGCGGCCGGCATCGTATTCGTCGAAGACGATGGCGACGGGATTGCGCAGGGCCCAGGGCAGGATGCCCTCGTGGAATTCCGTCACCTGCTTGCCGTCGCGCAGTTTGATCGCGTCCTTGCCGATCAGGTCGATCCGGGAGATGTGGCTGTCGAGGTTCACGCGGACCGTGGGCCAGTTCAAGCGCGCGCCGACCTGTTCGATATGGGTCGATTTGCCGGTGCCATGATAGCCCTGCACCATCACGCGGCGGTTCCACCCGAAGCCAGCAAGGATCGCCAACGTGGTGTCGGGGTCGAACTTGTAGGTGCTGTCGACCTCGGGAACACGGTCGGATCGCTGAGGAAAGCCCTTCACCTTCATATCGGTGTCGATGCCGAATACATCGCGGACCGAGAAGTCCTCGGTCGGTTTCGCATCGATGTTCAAGCTGCTTTCGGCCATGGTGCCCTCAGAGGTCGGAAATTCCAATCGTGTCGTGGTGCAACATATCGCGGGGGGCTGCAAGGGGAAGGCCACATCGGATCGGGGCATGTTTTGCGGCTGGTAAGTCTGGGCGCTCCGTGCTGAATTGTGGCCATGACGACAGCCCGGGATCTTGAGGATTTGATGGCGCGCATTCAGATGCGCGACCGCGCTGCGTTCTCTGCCCTCTACTCGGCCACTTCGGCGAAACTATTCGGCATCTGTCTGCGTGTGTTGAAGGACCATGCACTGGCAGAGGATGTGTTGCAGGTGGTTTACGTGAAGGTCTGGAACAAGGCGGATCGGTATCAGGTCACGGGGCACAGTCCGATGACGTGGCTGATCACGATCGCGCGCAATGCGGCGATCGATCGGCTGCGCGCCTCCGGACCCGCGACGGTGGATGTCGATGACGTGCTGACGCTTGCCGCACCCGGCCCGACGCCGGAACAGGCCGCCGTGGCAGCGGGCGAAGCGCGCCGGATCGTGGATTGCCTGGCCGAGCTGGAAGCTGACCGCGCGGCCGCCGTGCGCGGTGTTTATCTTGAGGGCCAGTCCTACCAAGACCTGGCCGAGCGATATTCGGTGCCGCTCAACACCATGAAAACCTGGCTGCGCCGCAGCCTCATCAGCTTGAGGGAGTGCCTGTCGTCGTGACCGACCGGACTGACATTTCGTCCGACCCTACGGGGGAGGCCGCCGAATACGTGCTCGGCCTGCTGGACGCGGATGACCGGCGGGCGTTTGAGGCGCGTCTACGATCGGAGCCAGCCTTGGCGGCCGAGGTACGTGCATGGCAGGGCTATTTCGCGACCATGGCAGAGGTCGAAGTCGATGACGTGGCGCCACCGGCCTCGGTGCGGCGTGCCGTGGAGGCCGCGCTGTTCGGGCCCGAAGCGTCGGCCGGACAGTCGATTTGGAACCGGGTCGCGTTCTGGCGCGGCTTGTCACTGGCCACGACGATCATGGCGGCGGTGGCCGTGGGCTTCGCGATCGTTCCTGACATCCGGCCTCCCGATCCGGGCCAGGTGCCCGAGGTGCCGGACGAGACCGGGATTCCGCCCGGCATGCTGTTGATGACCCATCTCGTGCCGATCGACGGATCGGGCCTTGGTCTCGCGGTCACGCGGGAGCCGTCGGGTGTGTTGCAGGTGCGCCGCGTAGCGGGCGGCGCGGGCGATGGCCGCGCGCGGGAACTGTGGCTTATTGCGGGTGAGCGCGCGCCGATATCGCTGGGTCTTTTGGGTGACGAGGCGCTGACGACCCTCAGGCCCGACGATGAGGTCGCGCAATTGTTCACGGTTGGTGCGTCGCTTGCGATCTCCGATGAGCCTCCGGGCGGGTCGCCCACCGGTGCGCCGACAGGCGCCATCCTGGCACTCGGGACCCTTGTTGCGCTCTGACCGCTTCGGCAAGGTGATCAAGACAGTCATCGTTTTCGATGTTCCGAGATATTTTTCGACCCGCGCCGAAAGTTTTTTCACGAATTCTGAAACTCCCGCCTGCCAGCCCCCGTGGTTGAGTGCATGCCCGGCAAGCAACCGGGCCGTCAACCAAACGGGAGCTACCATGACTTTCACGAAAAAAGCCGCCTTGCTGACCGCCGCCGCCACTTTCTGTGCAACAGCGGGCCATGCACAAAGCAACCCCACCGTGGGTGGCGCGCCGATGCTGGCGGAGCAAACCATTGTTCAGAACGCATCGAATTCGCCCATTCACACCACGCTGGTCGCCGCTGTGGTCGAGGCGGGTCTGGTCGAGACCCTGTCCGGCCCCGGTCCCTTCACCGTGTTCGCGCCGACCGATGCGGCTTTCGCTGACCTGCCCGCAGGCTCGGTCGAGGCGCTGCTTGAACCGCAGAATGCCAACCGGCTGGCCCAGATCCTGACTTGCCACGTCGTCGCGGCCGAGGCGTTTTCGACCGACATCATGGGCATGATCGCTGCCGATGGCGGCAGCCATGCCGTGACAACCGTGGGCGGATGCGTATTCAACGTCTCTTCGTCCGGTGGGCAGATCATGATCGAGGACGAGCAGGGCCGTATGGCGACAGTGACGATCGCTGATGTCGATCAGTCCAATGGCGTGATCCATGTGATCGACACCGTCCTGTTGCCGACCGGCTGAGGGCATCGGAAGGTTTGATCGGTTCGATCGGGGGCAGCGGTCGATCAATCCGGAGGGGCGGGCATTGCCTTGGCCCCTCCACCGCTTCTGGCAGACACCCATCAACGAGACGCGGTCGACCGGTTGCTTCCCCCTGGAAACTTCAACTTCCGTGTCGAGGCGCCCAAGGGAAATGGCCGGACTGAATGGCTCGGCCTTTTCTTTTTGGCAGCATCGTTGCGCCAGTGCAGCCCTGCACGATCAGGGGGGTCAGTTCCAGCAACTGACCCTGACTGTGATATCGGCGGCTTCGCGGCTCAGGTTCTCGCGGTTCATGGGTTGTGCGGGCTGTGCCAGCGTCACGCTGACCCCGGCCTGCTGCAAGACCGTCACGAGTTGATCTGCCCGCAGCGCCAGCGTCACGTCCGACGGCAAGGTGCGATTGCCGACCGTTCCCGGCAGAACCATGCCGATGACATTGCCCGACAGGTCGAGCACCGGGCCGCCAGCCTCGGTATCCTGCGTTTCGACGTCGAGGCGTTGCACGGTTTCTTCCCCGTTCAGCCCGCGCAATTCCGCCAGACGGCCAAACGTGGTGGCGGCCGAGGAAAGCGCGCCGCCGAACGGATAACCGGCCACTGCGATATCCGTGCGCAATCGTGCGGGATCGGAAGCCAACCGCGCAAAACCAAGCGGGGCCAGCTGCTGGTTCGGCGTCAGGATCGCGATGCCAAGCGTGTCGTCCCGGAACGCCACGGTCGCGTCATAGGAATTGTCTATCAGAACCTGCCGACATTGGCCGATCACTTCCGTCGTGGTCAGCACTGTGCCGCGCGCATCGAGGAAGAAGCCACTGCGGATCAGGTCCGGACGGCGCACCGTCAGGCCCGAGACCATGTCGATGGACTCGTCCAGCCCCTCCGGCACGGCGGCCGGGTCGAGCGCGCCATCGACGGCTTGGAAGCTCGCCTGCATCAGCGGCAGGACCCGTTCCATCAATTCGTCCTGTTCGGGCGGCCAGATCAGGGTGAAGCCCTTGACCGCCGCTCCGACAAGCCGTGCCTCGGTATGGCTGCGCAGGGTCGTGTTCTGGCCGGTCAACAGGAAGCTGTCGCCCTGCCGCTGGCGCTCGCCCTCCAACGGCACGATGTCGAGGGTTTGCATGATCTCGTAGAGCCCGAACAGGGTCGCGCGGTCGCCGGGTTGAGAGATGAGAAGCACGCGCACCCCGCTGTCGTTGCGGCTGTCATATTGCGCGAAGGGGAAGTTGTAACTGTCGAACTGGACCAGCGCCATCGGCAGGTCGATCTGGATGCCCGCCTGCGCATCAAGGGTCGGCTGCATGCCCATCTGCGCCAGTTCGGACTCGACTTCGCCCAGAAGCTGCGCCCGCTGTCGGGTGGTCAGGACGCCCGTCGGCTCGAACCCTCGGGCCGTCTGGTAAGCCTGCATCGCGGCCCGGGTGCCGGGACCGAAGTCGCCATCGATGATGGACGTGTAGAACCCGAAATACTGCATCGCGATCTGCAGGGCATCGCGCTCTTCCCGGGTCAACTGCGCCTCGGATTGGCGGGCTTCCTGCAAGGTCTCGTCCAGAACGGGGACGGGGGCAGGTGCAGGCGCGACATCCTCGATGACGGTTTCCACTATGCCGCCATCCGTGACCGCAGAAGCGACACCGCCGCCCTGAAGCACATTCGCGCCGACAGGGTAGAACTGGTTGGCATAAAGGTCACCCTCCTCGAGGAAGCTGTCGCGGGGGATCAGGCCCTGGGCCAGCAACTGTTGCAGCGCGAGGCGTCCCAGATCGGGATCGTAGGGACCGAGGGCAACGGCATAAAGACCCGTGGTCGCACGGAACCCGTTCACATTCTCCACCAACTGCGCATAGGCGCGCACGCGGGCTTCAGCGGTGGCGAGGTCGGGATGCGCTTCGATCTGCAAAAAGACGCGGTCCTGAGCCTGCGCGCCCCGGGGGAAAAGCAGCCCAAGGGTTGCAACAAGGGTAAGGGTCAGAAGCCCTCGCAAAATCTGCATCGACATGGGGGTCACAAAATCCTGTTCAACGTTATCTGCGGTTTGCCATCGGGTCCGCCGCGCAGGCGACCCGATCATCGGCGCGACATTATAAGGGGTTGCGGGCGATTGCACCCTCAAACACCATAGTTTTCTTCCGTGGCGTGACCGAGATGTGCCAGCTTCCGGCAAAGCGCCTTTGTTGACCCTGCCGCACGCCCCGTCTAGTCATCCGCCAAACCCCGAGAAGTCCGGAGCCCCTGCATGGCCGAGCCGTCCCAACCGCGATCGTTTCAGGAGATCATCCTGCGCCTGCAAGCCTATTGGGCGGCCAAGGGTTGCGCGATCCTGCAACCCTATGACATGGAGGTTGGTGCCGGCACGTTCCATCCGGCGACCACGCTGCGTTCGCTTGGCACGACGCCATGGGCCGCCGCGTATGTGCAGCCGTCGCGCCGCCCCACCGATGGGCGCTATGGCGAGAACCCCAATCGCCTTCAGCACTACTATCAATACCAAGTGCTCATCAAACCCTCCCCGCCCGATTTGCAGGACCTCTATATCGGCTCGCTCCGCGCCATCGGCATCGATACCGATGTCCACGATATCCGTTTCGTGGAGGACGACTGGGAAAGCCCGACGCTCGGTGCATGGGGTCTGGGGTGGGAAGTGTGGTGCGACGGCATGGAGGTCAGCCAGTTCACCTATTTCCAGCAGGTCGGCGGCCATGATTGCCACCCCGTCTCGGGCGAGCTGACCTATGGGTTGGAGCGTCTTGCGATGTATGTCCTCGGCATCGATCACGTCATGGACATGCCCTTCAATGATCCCGACGCGCCAATCCCGCTGAGTTATGGCGATATATTCCGCCAGACGGAGGAGGAATACAGCCGCCACAATTTCGACGCCGCCACCACCGCGACCCTCCTGCGCCATTTCGAGGATGCAGAGGCGGAGTGTCGGCAGTTGCTCGAACACGCATCCGTCGATCCCAAGACCGCGAAGCGGATCATCATGGCGCATCCGGCCTATGATCAGGCGATCAAGGCCAGCCACGTGTTCAACTTGCTTGATGCGCGCGGCGTGATCTCGGTCACCGAGAGGCAAGCCTATATCGGCCGGGTGCGGGCGCTGACCAAGATGTGCGCCGACGCCTTCGTGCAGACCGAGGCGGGCGGCGCAGCGCCGCAGGGGGGCGCGGCGCCATGACCTCAGGACGCCTTGTTGTGATCGCCATCATCAGCATCACGATCTTGTTCGGGATCGGCGTTTGGTATGCCTCCACCCGCGCCTATTACGTGCGGTTGGAGACGGTGGAGATCACGCTGCAACGCCCAGACGGAACGCTGCTGCCGCTTGAAATGGCGGGCGCCGAGGGGATCGACGCCGATACCTCGCCATTGCGCTTTCGCGCCTGCTTCCGGGTCGAGCCGGAGACGGTCGCAAGCCTCCTCGCCGCTGCGATGCCCTATGCCGAGGCGACGCCCCTGCTGGCGCCCGGCTGGTTCGACTGCTTCGATGCCGACGCTATCGGCGAAGCGATCGAGGCAGGCGAGGCGCAGGCCGCTCTGGGCGTCCGCAACATCTCGCGCGGGGTGGACCGCGTCGTGGCGCTGTTCCCGGACGGGCGTGCCTTCGCGTGGAACCAGCTGAACGGCACGTTGGAATAGCCCCGCCTCCCTTGCTCCCCCGCTCCATCCGCGCGATAGACCGCGCCAAGCCCCGCCAAGGCGCGACCCACCAAGGAAGTCCCAGTCCCGATGCCCGACCTGCTGCTTGAGCTCTTTTCCGAGGAAATCCCGGCCCGCATGCAGGGCCGTGCCGCCGACGACCTGAAGAAACTGGTGACCGATGGTCTGGTCGATGCGGGGCTGACCTATGCCTCCGCCGGAGCCTTTGCCACGCCCCGCCGTCTGGTGCTGACGATCGAGGGGCTGACCGCAGCCTCGCCCACCACCTCCGAGGAGCGTCGCGGCCCGCGCACCGATGCGCCGGAACAGGCGCTGGAGGGATTCCTGCGCGGCGCGGGCGTCACGCGCGGCCAATTGGAGGCGCGCGACGAGAAGAAGGGCAGTTTCTTCTACGCCACGATCACGACGGAGGGCCGACCCGCCTCCGCGATCATCGCGGATGTCGTGCCGCAGGTGATCCGCTCCTTCCCCTGGCCGAAATCCATGCGGTGGGGGACCGGCAGCCTGCGTTGGGTGCGGCCGTTGCAGTCGATCCTGTGCATCCTGTCCGATGAGACCGGGTCGGAGGTCGTCGCATTCGACGTGGACGGCATCGCCTCCGGCAACACGACCGGAGGCCACCGCTTCATGGCGCCGGACCGGTTTTCCGTTGCGAATTTCGAGGATTACAGCGCGAAGTTGAAGCGCGCCTTCGTGGTCCTGTCCGCCGCCGACCGCGCCGAGGCGATCTGGCATGACGCCACCACCATGGCCTTCGCCGCGGGGTTCGACGTGGTCGAGGACGCGGCCCTTCTGGCGGAAGTTGCCGGGCTGGTGGAATGGCCGGTGGTGCTGATGGGCGAGATCGGTGAAGCCTTCCTGACCCTGCCGCCGGACGTGCTGCAAACCTCCATGCGCGAACACCAGAAGTTCTTTTCCGTCCGCAACCCGGCCACAGGCCGGATCGAGCGCTTCATCACCGTGGCCAACCGCGAGACGGCGGACAACGGCGCCGCGATCATTGCGGGCAACACCAAGGTTCTGACCGCGCGCCTGTCGGATGCGAAATTCTTCTGGGAGAACGACCTGCGGGTGGCCAAGGCGGGGATGGGTGATTGGCTCGACGGGCTGAAATCGGTCACCTTCCACGCGAAGCTGGGGTCTCAGGCCGACCGGATCGAACGCATTGCGGCGCTGGCCCGCGAGATCGCGCCGATGGTGGGCGCCGAACCCGATCTGGCCGACGAAGCGGCGCGGATTGCCAAGGCCGATCTGCGATCCGATATGGTGGGCGAATTTCCTGAATTGCAGGGCGTGATGGGCCGATACTATGCGCTGGCGGCCTGCCGCGCGCCCGAGGTGGCCGATGCCTGCCGCGACCACTGGAAGCCGATGGGGCAGGGCGACGACGTGCCGACCGCGCCCGTGTCGCTGGCCGTGGCGCTGGCCGACAAGATCGACACGCTGACGGGGTTCTGGGCGATCGACGAGAAGCCCACGGGGTCGAAGGATCCGTTTGCTTTGAGGCGTGCGGCTTTGGGTGTGGTGCGGATGGTTTTGGAGAATGGGGTGCGGTTGAGACTGCGCGATCTGCTTGTGAGCGGGCAGGTTCTTCATCTTCCGGCTGTTTTGACCCTCAAAGACCCGTCTGACTTTCCCGATGACTGGCAAGCCGATACGTCCAATGACCTCCTCGCCTTCTTTCACGACCGCCTCAAGGTCCACCTCCGCGACGAGGGCATCCGCCACGACGTGATCGACGCGGTGCTGGCCATGCCGGGGGCCGATGACCTCGTGCTGGTCGACCGCCGCGCCCGCGCACTCGCCGCCTTCCTCGCCACCCCCGACGGCGAAAACCTGATCCAGGGCTACCGCCGTGCGGCCAATATCCTGCATCAGGCCGAGGACAAGGACGGCGTCGAATACCGCTACGGGGCCGATGTTAAATTCGCCGAAACCGACGAGGAACGTGCGCTGTTCGATGCGCTCGCCAAGGCCGAGGCCGCTATCTTGCCCGTACTGGACGCCGAGGATTTCGCCGGTGCGATGATCCACATGGCCAGCCTTCGCACCCCCATCGACGCCTTCTTCAAGGCCGTGCAGGTCAATTCCGACAACGCCATCGTGCGGCGCAACAGGCTCAACCTGCTGCATCGGATCACGGCGATCTGTGGCGGCGTGGCGGATTTGTCGATGATCGAAGGGTAGGCCCCAGCCCGCCTGCTGCGCCGCAGCTATCACTTTTCTTTGCAGGTGCGGCAAAAAGAGGCGCTTTTCGGTCGCAAACTGCCCGGTTAACTGGACACAAGGCTTTAGCGTTGTATCTTTGTCAGATCGCAACCGGAGCAAGTCCCATTCTCACCGCGCCTGATTTTGTCGAAGTTACAGCAAATGCCGACATCCGCACGGATCGGCATGGCAACCGCGCGAAATGCCTGCAGAGGTTGGTGCGTCTGGACTTGCCGGTGCCTCTGACCGTGGCGCTCAGCTTCGACACCGTGCGCGCCGTGGCGGACGGGCGGATGCCCGACCTCGAAGCTTTGGTGGGATTGTTCGGTGCCGACGCGCTGTTATCCGTGCGGTCTTCTTCCGCTGCGCCGGATTGGGGCGGGCCGGGAACGATGCTCAACATCGGTATGGGCGATGCCGTGGCTGAACGGCTGTCGAAGACGCACGGTTCGGACGTGGCTGATGCCGCCTACACGTCCTTTATCCGCACCTATGCGGTAGAGGTGCATCGCCTTGACGCCGACGATTTCGAAAATCCGATCACGCCCCGTATCGCCAAGCAGCGTTACGAGGACGAGATGGATGAGCCGTTTCCCCAGGATCCCCACGTGCAACTGGCCGAAGTTCTGCGCGCCATGGCGCGCGCCTGGGAAGGCACGACCGCGCGATTGCTGCGGCAGGCCCAGGGCGCGCCCGTCGATGCAGGGCTTGGACTGATCGTGCAGGAGATGGCCCTTGGCCCGGCGCAAGGCATTTCCGGTGCGGGCGTGGTCCAGTTCGTGTCGTCCGAGACCGGGGAGCCACAGGTTACCGGGCGCTACCTGCCAATGGGGCAAGGGCGCCAGGCGCTGACAAAGGGGGCCGCGCAGTTCATCGTGTCCGATCCGCGCGGTCCGGCGCTGGAGGATGTGGCCCCGGACCAGGTCGCAATTCTGCGCGATGCCGCGGCCCTCATGCGTCAACGCCTGCGCGAAGAGATGCAGATCGAGTTCACTTTGATGGGCGGCACCTTGTCGATCCTCGACGCCGTGAGGACGCCCCGTTCCGACCGGGCGGAGGTGGCGATCGCGGTGGCGCTGGCCGAGGACGGTGTCATCTCGCGGGAGGAGGCACTGCTGCGCATTCCGCCTTTCACGCTGACTGGCCTGTTGCATCGGCAGATCAAGGCCAATGCCGTGCGGGATGTGTTGACCACGGGCATTGGTGCGGCACCAGGCGCCGCGACGGGCAAGATCGTCTTCTCCGCCGCCGCCGCCCAAGCCGCTGCCGCTCAGGGCGAGCCCTGCATCCTTGTGCGGCGCGAAACCAGCCCCGAGGATATCCGCGGCATGCACGCGGCCCAGGCGATCCTGACCGAGCGCGGCGGCGCCACTTCCCATGCGGCGGTGATTGCGCGTGGCCTCGGCCTGCCCTGCGTGGCCGGAGCGACGCAACTTCAGTTGGATCCGCGCAAGAGGACGTTGACCGTGCCTGGCCGCAAGGTGTTCCACGAGGGCGATGTCATCACCCTCGACGGTTCGGCCGGACATGTGCTGGCCGGGGCTGTGGAGATGGTGGAGCCCGCCTTGGGCGGTGCCTTCGCCAAACTGATGGATTGGGCCGATGCCGTGCGCGATATCGGGATCCGGGCCAATGCCGACACACCCGCCGATGCGGCGATGGCGCAGCGTTTCGGGGTGGATGGCATCGGCCTGTGCCGGACCGAGCACATGTTCTTCGACGCCGCTCGGCTGACCGTCATGCGCGAGATGATCTTTGCCGAAGAGTCGCAGGACAGGCAGGCTTCGCTCGACCGGCTACTGCCTATGCAACGCGCAGATTTCATTGAGCTTTTCAAGTTGATGCGGGGTCAGCCGGTCACCATTCGCCTGTTTGATCCGCCCTTGCACGAATTCTTGCCCGGCGATCGTGAAGGGATCCGCCTGCTGGCCGAGGCCCTGGACCTACCGGTTTCCCGCGTCGCCGCGCGGATCGAAAGCCTCCAGGAATTCAACCCGATGCTGGGTCTGCGCGGTGTCCGCCTTGGCTTGACGATGCCCGAGATCTACGAGATGCAGGCCCGCGCCATCTTCGAAGCCGCCATCATGGCATCGCGTAAGGGGGCGCCAGTGGTGCCGGAAATCATGATCCCTCTGGTCTCGGCCAAACGGGAGGTGGAACTTGTGAAGTCCCGCGTCGATGCCATTGCAGCCGAGGTGCGCGCCAAAAAAGGGCAAGATTTCACCTACCGCATCGGTGTCATGGTCGAAACGCCCCGCGCGGCACTTCGGGCGGGCGAGATCGCGCTGCATTGTGCTTTCCTGTCATTCGGAACCAATGACCTGACCCAGATGACCTATGGCCTCAGCCGTGACGACGCGGGCCGCTTCATGTCGATCTACGTGCAGCAGGGCGTGTTTGCCGAAGATCCGTTTCGCGAACTGGATATCGACGGGGTGGGAGAGTTGTTGCTTCTTGGGTCGGAGAGAGGGCGCGCCGCACGCCCCGGACTGACCATCTCTTTGTGCGGCGAACATGGCGGCCACCCGGACTCGATCGAGTTTTGCAGGCGCGCCGGGTTCGATTATGTGTCCTGTTCGCCGTTCCGCGTCCCGGTGGCCAAACTGGCCGCTGCGCAATTGTCCATCAAAGACAAGGCATTGCCTCTCGACGTTGATGTATAGCTTGAAGCAAGCCCGATCCGCTATCCCTAGTGGTGATTTTTGTGCTGCCCACATAATAGGCAGTCGTTTTGCAATAATTGTCAGATTGCGTTACCGAGCCTTAACGACAAGGGTTCAAGATTCACGCCTTGAATGAATCTTGCCAAAACCCCGGGAAGGGTAGCAGTGATGAAGGCTCGATTGATGTCTGCGCTTGGCGCGGGCTTTTTGACATTGTGCGTGATGTCGGTGGCCAATGCGCAGAACGTTTCGGCGATGGACGTGACACTCAGCACCTCGGCGGAAGCGGTGGGATTGCCAGGCGTGCTGGGGCAATTGATGGGCATGGAAAATGCATCCCTGTCCGCGCTGACTTCGAACCGTTTGCGCCAGATCGCGTCTCCGTTTTCGGGCGCGGACGACCAGGACGATCCGCGCATCATGGATCCCGTTGAACTTGCCGCCCTCGGCGCGCCGAGTGGCGGGGCGGAATGGCGCTGTCTGACCGAGGCGCTCTATTTCGAAGCGCGTGGTGAGCCGATAGAGGGTCAATATGCAGTTGCGGAGGTTATCCTGAACCGGGTCGATCATCCCGGTTATCCCGGCAGCATCTGCGGCGTCGTCACCCAGGGAACCGGACGCCAGTTCGCCTGCCAGTTCAGCTATGCCTGCGACGGGCGTTCGGAACAGATTGGCGATAGGGACGCTTGGAACCGGGTCGGCCAGATCGCACGCATCATGATGGATGGTGCGCCGCGCGATCTGACGGCGGGCGCAACCCACTTCCACGCCGATTGGGTCAATCCACAGTGGGCAAGCCTGTTTCCCCAGACTGCGGATATCGGCATTCACTTCTTCTACCGCCAGCAATACTGAATCTTCGATACAGCCGCAGAGGGTCGGAAAAGGGCAGGGCAGCGCCGCAAGCGCCCCATTGCTGCTTCGTGCAACCGTGTTACACGGCCCCGACCGATGCAGAGGCTTTCCATGACTGACGAGATTTCACAGGCATTCGGCCATCCGTTGCAGCGGGCGCAGGCGATGGCGAGTGCTGTGCGCGACCGCATTAGCATGACGGATCACACTCGGGCATTGGAAATAGGGGCATTTCAGGCTGAGCGTGGCGTGACGCAGCACATTCGCTTTGACGTGGTGGTAGAAGTCGAGACCCGGGCCGAGAGCGCTGTGGACGATGTGGACCGCATCCTGAGCTACGACACCATCGTGGAGGCCATCGACATCGCGCTTGCAGCCGAGCGGGTAAACCTGCTGGAGACGTTGGCTGCGCGGATCGCCGACGGCATCCTGTCCCATCCCCTTGCGGCACGTGTCTTCGTGCGCATCGGAAAGCTGGATCGGGGGCCCTACACGCTGGGTGTGGAGATCGTGCGTGATGCTCCGGAAGGCCGCCGCCGTTTGCGTCTGCTTGATGACGCGGCACCGCATCCGCGCGTAGTGTTCTTGTCGAACGAAACCATTCAACGCCCGGACCTGTCGGCTTTGCTGGACCGGCTGGCAGACTGCCCTGCGCCCCTGATCCTTTGTGTGGGTCACCACGACCAGCCGCAGCCGCAAGTCGCCCTCGCAATGCCGCAGCGTCGCATCGCGCTTTTGGCGATCGAGCAGTCGGCCTGGATCCTTGCCTCCCGCGACCCGCGCTGCGTGGTTGTGGACAGCAGGACCGAGCTTGATTGGGCCATGCGCCATGGAAAGATCAGCGTCTGGGCACCGTCCAAGCTGGTATTGGATGCGGTTGATGGGCCCGAAGTCGGGGAAACGCGCCCCTCGGCGCTGGCGGCATGGCTTGCCGGAGCATTCGACGCATCCGGATTCCTCGCCTTCGGGGCGAATAATCCTCCGGCTGCCGCGCGCATCTTTGCGGCCGATGCCATGCCGGATCGATCCGAGCTTACTTAAGCCGCAACAGGCGCTGTCCAGCGCCGCCGTCTCCGACATCGCGGAACCCTGCTTTCCGCAGCACCCGCAATGAGGGCTCGTTCCCGTCGTTCACACGTCCGAAGAACCGGTCTTCGCGCAGTTCGGTCCGGGCGTGGTCAAGGGCTGCATTGAGGAATTCGCTGGCAAGCCCCTGTCCCCAGACCTCGGGCACGAAGTGGAACAGGACCTCCAATCCGTCATCGGCGAAACCGATCCGAAACCCGCCGACCCCGATTTCGTGCCCTGCATGGGAAAGCGTCCATGGCGCGATCCGGTGACGCCCGTAATCCTGAATGTCGCGGTCCAGGTCACCTTCGCCGTTCCCCTCGAACAGACGCTGATAGAGGCCGAGCGCCAATGGGCGAGGCGGACGGCCGGTCAATCGGGTCGTGCGGAAGGTGATGGCGGTGATCATGAGGACAGCATTGCAGAAATATCGTGCGCCGACGACTGTGAAATTGGGCCACGGCCCAAGGATGTTGAGAACTTGTGCATTCTGGCTCGCCGGGCTAGGTCGCGGCATGCCAGACTATTTCCGCCCCATCCCGTCTTGCGATCCGGCGCGCCCGTCCGGTGCCGTGCGACTTGCTGGAGGGTGGTCATGGTTCGACCGGGTCGAATTGCTGCGGCGTGATGGTCCGCCCCGAATCGTTCCTGTGACCGAGATACCGGATGCTGCACTTCGCCGTCTCAGTGCTCCGCGAAGTGCCCTTGACGATGTGTCGCTGGATCGCCCCCGACTGATGGGTATTCTGAACACGACACCGGACAGTTTCTCAGATGGCGGACGCCACAGGGACAGCAATGCAGCCCTTGCGCGGGCACGGACGATCTTGGCCGAGGGCGCGGATATCCTTGATATCGGAGGGGAATCCACGCGCCCGGGGGCCGCGGTGGTTTCCGTCGCGGACGAGATATCCCGGACGGCCCCCGTGATTGCCGCCCTGATCGCAGCTTCGCGCAACGCGGGTGCCGCAGCGCCGGTGATCAGCCTGGACACGCGGAAAACCGACGTGGCACAGGCGGGTCTCACGGCCGGGGCGAGGATCATCAACGATGTGTCTGGCCTGCGTTTCGACCCTGATCTTGCCGACCTTGTAGCCGAACAGGAATGTCCCCTGATCGTGATGCACTCCATCGCGACACCCGATATCATGCAGTCCTTGGCCGAGAACGCTTATACCGACGTAGTGCTCGACGTCTTCGACGCGCTGTCGGCGACGATAGACACGGCGGTTGCCGCAGGGATCGCGCGCGAGCGGATCGTGGTGGATCCCGGCATCGGTTTTGGCAAGACCGACGACCACAACCTGTCCCTCATCGCGCGGGTGTCGCTGTTTCACGGTCTTGGTTGCCCGATACTCCTCGGGGTCTCGCGCAAGGGCCTGATCGGGCGCGTCTCAGGCGAGGCGACGGCCGACAGGCGGGGGCCGGGATCGGCGGGGGTCGGCCTATGGGCGGTGTCGCAGGGCGTTCAAATCTTGCGGGTCCATGATATAGAGTTGCACAAACAAGCGATCGCCCTGTGGTGGGCCGCGCATATCGGCGGCTGAACGCGACCGGATTGAGGACGAGCGAAGATGACACGCAAACTGTTCGGCACCGATGGGGTTCGGGGGCAGGCCAACACCTATCCGATGACGGCTGACATGGCTTTGCGCCTCGGCGCGGCTGCGGGGCGTTACTTTCGCCGCGATGGTGCGGCAGGTCATCGGGTGGTGATCGGCAAGGATACGCGTCTGTCGGGCTACATGATCGAGAACGCTCTGACGGCGGGCTTCACCTCTACCGGCATGAATGTGCTGTTGCTGGGGCCGGTTCCGACCCCTGCGGTAGGATTGTTGACGCCCTCGATGCGGGCCGATGTGGGGGTCATGATATCGGCCTCGCACAACCCGGCGGAGGACAACGGGATCAAGTTCTTCGGACCCGACGGATTCAAGCTGAGCGACGAGGCCGAGCTGGCGATCGAGGCCTTGACGCTTGAGGGGGTGCAGCCGGCCCGGGCCGCCGCGATCGGGCGTGCGAAGCGGATCGACGACGGACGCTTTCGGTATCAGGAACGGGTCAAATCCACCTTTCCCGGCGAATTGCGGCTCGATGGTTTGAAAATCGTGATCGATTGCGCGAACGGTGCCGCTTACAAGACGGCACCGGAAGTGTTGTGGGAACTGGGGGCTGAAGTGATCTCCCTCGGGGTGGAGCCCAACGGGTTGAACATCAATCTCGGCTGCGGCTCGACCAAGCCGGAGGCGGCGGCGGCGCGGATCCGCGAAACGGGTGCCCATGTGGGCATCTGCCTCGACGGGGATGCCGACCGGGTGATCCTGATCGACGAGACCGGCGAAGTGGCCGATGGCGACCAGATCATGGCGCTGTTCGCGAACCGTTGGGCGGAGGAGGGGCGGTTGCGCGGCAGAACCCTTGCGGCGACGGTAATGTCCAACCTTGGGCTGGAGCACTATCTGTCCGCCCGCGCCATCAAGTTGCATCGCACCGCCGTGGGCGACCGTTACGTGGTGGAGGCGATGCGCGCCCATGGTTTCAACCTTGGCGGCGAACAATCCGGTCATATCGTGATGACGGACTATGCCACAACGGGGGACGGATTGATCGCGGGCCTGCAATTCCTGGCGGAGATGGTGCGCACGGGTCGCCCTGCATCGGAACTGGCGGCGAATTTCGAGAAAGTCCCGCAGGTATTGAGGAATGTGCGCTACCTTGCGGGGACGATGCCGTTGGAGGCGCCCTCCGTACTGGCCGCGATTGCCGCGGGCGAGCAGCGATTGAACGGAACCGGGCGGCTTTTGATCCGCAAATCGGGAACCGAGCCGCTGATCCGCGTCATGGCGGAGGCTGAGGACGAAGCGCTGATGGAGGCGGTCGTGGCCGAGATCGTGGGCGCGGTCGAGGCCTCGGTCTGAGGCGGCGTCGATGGGTGCTTATCACGCGTGATAATGTGGGTTAAGGCACTGGTTCAAATAAGAAAAGCGGATTTCGTTCAGCTTTGCTCAACCATGATCGAGCGTCGGCGATCGGCGTGATCCACACCTAAGCCAAGGGCGTCGCGACGGGTTCGCCGCCCACATAGACCGCCGCAATCGCCCGGTCGTCGCCCATCATGATGGTCGGAAAGAGGGCTTCCCAGATATCCTCGGCCCGCGCCGCGCGTTGGGCGATGGCTGGGGTGGACGCGAGGTCGAGCACGCAGAGATCGGCCTCGAACCCCGGTGCAAGACGTCCGATCCGGTCGTCGAGCCGCAGCGCCTCGGCCGAACCGGCGGTGGCGCGCCAGATCAGTTCCGCCGGATGCAGGGCCTCTCCGCGCAACTGGCCGATCTCGTAGGCCGCAGCCATGGTGCGCAGCATGGAAAAGCTGGACCCGCCGCCGGTATCGGTCGCAAGGCCCACGCGCATCCGGTCGGCCAGCCCCATGTCGAACAGGCCCGAGCCGATGAAGGTGTTGGAGGTCGGGCAATGCACCACGGCGGCATTCACTTCGGCCAGCCGGTCGATTTCGCGCGGGTCGAGGTGAATGGCGTGGCCATACAGGCCATTGGGGCCAAGAAGCCCGTGCGCCTCGTAGGTATCGAGGTAATCGCGGGCTTGCGGGAAGAGGCTGCGCATCCACGCGATCTCGTCCACCTGTTCGCTCAGATGGGTCTGCATCAAGCAGTCCGGGTGTTCGGACCAGAGCGCGCCAAGGGCTTCCAGTTGCTCCGGCGTGGAGGTCGGAGAGAACCGGGGGGTGATGACATAGGACAGACGACCCTGCCCATGCCAGCGCTCCAACAGGGTGCGGCTGTCGTCATAGGCGGATTGGGCGGTATCGCGCAGGCCCTCGGGCGCGTTGCGGTCCATGCAGGTCTTGCCCGCCAGCGCCCGGAGGCCGCGCCGTTGGGCCACGGTGAAGAAGGCATCGACGCTTTCGGGATGGATCGTGGCGAAACTGGCGACGGTCGTGGTGCCGTTGGAAAGGGTCAGATCGAAATAGCGCTCGGCCGTCTGCGTGGCATGAGCGGGATCGCCAAAGCGCATTTCCTCGGGGAAGGTGTAGGTGTTCAACCAGTCGATCAGGCGCTTGCCCCATGAGGCGATGATCGCGGTCTGCGGGTAATGCGCGTGGGCATCGACAAAGCCGGGCACGATCAGGCCCTTGCCATGGTCGATCTGTGCGGCATCGCGGTGGGCGGTGCACAGGTCATGGCGTTCGCCCACGTCAGCGATCAGGCCGTCGCGCACCAGCACAGCACCCTGCGCGATGTGGCGCAGGGCAGCCGGTCCGTCGCGGCGCGGATTGCCGTCGAACACCAGGCATTGCCCAAGGATCAGTCGGCCGACCATCGCGCCCCCCGTAAATCATCGCGCCGACGATAGCGCTTCATCGTCGGCCATGTTAGGCCCATTGCGACCGAACAGGGGGTATGGATGGCAGCAGATGCAGACGATCTGATCGACGAGGCGCGCGACACCTACGCGCTCGACAAATCGTTGCGCGCCAGCCTGCGCGATGCGGTGGATGCCAAGGACGCGGCCGCGATCGATGCGTTGATGGCGCCGCTCCATTCGGCCGATATCGCCGACCTTCTCGAACAGGTCTCCTCCTTCGAAAGGGAGGGCTGGCTGGCGCTTTGGTCGAGCGGCATCGATGGCGAGGTTCTGTCCGAACTGGATTGGGGCCTGCGCGAAGAGGTGTTGGAACTTCTGCCGGACAATGTCATTGCCGATGCGATGCGCGAGCTCGACTCGGATGATGTCGTCGACATTCTCGAGGATCTCGAACAGCAGCAGCAGGATGAAATCCTCGCCACGCTTGATCCCGCCGACAGGGCCGCCGTGCAGGCGGCGCTCAGCTACCCCGAGGATACCGCCGGCCGCCTGATGCAGCGCGAGTTCGTCGCTGTGCCGGAGCATTGGAGCGTCGGCGAGACGATCGACCATCTGCGCTCCAAGGCCGGGCAGTTGCCCGAGGAATTCTACCACGTCATCCTGACCGATCCGCGCATGAAGCCCACCGGATACGTGACGCTTGGGCGGCTGTTGGCCTCGGTCCGCGCGGTCAAGTTGCAAGACATCACCGAAGACAGCTTCCGCCCGATCCCGGCCTCCCAGCCCGAGGATGAGGTCGCCTATGCGTTCAACCAGTATCACCTGATCTCGGCACCGGTGGTGGACGAAGACGGACGGCTGGTGGGCGTCATCACCATTGACGACGCCATGATCGTGCTGGAGGACGAAGCGGAGGAGGATATCCTGCGCCTTGCCGGTGTGGGCGAGGAATCGAGCCTGTCGGACGGTATTCTGGAGACCACGAAGCAGCGGTTTCCCTGGCTTTTCGTGAACCTGATCACCGCCATTCTCGCCTCGCTGGTGATTTCGCAATTCGAGGCGGCCATTGCGCAGATCGTGGCGCTGGCGGTGCTGATGCCCATCGTGGCCTCCATGGGGGGCAATGCCGGCACGCAATCGCTGACCGTGGCGGTGCGCGCGATCGCAACGAAGGACCTGACGTCCTCCAACCTGCTGCGGGTCGTCACGCGCGAGGCTGGTGTGGGCCTGATCAACGGCGCGGTTTTTGCGATCGTCATGGGCCTGGTGGGCGTGGTCTGGTTCGGCTCGGCGATGCTGGGGGCGGTGATCGGCGTCTCGATGGTGATCAACCTGCTGGTGGCGGGATTGGCCGGTATCCTGGTGCCGGTGGTGCTGGATCGCTTGCGCATCGACCCGGCGCTGGCATCGGGGGCCTTTGTCACCACGGTCACGGATGTGGTCGGCTTCTTCGCGTTCCTCGGCCTTGCGGTGATCATGCTGCTGTAGGGCACGTCGCGCAACGTTGGGCACCGGTCTTGCGCGTCTGGGACGTGCTTTATCAAAAGGTTCGATCGGGTCGCGTGAGTGCGAACGAAGGCGACACGTGCTGGGCGCGCGTGCGTGACCTGCGCAGATCGCGCGATGTGGGACGGGCGGAGTTTTCGAGAACCGCAGGATCGCAGGAGGATGCGCCGCGCGGGACGCGGGCGGGGTCAGCCTGGAATTTCCAGCGTCACCGTGCGTCCGCTGCGCACATATTGCAAGGTGGTCTCGCCGATCGCGGCAACCCGACCTCCGTCAAGGCGGTCGCCGACGCCGACCCGCACGAACCGGCCCGAGGACAAGCGCACGAGGGCGCGGCGTTCCGACGGGGTGCCTGTCACGCCGATCAGGTTCACGTTGCGCAAGCGGATCGCGTTGCGCTCCGTCGCGGCGCGGCTGACATCGGAGTTGGAGGGGATCGCAGGTGCGGCGGCCACAACTTCTACGGGGACTGCGGCGGTATCTTCCGCAGGCGCGCGCTCCGCGCTGGCGACGATCTGTTCGATATTGGCTGGGCGGATGCGCGGCAGCAGAGAGCGCGCGACCGCAAGCTCCGTGCCGTCGGTGACCAATGCCGCCACCTCGACGGCTGCGGCATCGGGGGGGGCCGTCTCCGCCATCGTGTCGTCGCCCAGGGTGGCCGCGAGAGCCTCGTCCACGCCCGGAAACAGGGACGCGCGCGCCGCCATCTCCTGCGGCGAGGCCGGGCGGGCCGCCGGACGCCTTTCGCCCAATTCGGTTTCGGTCAGGCCGCCCAGAACCTGACGTTCGCGTATCTCGTCCAGATCGCCCGGACGCTCGGCAGGACGAAACGCGGCGAGCACTGCGTCTGCCACGGCGATCGCCGGAGCGGCGGTCGCAACCTCGCGGGGGCGCGGAACGGCAACGATGGCGGGCCGCCCTGAAATGACAAAAGCCCCTTCGGGCGTCATGACCCCTTCGGAGGTCGGCACAATCTGACCGGATGGGGTCAGGTCGAATTCCGCCCCGTATGGCGGTGGTGGCGGAAAGCGACGTAACAATTCGCCGGGATTGACGCTGGGATCGGGCAGGGCGACGGCATCGACCGCCGGCACCACCGGGTCGATGGCGGCGGTGTAGACCCGGTCCATCAGGTCGAAGGGGCGCAGATCCGGCCGTTCGGGCGAGCGGGCCCAGATGCCATCCTCGACATAGAGCGCCTCGGCCTCTGCCAGCGTCGGATTCAGGCGTTGTTCGATCGGCGGCAGGGGCGGCAGGTCCAGATCCGCATCGATATCCGGCAGGGCGTCTTCGGCCAGCGATTCCTCGGGTTGGACGGCGGCGACCTCGATCACTGCGGGCGCTGCGGGCGCGGGGGCA
>Ga0100398_1001401_pt1 | contig 20533 bp, 16 predicted proteins | sample CryGeymeta201522_FD_81568 | JGI IMG/M metagenome (GOLD analysis project Ga0100398, IMG submission 81568) | Groundwater microbial communities from Crystal Geyser aquifers in Utah, USA - Crystal Geyser metaG 2015-22 | ecosystem: Environmental > Aquatic > Deep subsurface > Groundwater | place: USA...
TGATAAATTGAGTGATATGTTCCACTAATCCAAATTGTTCCGTTTGGCTTTAAAACTCGCCGACATGCTTTTATCCATTCGTTATGAAATTCAAAGTTTTTTTTCGTTCCGTTTGTTAAGTCCCAATCGCCTTTTTTTACGCTAACCATTTTTCCGTTTTGGCAGGTAAAACTGCCACTAGATAAAAAATAAGGAGGATCTGCAAAAATCATATCCACTGAGTTTTCAGGCAATGAATTTAAAATTTCCAAACAATCTGCTTGGTATAGTTTAAAACCCGGTTTTTCATAATATGGTTTTTGCATATTTTTTAAATCAAATATTTTTTTGAATATCAATAAGAGTATCAGTTAAAATTTCTGATTCTCTCCATTCATTTAAATTTAAATTGTTAGAAATTGGTATATTTATTTCACTCTAATTCCAATTTAATAGGACTTACGCGTTTGTCTCAAAATTACTAAAGCATAATTTGTGAAATTAAGTTAATTCCTGCTGGTTTAATCAAGATTGAAGTGCTTGAGATGGATTATCATTATTAATTTCTCGTCAAACGCGTAAGTCCTATTAATAAATAAACTACTTCATCCTAAGAAACAAAACTTCTTTCATTTTTTTTGTTTTGAGAGATTGGATAATTTTTTCCGAGGTTTCCGGTAAAAATGGCAAGAGCCATTGAGAAATCAAATTCAAGTCTTCTAAAAGTTTTCTCATCACTTTTTCAAATTTTTCTTGATTTTCTTTTTTGAGATTCCAAGGCTTATTATCATCAACATATTTATTCGCTTCGCTTATTTTTTTCCAAATATACTCCAAAGCTTGACCGAGTTCCATTTTTTCAATCAATTTTTCAACCATTGAATTTTGTGATTTTGGAAAATCGTTCTTGGGAATAAAGTTTATATCTTCCGCAAGTTTAATCACGCGCGAAACCAAATTCCCCAATCCATTCGCCAAATCGGCATTGTATTTTTCTTGCATTCCATCCCAGTTTAAATCACTGTCCTCACCAAAATTCCCGAAAGAAAGTAGCAAATATCGTGTTCCGTCAATTCCAAATTTTTCAGTCATTTCATAAGGAGAGATAACATTGCCAAGCGACTTGCTCATTTTTTGACCATTCGCAGTAATAAAACCATTCACAAAAATTTTTTTTGAAGCGGGCAAATTCGTTGCCATCAACATTGCTTGCCATATTGCCGCTTGCGGACGAAGATTGTCCTTCCCGCAAAATTGAATAGCCGGCCACCACTTTTTAAAATTATCTTTCTCTTCAGGCCAATCGATAGCAGAAATATAATTTGCCAAAGCGTCAAACCACACATAAATAACCTGGGATTCGTCATTGGGAACAGCAATTCCCCATGGCATCTTTTCTTTAATTCTAGAAATGCTAAAATCCCTGAGTCCGCCGGAAACAAAAGATTTTATCTCGTTAAATCGGTGTTTCGGAAAAATAAAATCTGGTTTTTTTTCATAAAATTCCAAAAGTTTTTTTTCAAAAGAAGAATAGCGAAAAAAATAATTTTTCTCTTCAATAATTTCCACTCTTTTCCCGGGATGCAAAGGACATTCTCCATTTTCCAATTCCGAATCGGTTTTTTCTAACTCGCACCCGACACAATATTTAACTTTATAATTTTTTTTATAAATATATCCGTTTTTGTCGCAAATTTTCCAAAACTCTTGAACGGCTTTAATATGTTTTTCATCTGTCGTTCTAATAAAATTGTTATAGCTCAGATTAAGCTCCTTCTTCAAATTATCAAATTCCAACACTTTTTCATCGCAATATTTTTGAGCTTCCATTCCCAGTTCTTTGGATTTTCTGAAAATTTTCAATCCGTGTTCATCCGTGCCAGTGTTAAAAAAAACTTCATCACCCCTAGCACGATACCATCTTGCCAGCGCATCCGCTTCAATAAGTTCTCGCGCATATCCGATATGCGGAGAGGCATTGATATAGGCTAAAGTAGTTGTGATATAAAACTTATTTTTTTTCATTTGTTTTAATAGATCTGTTGCTTAATAAATTGCGTAACGAAATTTTCAGATTTTGAGGCATAATTTTTCAAACAATTTTTGCGGTTTAGCCTTAGCTAAGCCAATAAAATTTTTGGGAAATTTGACCAAAATGTGGAAATTACAGTCGTAAGTTATTAAGCAACAGGTCTATTGAATAATTATAACAATTTCTCCTTTTATCTTAGCTTCATTATTTTTAAAATATTCCAAAGCCTCGCTGATTTCTCCCCGAACAATTTCTTCAAACATTTTAGTCAGTTCGCGTCCGAGAATTATTCTTTTCTCCGGCGCGAGACTTTTCAACAGTTCCAGATTTTTAATCAGGCGATGCGGAGATTCAAAATAACTCACCGGATATTTTTGCACGACAACTTCTCTGAAAAAAGTTTCTCGTCCTTTTTTGTGTGGAGGAAATCCTAAAAAAATAAATCGGGATAAATCAATTCCGGAAACACTCGCTAAAGTTGTAAGCGCTGAAACTCCGGGAATGGGAACGACGGCAATATTATTTTTCACCGCATATTCCACCAATTGATTGCCCGGATCAGAAATACCCGGCGTTCCGGCATCGGTTACCAGCGCTATATTTTTTCCGTCTTTTAACTGAGAAATAATAAAATCTCCTTTGGGCATCGGTTTTACCGCGCCTTTATTTTTTTGAAATTGATAAAAAGATGTTTTTTGAGTAGCAATTTTATACCGTTCAAAAAGTTTCTGAGATGTTCGCGTATCTTCGCAAACAATCAAATCAACCTTTTGCAAAGTTTCTATCGCTCTGTATGTTATATCCGCCAAGTTGCCAATTGGCGTCGCCACAATGTATAATATGCCCGTAATCATAATTAAAGCTTAGTTTAAAATAGATATTTTATCAACCTTTATGATTCTTGCCACGCATGCCCTTACCGGCGCCGTCATCGGAAAAAACTTTTACCATCCCGGAGTTATCATTGTTTTATCCCTGACAATTCATTTTACAATGGATAGTTTTCGCCACGGAGAATATTTTGATTCACGAGTTGCCACGATAAAAAACACTTGGTGGAAAATCGCTTTGGATTTATCCATCGGATTTTTTTTCATATTTTCCGCTATTTATTTTAGAAATTTTGATTCCTATCAAATTAGAAATATTTTGCTTGGTGCGTTTTTCTCAATGTTCCCGGACCTTCTCACCGTCCTTTTTTGGCAATTTAAATGGAAATGGTTGGCCAAAATCAAGAATTTTCATAGCTGGGCTCATTGTTACAACCACTTTCCAAAATATTCTTTCGAACGTCAATGGACATTGAGAAACGCGCGAAATGACATTTTATTCTCTCTTCTGGCTATTTTTTTGCTTTTTATTTGAAAATTGAATTTTTAACAAAAATCTTTAACAATAAATTTTAGTTAAAGCAAAATTCAAAACTTGATTTATATTTTTTGCGACTATTCAATTCAATTACAATTTGCAAAAAACAATTTTCCAAAATAAAATTGGAAATTTTTAAAAAATAATTTCATCTCGTCGCAAAAGTTTCTCCCAAAAAATGTTCCTTTAATTTTTATCAACCAAATCAGAAACTAAAAGACCAAAGAAAGTTGCCACCGGAATAGCTAAAATCGCTCCCATAATGCCTCCTAATTGTGCACCGATTAAAAGAGCTAACATTACCGCCACCGGATTAAGTCCAACCGCTTTTTTCATAATCAAAGGAACCAAGATATTATTCTCCAACTGTTGGGATAAAAGATATACCAAAAGAGCTGAAAATCCCACTAGCGGAGAAACTAAAAATCCCAAAAAAACTCCCGGAACAGCGGATATTATCGGTCCGACATAAGGGATAATTTCAAAAATACCCGCAAAAACTCCCAACACCAAAGCATAAGGCACTCCCGCCAACCAAAGACCGAGAAAATCAACAACACCGATAATTATCATTAAAAAAACTTGTCCTTGCAACCATTTCCCAATTTTTTTCTCCGCTCGTGAAGCTAAATCTATCGCATATTTTTCATACTTTTTAGGTATTACCATGACGATAAACTTTTTTGTTCCATCTTTTTCCACTGCCATATAAAAGGCCATAGACAAAACCGCAATCGTGGAAATGAAGCCTGAAAAAACTCCAACCGTGGTGGAAAAAATATGTTGAGGAACATTAGAAAGCCATTTGCTTATCTCGTCAAAAAAGTTTTGCGCGCTAACATTGATATGATTAAGCCGAAAAAAATCATTCAACGGAATAAATGAGTTTGACAATTTTTCATAATAAGAAGGAGCGTCTTTGGCAAAATCGGAAAACTGTTTTGCCATAGGAAAAATCAAAAAATAAATTCCCAAACCCAAAATAATAAACAACAATAAATATAACGATAACACACTCACCGAACGCGGAATTTTTTTTCCTTCCAACCAATCCACCGATGGCTTAATGGCGGAAACAATGATGATTGAGATGAAAAATAAAGCAATTATATTTAAGATTGAAAACAAAAACCAAATCATTAACAAGATAAAAACAAATTTAAGAATCGTTTTTGTTGTGATTTCTATTTGTGATTTGGAGACAATCATAAATTATAATTATAAATTTAATATTTTTTGAAATTCTTTTGAATTTTTATGTGGTCCGACAATCGCCAAATTTAATTTTTTATTTTGAAAAATATCTCGCGCCACTCTCAGTATATCATCTGCGTCAACTTTATCAATAAGCGCGAATTTTTCCTCCAAATTCAAAATCTTTTCTCTGTCAACCGCCTGACCGGAAAAAAACATCGCCACGGCTTCTGTCGCTTCCAAACCCATAACGGTTTTTCCTTTGATATAATCTTTGGCCTTTTGCAATTCCTTCTCCGTCACTTTTTCCTTCGCAATTTTTTTGTATTCAGCTAAAATTGTTTCAATCGCTAAAGCCAAATTTTTGTGTTCCACTCCCGCGCGTGTCGTCAAATACCCGACATCTTCAAAAGATTCCGTCCCCGTGCTGACATAATAGGCCAACCCTCTTCTTTCTCGCACTTCAATAAAAATTCGGCTGGACATATTACCCCCCAAAATTGTCGCCAAAAGCGCCAATGCGTAACGATCTTTATTCTTTTTTTCATACCCTCGCGTTCCCAAGATCAAATGCGTTTGATCGGTTTTTTTGAATTTTATCTTCAACTGAGGATTTTTTTGATTTTCTTCAACCGGAACAATTTTTGCTTTTTCTTTTTTTTTCATATCAGAAAAAATTTTCCCAATTAGATTGATTGTTTTTGTTTCATCAAATTTTCCCGCCACGCAAACAACCGTTTCGTTGGGAATGTAAAAACGACGCATATAATCAAAAAAATTTTTCCGCCTGAATGAAGCAACCGTTTTTTTGCTTCCGGCAATACTTTCTCCCAATGAATTTTTCCTATAAAGCAAATTTTCAAAAACATCTTCTACCATCCTCATTGGCATATCATTATACATATTGATTTCTTGAATAATAGTGTTTTTTTCTTTTTGAATTTCTTTTTCTTCAATTTTAGAATTGAGATACATATCGGAAATAACATCCAAAACTGTTTCCAAATGTCGCGCGTCCGACTTGGCATAATAATAAGTGGAATCTTTGGAAGTAAAAGCGTTAAATTCTCCGCCAATCGCGTCTAATTCTTCGGAAATGGAAAGAGCTGTCGGTCTTTTTTTTGTTCCTTTGAAAAGCATATGTTCAATAAAGTGAGAAATTCCAGCTTCTTTTTCTTTTTCATAGCGACTGCCCACACTCACTCCGATAGACATAGTAACTGTTTGAGTTTCTTGCATTGGAACGGTGATAATTCGCAAGCCGTTTTTGAGTTCTGTTTTTTTATAGTTCATTTTTGAAAAAATTAATTATTAGATCTGTTATTCTTAGTGTAACTTGTTGTATCTTATATCTCGACAATTTTACCATTTTGCAAAATAAAAATTTTATTTCTTCCCCAGCCGGCTAAATCTCATCAAACCTCCAAAAGGAATGATTTCTATCTTATTTTTTTCCAACTCGTCCAGAAAAATATTCATTCCTAAGGAATCGCTGGAAATATGTCCAGCCACCACTACATTGATATGCGCTTCTTCCGCCGCTTTCCTGTGTTCCTCGCTTTGATGCATACTGATAATCGTGCCAATTCCGACATTTGCCATTATTTGATAAATTTCTTTTGATCCCTCTGTCCCGCCCGTAAATTCAGAAACAATAATTTTCCCCGCACGATTATTTTCCGCTCCGGAAAAAAGCATTGGACCACTGGCGCGTCTTTTAGCCTCTTGATATTCCCAAATAGTTCCAATTACTTTTAAAATATCTTTCACATATCTTGGTTGAGCCTTTTCAATTATTTTTCCGATAAATTGCGCCGATAAATTGTCCGCCGGCGTATGAACATTCATTAAATTTATTCCCAAAGCTTTGGCCGCATCCACAATCGCATAATGATTGGAAGGGTTGATTCCCCGTGCCACCTCCGAAATTCTTTTATGAATCATTTTTTCCGCCACATTCACCGGAATTCCTATTTTCTCCATTTGATCAATTTGATAATTCATCACATCATCCAAACCCGCCAAAGCTAGCCCGACTGGATGATGATTGATAACCAAATCCACACCTAATTCTTTGGCGATAAGTAAACTGCCTTGAGTAATATCAATAGAAGCCAGCACTTTTTTAATCGGTTTTCCTCCAATTTCATTATGAATTCGCGTATCAGAATAAGGGTTGGTCAAACGTTCTTTGTCAAAATAAGTTTTTTCTTCCTTGGTTAAATTTTCATAGGCTTCTTTTTTTTCTTTCAAATACTGCCTGATTTCTTTTTCACTGCGAAAATCGTTTTGAATCCCTTTTTTGATAGCTAATTGATAAATTTCTTGAATTTTCATAATAAATTTATTTTTAATTTTTTATTATTCTTAAATTTAGCACAGCCAAAATCAATCCGCAACTGGAAATAAACATTGCGCCAAATAATTGGATGGAAAAAATTTAATAAAAATACGTAAGTCCTAAAAATAAAAAAAATCAAAAAAGATAAAATTCTAACGGACTGTCCGCCTATTAGTCCGCTTGTTGAATAATTTGACTAAAAGAAAAAAATTTTGATAATTTTATTTTATAATTTTAAAGCTTTATTATGCATTAAATTATTGATTCGTAAATCCAAGATTATTTAAACTGTAATTTTCGCAATTCTCCGATTTCATCTCTTATAACCATCGCCCGTTCAAACTCCAAGTTTCTTCCCGCTTCTTTCATTTCTCGTTCTCTTTGTTTGATATATCCGGCAATATCTTCCATCGCTTCTAAATGAGAAAAATCAACACTCAATTGGGGATTGATTTCATGATCCACGATAGATATTATTTTCTTCTGAATAGTTTTTGGAGTAATTTTATTTTTTTTATTATATGCCAACTGCAAAGCGCGCCGACGATTAGTTTCGTTAATCGCGCGTTTCATAGAACCGGTTTTTATGTCGGCATATAAAATAACTTTTCCTCGCACATTTCTTGCGGCTCTTCCGATTGTTTGAATCAAAGAAGTTTCATTTCTCAAAAATCCTTCTTTATCGGCGTCTAAAATAGCCACTAATGACACTTCCGGCAAATCCAATCCTTCGCGAAGCAGATTGACTCCCACTAAAACATCAATTTTCCCCCGTCTCAAATTTTCCAATGTTTTTATTCTATCTAAAGTATTCACTCCGGAATGGAGATACTCGGTTTTTATCTTTAATTCCTTAAGATATTCCGCCAAATTTTCCGCTTGTTTTTTAGTTAAAGTTGTTGCTAAAACTCTTTCCTTTCTTTTGATTATCTTTTCTATTTCTTCTTTGAGATCTTTTATCTGAGTTTTAGCCGATCGCGTTAAAATCTCCGGATCAATCAGTCCCGTTGGACGAATAATTTGTTCTACTATGCCCGGAATTTTTGTTTTTTTTATATTTTGATCTTTTTTCTCAATTTTAATTTCAATCGCGAAATTTTTCAACTTTGAAATTTTTTTATTTTTATAATAACTTATTCGGCTTTTTTCCAATTCGTATTTTCCCGGCGTAGCGCTTACAAAAACCGTTTGATAAACTTTTTTTTCAAATTCTTCAAATTTCAAAGGACGATTGTCCAAAGCACTGGGAAGACGAAAACCGTTTTCTACCAAAGAAAATTTGCGCGCCCGATCACCGTTATACATTCCGTTAAGTTGCGGAACACTAACATGAGATTCATCAACCACCAGAAAAAAATTTTGAGGGAAATAATCCAAAAGAACAAAAGGCGCTTCTCCCGGCGCGCGTCCGGTAAGATAACGAGAATAATTTTCAATCCCGTTGCAATACCCGATTTCTCGCATCATTTCCAAATCTTGACGAGTCCTTCTAGAAATTCGCTCCGCCTCCAAAATCTTTCCTTCGTTTTTAAAAAAAATTATTTGGGCTTCCATTTCCTTTTCAATCTCTTCCAAAGCGTTCTTCATAATTTCCTCTGGCGCCACAAAATGTTTTGCCGGATAAATAAAAACTTTTTCCAATGTTCCCAATTCCTGACCGGTTGCGGGATTGTATTCAAAAATTTTTTGAGTTTTTTCTTTTTCCGTTTCTATTCTAACAATTGTTTCTCGTCCCGGCATCATAATTTCCAAAACATTGCCACTCAAACGAAATTTTCCTCGCTCCAAGATATCCGAACGAAGATATTGCATTTTCACCAAATCGGAAATTGTTTTTTCTCTTTGAAAATTTTCCCCAATTTTAATTTCTTTGATATTTTTTTGATAATATTCCGGTGAACCCAAACCATAAATGCAAGAAACCGAAGCACAAATTATCACGTCTTGCCGAGACAAAAGCGACGCTGTGGCGCTATGGCGCAAACGATCAATTTCATCATTAATTTGAGATTCTTTTTCAATGTAGGTGTCAGTTGAAGAAATATAGGCTTCCGGTTGATAATAATCATAATAAGAAACAAAATATTCCACCGCGTTTTTAGGAAAAAAAATTCTAAATTCTTGCGCCAATTGCGCCGCCAAAGTTTTGTTAGGCGCAATCACTAATGTTGGTCGTTGAATTTTCTCAATCACATTGGCTATGGTAAAAGTTTTTCCCGAACCGGTTACCCCCAAAAGTGTTTGAACTTTTTGCTCGTTTTTTATCCCTTTTGTCAGTTCCTTAATCGCTTTAGGTTGATCCCCTTGCGGTTTAAACTTGGAAAAAATTTTGAATTTATTCATTGGATATTTTGGAAAATAAATTGCTCTAGTCAAATTATCAGGCAACAGCACTATTTCACAAATATTTATTAAACTTCCTCGCTTTCATTTCTTTTACCAACGCCGAAATTTGAACTACATCATCTTTATGAACCACCACTAAAGCATCCGGGGTATTAACTACTACCATCCCTTTGAGACCTACTGTTGTTACAATTTTGTTTTTTTCCAAATTATACACCAAGCTATCTTGAGTTTTAAAATTGATCACTTCTCCTTTTTCAACATTTTTGTCGCTACTTTCTTCCAAAGCTTCTTTGAGAGCATATAGCGTTCCCGGATCGCTCCAGCCCATATTAGTTTTCAAAACTACGGCGTTTTCAAGATTTACTTTTTCAATGACAGCTTCATCAAAAGAAAGTTTTGGACATTTTTCATATTTTCCCGCCTTAACGCATTGATAAATTTCCGGCGCCAATTTTTGGTAACATCGGCTCAAAAAATCCACTGAGGAAACAAAATAACCTGGATTCCAAAAATATTCTCCAGATTTATACATCTGATCGCAAACTCCTTTTTCCGGTTTGTATTTCCATCCTTTAAATTGAAACCAATCCTGTTTTCCAATTTCTCCCATTTTTTCTCCCACTTTTATCCAACCCAAATTATTATTGGCAAACCTGGGTCGTTCCGCCATAAAAATAAACCTTTTTGAATCTTTCTCAATTAATTTTTGTCCAGTCTTTAAAGCTTTTGTAAATTCTTTGACTCTATCCATCAAATGATCCGCCCAAATAATCGCCATCGGACCAACATAACCGTTTTTTTGCAGTTTGTTAACCGCAAAAAAAACCGCCGGTCCCACATCTCTTCTCTCCGGCTCTAAAAAAATATTTTTTACAGGCAACTTGGGCAATTGTTTTTTTATTATTTTTTGGTATATTTTGGTTGTTTGAATAAAAATATTTTCTGAACCAAAAACCGGTGCTACTCGTTCATAAGCCAATTGAATAGTTGACTGACCGTTAAAAATTGTATCAAACTGCTTAGGCGAATTTACTCGCGAGAGTGGCCACATTCTCGTTCCGATTCCGCCAGCAAAAATGACTATCTTCATAATTTTGCATTTTACACTTAGTTATTTATCCTGTATAATTAAATCACAATTTAAAACCGTTAGCAAAAAATATCTTTTGAAGATTTTTTTCAAAATCATTTTTTTGTCGGTTTCCTTGACTAAAATAAATAACTATGCTAAATTGTTATGAGTTTTTTATTGAGAACATTATCTTACATATTGATTAATGCCATTTCCATTTGGACTGCTGATTATTTCATTGATGGATTTGTTTTTAGGGGAAATTGGCAAGATTTATTGATAGCTGGTTTGGTTTTGGGAATTGTAAATTCCTTAATTAGACCTATAATAAAGTTGATTGCATTGCCGGTTATTTTTTTGACATTAGGTCTTTTTACAGTAATTATAAATATCGCTCTTTTATTTTTCGTCGCCGAAATTCTACCCACTCTTCAAATTGAAACTTTTTGGGCCGCTTTTATGGGAGTTTTTGTTATAAGTATTACCAATCATCTCCTTTCAATTCTAACAAAAAAACATTGACATAATGAATAAAATAATAGCTATATCAACAATTGTCGTTTCAATTCTTTTGATAATCTCTATTCTTTTGCAAAACAGAGGATCGGGACTTTCTGGAACTTTTGGAGGAGATATGAGCGGTTACTATACACGACGAGGATTTGAAAAATTTTTAATTTCTTTTTCAATAGCACTATCTTTTTTGTTTATTGTTTTGTCCATTTGGAATTTGTTTTTGGCAAAATAATATTCTAATTAGTTGAAACAAACTCATTTGTAATTATTTAAACAAAAGCCATCGGCACAATTTTAGTCAATGGTTTAAAATAAACAAAGTATTAAGTTTCAGAGAGAAACTTGTTTTTTATTCACTTTTATTGTTGCTTATCAGTTCAATTTTTGGTTGGGGACAATTTTACTATTTTTCTAAAACTGAAGAAAAACCTGATTTTGGAGGAGAATATATTGAAGGAATTATCGGACAACCCTCTCATATCAACCCCATTCTTTCCCAATCCAATGAAACTGATGAGGATCTCGTTCAACTGATCTATTCCGGTCTTTTCAAATATGATGAAAAAGGTAATTTAAAAAACGATTTGGCGGAAAGTTATGAAATTTCCGATGATAAAACTACCTATACCGTCAAGTTGAAAAGAAATATTATTTGGCATGACAACCAACCACTAACCGCAAATGATGTTATTTTTACACTTAATTTAATCAGCGACCCCGCTTACAAAAGTCCGTTAAGATCAAGCTGGAAAAAAATAGAATTTCAACAATTGGATGATTTTTCCTTGCAATTTAAAATTAACGAACCTTATGCGGGTTTTTTACATAGTTTAACTTTCAAAATATTGCCTAAACATATTTGGGAATCGGTTTCTCCAGAAAATTTTTCCCTTAGTCCTCTCAATTTGGAAACCATAGGTTCAGGACCGTATAAATACAATACCATTCAAAAAGATTCCAAAGGAAACATTTTAACTTATAAATTGTTGGCTAACCCTTTTTATTTTGAAGGCAAACCCTACATTTCCAAAATAACTTTCAATTTCTATACCGATGAAGATTCCGCCTTAGACGCCCTCAACAGAAAAGAAATTATGGGAATAAATTCTCTTTCTTCTCAAAAAATAGGCGCAATAAAATCTCAAAAAAATATCTCGGTTTATAAAGTTAATTTGCCTCGTTATTTAGCGGTTTTTTTCAATCAAAATAAAAGTGTTTCTTTAGCCAATGACGAGGTTAGAAAAGCGTTAAATTTGGCAACTAACAGAGAAGAAATTTTAGGACACGTCTTGGATAATAACGGCCGACCTGTTTATTCTCCTTTTTTGGAAGGAACTCTCGGATACTCCAATGAATTGGGAGAAAAAGAATTTAGTCCGGAAAAAGCCAATAACTTGTTAGAAGAAAAAGGTTGGAAAAAAAATGATTCAGGTATTCGTTCCAAAGACGGAACCGATTTGAAAATAAATTTGGTTACTACCGATTGGGAAGAATTGAAAAAGACTTCTGAAATTTTAAAATCTCAATGGGAAAAAATAGGCGCGGAAGTCAATATTCAATCTTTTTCCATCTCCGATATTCAACAAAATTATATCCGCCCTCGAGAATATGAAGCTTTTCTTTTTGGACAAATAAACGGAGCTGATCCTGATCCTTATTCTTTTTGGCATTCCGATCAAAAAAATGATCCCGGTCTTAATCTTTCCCGTTTCGGAGACGCAGAGACTGATAAAATCATTGAACAAGCGCGCGTTGAATTTGATGAAGAAAAAAGAACTCAAGCTTATATTGATTTTCAAAAAAAACTGTTTGAAGAAATGCCGGCCGTATTCTTATATTCTCCCGATTATATCTATCCCGTAAGCAATTCCATTAAAAATGTTAATCTTGTTTTTATGCTTAATCCTTCTCAACGTTTTTCCGATATCAATCTTTGGTATATTAAAACTAAACGGGTAAAAAAATAAAAATATGCAAAAAAATAATCTGTCCCAATGGGATAAAGAAAATTTACGCCAAGTGATTATCAATTCCCCCAAACAATTCGCCGAGGGTTTTCAATTAGCCAAAAATGTCAACCTTAAAAAACAAAAATCCACTGCTGTTTGCATTTCCGGTATGGGAGGATCGTCATTGCCGGCTGATCTTGTTCGCGTTTATATCGATCAACTTTATGAATTTAATCAAGAAAATAATTTTCCGCTGGAAATAATCCAAAATAAGTCTTATGAACTTCCCGCCAAAACACTTAAACATTGTTTGCATATTTTTGCTTCTTATTCCGGTAACACCGAAGAAACTCTTTCTGCTCTTGATAAAGCAATGGTCTTAAAACTTCCAATTGTAGGATTAACACATGGAGGGAAATTAAAAGAAATTTGCAGTAAAAATAATATTCCCTGTATAATTGTTCCCCCTGTTAGCCAGCCTCGCTATGCTACCGGATATTTCTTTGCTATAATTTTGCAAATTCTCCATAATCTTAAATTAATTGAAGATAAATCCAAGGAAATTAATCTCCTCGCTGAAAAACTAGCTAAAATTGTTTTAACATTAGAAACGCCGGGAAAAAATTTAGCCCAAAAATTGATAGGAAAAACTCCTATTATCTACACCACGGATAAATACAAAGCAGTCGCATTAATCTGGAAAATAAAAATCAATGAAAATGCTAAAACGCCCTGCTTTTGGAATTATTATCCTGAACTTAATCATAATGAAATGGTGGGATATACTTTACCTCAAGGAAAATTTCATATCATAACGCTTCTTGATCCCACTGATAATTCTAGAATTTTAAAACGTATGAAAATTACCGCTTCTCTTTTAAAAACCAAAAATATTGAAACCACCTTTTTCAAAATGCCCGGGAAAAATTTATTTCTTAAACTATTTAGCACGCTTCTTTTTGGCGATTGGGTTTCTTATTATCTGGCGCTTAGCTATAAACAAGACCCCACCCCGGTTGATATGGTGGAAGAACTTAAAAAATCTTTAAAATAAAGTTTTGGATAAAATCTAATGTTTTCTCGTTTGCTTGCTATTTTCGTTAATCGCAATATTATCCTTATTCCAACTTTTGTGAAAATAAACTTCAATAAAGATTCGGAAAAAAAAATTTACGATTGAATTTCTCGCTCTTCTCAATATATTCTCTTTCTTTCAATATTAATTATAAAAAATAAACATATACAATTAAATCAAAGAAAAATTAAAAAATTAAAATATTTTCTTATTTCTTTACCAATTTTTAAAACAACCTATAAATTATTAAACTTAAAAAAATATGGACAAAATTAGAAAATCCCTTGAAGGGGTTTATTCTCACTCCTCAAAAATAAATCCTCATTCCGAGAAAAAAAATCTCCCTGAAACATCAAAAAACAAAAGAAGAGATTTTGCTTCTTTTAGGAGAAGAAACTTTAATCATTCCAAATCTAGTTTTTCTCAAAAAGAAATTTTTTCTCCTAAAGATTCTTTGCGGATCATTCCCTTGGGAGGCAATGAAGAAGTGGGAAGAAATATGACTCTTTTTGAATATGGCAAAGATATTATCATTCTGGATATGGGACTGCAATTCCCAGAAGAAGATATGCCTGGAATTGATTATATAATCCCGAATGTTAGTTATCTAGAAGGAAAAGAAAAAAATATTCGGGGCGTGATTTTGAGTCATGGACATTTGGATCATATCGGAGCCGCTCCACTTTTACTCAAAAAATTAGGCAACCCGCCTATCATTGGACGAGATTTAACTTTGGCGCTAGTAAAGAAAAAAATGGAAGATTACGACAAAAATTCTTCTCAAAGCCTTCAAACCATCCGTGTCAAATCTATCCAAGATAAAATAAAGTTGGGCGGTTTTGAAATCAATTTTTTTGATGTGGAGCATTCCATTATGGACGCTGTCGGAGTTATAATTAAAACTCCCCATGGAACAATTATCCATCCGGGAGACTGGACAATGGATAAAAATCCATTAAATGGAGAAATTTTAACTTATACTCACTTGGCCAAATTGCTGGAACCAAAAATTTTAATGTTAGAAAGTTTAGGCGCGATAGACGTTCGTCATTCTGCCAGTGGAGAAAAAGAAATGTTTGCCAATTTAGAAAAATTAATTGTGGAAGCTAAGGGAAAAATTATCATTGGAACTTTTTCTTCTCAAATCAAAAGAATCGGACATATTTTGGAATTCGCCGAAAAAATCGGAAAAAAAGTGGCTTTGGACGGATACAGTATGAAAATGAACATTGAAATTGCCAAAGAACTGGGTTACATAAAAGCGCATAAAGAAACGATTATTTCTGTCTCTCAAGTTAATGAATTTCCCGCTAATCGTGTTATCGTAATTTGCACCGGAGCGCAAGGGGAAGGAAACGCGGTTCTTTCCAGAATCATCACTGACAATCATCGTTTCATTAAAATTCAAAAAAACGACACTATTATTTTTTCTTCTTCGGTTATTCCCGGAAACGAACGCACTATCCAACGACTAAAAGATAATCTTTATAGAAAATGCGACAATGTCATTCATAACGACATTATGGATGTTCACACCAGCGGACATTGCAATGCTTTTGATATAAAAGATATTTTGAGACAAATAAAACCAGATTTCTTTTTACCGGTTTACGCCAATCATTATATGCTCAAAGAATCAGCCCGACTGGGAAAAGAAGTTGGCATACCGGAAAAAAATATCTTTGTTTTGGACAATGGATCGCAAATTGAATTTAAAGACAAAAAGGCCACTCTCCTAAAAGAAAAAATAGATACCAGTTATGTTATGGTGGATGGATTGGGAGTGGGAGATATTGGACAGGTGGTTCTTCGCGATCGCCAAGTTTTGAGTGAAGATGGAATGTTTATGATCACTATAATCATAGATAGCAAAAGCAAAGAAATAATCGGAAATATTCAGGTAACCTCGCGCGGTTTCATTTATGTTAAAGAAAATTTTGATTTGGTGAATGAAACTAAAAAAAGAGTTCAAAAAATTGTCAAAGAGACCACTTCTCAAAAAACTTCTTTGGAAAAAAAATTCATTGAAAATTCCATCCGCGACAAAGTGGGACAATTTCTTTTTCAAAAAACTCAACGTCGTCCTATGGTTTTGCCGGTAATAATTGAAGTATAAAAAAATTTGTTAATTTTTTCAAAAAAAGACTGATTCTTCAGTCTTTTTTTGTTTTTTAAAATTGAAAAAATTGGATAAATTTCAAATAAAATACGCAATTATGTTGAATTATCCAAAACAACATTGGCTATTTAGACATTTTTAAAATTAGTTAAATCAATTCTTGGCAATCTCAATGGTTATCCGTCTTTTTTTTAGGATATAATCCAACTTGAAACTTTGCTAATTTATCTTTTTTAATTGTTTATTCAACTCTTTTAAAAGTTATTTTATACACCGGTTCAAAATCATTGTTTTGTTTATCTTTAACAACCACCGTTTTCCCGCTCACTAAATCGCTCATTGCGATATCAGAAATTTTTTGCGTCAATTCTTCCGACACATATTTCAATTTTTCCAATTCATCCCAACGCGCGCCCATTCTAGCTTGCGCCGTAATTTCAATTTGTTTTTTTTCTTCTCTAAATTTTTTTATCTTTTCTCCAAATTCTTCATAATCATCGGCGTTTTTGAGCAAATCTTTGTATTCTCGCCTAATTTCTTTTTGATTTTTTTTATTCTCTTGAAGTTCATCATAGACCTCTTGAAGATTTTGCATATTTTGTTTTAATTAAAAAAATTAAAAAAGCCTTTCGACTTTGTTTTAACCAAAAAAATTATATCACAATCAAATACATCGTGGCAAGCTGACGAAATATTAATGGAAGCTAATTTCTCTTAGCAGACTGCGAGATTTTTATAATTCCTCCCAAAACAAAGTTTTGGAGAAAATTTAACTCCTTTTACGAAAAAATTAAAAACCAACCTATATTTGGAAACATTTTTTTATTCATAACGCAAAGATTCCAATGTCATTTTGATTAACTTTATTTTCTTCTATTCTATTTTTGTTTTCATTTTTTATTTCGTCCATAATTTTGAAATCCAACCAAAACCATGTGATCGCTACAATCAATTTTTCCAAATCAAAAATTTTCACTAAAATTTATCTCCTATTTTTCTCCCCCAATGACTAAAATATCTCCTTCCGGTTTTTTTTCTCCAACCGGAAGTTCTCCTAACTTTCCTCCAACTGTGGCGACAATTTTTTGTGTCGTCTCCGCGTTATTTCCGGAAAGATCGACTATGATTGTTTCTGAATAATTTCCCAAAGCGTTTTTTGTGGCAACAATTTTCACATCAGGCACGCTAGTCAAAATTTCATCCGCCAATTTCCCCGCCAATCCTTTCGTAACTGTGCCGTTATAAACAACTACCTTTTTTATGGAAACTATTCCTTCAACTGTTTCCCCTGAAGCTGAAGTATTTTCCAAAGTTTTTTCTGTTTGATTTTCTTCCGAAATTGAATTACCAGCTTTTTTTTCATTATTATTCAAAACCGATTGACTTTCTCCTGACACCTCGGAATCAGTCGCTCCTGCCACCACCGATTTATCTTCATTTTTACCAACATCATTGCTTTCTTCTCCTAATGAAGCCATTTCAATAATCTTGTCCGTTTCCGGTCTATAAAGAACTGCCCGCCGATTATTAGTATAAAGCAAAACCTTGTCGCCATTTTGTGCGCTGGAAAAAAACAATTGTCCTTTCAACTTCTCTTTATCTTTCACTTCGGCAATTGTTGGCTCTTCATCACTGGGCAACTCCAACACTTTTCCCAATTTTTCCGTCAAAATCTTGACTTCCGATTGTGGAGCGAGAACATTTTTCCCAATAGAAGTCGCCAAAACTTTTTTATATTGCCAATAAAAATACCCGCCAAAAAAAATTGTTCCGCTAAAAAAAATTATCGCTAAAAAACCAACAACTAATTTTGCGTTAAACATTTTTTTTGGTTTGCTTGTTTCTTTTTCCGAAACAGATGCCACCGCCAATTCCGTTTTTTCTGTTTTTATTTTTTTTATTTTGGGCATAGTTTTTAAAAAATACTTCTTGCTCATTTTTATTATAACAGAAAAATGAATTTCACTCAACGAGGAAAAATTCAGATCAAAAAAACAGGTTTTTGCGTTGCCGACAAAAACCTGCTTAAAAAACGCCCATTTATTCAACCCGATTGACATCCGCTAAACCATCTGATTGATTTATGCTTTCGCTGATGTTGTTATCCAAAACAGCATTATTCAAATTTTCGGCAGATGTATTTTCTTCATTAGATTTTTCATTAGATATATTTTCAGAAGAATTTATATTTTCAACTGGTAACTCATTTTTTTCAACTTCATTTTTTTCATTTTCTGTTGTTATTTTTGTTTGATCATTTTCATTTTCCGCTTTTTCGCTCAAAAAGGTGTTGGGATTTTTTCCTGAAACAACCATCCACATAAACGGAATATCCGCGCTGGCCGGTTGATTGATTTTGATTTCAAATCCGCTTTTGGTTACATTGGTTACGATAAAACGAATATCGGAAAGCAAGATCAATTCTTCCACCGCTTCTTGCATTTCTTGGTCTTCCTGTTGTCCGGCGGAAAGTGTCACGCTGACCAAAGGGGTTTCTGTATATTCTTTTTCAAAAATGACTTTCACCCGATTGCTATTTTCCTTTATTATAGCATAACCGGCGCTGTCTTTTCCAATCACAATTTCACCAGCGATTTCTATCCCTCCTTCAGCAATCAACCTATCCCTAAAAATAACTGAATTATTATTATCAAAAGAGATTGTTTCAAAAAATTTCTTCAACACTTCCGATGTTACAGATTTTAAAGATTCGGCTGAATTATCAAATTCCAATCCCGCAAAAATGTTTTCAACTTCTTCGCTAATGTTGTTTTTTTCAATTTCCAACCCGCCAGAAACTTCCCCTTTATTTTTTTCAGTTAGACTTTCCATTTTGGACAGAGTCTCTTTTTGCAATTTTATTTCTCCTTCCAAATCAGTTATTCGTTTTTCAAAAATTTCATCTTGTTTTTTCAACGCGTCAATCACTCCGAAAAGATCGGAAACTTTCATTTTTTCAAAAACACTTTTTAAATTCTCCACCCCCATCAATTGATCTTGTTCATCAACTATTTTTTTCAGTTCTTTTATTCCATTAACTGTGGTCGCCAGAATTGGTCTGTCGGAAAGAGTTAAATAGCCTCGGCTATCCACTCCCACCGCTTCCGGAATAACGCTTTGGATATTTTGGGCGCTAAAACCGGCATATTTATTTTCCGTTTCCATTCCGCTGGCATCATTCCAACGATACACAATCGGATTGATTTCTAAAAGACTTTCTAATCCTCGCTCAAACGAGCCGGAAACATTTTTCAATCTTTCATCGGAAGAAACAGAAAGATTTCCGTCAGCATCGGTTTGAAGCGATCCGGCTCCAAAATTGGCAAAACGGACTGTTCCGGTAGTATGCAACTGCGCAGTCGGACTCGTCGTCCCGATGCCGACGTTGCCCGAACCAATAATCGAAATTCCTGAGCCACTGTTAGTGATATTGAACGTCTCATTGACACTGTTGATCGTCGATACCAAGGTTGTATTGTGCAACTGAATCATGTCATTCGTTACACTGTCGAATCCAACCATAATTCCTAAATTATTCACTGACTGTCTCACATGCAACGGACGTCCCGGACTCGCTGTCCCAATGCCGACATTGCCATTGTCTAACATTGTAGCTAATGCCGTTCCCGATGAGTTTTGTGTTTGCAAACCAATACCTGTGGTGGTTCCCGCTCCCTTAATTACAAGTCTTCCCTCCGGACTCGTCATCCCAATGCCGACATTGCCCATTACATTCAAAGTATTCTCAATTAAAGTTCTCCCAATCGGAGCAGAAATTATTGAGGGCAATCTTTCATAAGAAGTAGAATCAATTCCTGTTCCAGTGTCTTCAGTATAGGTTGAATTTGCAAAATCATCAGAGTGATAAATTTTTATTCTAGCAGTAGCAGTGCGAGTTTCTCCATCGCTGCCCTTAATAACCAATCTAAATTCAACAATGTTGTTTACAATTCGATATTGCAATTCCCAATTTGCAGGGTTATTGAGTAGATGTCTTGGGGTTTGCACATTTCCTTCTGCAACAATCCAAACATTGTTGACAGAAGTAAGACCATCAGAATATTGGAAAAGGAAATCATTCCTATATGAGGTGGGAATTATATATCTAGCACCCTGACCATAACCATCGCCATCGAATGTTAATTCTACAGTGAAAATCCCTTGAAGTGAGCCGAAACTAAAAGTTCCAATTTCATAATATTTATTGTAATCTGCTGGAGCAGTTGATACATTGGGAATAGTACGCTCATAAAATGCATTCAATTGCTTCTCTTTAAAGAATAAATTTCCATTATTTCTATAAAGCAATGCAGAAGCTGATTTTGAAAGATCTGTGTTGAATGAAATTGCATTATTCGTCTGAATTATTCCGGCAATATCCAACTTCGCTCTCGGACTCGTCGTCCCAATGCCGACATTGGCAGGTACCCCATATACTAGACACAGATTCTCAGATATAATCCAAGACATATGAGCAACACAAAACACAACTATCACATATCAAGCGATGTAAAAGAACAGGTATTGAAAAGAATCAAA
>Ga0100398_1001418_pt1 | contig 20422 bp, 17 predicted proteins | sample CryGeymeta201522_FD_81568 | JGI IMG/M metagenome (GOLD analysis project Ga0100398, IMG submission 81568) | Groundwater microbial communities from Crystal Geyser aquifers in Utah, USA - Crystal Geyser metaG 2015-22 | ecosystem: Environmental > Aquatic > Deep subsurface > Groundwater | place: USA...
CTACTACCCCCACGCCACCCAACTCCCCGACGGCACAATCCTCGCCGTCGGTCACACCGGCAGCGACGACCCGTACGGCAAGACCGACCAGGCAATCGTCCTCAACCGCCTCCGGCTGGAGGTGCGGTGAGCGGTGCCATGAGTTGCGGGTGCGCGACCAGGATCGGGATTGGCGGATCGTCTACCGCATTGACGACGATGCCATTGTGATCGCGGAGGTCTTCCCCAAGACCACGCGCGAAACGCCGAAGGCAGTGATCGGGAACTGCCGCCATCGGCTCAGGGAGTACGACGACTACGAGTAGGAGTGTCCCCATGGATGCAGCAAAGCGCGCGCGCCTGGAAGCGAAGGGCTGGAAGATCGGGACCGTGGCGGAGTTCTTCGAGCTGACGCCGGAGGAGTCCGCCTTGGTGGAGATCAAGCTCGCCTTGAGCCGGACTCTCAGGGAGAGGCGTGAGACGCAGATGCCGCAGGCACAACTCGCCGGGAGAATTGGCTCCAGCCAGCCCCGAGTCGCCAAGGCCGAAGGCGGCGACGGGTCCGTCTCGATGCACCTGCTCATCCGCGCCATGCTCGCCACCGGCGCAACGCCCCAGGACATCGGCAAGGCGATTGCCGGCGTTCGGGTGGCGGCGTAGCCGCGATGGGCGGCAGCACTCAAAGCCTGTCGGCGTCGACAGAGGAAGCGCTGAGCATGAGCAACAGCCGATTCCCGCCGGGGTGGAGCGAGGCGCATGTGCAACGTTTGCTGGCGCACTATGAGCAGCAGACGGAGGCTCAGGCGGTGGCGGAAGACGGAGCCGCCGCGGAGCGCGCGGACCAGACCCTCATCCAAGGGACTCGGGACCTCGTGCCCCTTGACGATGGCGAGCGAACAAGCTGCATTCACCAAGCACGGGCGTAGAACGGGGCCGCGATGGCCCGACGGATGTCGGTCTGCCTGAGCGCGCCGGCCCGCAAAGGAGCGAAGTGATGTTCCCGCAGATCACCTGTGACCCCGCGGTCCTTGGGGGTAAGCCGTGCGTCAAGGGCACTCGCATCAGCGTGGAGTTCCTTCTGGAACTGATGGCGAGTGGCGCCTCTCGTCAGGAGATCGCCAGGTCGTACCCGCACCTGACGCCGGAAGGGATTGAGGACGCAGTCCGCTATGCGGCTCGTTTCCTGAAGAACGAGGTACTGGTCGAGGCCGAGGTGCCCGCCGGGCAAGGACTGCCACATCCCCGAGGGGAGTGACCGACGCGTGAGGAGTGACAACGGATGACTGCCACCATGACGCCAGCTCAGGAGCGGTGCTGGGAGCAGTCCAAGAGCGTGAACCGAGAGGCGCGGTCGGACCCCGGCTCGCCATACTCCGGGAAGTGGGTGGGGTTCGTTGACGGCGAGCTCGCTGTCGTCGTTGATACCGTGGACGAGATGCTGACTCGGCTCAAAGCCGTTGAGCCAGACTCCACTCGCTGCCTGGGGATTGAGGCCAGCAGGGACTACACCGTGGTGGACTTCATATGGGCCAGGTGAGTCCGTCCCCCGCCCTGTGGCCCTGGCGCCTCGGCGTTTACGCGACATACAGCGTCGGAACGCAGCACCGGAGTCGCTCGATCTGGCCGGTCAGTGTGCAGAATGGCGAGTGTAGGGGTCGATCCCGTGCTTCGAGACCCCGGAGGCCACGCAACCGTTCGCCACGGGGAGTTCCCCGCTCTGGGACGTCACGACGCGCGGAGAGCGAGTCGGTTCACGAAGTCCTCTTCGAGGGTGTTGATCTGCCGCGAGTTGCGGGTAGTCTGCTCGGCAACTGGGCCCAAGTCCACCACTGGCGTGGCGAGCCGGGAAGGCTGCGCCCCGAAGACAGCAGAGGCGACTTCGTCGCTCCACCAAAGGTCGAAGTCCGTGGCCGCCGCATGTGGCGTGACCAGCCAATCCCGGAGGTGGTTGACGGCTTCCAGTCCCCTCTCCCGGAGAAGGGAGCCGTCGCTCAGTGCCAGGCACGCACGGGCCTCGCCCAGGCGGACAAAGGGATGGAAAGCCTTGTTCGCGGCTCGGATTGCGTGCAGGGGCTGCACCAAGACCTGGAAAGCGCGGTCATCGAAGGCACGCTGTTCCTCTACTGCTTGCTCGCGCTCCAGCCTTGCGAGGGCATAGTTCAGACTCGGCATGGCTCGGAGGTGGCGCGGCGCCTCGTCCACCAAGCTGCGCGCCTCGGCCAGGCGCCCCCCGTCAATCAGCAGAAGGACCTTCTCGGTCAACGCCCTGAGGTCATGTCGGCAGCTCTGCAATACCAGGTCGAGGAGTTCCTCTGCTTGCCGACGCAACTCGTCCGGCGAGGGCGGTGCTCCCGTGAGATCGTGCTGTCGCGCCCACCTGCGAAGGAACCTCGCCTGACTCGCGATCACGGCCCGCTCCCGGCGACGCAAGTGCAGCTCAGCGGCTGCGTCCGTGGGGAACCAACGTACCGGAGCCCAACCCAACTGCCCGAGCGAGTCCGCGCGTCTTCGCTCCGCCGCCGCCATGACTGTGTCTGTTGCCGACTCGAATGCTCTGCCGGCCTCCCCCATGCTCCGCTCGGCTTCAAGGATGAAGCCGAGTTCTTGGAGGGCGTCGGGCTCGTTGGGACGCTTGCTCAGCACGTACTCGACATGCTGGCGAGCCTCGGCAAGGTGTTCTGGCCCCCGAAGCCGAAGGACACTGGCCAGTCCAATGCGGGCGACCCTATCGTCGAAGCGCTCGACAGAGGCGCGGTAAACCTCCTCCGCGGCTGGCAGATTCCAGCGGAGTTTGAGGACATCTGCCAGTCCGTTCCACGCGTACTCGCTCTTCGGGCACTGGTCGCGGGCCTCTCTGTAGGCGTTCTCGGCGTCTGCCAGCCTTCCGGCCTTCTTGAGTACCTCCGCGAAGCCCGTCCAGATCGCGTCATTGCCAGGGAATCTGAGGCGAGCGTCTCGGTAGACCTGTTCCGCCGCATTCAGGTTCCTCGCCGTCTTGAGTGCCTCACCCAACTCGGTCCAGGCGTAGGCGTTCTCCGGGAAACGCTCCACGCCGTCCCAAGCGAGGGGCAGTGCCGATCCCGTCTCTCCCTGCAACGTGAGGCTGTGCGTCAAGGTCGTGTGGCAGTAAGCGTTCCAGGGTTCCCAGTTGTACGCCTCCTCAGCCCAGCGAACCGACTGTGCTGGGAGGTTCTGCCAGACGGCCTTGGTGAAGCTGGTCAGGGATCTGACGAGGAACGAGCTGTCGCCCGACGTCTCGGCATACTGGCATTGCTCCGCAAGCAGCGCGCGCGCTTCCACCAGTGGATGTTCTGCGTCCTTCTTGAACGCCACCGCCAACTGCTGGGCGCGAGTTGCCCAATCGGGTCGGGGAGCGACCCGTGTGCGCCCACTTCGCCTCACACCGGCGCTGCCGGGTTTGATCCCCGGTATCGCCCCAGACAGCCACGCGCGACAGCGTTCGGGCAATTGCCCCGCCATGTCCCAGTAGGTGGCCTTCCATCGGTCGGGGAAGGGATAGGCGGCAACGGTCAGTGTGGCCGTGTGTCTGAGCTCGTTCGCCGCGAGCGGCTCCCGTAGGAGGCCAGCGGCCACGGAATCGTCCAGTGCCTGGCCGAACCTCAGGAGACCGTGCGCAACGTCGGTGCGGAACCCGCCCTTCTCCGACTCATCGGCCGGAGGCATCCCTCGAAGGCCGCCGATGCCGTAGATTCCATGGTAGAACGGCACATCCGGTGGGAGGTCGCATAGCCGCCACCATGTGGGTGCAAGCGCTCGATCTTCCTGGTACTGCGCAACAGCGTGGAGATAGCGCCCGAGCGGGTCGTGCGAGCGTGCAGGCGACAAGGGCGCGAGGTAGCTCTCGCGGTCATCGAAGAAGCCTCGGAGTGTTGCGGCCGTGGCGCTCAGGTTGCCCAGGTAAGCGACGACATCCAGCAGTCGTATCCACGCCACCGCAAGCCGCCGGGGGCTCTGAGTCTGGAAGTCAGAAGGCGGGCGCCCCCAGTGGGACCGCACCCACATGGAGAGCGTTTCGTCCAACGTCTGGGCGAACCCGGCATGGTCGCCGATCATGAGGGCCCAGTCGACGAGCAGGTCCTCTGGGTCAGCCACGTTCAGGTGCCCAAGGTAGAACCGTCCCCACAGCAGGTCATCGACAGCCTTGGAGGAATCGGCCTCGAAGGCGAGCAGCCAAGCGGGGACAGGCGCACTCCCAAACAGGTCGTCGAAGGCCGAACTCATGACAGGAAGTCCCAGTCTGTGCCGGCGGCATACTCAGTTCGGCCGCAGGCGTCGCGCAGCCACATGAGGTGCCCCATCCGAGCGTCGGAGAGGTCTCGTGGCACGGGCTGACGGATGTGCCCAACGCGGAGCACGTGCTTCACCTGCAAGCGGAACTGCGGATGCACGAGTTCTCGGGTGGGCGTGTCCAGTCGAGCTGACAGGTCCACCACGCGCCCGCACGCCTCCTCCCTCGGAGCCGGACAGAATGCCTCCGAGAACTCACCGTCCAGTACCGTCGGCGGCAGGAGCGGGCGCTTGGACCGAACGCCTTTGACACGGGGGACGTTCGACACCGGGTAGCGGAAGAGGATGACGGGCAACGGTCTGCCACGGGCCGCCGGGTCGAGATGGCACAGCCCCAGCCGATCTCGCAGTGCGTCCGCCCAGCCGTCGGCGTCCGCCTCCGGCTTCTCGCCGAGGAGATCCCGAATGTCCTCCCAGAACGCAGTGTACACAGGTCGGAGATCAAGTTGCGAACTCCACGAGTGGAGGACGGCTTCGAGGCGTTGTGCAGCATCGGTGTTCGCCGTTCCGGCTGAGACGGCCTGTCCAGTCAAAGCGACCACCAAGGACTCCGGCACGCCCGCCCCCATGGCGATGCTCTCGGCCGCCACAAGGCGTACAAGATCCAGACGAATATCGGCCGCTCCGAACACGGGGAAGTCCCAGTCCGCACGGAATGTCTCCGGCCAGTCCGCGGCGTCGTCCGGCACCAACCGCCGGGGTGGGCCGTCGATCGGTTGGTCCAACATCACCTGCTCGTGGAGGTACTCCTCGTGGCCGCTCTTCCACGCGCCGAAGTCTTCGAAGCCTTCAGCCGCACCGGACTGACCGTACGTCTCCGCTCGTCCCTCGGGCACGCCCTCATCCAGAAGGAAGTTGCGCGCCACAAACCGCTGGTTCCCAAGCTGCCTGTCCAGAGCGGTGTCCGACAGCAGCTTGGCGAACCCGGCGTACCGACGCGAGAAGACGCCGTCTCCAGACGCCATGCTCACATACTCACCTCACGAACCTGGAAGTGTCTCGGGGTGCAGTGAGTCCATCAAGGCGAAAGCGCGTCCGACGGCGAGCGTCTCAGTCGCGACTGCCGAAGACTCGGCAGAACGACGGGTCAGGTGCACTGCGCGCAGAGCTGGGACTATCGGCGGACGCCCGCGGCGTCGCCAGGGATGGCACCACGACTGGGCAATTGTACCACGCGGTGCTGACGCACGCAAGCTCCGATTGGAAGTGAGGGCACGGCGGCCACATCATAACCCATGGGCGCGAAGTCAGCGCCAAGGCCAACCACCATAGCGGAAGCTCTGTGTTGGGGCGCGATGTGCTGCTCGCGGGTCGTTGACCGACGCCCCGGGGACGTGCGATCGCCAGCAGGAGCGGAGCAGTCGACGGTCGGTAGCGCTCCTCAACACGTCAGACAACCGCCCCGACATTGAAGGAGTGGGCGCCAGCCTCGCCATTGCTTGGTGCTGCTGGTTCCGCTTCCTTCGCCTTCCGCGGCTGCCGTTCAGCGCCGAAGCCGTAGGCGTCCAAGCGGAGGTCTTCGTCCATGTCGGGGAAGACGGCACAGAGCTGGAAGTAGATGCGGCGGCGTGCCGTGTTGAGGGCGTCGGCTGCGGCGTTGCGGTCGGCGGTGGCGGCTTTGCGGTCGGCGAGGCCTGCCTGGGCGGCGGGGCGGTGGGACTCGAGGTCGGTCAGCAACTGCGCCGCGTGCTGGAGCGTCGCGTCGGGGAGCTTGGCCTCGAGGTCTGCCTGGCTGGCGCTGACGGCGGCCAGGGCGCGCAGCCGGGCCGCCAGGAACTCAGCCGACAACCCGCCCAACGTGGCGTCCAACTGGTAGGCTTTGAGAACCGTTTCGAGCTCCGCGCCCTTAAGCAAGCCCCGCAGCCGCCGCTTGGCGTCGCGGATCAGATCCTCCGCCTCGTCGAGGGCAGCCTCAAAGGCGCGCTGCTCGCGCGTCCGGTCGCTCTCGGCGGGGCCGAGGGCGTCTGCGGCTGCCTTCAGCCCGTCCACCGCGGTTTGCAGCTCCGTCCGCAGCGGCTGCGGCAGCTTCCACTCGGGTTGCTCGCAGCTTTCGTCAGCAATCAGAGCCTGCTGACACCTTCCCAACAACGCTTCCGGGTCCCGTACGACTCTCATCACACCTTCCTCCTTGCCGTTCCACTTGAGATGCGCGTTCGCAACGCGCTGCAAACGCCCGTTTCGGCCGAAACGCCACGGCGTGCCTGGTGACCATGCTCCATTCCGGCTGAAACGACCTTCTGCAACGCGCGACAAGCCCGGGTCCTCAACCCTCGCGGGTTGGTGCAACGCGTGTCAAAGGCGCGTTGCAGATGATACCGGAGCTTGGCACGGCGTGCAACGCTGCCGGAGGGCGGGGCTGGACTTCATCGCCGCCGGCTGCCGACTGACAACGTGCGTTGGGAGAGTGGAAGCGTAGCCGCAACCGGCGACCCTTGGCATGGCGCCAGCTATCCCATTCGGAGCAGTCCGAACACGGGCGTAGGGTGGACTGCAGCGCGGCACGCGGGGATGCGCCCCCCGGTGTTTCGGCCTTTTCAATCATGCGTGAGCCAAAGGACGGATTACCTGCAGCCGTTTCCCCATCGTCTTCTCCGTAGTCTTCAAGTCATGAGCCGCCTGCAGACTGAGCCAGTACTCTGCCGACTGCCCGAAGGCTCGGCCAAACAGCAAGGCCATTTCGGCGGTGACGGGCCGGACGCCATTCACAATGTGCGAAATGCGCATGGACGAGACGCCCGTTTGACGAGCGAACTCGGCCTGGGAAGTCCCAAGCTCTTCCAGGATCTCTTTCAGAAATCTCCCCGGATGAACCGGGGGCAAGCCGTTCTTGGTCGCCATGTCCTTCTCCTCAATGGTAATCCACTACCTCAACGTCAAAGGCGTTCTCCCCCACGAATCGGAAACACAGTCGCCATTGGTCGTTGATCCGAATGCTCCACTGCCCCTTGCGGTCACCTTTCAGCGCCTCCAAACGGTTTGAGGGAGGGCAACGCAGATCCTCAAGCGAAGTGGCAGCATTGAGTTGGGTCAGCCGCATCACGGCCCGCCTGAGGATCGCCGGGGGGAATCTGCGGGACTTGCCTGTGGCAAAGAACCTCTCGGTTTCAGCACAGGCAAAGGAGCGGATCATGACTGAATCGTAAACTACCTGTTTATCCGTGTCAAGCGATCCCTTTCCGGTCCGGGCGCCTGGGATGCGGAACGCGCAGGCAGTTCGGTCGCCCGGTCCGGGGGCCGGCGGCGTCCCGAATCGCGCTTCCCTTCCTGTCGCCCAGCGGATCTCGGTCGGCCTGTGCGCGTGGCTCGTCTTGTGCTATGCTGCCCTCTCAGCTCTCACGAAGGAAGGCGAGTACACATGCGCTCAGCTCTCTTGTTCGGTGCAGTCGCGTTGGTTGGGCTTGTCGGAATGGCTTGGGCGGAGCCGCCTGAGTGGACGCCACCCGGCAAGCCACCCACGTTCGCTCTCCGCGTGACCTTCGGGCTGAACGCGGAGACCGTCGCCGACTACAGCGGCAAAGCGTCAGTCACGCCGGGTGAAGTGGTGAAGGTGGAGGGGTGGCACTTCAACGCCGCCGACAGCATCGCGGGGACGGACTCGTGGAAGTGTAAGTCGATCCTGTCGAACCCCAAGCGGCTGCGACCCGACCAGCTTGCGCGCGGGCAGAAGCAGGGAGAGCCGAAGCCGCAGCCCATCGGCGTGCTGGTGTACGTGACCGCCCCAGCAGACGCGGTGGCGACAGTGGAGCTGCCGGAGACGAAGCTGGACATCAAGCTGGCCGACCTGAAGTACGGCCAGCCGGTGCGCTTGCTTGACGGCGCGGCGAAGGCGGAGCGCCTCCCGATCAGCGATCGACTGACTCAAGGCCCGATGATGAACGACTATGCCTCCGTTGCGCTGGACAAGCAGGGCAACCAGTACCTCGTCTACCTCGGCTGGGAGCCGGACGCCGACCAGCCGCTGGCGCGGTGTAAAGTCGGCGGCGCGTGGGGCGAGGTGATGAAGCTCGCGCCTGCGCCGGGGGACTGCTACGACACCCGCGTGGCGGCCGCGGGTGACGGCTCTGTCTGGGCCATCTGGTCCGGCCGCGACGGGCTGAACTGGGACCTCTGGGGGCGGCGAATCGACGGCGGCAAGCTGGGCAACCTGGAGCGGCTGACCACGGATCCCGGCGCCGAGTTCTACCACTCGCTGACCGCCGACAAGCAGGGGCGGCTATGGCTGGCGTGGCAGTCGGCGCGGGACGGGCAGTACGACGTGTACCTGCGATCGTATGAGAACGGCACGTGGACACCCGAGCGCCGGATCAGCACCGACCCGACGAACGACTGGGAGCCTGCCGTCGCCGCTGACGGTGCCGGGCGAGTCCACGTCGCCTGGGACGGCTACCGCAACGGGAATTACGATGTTTTCCTGCGCACATTTGAGGGCGGCAAGCTGTTCGACGTGCGGCAGCTCACGTCGGGGCCGCAATACGAAGCGCACGTCTCGCTGGCGGTGGACGGACAAGACCGGCTATGGCTGGCGTGGGAAGAGGGCGGCGTGTTGTGGGGCAAGGATCAGGGGTTCCTGGTGCCGCAACGAGGCGTCAGCCGGCTGCGCAGTCCGCGCAAGCCGCGGATCGCCTGTCTGGAAGGTGGCCGGCTGATGGAACCCGAGACGGCGCTGGTGACCTCGTTGCCCCTCGGTATGAGACAGATGAACGAACTCCCACAGGTGTTCGTTGACGGGACGGGGCGGCTGTGGGTCGTCTACCGCCGGTCGGAAGCCAAGCTGGGCGGCGGTAACCCCGCGACTACCTGGCACGATTATGCCGCCTACTGGGACGGCGCCGCTTGGCGCACGGACATCTGGATTCCCTACACCGGCGGCCGGGAGGATGTGGACGTGATGGCAACGCCCGTCTCCGGCGGCGGGCTGCTCACTGCGTGGGCCAGCGACGAACGACCATGGCGCAATCCCGTGCCTGGCAGCTACACCGCCCCGGGCAGCAACAACTGTTACGTGACTGAGCTTGCCGCCGACCAGGGCACGCTCGGTCTGCCGCCGCTGAAGCCGTTCGAGCCGACGGCCGTGGACGCCCTCCCTGCCGACCTGCATCCCACGGAAGACGCCGACGTTGCCCAACGTCGTGCTGTGCGCTGGACGGTGGGCGGCGTGACCTACCGCCTGCTCACCGGCGAGACGCACCGGCACACTGACGTGTCCTGGGACGGCGGCGGCGACAGCACGATGTACGACATGATGCGCTACGAGATCGACGCCGTGCGCCAGGAGTTCGTCGCCGCCTGGGACCACGACAACGGCGGCGGGCAGGACTACGCCTGGTGGCGGTCGCAGAAGGTCGCCGACCTGTTCTTCCTCGAAGACGTGTTCGAGCCGCTCTACGGCTACGAGCGCAGCAACAACTACCCCGACGGCCACCGCAACGTCACCTTCGCCAGGCGCGGCGTGCGGTGCTTCGACCGAATCCGCATCCCCAACCCTAACGCCAACGCGCGGCAGAAGTTTATCCTGTCTCCGGACGACACGAAGAAGCTCTACGCCAACCTGCGCGCCAACGCCGGCATCTGCTTCTCCCACACCTCGGCTACCGACATGGGCACCGACTGGCGTGACAGCGATCCCGAGATCGAGCCGGTGATGGAGATCTACCAGGGCTGCCGCACCAGCTACGAGTACGAAGGCGCGCCGCGCGCCGCCACCGCCGACAAGGTGGAGCTACAGGAAGGCGGCTACCGCCCCGCCGGCTTCCTGTGGAACGCCTTCGCCAAGGGGCTCCGACTCGGCATCATGGCCTCCTCCGACCACGGCTCGACGCACATCTCCTACGCCGGCGTCTGGGCGCCGGAGTTCTCGCGCCAGTCCATCTTCGACGCGTTCAAGCAGCGCCACTGCTTCGGCGCCACCGACAACCTCGTCGTCATGTTCGGCGCCGGTGATCGCATGATGGGCGACGAGTTCAAGGCCGCCGCCCCGCCGGAGATGCAGATCAAGGTCCTCGGCACTGCGCCCATCGCCCTGATCGAAGTCATCAAAGACAACGCCGTCGTCTACTCCCACCGCCCGACCGCCGAGAGAAAGCTCGCCGACCTAACCTGGAAAGACAGCGCCGCGCCCACGGGCACGAGCTACTACTACATTCGCGTCCAGCAGGCGGACGGCCAGTTGGCGTGGTCGTCGCCGATGTGGGTGAGGTATGGGTAGGCGCACTTCGGGAGCCGACATGACGCTGGATCCACTCGCAGAGGTAGTGAAGGTGAGTCAGCAGGCGAATAGCCACATTGAGCGCCAGCGAGCCGTCTTCGACGCGCTGATCCGGAAGTCGCACCCTCAACGAGCGTTGCTGACTCCCGGCCAGTTTGCCACTGACGCGCGATCGCGTGGCATTGGCGTCAGCGAGAACGACCTGGAGGAGTTTGAGGCGATGGGGGTGCTATTCCCCGTCGTTCGATGGCGAATGAACTCGACATACCACCGCGTAGCGCGACGCAACGACGACGGGTCGGTAGACTGTAATCCGGTGGCCCTCGATGCGCCTCCCGGCGACGGCAGTGACGTGGTGCAGCTCTGCGAGGCGCCCTTCTTCTCTGGACGGCTGCTGACGGAGATTCTTCCTCAGCGGACGATACTGTGGTCCCGAACTGGACAGGACTTCGTCCCATGGAACGCCCGCGGAGACGCGGAGACGGGCGAGGTGTGCACGTTCTACCACGAGACGCAGCTCATTCGGTTAGACGAGATCGCGAGTTCGTTCACGTTCAGATGGCGCATGCACGAGCTGCCCGATGCAGATCGTTGGGACGGAATGAGGACCCAGACGGAGCGGGAGATCGAGGCGTCGCGGTCTCGACTCGTGGGAAGCCATGGCGAGTACCTCCATGAACTGGCGCTGCTTCTGGCCATTGAGGACGTGTACTTGCCGGAGATTCGCCGCGCATTCTCCGGTCTCGGGGAGGAGAGAACTCCCGAGTGGCACCGCTGGAGGGAATCGCTTGACGTCAGAGACGCGGCTTCTCGGCTCGACTGGCAGTGCGACGCGCTGCGTGCCTATCGGGAAGACCTGGCCTGCCGGGGCCGCGCGCTCGACCCAAACGAGCACTTCTGGATGCTGTTCCGATCAATGCCTTTCAGCGCCCGACGTCGACTTAGGGACAGAGCGCTTCTTGCGTGGGACTGCTACGAGACCGCGGAGATCGTCGGCTCCCTGCTCAGAGACCTCACGGGCGAGCCGCAACCCCATGTCGACGATATCTGGGGCGGAGGCGGTGGCTGGAAATCGCGTGCATACGGGCTTGCGCCGGGGGAGATCGACCACTCAACGGGGAACATACTGCCATCCCTGACGCGCCAACTCGGATTGGATGTCAGGCCCCGGGTGCTGTGGGTCGTGGAGGGTGACACGGAGGAAGCTTTCGTCAGGCGGTACTGCGAACTGCATGGGATCGATCTCGAGTCATGCTTGGTGGTGCTCCGCAACATCAAAGGCATTAGCAAGCCGAAAGACCCTGGCCTGTTGGCATTCCTGAGACAAGTCAGGGACTGGGGGGCCGCTCTGTTCGTGACGCTTGACGGCGGGGACACGGGAGCCAGTGAACTGCGCCGAACGCTTGTGGCCCAAGGTCTTGCCCGCCCCGAGGCCTTGGCTTGTTGCGACCTGGACGGCCGAGCGCCAGTTCGGGGCGTACTACCATGGCGCGACAATTTCGAGAACTCGAACTTCACGGTGCAACAGCTCTTCTCGGCGTGGCTACAAGCGGAGACGGAGCGGGAGACGGATGCGCAATTCGGGCTCCTTTCCGAAGAACTCGAACTACCCTTCGCCAGACACGTAGCCCAGCACCCCGACCGCACTTCGCTCGAGTTGGTGAGGAGTTTCGCCAAGTCACAGCACCGCCACTACTCGAAGACAGAGGTGGGCCGAAGGCTGCCCGATGTACTTGTTGAGGGTCACGTAGCGCGCCCGGGCTCGGACCTAGCGCCGATCGAGAAGGCCCTCCGCAACGTCCTGGCACTTGCCGCCTACCTCAGGATCGGGCGAGTGGGCTATCCTCTCGAACGCGACGGTTTGTGACCGATGCCAAGCCTGGCCACCCGGGCACCTACCGCGCTCGTGAGTAAGACCATCCGATGAAGGAGACCGCGCATGTACGAGAGCGACTTCATAGTAGCTTCGGCAGTCTGGGGCGCAGTGTTTGGCATGGCGGTTGGCCTTGTGCCCGCAGTACTCGGTGGCACACGTGACAGACTGGGGCTTGGCATCTGCGGCTTCCTCGCGTGTGGCGGAGCAGGAGCGGTCTTGGGGTTGCTGCTTGCTGTTCCAGTGTGTGCCGGCTTCACGTGGGCCATATGCGCGGACTCCAGGCGGTCAGCGGACCCTCAGTCCGCGTTCCCCTCAGGTGACGGGCAGTACCCGGCAGAAGGTCGGCCCACGCAACTGATGGTCGCGGCGCAGACCGGCAAGAGGGTTGTGTGCAGCCAGTGCGGGAGCACGATAGCGGAGACCGTCACAGTGATTCATCTGCCCCCAGGTGAAGCTCTCACGCATGGCGTCACGGAGTTCACCGCGATCTGCGAGGAGTGTGCGGCACAACCGCGAGTCGGCACTCCTTCCAGCGCGCCTCGTTGGACTGTGCCGCCTTTGCCGGAGGTACCGCCGCCACCTTCGGGGATTATGGTCACATGCCCGGAGTGCGCGAGGAACTACGCCGTGCCCCAAGAGCAGGTCGGCAGGCGAGCGAAGTGCCGATGCGGGAGCGTTTTCGTGGTCGACAGACAAGGCCCAACGACCGAAGGGGCACAGGGACCAGAGGCACGTTGCTGAGCCTCCCCATTCGGCTCCCCTCAGTCCCGTCAACGCCGGAGTTAAAATCCCCAAATCGCCGGAGCAAAAGTCCCCACCCGTAGCGAACGCGGGTCATCAAATCCCCAGGCAGGAGGAGATGTCACTATCGCCCTACGGAGTCGAGACCCAGAACTCGCTTCCTCACTCCCCCCACTACTGGCCCCGCGCAGACACCCACACCAGCCGCCACCGGAGGGGCTCCAGTCGCGCGGTCAGCGCCCAGGTCTTGCCGTGGTCGCTTGCCGCAGCGCGACGCTCTCCCCAATCAGGGCATCGACAGCCTCCAGTTCGCCGGCGGCAGCGCCAAACGCCTTCCCGCCGAAGGTGACGGCGGCGTCCGCAGCCTCCTTGCCACCGACAACCTCGTCGTCATGTTCGGCGCCGGTGATCGCATGATGGGCGACGAGTTCAAAGCTGCCGCCCCGCCGGAGATGCAGATCAAGGTTCTCGGCACCGCGCCCATCGCCCTGATCGAAGTCATCAAAGACAACGCCGTCGTCTACTCCCACCGCCCGACCGCCACGGACAAGCTCGCCGACCTCACCTGGAAAGACAGCGCCGCGCCAACAGGCACCAGCTTCTACTACATCCGCGTCCAGCAGACCGATGGGCAGTTGGCGTGGTCGTCGCCGATGTGGATCAGCTACGGATGAGGCATGTTGTGCCTGGGGCGTCCTGTGGGTAGAATTGCCGACGAACGAGGTGATGCAGATGGCTACTCGCCGAGCAAAGACCGTGTGTGAGACTGTGGGGGGAGAACCATACGAGTTCCTCCCGTTGGGCAACCATGTCGTGTCAGCCCCCGGCGTGTGTGAAGGTGAACCGACTTTCAAGTACACCAGAATCGGGGTGCGGCACGCTCTCGAGCTGCTCGCAGGAGGGCGAACAGTGAAGGAAGTGGCGCAAGCATACCGGATTCCTGTGGAGGCCGTCCAGGAGTCCCTCGACCTAGCTGCGGAGGCTCTTTGCGCGCGAGCGGCATGATCGTCCTCGACGAACACCTGCAAGGCTTGGGGGTCGAGGAGGGGATCAGCCGTTGGTACCGGGGTAGCGTCTGCTTGGTTACGGGCTTGCTCTGCCTCCTCTGCGCCGGGCCTGTGACCGCAGCGGAGCACCCCGTCCGTCCCTACGTCGATCCCGCGCAACTCGACGTGCCGTGGCCCAAGCACAGCCACTACAAGCAGCCGTGGCGGGCGTTCCTGGAGACGCGAAGCGGCTACGACTTCCTGAACGGTCTCGGCGTCAACTTCAACGTTCTCGGCAACGACGAGTTGGGCGTCCGGCTGCTGGCGGAGACGGGCTTCAGAACATTCCGCATCGAGATCGGCTGGGGGCACGTCAACTGGGAGGAGACGAGTCTGACCGACCCGGAGCGCCTGCGGCGACTGTTGGGGCTGTGCAAACAGCACAGCATCCGCCCGACGCTCTTGCTGAACGCCCACCACGGCGTGCCTTGCCCGGTCCGGTTCTTCGAGCGGCGCGTCGCGGCGGACGCAGCCAAGGGTGCTCGCATGGTGCGCTTCGACAGCGTTGCCGACATCGTGCCCGGGCGCACGGGCTTGAGCAACCTGACAACCTACATGGCGGCGGAGGTGTTCCTGACCCAGATCAACCAGGACACCCGCGAGTGCACGTTGAGCAAGCCCCTCCCGAAGGACCTGAAAGCCAGCGACAAGGTGCTGCTGGCCACGCTCAAGTACCTGCCCGCGCACCCGGTCGGCACGCCCGAGTTTGAGGAGATGGCGCAGGGCTGGGAACGCTACGCGCAGCTCGTGTTGGACGCCGTGCGCGACGCCGGGCTCACCGACTTCGACCTTGAGATCTGGAACGAACTGAGCTTCGGTTCCGCCTTCTTGGGCGGGCATGGCATCAATCACTACTACGACCCCGCGGTCGTCGAGTTTAAGACCGACTTCCTCCACCCGGGCGGGCACGCGTGGGAGATCGGCCGCCGCACGGTCGAGCTTGCCAAGCGACAATTCCCCAACGTCCGCTGTATCTGGGGGTTCTCCAACACGACCTTCTTCCACACGCCGGTGGACAAGCTGCCGTTGCGCGTGGACGGTCAGAGCTACCATCCTTATGGCACCGGCACCCGCAAGCTGCCGGACCGGGAACAGGCCCCCAACGAGCCGGCGCGCTGCCTGGAGGGATTCGTTCCGAAGATGGACATTCGCATGCCCGAAGGCTGGGCGCACATGTTTGTCCAGACGGAGAGCCTGATGCGCCTGCTCAACCCTGACGCGCGGAGGAACCACCCCGAAGGCACCGCGCGCTTCTACCACTACATGACCGAGCACGGCGTCGTCCCGCCCGAGTGCGGCGTGCAGGACGAAGAGCAAGGGTGGCTGCTGAAGGCGAAGTGCGCGTTGCGGTCGTTCTGCCTCTGGCTCAACAAGGGCGTCGACGTGATGCACTACTACTGCGCCTACGACGACAAGCCGCTGGGCATGGGCTTGCTGCCGCCCGACCTCCCGAAGCTACCGGAGGAGGCGCAGTTCGAGGAAGTCGCCACGCTGCCGATGAAGGCCGTCCGTCGCCTTGTCAGCGCCTTCGCCGGTGCCGTCCCAGTGGCGCAGCCCCGCCAGTTGACGGTAGACGTCGTCGCCCTCGGCGAGCAGCGTCAGGTCGTCGAGGGACACGCCGACCATCCGCCCCTCTGGGAGCGAGACGTGCTGGCGGTGCTGCCCTTCCAGGTCAACGACGGCAAGTTCCTGGTGGCCGTCTACTTGATGACTTTCGACGTCACCCAGCCGACGCCGGAGGAGCGATACCGGCTGACCATCAGCGGCCTGCCGGACGGCGTGACGGCGCTGGGCGCCTACGACCCGCTGGAGGATCGCGTCGTGCCAGTCCGGACGGTGAGCAGGGGCGAGGGGAGCGTCACCATCGAGGTCGCCGTGACGGACTGCCCGCGACTGCTGGTGGTTGGCCGGCCCGCCACGTAGTGCATTGCGACGAGGGGCACGGTCGTGCGTCTCGTGTCCTTGGAGGCGAGATCCCTTGCCACGTCCTAACACTGTCATGGTCGAGCGTACGGCGCTCCGCGGTGCGGCCCGACGCAGAGATCAAGGAAGGTGACCACGATGTCCGCGAGACTCTCGTTGAGGTTGTGTTTGGTGTTGTCTGCGGCTGGGACTGCGGCAAGAGCGCAGGGGCAGGCACTCCCGCTCACCCGCTGGGTGGTCGGTGGCGGGGCGCTGCGGATCGCGCAGCATGGGCAGTACTTCCGCCTAAGTGTGCCGAAGAACGCGGACTGGGGGAACTGCTACGTCGAGGGACAAGCCGACATGGGCGCCCTTCCCTACCTTGTGGCATGGATCGTGGAGGTCGGGCGCGACGCTCAATGGCAGCTCACAGTGAATGACCCCGACGTGCATTCCTTACAGGGGGTCTCCGCGAGTGTCGGACTCCACGTTTACGACCTGCGCAAGTCGCCGGGATGGCAGGGACAGAAGCGCTTTCGCGTCTACTTCACCGTCCAGGGCCGCGGCAAGTATGTGGATGTAGCCTGGATAGACCTGTTCCGTCAGCCACCGTTTCAGCCACAGACGCCCGACAGTCCGCAGACGCTTTTGCGGTGGGACCGGCTGAACAACTGCCTGGCCACGGCGAAGGACGACGGCCTGACCATATCGCTCCAAGGAGCAGGCGACCAGTGGGGCGGCGCGCAGATCAAGGTGACCGTCGACACGGACCGCTTCCCGTTCCTGGAGGTGGACGTGCATGATCTTGCACCCCAAACACGGTGGCGCGTCAAGGTGGGCAGACAGCAGACGGGGCCTGAGCATCGCAGCACCGGCGCGTTGGCGTTCAACTATCGGGACGCGAACAACTGGGTGGGGCAGCAGGAGGTCGAGGTAGGACTCGTCGTGTTGGGCTCGGGGCGCGCTGCGAACTTCGCCAGCGTCCGACTCGCGGCCGTTCCTTCTGCCTCGACAGAGCTGGTGAGCAAGGCCGCCAAGGTCCGGCCATGGTCCGCGACTGAAGGAGCGGAACTCGCCACCGGTGACTATCGGTTCGGCTATGAGGCGTCTCTGGGCATGTTCCGAATTCAGCGCCGGGGCGCTGACCCCTCGCTGGTGACTCGGTTCATTGAGATGCCGGGACTGGACTTGACGCCGGCTGGCGGATTGGCCACCGAGAAGAAACGGCTGGAGGGAGGGGAGCGGCTCTCCTTTCGCCGCGAGTTCGACGACGTAAGCTACGCGGTGGAAGCAGAGGCTCCTGCGGCGTCACCGGGATTGCTCCACTGGCGCGTAACCGCCACAGCCCGCGAGCCGATCCCGTTGCGTTCGTCCGGCCACGAACTGTGCTTTGTCCCGGCTTCCGCAGAACAGGGTCAGGCGCTCCGCCGGCTGACCTCCCAGAACATGGTCGCCAGCGCTTTGGCCTTGGCGGTGGCGCCGGGCCTGGGTTCCGTGTTCTACTTCCAGAACCTCACGGCGCTGAACCCTCTCCTCGACCTGTGTCACACATCGCCACGCTGGCTGGTGAGTGTCGGACCGAAGACGCTTGGCTTCGCCAATCCGCTGGACACCAGCGCCAAACTGCCGGCAGGCGAGATGCTTGTGTTGAGCGATGCCTGGCTCTACCTGTCTCCAACCGAGCCAACCGACAGGCAGCAGCAGGCAGAGCTGTTCCTGCAAGGTCTGTCGACCGTCTACGACCATCTTCCGGACAAGCCGGATACTGAGTTCCTGGACTGGCAGCAACTGGCTCGGGACTCGGCGCGAGACCTGCTTCGTCCACAGTGTTGGGGCGTGTTTGCCGGCAAGGAGTACCTGCAGCCGTACGTGAACACACAGGGCGCGGTCGCCCAACTGGTGCCGCTGCAGGACGTTCTTGCCCCGGTACTTCGCTTCGCTGGGGCTTCCGACCAAGCCTCCCTGCTGAAGGCCAAGCTGCGGGAACGCCTGCCGGATTTCTGGTACCCGACGACAGGCACGTTCCGCGAGTATGCGCAGCCTGGCGACCACATCTGGTACGACCCCACGTGGCACGCCAGCCTCTGCCGGGCGGCGCTTGCCGGTGAGGACCAAGCGAGGGACCTGTGCCTGCGCAGCGCAGACGCGTTGATACGTGTGGCTCACGAGACCAACCACTCGTTCCAGATGGAGGGTCACTGGTCGTCGCCGAACGAGCTTCCCGGCTGCTACCTCCTGTTCATGATGCTCTGCCACGAGCTAAGCCCGGAGCAGCGGTTCCTGGACGAGGCAAAGCAAGCCGCGGAGCAGGTCCAGACATGGCCCTTCGGCTTCACGCAGTCCATCTTTCGGGCGGCAATGACCTGCGAGGGCCTGGCACGGCTGTACGCGGCTACGAAGGACGAGCAGTACGTGAAGCTGAGCCTGCTGCCGCTTGCGGAGGTGATGGGCAGTGCCTGGCTCTGGGAGTGCGATTATGGACACGCGCGGTCGTATCCCACCTTCTTCGGGCTGAATCCCGAGGGATGGCTCAATGACTACATCGCGGCGATGGAGCAACACCAGTCGTGGTATGCGCTGCGCCAGTACTACCGCTTGACCCACGCCGTGCTGCCGCCCTACGCGAACTGCCTAGTCGCGGAGTTCCTTCGCTATGCGCCGATGACGATCTGGTACGCTTACCCTCCGCACTTGCCAGCGGAGTCTCTGCATGAAGGGCCGGCATTCTGGAAGACCACCAACGTCTACGATGCCTTCATCCCCGTGGAGGATCTGAATGAGGGTTGGCGCAAGAACGGATCTGTCGGCCAGGAGATCTACGGAGCCGGCGCTGCTTTCAACGTCGCCAACGAAGCGTACACCCGCATACCGGCAGCGGACATCGTCCTCTTCTGTGAGTACCCCCTTCTCAAGGCTGAGTGGGATGGCGAACGGAAGGTGCTGTCGGCCCAGATCGGCGGCGTCTCTCACCACGAGGCGAAGGTGGAGGTGCGCTTCGACCCGACCCTATCGGGCTGGCCACAGGCTAGCGAGCTGAGGGCGTCCTACGCCGACACGGCGAATCCGCAGACGACGAAGCCACTGACGACGGCGGTGGTCGGCCAGGCCCTGCGGATGACCGTGCCTGGTGAGTCCGTCCTGACTGTCGGTCCCCCCAGGTGATGCCGGCCGCCGACAGCAGTCAGAACGAGGCCTTTACCGTCGGCAAGCACGCCAGCGCGGCCGCGTCGCCGTAGTTGTACGCCTTCACCGCGATCACGTTCCGGCCGGGGTGCAGCAGCCGGGAAATGTCGACCTTGCGCACCGCGGTCGAGGGTCGCAAAGGGAATGGTGAGTGCGCAGACCCACTCGTGCGCCTTGGGATCGACCGCGGCGGACGCACGGCGTCCGTGCGCCGAGGCAGACCACTCCCCGTTCCAGCCGGCGTCGCCGTCGCGGCCATCGTACCGCGAGCCTTTGCAGTTGACGATGAACTGGTACGAGTGCGCGCCCGTCTTCTCGGGATCCAGAAACAGCTCGACTGCCTCGTCCTGCCACACGGCCCCATCGCGCTCGCGCACCTCCCCGGTGAGCTTGTCCGGCTCGGGCGCCGGGCAACGGAAGCGGACGTACAGGTTGCTGGCATCGTAGCAGACCTGCGCGTGAGTCTGCACCGACACCAGCCGGCCGTCGTTGACGAGGCGGAAACCGGTCACCTCGGGAGCGTGGCTCCTGTCGGGAGCGCCGGCCGGACCTGCCGTTACCTGCGGCGCGGTTACCAGGGGCGGATTCTGGGCGAGGGCGGCGGCGGGTGTGAGCGCGAGGGCGGTACAGAGCAGAGGGCGCATGGGGACTCCTGTGAGAATGTGGAATTGGGAGTGCGGAATGCGGAATGTGGAATGTGCGGCCAAACGCCGATCATTCTCATCAGACGTGGTGCCCAACCAACGGGCGGACATGGATGATTCCTTGGGAGTGTAGCCCGGAGCGCCAAGCGAGTGGTCGCTCGGCTACGCGCCTCGGGCTACAGTCGCACCCGAACGGGCGGTCGGGTCCGCCTGGGCGGCTCCAGGGGACGGGGGAGGTGTGCTTGGTTCGACGGGACACCGCGAAGTCCTGCGCGACGGTGACGCACCGCCGCCATGAACCGCTGGCGTGAACTTATGCTTCCCCTCGTGCCAGCCTCCCGCCTCCGAGACCGTACTCCTCGGCCGCCTCCATGACTGCATGGAAGCTCTCCAGCGGCGTGCCGGGACAGACGTTGGCACCGTCGCCGAGCATCAGCCCGCCGCACGGCGCCAGCGCCTCCAGGCATTCCCGAGCCGCCAGCTTGATCGCTGCGCGCGTGCCGGTCTGCAGGAGCATCGGGTTGAGGTTGCCCCACAA
>Ga0100398_1001422_pt1 | contig 20410 bp, 15 predicted proteins | sample CryGeymeta201522_FD_81568 | JGI IMG/M metagenome (GOLD analysis project Ga0100398, IMG submission 81568) | Groundwater microbial communities from Crystal Geyser aquifers in Utah, USA - Crystal Geyser metaG 2015-22 | ecosystem: Environmental > Aquatic > Deep subsurface > Groundwater | place: USA...
ATGGTCGGTCCGGGTGGGCGCCGTGGTGGTGCTGGAAACGGTCGCGGCGACCGATCGCGAACTGGCGCGCCGGGTCCTGACCCCGCTTTGGGAACGGCGGGTGGGGTTCGATCGAACGCGGTTGGGCGACCTGTTTTATCTCATCGGGGAGCTGGGGGACGCGGCCTGGCGCCAAGCGCTGGCCGACCTGCTGGAGCGGACCAGCGATCCGGAACTGATCGAGGCCGGTCGAGATGCCCTGGCGAGGCTTGATGAGTGACTCGCGCGAAGGCGCGAAGGGTGCCGTAAACCAGGACGCCCTGACGGGACGCACTACGAACGGGGGCGCGCTGGTAGTGGCGCCGTAAGGCGTTTGGGCGCTTCCGAACCGGCCGTCGTGCAAACGCACCGAGGCACCGTAAGCCGGGACGCACTACGAACGGGGGCGAAATAATACTGAAATATCAAGCCGCCGCCTGCTTCGACTGAGATGAAACAAAGATCTTCGGCGCCCTGCGGTAGCCACGGCGGAGGTCAGTAGACACCGTGTTTTGCGGGCGAGGGTCAAGGGCAGGACTTGGGATGCAGGGGCGAAGCGGATTCGCCCCTGCCGGTTCCAGCGATCGAGGTTTGTGCTCAGGCGGCCGCGCTCAGCAGCATGTCATGCAAGGTTTTTCGGGCGGTAGCGTACTTGGGGGTGGCAAGCGGCGGGCAGGCGTCCAGGCTGGCGTCTTTTTTCATCAGCTTGCTGGCGTAGGCCATGCAAGTGGGTTCCCCGCATTCCTTGCAATTGGTCTTCGGCAGCCGTTTGAGGATTTCAACCACATTGAGTTTCATGATCTTCACCTCCTTTCTCTTGGTTTCACCGGGCCGCCGCGGCGCGTTCGCGCACATGCGGGACCGGGGGATTGGGACAAATGGCCGCGGCTCGCGTGCGGACTCCGCCCTTCCACAAGCGCGCGCCCGATGGATTGGGTGCGGCGAGGGGCGGCAATGAGCAGTGGGTATGCTGACCCGCGCTGCTCATTGCCCGCCCCAACCTACCTCCGGGGACGGAGGGAGGAGTCGTCGGGAACGTCTGTTTAGGCCGAAAGCGGGCCGATGAGCGACAGAACGGTCGATATGCGGAAGGAGGCGGCGGCTTGGGAGCGATAGATCCTGGGGTAACCGGAGGTTGTTCAGTAAAACTCTAACCGCCGATCGTGGAGTGGGTCAATAGGTGAACAACGGAATACTGCGAACGGCTATGGGTTGGGCTCCCTGGCATTGCGACCACGGGGAGAAATCTCGAGATCCCTAAGCTGCATTCGGGATAACAAAGCTCTGATTTCTGCTGCGCGCGGTATGAGGTGCATGGCGATAAATAATCGTCCGGCGCGGCGTCCCCGGAGCAAACACCCCCCGCTGCCTGGACCAGGACGGCTGCACCCTGGGAGCGCCGCGCCCCAGCGCGGCGGTTTGCCGGAAGTCGCTTGCCCGCCCAAGCCGGAGGTTGCCGCCTGGTATCGTGGGTTGCCGTTACGGCTTGCCGGCGAGGGCGCCGGCGGTCCCATCGCGGCGGTAGCGTCAATCGGAGGCGTTGCGGTAGGGATCGGCGTTCAGCTGGTAGCGGCGCATGATCTGCTGCAGCGCCTGGCGTTCCAGGCCGCACCGGCGGGCGGCCTGGGTGACGTTGCCGGCGGTGGCTTGAAGGCATTGGCCGATGTACGAAGTATTGAAGCGCTTCAATACTTCTTCCTTGGCTTCCCGGTAGGGCCGATCGTGGACCGCGGTTTCATCGATCAGGCACACTCCGGCGCCGGCTTCCTGGAAGCCGACCGCTTCCGGGCCGATGGTTTCCTCGGGCGCAAACAGCAGGCCGCGAATGATCAGGTTTTCCAGTTCACGGACGTTCCCTTCCCAGGAATGACGGAGAAACCGATCCATCAGCTCCGGCGAAACGCTGCGCCCGGATCGATTCAACTCCGCCCCGTGCTTGGTCAAAAAATGACTCACCAGTAGTGGGATGTCTTCGGGCCGCTCGCGCAGCGCCGGCAGTTCAATGGGCAGCACGTTCAGCCGATAGAACAGATCTTCTCGAAACGCGCCGCGTCGGATCTGTTCTTTCAGATTGCGGTTGGTGGAAGCGATCACCCGCACGTCCACCTGGATCGATTTGGTATCGCCCAGCGGCTTGATGGTCTTTTCTTGCAGCACGCGCAGCAGCTTGGTCTGGATAGCGGGAGCGATGTCGCCGATTTCGTCGAGAAAGATGGTGCCCCGGTGGGCTTCCTGAAACAGGCCGATGCGGTTTTGGACGGCGTGGGTGAAGGCGCCTTTGCGGTAGCCGAACAGTTCGCTTTCGAGGATATTTTCCGGTACGGTCGGGCAGTTCACCGCCACAAAGGGCTGGCGCCGCCGGTCGCTCAGTTCATGGATGGCCCGGGCCGCCAAATCTTTACCGGTGCCCGATTCACCGGTGATGAGCACGGTCATGTCGGTTTTCGCCACCATCTGGATGCTTTCGAACACGCGCTGCATCCTGGCGCTCTTACCGATGAAATGTTGAAAGGTTTCGTGCTGCTGCACGTGTTCCCGCAAGCGCAGGTTTTCCCGGAGCAGGCGGCTGCGTTCCAGCGCCTTTTCCAGGGTGAGCACCAGGTTGTCGTGTTCGAACGGCTTGGTGATGAAGTCGTAAGCGCCGCTGCGAATGGCCTGCACCGCCAGTTCGATGCAGCCGTGGGCGGTCATCATGACCACGGTGAGCCAGGGTTGTTCGCGGCGCAGTTGCTGCAAGAGTTCGAAGCCGTCCATGCCCGGCATTTTCATGTCGATCAGGGCCAAATCAACCGGCCCCTCACCCAGCAATTGCAACGCATCGCGGCCGGAGGCGGCGGTTTGCACCCGACAGCCCAGATCACTTTCCAGCCCGCGTTTGAGCAGTTGCAACAGATCGATTTCATCATCGACCACCAGAATGGTATCGGTCATGATCCAACCTTTCGGGATTCCGGTTGCGGTACCGCCAGGTCTGCTTGCGGCACCATCAATTCCGATTGCTGCACCGGCAGCACCACGGAAAAGGTGGAACCCGTGCCGGGTTCGCTGGCCACGAGTATTTCACCGTTGTGGTGCTGGACGATGCCGTAGCTCACCGAGAGCCCCAGGCCGGTGCCTTCGCCGGTTTTCTTGGTGGTGAAAAAGGGGTCGAAAATGCGCGGTAGGTGCCGCGCTTCGATCCCGCCGCCCGTGTCCTTGACCTGCACCGTGACCAGCTTCCGCTCCGGGTCGAAGCGGCTGGTCACCTGGATCGCGCCGTTCTTGCCGATGGCCTGCTTGGCGTTCATCACCAGGTTCATGAACACCTGCTCGATTTTTTCCTTATCGATCACCATGGGCGGCACCGCCGGATCCAGTTCGCAGGTGATCATCACGTTATCCAACTCAAAATGGTGGCGCACCACGTTGACCACTTCTTCCACCGCCTGATGCAGCGACCCGGCTTCCTTGCGGGTCTGGGTGCTGCGGGAAAATTTCAACAGATCTTCGACAATGGTCTTGCAGGCGCGAGCGTGCTTTTCGATGGTGCGCAAATCGCCGTAGCGTTCGGTGGCGGCATCCTCGGAGCGAATCAAGAGCTGGGTGTAGCCCAGAATGATGCTCAAGGGGTTGTTGATTTCGTGCGCGATGCCCGCCGCCAGTTGGCCGATGGAAGCCAGTTTGTCGGCCTGCAGCAGTTGCCGGGTCATGGCCTTGCGCTGAGAAATGTCTTTCAGCAGGAAATGGAACCGGACCGTTCGGTTCTCAGCGGTGTTCTCGCGCGTGGCGCTCAGCAGCACATTCAGCGATTGCCGAGCGCGGCCGGCCAGCTCCAGTTCCTCGTCGTTGATGAAGCCGGTGGCGAGCAATTCACCGCGAAGCTTGTCCCAATCGCCTGGGTGCTGCAGCAGATCCGGCAAAGAAAGCGCACGGTCGGGACCGGATTCCGAGTCGATGGCCAGCAGGCGCATGGCGGAGGGGTTGAAATCGATCAGCACCCCGGTTTCGTCCGCCACCAGGATCGGGTCGCGTGACAGTTCGAATATCCGCCGGTATTTGCTTTCCGAATGGGTCAGTTCGCGGGTCCTTGCCGCCACCAGATCTTCCAGGTGGCGATTGAGATAGCGCAACTGCCGGTGGGTGTCTTCAAGGGCCAGTTTATCCCGCGCAATCTGCTGATAGATCTTCCAGATCCGTTCGAAAAACAAGGTGATGGATGCCACCACCACGAATGAGATGGTGTTGATCGCGCCGCTGTAGGGTTTGAGGATTTTCCAGGTGTGTCCCTGATCGAGAACCAGCGATACATGTTCGGTGATGTGGCCGACCGCGCGGCTGATGGCGAACCCGGCCAGGGCGTAGCTGAACCACAGCAGATAGGTCCAGACCAGATGTCCCGGTCCTGGCGGCGGAGGCGAACGGCCAGGCCCACGCACAGGAGAGCGAACAGGATCATCAGCGATGAACCGAACACGTCGACCAGGGTGATCGGCAGCAGGGGCAGGGTCATCTGGGGCGTTCCTCGCCGGCGGCCGACTGCCCGTCGCGCAGCAGTTCCCGCAGGGCCAGGTAGAGGAAAACGATGGCGGGAACGCACAGCAGGTGATCCATTTTCACCAGATAATAGATGGCGACCGGGACCTCGCGGCCGGGGGCGGCGGTGAGTCGCGCCTGCCAGGTGCCGAGATCGAGGCTGGTGAAGAGACCGGGGCGGCTTTCGAGAAAATGGGCGAGGCCGGCATCGGCATTCCAGAGAATGAAAAACAAGGCGGCGTACTGGAGCCGCCGCCAGCCCTGGTGATGGGTGAGTCGGCGGTGCCGCAGCCAGTAGATGAGGATGCCCATGGCAACGATGAAGATGAGATGGCCGATCTGGTGAGCGTAGAGCCCTTCCGGCGCCGCATGGACCTGGGCGGCCGCCGCCGGCTGGGCTGAGACCAGCAGCCAGACGGTCGGCAGCCATCGAATCAACCAACGCACCACGAAGTCCTCCCTGCTCCGGAGGCGACCCGACCGCGGGGGGCGGCCCGGCTCCAGTGACCATGAAGCCGGGCAAGGGTCAGCACGCCGAGGGTTGTCGCGCGGGACCCGCTCTCCGGCAGCTAATCGGTTAAACTAGGCAAGTCTATAGAATTGTTGGGTCGGTGCCAAGCCTTTTGGGTTGATTCGGGAGCAGCGGCGAGGACGCGAGCAGGTGGATGGGGAGGGCAAACCAGCACCGCGACGGCGCGGTGATGAACCGGTAGGGGCAACCGGCCGGTCGCCCCTACCCAACGTTATACCGCTTAAGGGTAAAAAGTTTCATTTCGTGTGCGCTCTCTCCCGGGAGCGCGGGCATCTTGCCCGCTTTTGAAAATGAAACATCTGATCCTAAACCAGTATAGCCATGGCCGCCGTGCTGGACTGGATAGCGTGGCCGATGGCCGGGGCGGTTATTTGCCGCTTTCCGTATCGAAGTGACCCACGGGGCGGGTGAAGGTGTAGGCAAAGGGTTCGGCAATGAGGCGCTGGCTGACTTCCCGATCCTGATTGCTCATGGCGGCGAAGGGCATGGCCAAAACGCTCCCCACCAGGCCGATGCCGCAGGCAACGAGGCTCACCGGACGCACCAGAATGAGGTCGTAGAGCATCATCTCCCCGCTCGGCGCCTGCTGGTCGCTGAGCGTACCCCCACGGCCAGTGGTCTGGGCCAGCAGCGGGCCGCCCAGCAGATTGCAGCTCAGGACCAGCGCCAGTAACAGGATCATCTTGGCTTTCATGATCGTTTCCTTTCCGCTAGCGGTTGGTTCGAAACCGGGAGCACCCGCGGGCACCCGAAAGCGCCGGCTACATCACATCGTGATCGCTGGCTTCGATGGCCCGATCGATTTCCTCGCGCAGTTTCGGCGGCAGCCCCGGGATGTCCACATTGAGAAATCCGCGCACGATGGTGGAGGTGGCCTGTTCTTCGCTCAAGCCGCGCGACATGAGATAGAGGATTTCGTCCTGAGCGATTTTCCCGACCGCCGCCTCATGGGACATTTCCACCCCGTCGGCGTGCCCTTCCAGTTCGGGAATGGCATGGATCATGCCGCCGTTCAGGAGCAGCCCCTTGCATTCGAGATGCGCCTTGATGTCCGGTACTTCCCCCACCAGATGGCCGCGGGCGATGATGCGGGCGCCGTTGCTGATGGTGCGGGCGACGATTTCGGCGCGGGTACCGGGTTGCTTCAGCACCACTCGCCCACCCAAATCATATTCGGAACCGGGACTGCCGACAATGATGCTGTAATAGCGGGCCACCGCGTTTTTCCCCACCAGGTAAGTGGTGGGGTACATCTGCAGCGATTTCACCGGTTTCATGCACACGTAGTTGTTGATGAACGAGCCGCCTTCCTCGACTTGAGCCACCGAACGCGGCCGCACCACCACATCTTCGGCCCAGTTGTGGATCATGGTGAAGGTGAGCTTGGCATTTTTCTTGATAAAAAACTCCGATACCCCCACATGGGCCCCGCGTTTCAGGTGCGATGACGTGGAGCAGCCGGTGATGATGTGCAGTTCCGAATCTTCTTCGGCGATGATGATGTTGTGCACGTTCTGCCGCAGGTTTTCCTTATCGAGGTAGAGGCAGGCCTGTACCGGATAGATGCTCTTGGTGCCCGGAAGGGACCGGATCACATAGCCGTCGTGCAGCTCCAATTCCGCCGCCGCGGTGTACTTGTCGCTGTCCACGGCGACCAGCCGCCAGTAGTAATCCTGGATCCAGTCATGGCGCTCCAGGGCCTGGCGGATCGGGAGCACTTCCACCCCGTCCTGCCGACTGCCGCAATGGACCACGGCGGTGTCCATCTGAAAATAGGTGCCACCCCGTTCCTCCTGGGTGAGATCGAGCCCGGCCATGACCAGCCGCTGGCGTTCGCTTGCCGGCAGCCGCACCAGTTGTTCGTCGTTCAGGTAGTCGTGCCGGGTCGCGGCGGTATCGAACGAATCCAGATCCAGATCGGGGCCGAGCGCGGCGCTCTTGCGGATGGCTTGGCGGGCCCTTGCTTTCAGTTTCTCGCGATCGTGCATCGCACACACTCCTCATATCCGATTTCGCTGATGCATTTCAGGATTCCGCGGGGATTGTCGGCGCAGCTCAGCATGCCGTTGAACAGCACCTGACCCTTATCGGCATGCAGATAATCGAGGATGTGACCGGTATGGGTGATGATGAGGCCCATCTTGCGGCGCTCGCTTTTCACCTGCAGCATGCTCTTTTCCTTGGTGGGCGGGCAGTTTTTTTCCAGCAGGGTGGCGATGGTCCCTCCCACCAAAGCGATGTTTTCCAGATCGACTCCGGATTCCGGTTCATCGAACATCATGAAATCCGGGTTCTGGGCCATCAGCTGCAGGAGTTCCGAGCGTTTGATCTCGCCGCCCGAAAAGCCGGCGTTCACGTCGCGGTCGAGAAAACGGTCGAAATCGACCCTTCGCGCCAGTTCATCGGTGTTAACGGTGCGGCTGCCGGCGCACAGATTCACCATCTGAGCGGTCTTGAGCCCGTGAATCGTGGGCGGTCGTTGATAGGCAATGCCGATCCCGAGCTGCGCCCTGGCGTCCATGGGCATCTGGGTGATGTCTTCGCCCTTGAAGGTGATCTTTCCGCCGGTTACCCGGTATTGGGGATAGCCCATGATGGTCATGAGCAGCGAGGTTTTTCCGGAGCCGTTGGGACCGAACAGGATATGGGTTTCCCCCGGCTTCAATTCGAGATCGATGTGTTTGAGAATGAGTTTGTCGCCGATAGCGACCTGCAGGTCTTCGATCAGCAGCATCTGAAAACTCCTCGGATGTGGAACTTCGAGCGATTGCCCCGGTCGGCGCCGCGGCGCCTCCCGAGTGGAATAGGATAACGGAATGATCCCCTCGATCAACCGCGCTATGGTAAACAATGTGGTGAAGCAACGCAACCTTTTCACCACCGGAGGGTGCAATCCAAACCGTTGGGAGAAAGCGTTACCGTTGCAGGGATGGTGATGCATGCGCGCTGAAGTTGATGCCTCGAGCCTGATGCGTTGGTAGTGCGCGCGTCAGGGCGTCCCGGCTGGTAGTGCGCCCGTCAGGGCGTCCCGGCTTGCGGCGCTTCGGTGATGGCCTGGGCCCGCGGGATCGGACGCGCCCAAACGCCTTACGGCGCCACTACCAACGCGCCCGGTTGGTCGTGCGCGCAGCGGTCGCCCTGAAAGGCGCGGCGCCGCTGCAGGCCACGATTTTGGATGGTAAAGCTATGCTCCGCAAGGCTTTGGCGTGTATACTACGAACGGCTGGGAAGGGGATTCATTGACAATCTCATAGACCGCGCCCGCGGTGGGCGCGAGTGGGTAGAGAAAGACATGACCGAGAACCTGATCGAGTTGGAGAGCCGGTGGCTGCAGCGGTTGGCGCCCCGGGAACTGGCCCGCGCGCTCATGGATCTGGCGCCGGGTCAGAGGCTCAAAACCATCCTGGAACGGCCCGATGCGCAGCAGGTGGTGGCGGCGTTGCCGGAGCAAGACTTCTATTTATGCGTGAAGGAAATCGGCCAGACCGACGCGCTGCCGTTGCTGGCCATGGCCAGCATGGACCAGTTGAACCTGGTCTTCGATCTGGAATGGTGGCGCAAGGACCAGGTGGTGCCGGCCCGAGCGCTCGAATGGCTGACTTTACTGGCCGAGGCCGGTGAAGAGCAAGTGGCCCAATGGCTGTTCCAGGTGGATTTCGAACTGTTGGTGACCCTGTTCAAGAAATGGGTCCACCTGGAAGTCCTTCCGGACGACGCCGATTTGACCGAAGTACGCGAACAACTGCCGAAATGCACGCTCGACGATCAGTATTTCTGGGACCCGCGCTATCCCCAGTTTGAGGACTTCATCCGCAGCATCCTCATGTTCCTGTTTGAAACCCACCAGGGTTTCTACTGGCAACTGGTGACTCACGTGCTGGAGTCCCCGGCAAGCGAACTGGAGGAAGAAGCCTACCGGTTTCACAAGGCGCGCCAGGAAGACCACGCCATTGCGGATTTCCACGAGGCGGTGGAGATCTACCGACCGCTCAGCGCCGACCAGTTGGCCCTTGGCAAGGAACTGACGGTTCCGGCGGAAGACGCCGCGGCCGCCGCACCGGGCTTCGCCCTGGCCCTGGTGCCGAGGCAGGACCTGTTGCGGCGAGCCCTGGAAGGAATCGGCGCCGCCGATCTGGCCGATACGCTGCGGCTGGAACTGGCTGCCCTCGCCAACAAGATCGTGGTGGCCGATCAACTGCCGTTGGATGATCCGGAGTCGCTTCGGGCCGCGGTCGCCAAGGCATCGGCCTTGATCAATCTGGGCCTGGACGTGCAAACGTCGGGCGAACAGGCGCTGGCGGAAATTGCATTGCAGGATCTGTTCCTGGAACACCTGTTCCGATTCGCCCATGGCCGCCTCGCCCGGCTTCGCCAGCGGGCCCGCCGGCTGACCCGGGGCGGCTGGATTTCGAAGTGGTCGCACAGCGTCCAGATCCTGGAAAATCCCTGGCAGGAACGGCTGGAATTGCTCCAAGAAAAGACCCCACGGATGAAACGGGGCAACCATGAGGACTTCATTCGCACCCGCGCCGATCTGTTCCAGGCGCGAAAGACCCTCAATGCCCTGATCGCCCTGGCACCGCTGGCGGCCGCCCTGGACCCCGCCGCCCGGAGTCGCGAGATGGAGCAATGGCCGCTCTGGTCCGAGGCCCAGGTGCGCGAACCCGACCAGATCACCCTCGGGGTGCTGCTGCTGACCGCCGCCGCCCGCGATTTGACCGGCCACGGCTGGCAGCCGGCGCCGCTCGACCCGGCCACCTGGGCCGCGGATTTCCCGCTGCTTTCTCCGGCGGCGCTGATCACCCACATCCGCGCTTGGGTCCGGCGGGTGGTGGCCGATCCGGTGCGGGAAGCGGCGATGGAGCCCTATCTCAAGGAACTGCTCGACGGTTACCGGGAAGAAATCCTGCCGTTCGTCGATCGAGAGCCGCCCGATCCCCGTCTGATCCCGTTTTTTCTATTCGCGACCGGACCCTGATTCAACCGATGGCATCCCCTCAGCCTACAGCAGCCCCGCGACTTGAAGGATCTCGGGGATCACGGCTTCTTTTCCGATGGCCATGATGTGCACACCGTGACCGATGGATTGCTCCTTGAGGGTCCGAATCATGCGGCCGGCGATTTCGATCCCCTTCTGAAGCTGCTCTTTCTTGGCAACGCTTTCCATTTCCCGCACCAGGGCGTCCGGGACGAATATGCCGGCCACGTTCTTGTTCATGAACTTGGCCATGCCCGCCGAAACCAGCAAAACGATCCCGGCCAGAATCTTCACCTCGAATTTGGCGGCGTAATCCATGAACCGCTTGAAGTTGTCCAGATCGTAGACCGCCTGAGTCTGAAAGAATTCGGCGCCCGCCCTGATCTTTTTTTCGAATTTGAGCAGTTGCGGCGCGATCGGATCGGCTTCGGGGGTCACCACGGCACCGGCGCAGAACGAGGGCGCGCCCTTGAGCGGGTTACCGCCCAAATCCTTGCCCGATTCCAGGGTCCGCACCGCTTTGAGGATCTGCACCGATTCCAGATCATGGACCGGCTTGGCGTCCTTGTGGTCCCCCAGGGTCATGTGATCGCCGGTGAGACACAGGACCGTATCGATCCCGAGCACGGCGGCACTGATGAGATCCGACTGCAGCGCCATCCGGTTGCGATCCCTTCCGGTCATCTGCAGGATCGGGACTCCCCCCAGTTCCTTGATGATGTGACAACCCACCAGCGAAGACAGCCGCATGACCGAACTCTGGTTGTCGGTCATGTTGATGCCGTGCACCTTGTCCTTGAGCAGCTCGATGTGCTGCTTCATCTCCCCGATATCGGTCCCCTTGGGCGGCCCCACCTCGGCGGTGACGATGAATTCACCTGACTTGAGCGTATCCTTGAACGAAGCAGCCATGAATTATTCTCCTTTGTAGACCTCATGAACCTGGCTGGCCGGGTGGGTCTTCACCCCATGCTTACGGGGAGGAAAGATCTTCTTGATGTTGTCCAGTTTGCCCATCTTGTCGAGGCGGGCATGGATCAGGGTCCAGGCGCAGTCCTTGTCCTTGTCCACTTCGCATTTGCCGTGGTCGGTGCCGCCGCAGGGGCCGTTCAGGATCCCCTTGGCACAGACCGTGATCGGGCAAATCCCGGCGGTTTCGCCGAGCACGCAATCCCCGCACGCCCGGCACCGTTCCACCCAGTTGCCGTCCTTCGGGGTCATGCCGATGAAGCGCGTGTTCACGCCCGGCAGCACCTGCTGCGGTTCGGTCAGGTCGGCGAGCAGTTGCACCCCGGCGCCACAGGCCATGGACACCACCACCTGGTAATCCTTCAGCTTGTTCAGCACCAGTTCCATGTATTCCTTGTTGCACTGCCGCTCCACCGTGTCTTCGTCAATGACGACGTCGCTGCCGTCCTTCTTGAAACTCATCCTCAATTGGGACGCCAGCAGGCCGACTTCCTTCCGGCCGCCGGCCATGCACACGCTGACACAGGTGTCACAGCCAAGAATGAACACCTTGCCGTAACCGGCAAGCATCGCTTTGATCTCATCGAATGGTTTTCTTTCCGCAACAATCATCACCACACCTCGGTTTAGCGATCAACGGCCGGCGGTCATTGATCGGTGATCAGGGCAACAAAATCGGCTCGAATGCCTCGCGCTTCAGGTGGCTCACCGTCCGGCGCAGGCCTCGCTGGGCGGCTGCCAGAGCGCAGCTTCATCCGGGACCAGCTCGGTTTCCGGAGCCTTGGTCGCGCCGGTCAGCACCGCCAGTTGCACGGCCTTGACCTTTCGATACACCTGCCCGGGGTTTTTCCGTTCCCCGTTCACGGTGAGCAGATCGCGGTCGATCGAGATCCCGAACAACCTTTCGTTTTCCTGCAAATACGGCAAAATGAGCTGCCAGTCCCGGGCCGTGAACGGATCGAACACGCCGCCGTTCAACTGCTCGTCCACCAGTTGCCGGTGCGGGTCCCTGACGAATATGGCGCCCCCCGAGGCGAGCGAAAACAGATTGGAACCCGGATAGGGTCGGGGCAACTCGACCACCTTGCCCGCGTCATCGAAGGTCATGCCGTTCAGGATCACAAACCCGCCGCCGTTGTGGGGATCCCCGGCCATGAAGGACTCCGCCAGATAGTCCAGGGCGGTGCCGTTGATGACCACGCGCGGTTTCCCCACGGCGTTGATGAGGGGGCGGCCGGCGGCATTGCCCATCACGTACACCTGACCGCCCTTGGCCCCATACATGAAGGTCTGACCCACATCCCCGAACACGACCAGTTTGCCGTCCTTCAAGATCTGGCCCAACTGGTCCTGAGCGTTGCCATGAACGTAAATTTCCATGCCGTCGATGCCGGAAGCCAGGTAATCGCCCGAACTGCCGTAAACATCGATGCGCACGCCCTGGGTGCCGGGGCCGAAGCCGTTGCCGGTGAAGCGTTGTCCGCGATAGCCGCAGGCGATGAAGCGCTTCCAGCCCTTGGCGTAAGCTTCGCAAAGCAGCCTGGCATCGCAGTCATTGCCCTCGGGCGGGAACCCGCGGGCGTAGACGATCAAGATCTCTTCGCGACCCTCCGGGGGTGCCAGCAACAGCCGGGTGTCCCAGTCGATGTACCGGTAGCGGCCGTCGGCCTTTGCTCCGAACCGCGGAGTGGCGTTGAAGATCCGGCGCAGCGCGGCGCGGACGATCCAGAGAATCGAGGCCCTTTTCTTGTCCCCCGTGTCGAACCGCAGATCGTTGACCAGGGTGAGGGCTTCGATGATCGTCCCCTTGGCCTCGTCGTTGGTTGCCGCCAGCCGGGCCAGTTCCTCGCAACACCAGCGCAACGCGTTGTAATCCCAGCGTGGCACCTGCAACCGCAGAAAATGGCTGAGCGCCGCGGCGTCTTCCCACTCTACCAGGGCGTTCAGTTCGGTGCGGATCTCCGTTGCCAATTCCACCGGCGGCACGACAACCGGCGCCGCCGCATCGCAGGCTTGCCGGTGCTCGGCGACCGTCACCGGTTTGCCGAATTTGTCCGTGCAGGTGAGTCGGTGCCGGCCGTTTTCTTCCTTGATGGTGAACATAAAGGTGCCGCCGTCGGTGTGGCTGCCGCCGCGGGCGTTCCAGTATTTATCCGCCACCGGGCAGAACCGGCTGTCTTCCCTGGACAGGCTGTCCAGAGTGGCGTCGATCGCCTGCTTTTCCGAGCATACCAGCCCGATCTGCACCTCGCCGTCCTGCAGGGCGAACACCTGAGGCCTCAGCATGGCGGTGTCGGTTATGCCGATCAGTTGCAGGTAGTTTTCGTACGGCTCGTTGCGGGCGATGATGAAAAACCAGGGACCGTCCGGGGAGCCATGGATGTGGGACGCCTGAATGGCCCGGTAGAGTTTCTGTTTGGCCGCGGGAAGCTGGTCGAAGTCCGCTTCGGTGGTGGGCGCCATGGCCTCGATGATGGTTTCGAGCGGATAGCCGTAGACCCGGTTCCAGAGGTCGAGGAGCAGCACCGAGACCTCCGTGTCCGTATGAAACAGCGGGTAGAGTTTTCTTTGCTTCAGGTACTCACACACCGAAACGTAGTTGGCGAAATCGCCGTTGTGCACCAGGGCTTCGTCCATGCCGCTGAAGGGATGGGCACCGCCCGGATGCCAGACCCGGCCCTTGGTGGGGTAGCGCTGATGAGCGATCCAGATGTGCGCCTTGAAGTCTTCCAGTTGGTAGTAACTCGCCACCTCTTCGGCGTAGCCCACGATCTTGAGGATCATCATGTTCCTGCCGTGGGACATGACGAAGGCCTTCTTGTCGCCCAGGGTCGAGTAGAAGGTCGAGTTGAGCTTGAACGCGTTCTGGAACATGAATTCGTCTTCGGCCCGGCCGGGGCGGAGGCCTTCCAGGTGGTTGGCGGCGGTGAAATCCCGGAGCACGTCCGGCTTCACCCGCACAAAGCAGCGCATCACGTCGGGGGGCCGGACCTCGAGCCCGGGGATGTCCCGATAATCGCCGATGGTCGGGATCAGTTCCGACTTGACCACCTCGAGATACGGATCGATGAACTGCTCGGTCACCGCCTTGGCGACCGTCTTGTCTTCGGGATCGATCAGGGCCACCTGGAGCATGTAATGGGTCTCGAGGATTTCCCTGGATACGCCGAGCGCTTCCGGAACCAGGCCCACCGCTGCGATGCCGCCGCCTTTGCCGTTGCCCCGGTTGTGCATCTGCCGCGATGGTTCGAAGATGTGCTTCCCGCCCACCGGGATGGAGCAAGCAAAGCCGGTCACCCCGCAGCCGCCCTCGTCTTCGCCCTTGACGGCCAGGCGCGGGGGATACGCTTCGAGCAGCCTGCCCCGCGAGGCGATGATCCTGTCGATGGTAGAAAGTTCCAACTGGTTGCTCATCATGCTCCTGCACTTTCCAGTGAATTTGAGCCTATTCATAATCCAGGTGACGGAGACAATCGGTTCTCCCCACCATTTCCCGGATGCCGCGCATCCCGAATCGCTTGAGGATGGCCACTATTTGCTTGCGCCAGGATGCGTACAGGTTGACGATTCGCTGCGCACCCCATTCGACCTGGATCAGCTTTGCCAGTTCCGGGTCCGTGGTGGCGATACCGCGCGGGCAGCCGCGGCCGCTTTCGCAGGAACTGCACCGAGTGCATTCGAGCGCCACCAGGCCGGCCGTTCCCTCCACGATACCGTCGGCGCCCAGCGCGATGGCTTTCACGATGTCGTGGGCGGTGCGGATGCCGCCGCTGACGATCAGCGTGACCTGGTCGCGCACGCCTTCCGCCTCGAGGAACCGATGGACCTTGGAGATGGCGTATTCGATCGGCATGGCGATGTTTTTCTTGGCGATGTCCGGGGCGGCGCCGGTGCCGCCGTAGCTTCCGTCCAGATGGACGATGTGGGCCCCGGCGTAGTAGCTGCCGACCGCCACCATGTCGACATCGGCGGGAGTGGAGACCTTGACCGAAACCAGGGCCTTGGGATTCATGGCCTTGATCCAGTCCACATGCTTCTTGTGGTCTTCAACCGAATACACGCTGTGGAACGGAAACGGGGAAAACAGCGCGCTGCCCTGGACGGCTTCCCGCATCTTCGCCACCGCCTCGGTCACCTTGGCCCCCAGCAGATGCCCGCCCAGGCCCGGCTTGGCCCCCTGAGCGTACTTGAACTCGATGATCCGCACCCGCTGAATGGTTTCTTCCTTCACCCCGAACAAACCGGTGGCCACCTGAGTGATCATGTGATGATCGAACGGGTGGAGAAAGTCGGGATAGCCGCCTTCCCCCGTGCAGCTGAAAGTCCGCCACCTGGCGGCGGCGGTGGCGCGCGACATCATGGTGTTGTTGCTCACCGAACCAAACGACATGCCGCCCTGGTAAAACGGAATCGGGATGGTGATCCGGTGGGCTTGGGGGTCGCGCTTGTTGAGTTCGATGCTGGTGTCGATTTCGTCGTCGCTGAGTTCCACCGGAGGCTTCTCGGGGAACCGGAAGCGCAGCTTGTCAAAGCCGCCGCCCGAATCACCCACCGTATATTCCATGCCCACGTCGGGCAGTTCTCCGGTTTCCGCCTGGTACCAGGTGCTCATCAACAGATCGGCGGTCCAGCGGTAGTCGCCGAGCGCCTTGATCATGGGATTGACCGCGACGGTGAGGGCGTGATGGGGACACCGATCGACGCAAAAAGTGGATTTCCCCTTGCACACGTCCGGGCCCAGACAGAGGTAATCCTTGGGGGCCGCCACCCTGGCTCCCGCTTTGAAATGGACCCCCTCGGGGCATGACACCACACAGGTGGCACAGTTCTGACATTGAGGGCCCCGCAGGACCTTGTATTTGCCGATGCTGTGGCGGAATCGTGAAGGTACTCTGGTGATTTCCGGGTTCACGATCTGACTGCTCCTTTGCAGAGAGGCTAGAGGCTGGAAGCTAAGGGCTAAAGGCTAAGGGCTGGAGGCTAGGGGCCGGAAGCCGGGTGCCGCGCGTGCAGGCTTAAGGCCAGGATCACTGATCTAGGGGCCACGAGTCCCGACCATGAGCCAGCATCATTTCCTGGTGCCGAACATGGCGCCGAACGTTTCCCGCTCCAGGTCCTCGAAGAACATGGCGCGTCCGGCTTCACCGCGAACCCGGCGTACGTCTCGAATGCCCATGGCGCCCATCACCTCGATCAACTGGCTCCACCAACTGCACATCAGATTGACGATCCGCTGCGATCCGTAGGAAACTTCCACCTGATCAATTCCCACCGGGCAGGATTTCCCGTGGGTGCAGCGCTTGCACACGCGGCACTCGAGTCCGATCAGCAGCGGCAGATCGATGGCCGCGCAGTCGGCGCCACAAATGAGCGCCTTCGGCAGATGTTCAGGCAGGGCAATGCCGCCGCTCACCACCAGGGTGACTTCGTCGCGAATCGATGCGGTGACCAGGCTGCCGTGAATATCGCGGAGCACGTCTTTAACAAACCGCGGACGGTCTGCAACGAATTCGTTGCCCTGGAAATCCGCGACCAGGTGGATCACTTCGGCGCCGGCCTCAGCCAGTTTCAGGGTGACGGCCTTGGCCTCCGCATCCATGGGGACCCTGATGGACACCACCAGGCCGGGGTATTTTGCCTTGAGCTTCAAGGCGCCATGCCAGGCCTGGTCGGAATAAATCAGCTCAACCATCTTGACGCCCTGGAAGATCGCCGCCGACGGGTCCATGCCGTTTGCCGCAACCACCGGGATCAGGTGCGCTTTGTAGGCCTCCAACGCCGGCTCATCGTCTTGCTCCGCCAGGTACATCATGGCGTCGATCTGCCTGGCCGCTTCCGCCATGGCCAATCGGACGTTACGGCTCAGATTCCCGAAGGGCAGCAGGTTGAACAAAATGGGCAGGGGCACTTCCACCAGTGGCGGGACCTCCAGCACGGGGTTGCCCGCCGCGTCGAATTCCAGTCGGTTGTTCTTGCGCCCGAGATCGATGGCGGTGCTGATGTATTCCCGACCGTGAATGCCGTCGCGGGTCGGACGAACGATTTCCGACATGTCCGTCCACATGCTGTCAAAACCGGGACCACTGAAGGGGCCGCGATAGCCGGCGCCGGACACCGGAATCCTGCCGGTTTCGGCCTGGAACCAGTTGATCGAAATGATTTCCGGCTTCCAGTAAGCATCGCCCAGCTTCAGGTACTCCGGATTGATGGTCTTGGAAAGCACGCCCCTGGGACAATTCTGGATGCAGCTGAAACAGTTCTTGCACTGATAGTCGATGGAATCGGCCATGGTCCTGGCGTCATAGGACCGGTTCTTGTAAACATCGTACAGGCAGCGCTTCTTGACGCAGGTCGTGCACTTCAGGCAGTCTTCCTCGAAATCGATGATTCCCGACCTGCCAACCGGGATAAACCGCGGCGCGGCCGGCTTTGCCGTGATGTGATATCGCTTGGGCATTGATCCGAACCTCTCTTCCCCTAGCCTCGTTTCCTCGGTGCAGCTTCATCCTCGGCCCGCCAGGCCCCGAGTTCTCGTGCCTTGTCGATCGCCTCGTTTAACGCCGCGGGAAAGCGGTCCGCTTCCGCCGGACTCAGGTTGACCATTCTGACCCGCTCCGCTCCCAAACCCGCTTCCGCAAGCAACCGATTGGCGAACCTGACTCTCATTTTCGCCCTCAGGTTTCCCTCGATAAACTGGCACTGCCCCTCTGGACAGCCGACCACCAGGGCCAGGTGCGCTCCGGCTTCGATGGCTTTCAGGATGTAGAGGGTGTCCGTGCGTCCGGTGCAAGGCAACCGGACCATCTGGATCTCGGCCCCCCGCTCGGACATGGCTTTCTCCACGGATTCCTCGGGCACGATCACGGAATTGGCGCAGCAGTAAATCACGATCCGGGGTCCCATCTGTGCTCCTTCAAAATAGGTCAGAAATATTCCCTGGAAGTGGCGGCCATCTCATCCGGTTTCTCCCTTCCGCGGGCGCCGGAACAACACCTCCAAAGACAATAGGACACCACCAGCCACGGTCGCGCCAGGGGTCAAGCACTCCCCGCCGGCGGTGTCCCCGCGCCTGCGGCAGACTGCTCAAAAGTCTATTGGGGCAAGAGCTTCTTCGGGGAGCTTCCTTGGTCCACCGGCGGCGGGTCGGATCCACCTGGATCCATCGCGGGCGCAACGGACAGTTTGCGGTTACGGTTCCGATATTGCAGCGCAAAACCAAACAAAATCATCCCGTTCAATCCTTTGCGGCGGTTACGATCACAGGGTTCGAACCCATTCGCCCAATTGCTCTCGCTGAAGTTGGGCATCGGACTCTAATGAAATCCGGTACCGATTTCAAGGGTAAATTTCTTGCAATTACTATTACTTAAGTTATATGTCCAAGCGTTACTGGAACTTAATGTCGGGCCCGCGGGCGCGGCAATCCAAGGAACCAAATCCTGAACGATCGATTCCTATCCGCGACCGCTTTCGTCATAGTTCCAGTACGGCCCCGGAACGAACCCGGTTGGTCTGAGAGGGACGCTGTGGTCTGAGAGGGACGCTGGTAAATAATGGAGCAAGGGGACGCTGATAAATAAGTAAACTGGTTTGCGCAAAAGATTCGCCGCAAAGCCCTATGCCGAGGTCCGAATCGCCTTGATGCTGCCCGGGTGTTAGACCCTATCATGATCCTAAAATTTGGGTGCCGAAGGATATGCCGAAGGATCAGCAACAGCGACATCCGTGAACTTACTTATTTACCAGCGTCCCCCCCCAAAAGCTCTCACCACAGAGGCACCCGTTTCGCTCACAATCGGGAGTTCCGGGCGGGCGGCCCATTCGGTCCAGCCGGCGTCGTACCAGAGCACCTTCGGATACCCCAGCAGGTGCTTCAGCACAAAAAAGGTCTGGCTGGCCTGATGCCCGGTGCGGCAGTGCACGATGATTTCGGTATCTTTCGAGGGAATGATCTCGCTGTAGGCCGCGGCCAGGGCATCGGTCGGCTTGAAGGTGACGACCTTGGTGGTGCTTGCAATCACATCCTCGGTGAAGGGGCGACTGATCGCACCGGGGATATGGCCGGCACGGGCCTCGTCGGACTTCTTGCCGGTGTGGAAGTCCGCCGGCCGCACGTCGATAATCACCGTACCGGGCTTGCCAAGTTTGGCCGCCACCGTCTGGAAATCCACCGTGAAGCGATCGGCATGCGGGTTCGCCGGGTAGGTTGATGCGGTTACGGTGGGCAGCGCCGCGTCCGCGGACCGGCCTTCCCGCGCCCATTTGGCGTAGCCTCCGTTGAGGACGGCGTAGTCCATGTGCCCCAGCCGCTCGAACGCCATGCCGGCCAGGGTGGTGTCGTACAACTTGTCACCGGACACGAACACGACGGTGTCGGCAGGCTGCAATCCCAGCAACGAGAACTGGGCAGCGAGCATGGCAGGCGGCAGGAGGATGGACGGCACGCCTCCAATGTTGCCGCGAAAACTCTCGACATTGAGGCTGATGGAACCGGGAATGTGGGCGCTGTTGTATTCCGGTTGAGGCCGCAGGTCGATCACCTTGATACCTGGCGTGCCGAGTCGGGCCACCAGCCAGTCGGTTTCGACGATACGCGGCATGGCGGCGGTTCCTGCCGCGGGAGCGACGCCGCTCTCGGCGGCGGCGGCGGGTGCGGTGAAGAACGCGCGCCAGGCGTTAACCCGGGCCGCGGCGGCCGGCGTCAACGGTTCCGGCCGCAACGAAACGGGCTTCAGGCAACGATCCCGGAAGCCCAGCAGGCCGTCGGTCAGCAGGTAAACATTGCCGAATCCCTGGCGCTGAAGCGAATCGCGAGCCTGGGCGGGATGAGTCATCCCATTGGAATAGAGAACGATCAGACCTTTGTTCTTGTAGGGTTGAAGGGCTTCGGCCAACCGGGCGAGCGGTACGTTGAGGGCGCCGCGAAGGTGGAAGCTGTTGTACTCGGCCACCGGACGCACGTCCACGACCACGAGATCCGCTTCCCCGACCATCAGGCGGTCGGCGAGTTGTTCGGGTTCGATATGATCCAGCGCTTGCTCCACCCTTTCCAGCAGCGCCTTCTCGTCCCCGGCCGTTACCACGGTCGCACCCGCGGACTTTGCGGCAGCCCCCGTGGTGACGGGGCTCAGTACGAACAAGCCTCCCGCCACCAGCACCAGGGCCAGACTGAAGGCCTTCAGGAACGGCGAACCCAGGTACGGCGCCCGACCGGTGCGCGCTTTTTCCGCCCACTCCACCAGCCAGAAGGCCGCCACGGCCACCAGCGTGAACGCGAGGATGAACCCGTTGCGCGACATGCCCACGGTGGCGTAAGCCATCTGAGCGCCCCGGTCGCCGGCCGTGTAGAGGGAACGAATCACGGGGAACAGCTCGTTGAACAGGACGCTGCCGCCGATGGC
>Ga0100398_1001428_pt1 | contig 20387 bp, 17 predicted proteins | sample CryGeymeta201522_FD_81568 | JGI IMG/M metagenome (GOLD analysis project Ga0100398, IMG submission 81568) | Groundwater microbial communities from Crystal Geyser aquifers in Utah, USA - Crystal Geyser metaG 2015-22 | ecosystem: Environmental > Aquatic > Deep subsurface > Groundwater | place: USA...
GGCCCCGACGCGGTTGCGTCTGGTGCTGTGGGGCTTGGCGCAGGGGATCGACACCTTCCCCGACAGCCCGCCGCCGGGTCTTGTCACGATCCCGGTGGATGCGGACGCCCCGGTGGGCCATGCCACGATGGCGGGCTACCGCGAGGCGGGCAGCCGCGCGATCCGCATCGACATGCTGGAACGCCTGGCCGACATGCTTCGGGGCGAGAACAGCCGCGCGGGCTTCGAGGCCAACCCGGACATGCTTTCGATTTCGGGGCTGACGCTGGAGCAATTCGCCGACCTGATGGGTGGGCTTGGCTACAAGGCCGAGCGCGCGGAGCGGGTGAAGGTGAAGGCTGTCCCGGCGAAGGTCGCGCCTGTGGCGGTCGAGACGGAGGCAGGTGAGCCGCCCGCCGATGCAGCGCCAGAAGCCTTGCCCGAGGCCGCCGAAGCCCCGGGATCGTCGGCACCCGAACCGGCGGCCACCGATGCGCCTGAGACGATCGACGAGGAACCCCTCGACGCGACGCCGCCGACCGGGCTCGAGACGACCGAGGTGACCGAGTCGGTCGTGTCGGCCGATGAGGGAGAGGCGACAGACGCGACCGGGTCGACGGAACCCGTCGACGACGCGGCGGCAGCGCCCGATACGCCGGTCGAGATGGAAGTGTTCTACACCTTCACCTGGGCCCCGCGCGGTCGCGGCGCGGCGCGGCCCCGGCGTCCCGAGGCAGCTCCCGAAGGCGCGGCCGGGGAGCGCAAGCAGGGTGGGCGCGAGCGTGGCGCGGCGCCCGGATCCAAGCCCCATGGCAAGGGCGGCAAGCGTCCGCCGCGCGGCCCCAAGGGCGACGAGCGGCGCGCGGACACAAACAAGGCGAAGACCTATACCGCGCGGCCCGAACGCACGACCAAGATCGACCCCGACAATCCCTTCGCGGTCCTTGCAGCCCTGAAGGACAAGACCTGAGCGAGGCGGCCGGAAAGGATCGCATCGACCGCTGGTTGTGGCAGGCCCGGTTCTTCAAGACCCGCAGCCTTGCCGCGCGCATGGTCAGCGACGGCGCGGTGCGGGTGAACGGCGTTCGGGTGCTGAAGGCCGCCCATGGCATCACGGCGGAGGATGTTCTGACCTTCCCGCAGGGGCGGCATATCCGCGTGGTGCGTATCGTGGCGCTGGGTTGCCGGCGCGGTCCGGCGAGCGAAGCGCAGGCGCTCTATGTCGACCTGACCCCCGAGGCGGAGCCGGTGGCCCCCCGCGTCGGTCCGCGCCCGACGAAGAAGGATCGCCGCGACATGGACACGTTCCGCGACCCGGATTGACATCGCGCCCCGGCGCCGTCTTGCATCCCGGGATCGCCTGCCGTAGCAAACCCTCAGGCACAGATCGACCAGGACGCCCTTTCCATGACCTATATCGTCAACGACAGCTGCATCGCCTGCAAATACACCGACTGCGTCGAGGTCTGCCCGGTGGATTGCTTCTACGAGGGCGAGAACATGCTGGTGATCCACCCCGACGAATGCATTGATTGCGGCGTCTGCGAACCGGAATGCCCCGCCGATGCGATCCGCCCGGACACCGAGCCGGACATGGAGAAATGGGTGGAGTTCAACCGCAAGTATTCCGAGATGTGGCCCGTCATCATCACCAAGAAGGACCCGCTTCCCGGGGCCGAAGAGATGGACGGCAAGCCCGGCAAGATGGAGCTGTTCTCCGAATCGCCGGGCGAGGGCGGCTGATCCGCGCTGTCGCCGATTCGCTCCGATTCCATGCCGCGATGCCGAAGGGTTAGGGCTGCTGACCTGTGCCAGGGTCCTGTTTTGCATGGGTTTGCCCGCTGCTGCGTAGCAGAAACCTTTAAATGACACCCGATTCGTGTTATATGATTGTCACGTGGATTGTCCGCCCGAAGCGCGCGCAGCTTTGCCAGCCTGCCCTTTGACTTGAGAGACAAGAAACCAACGCACTCGAAAGGCCCCGGCTTTTCGGATGCGTTTTTGACGCCTGCACGGTCGCCCTTGCGTTGGGTGGCGCCTCTCCCTTGCCCTTGCCGGGCCACGAAAAGGAACAAGACATCATGACCAAAGCCCGCACCAAGCAACTGTTCGGCCCCGATGATTTCGTGGTCTACCCGGCCCATGGGGTCGGCAAGATCGTGTCGATCGAGGAGCAGGAAATTGCGGGGCTGTCGCTGGAGTTGTTTGTCATCTCGTTCGAGAAGGACAAGATGACCCTCCGCGTTCCGACCGCGAAGGCCACCGAGGTGGGCATGCGCCCGTTGTCGGATGCCGCCGTGGTGACAAAGGCGCTGGACACCCTGAAGGGCAAGGCCCGGGTGAAGCGCGCCATGTGGTCGCGCCGCGCGCAGGAATACGAGCAAAAGATCAATTCCGGCGACCTGATCTCCATCGCGGAGGTCGTGCGCGACCTGCACCGCGCCGACGATCAGCGCGAGCAGAGCTATTCCGAGCGTCAGCTTTATGAAGCGGCGCTGGAGCGTCTGACGCGCGAATTGGCCGCTGTGAAGGGCCTCGACGAAGCGGGTGCCGCAGCCCATGTCGGCGAAGTCCTGACCAAGCGGGCGGCATAGCGCCACCCTACCGGTCCGTTTCGGCGGAGCCGCGCTGGCGAAACATCGCTCACAAGGTCGTTACGGAAATCCTGACCCGCCGCTCACTCGCGGCGGGTTTTTTAATGTGCTACATGAAGCGCAAGGGAAACGTGGAACGTTGAACTCTGTTGGGCTTGGGCGTTGTCCCGGCCCTGAACTTGAAAGGAAGACCCCTTATGAAGAAGATCATCGCACCGATGCTGCTTGTCGCAGCGACCGCAATTTCGGCCTGCCAACCGCTGTCGCCACAGGATCGTTCGAACCTCGGCCTCGTCGGGGGTGCCGGTGCCGGCCTGCTGCTGGCCAGCGCGTTCAATGCCAACCCGCAATGGACGATCCTGACCACGGTCGCCGGTGCCGCGATCGGCACGCAGGTCGCGCGCAACACGCAGACCGGCCAGTGCGCCTATTCGAACGGCGACGGCACCTATCGCGTCGCGCCCTGCTGATATCTGCTCGATAACGTCAAAGGCCCACGCCCTTGCCCACCGATACGCGGGCAGGGGCGTATCCCGACCGGATCAGCCTTGCTGCCGTCCACTCGGTTGCCGCGCCAACTTGTTCCGGCTGACCTCGCCGAGTGCGCTGACATCGCCGTCTGAACGGCCCGAACTCGACCGGTCTTCCCGTCCCTCTGCGGCCATCTCTCCCAGTTGCGTGGCCATGGCGCGCTCCAGATTATCCGTGAATTCCCGCGTCAGACGCATGTATTCGGCGTTCTCCGTCACCGGCACGCCCGGTTGCCAGACCTCGGCCAATTCGCGCAGGTTCTGGCGGTCGTGGCGGTAGAAGGCCATTTCCAGTTCGTGCGCCTCGTAATCCGACAGGCCCATGTCTTCCACCACGTAGCGCCCGGCGCGCAGGGAGCCGTCGAACATTTCGCGCACGATATGGTCGGCACCGGCCTCATGGAGTTCGTAGACATGCAGGAGGTCATAGGCGCGGGCGACGACCGAGATATCGGGGCGCTGGCGTTTGGCGTATTTCACCAGTTTCACGGCAGAGGCCTTGTTGTCCACGGCCACGACAAGCACCTTGGCGGTGGCCAGCCCGGCGGCATTCAACAGTTCGGGTCGGGTCGGATCGCCGAAAAAGCTTTTCAGGCCGAACTTGCGCATCAACTGGATCGTCTCAAGGTTGCTGTCCAGGACCACGGTCTTGAAACCAGAGGCGCGCACGAAGCGGTTCACTACCTGTCCAAAGCGGCCGACCCCGGCGATGATGACGGTGCCTTCTTCGTCGATCGTATCGTCTTCGGGGCGGGGTTCGGCCCCGTCGGCCATCCGTTTGCTGATTCGCTCGTAGATGATGAAGCTCAGCGGTGTCAGCAGCATCGAGAGCGCCACCACAAGCAGAAGCATCCCGGCGATCCGGTCGGGAAAGACCGATTGCTGCACCCCGAAGGCGACCAGAACGAAGCCGAATTCGCCGGCCTGGGCCAGCCCGAGAGTGAACAGCCAAAGATCCCGACCGCGCAGGCGGAAGGCGCGCGCGATGGCATAAAGGACGCCGCCCTTCAGAACTATGACCGCGATGGTCAGGCCGAGTATGGTGAAGGGAGCGCCGAACAGGGTCGTGAACTTGATGCCCGCGCCCACGGTGATGAAGAACAGGCCGAGGAGCAGGCCCTTGAACGGTTCGATATTCGCTTCCATCTCGTGGCGGAATTCGGAATTGGCCAGGACGACCCCGGCGAGGAAGGCCCCCAACGCGGGTGACAGGCCGACCAGAAGCATCACAACGGCGATGCCGACGACGTAAAGCAGGGCCGCGACCGTCAGCAACTCGGGCAGCTTGGCAGCCTGGACCAGCCGGAAAATCACCGGCGACAGGTAGCGCCCGCCAAGGATGACCGCGACCACTGCTGCAAGCGTCACCAGCGTCACGCCCCAGGCGGGCAGTCCTTCGACCAGCGAAATGGAGTGATGCGCATCGTCCAGCACCCGGCGCGATATGGAGCCGTTCTCGGTGAAGGTGACGCCCGACGCCGTCGCCAGAAGCGGCAGCACCGCCAGCGCCGGGATCACGGCGACATCCTGTGTCAACAGGACGGAGAACGCCCCGCGCCCGCCCTTGGTGCGCATCAGCCCCTTTTCGGTGAGCGTTGTCAGCACGATGGCGGTGGATGACAGCGCCAGCGTCATGCCCACCGCAAGGGCCAGAGGTGCGGCAAGCCCCAGCATCCACGCCCCCCCCGCCAGCACCGCGATGCTGAGCGCGATCTGGCTTCCGCCCATGCCGAGCAGCCGTTTGCGCATGTCCCACAGCGACGAGGGATCAAGCTCCAGCCCGATCAGGAACAGCATCAGGACGACGCCGAATTCCGCATAGTGCTGCAAGTCCTCCGTCTCGGACCCGACAAGTCCAAGGACCGGTCCGATGGCTACTCCAGCCAGCAGGTAACCAAGGACCGATCCCAGCCCGAAGCGGACGGAGATCGGAACGGCAATCAGCATCGCGCCGAGATAGATCGTCGCCTGAAGAAGGGTCTCATCCATGTTTGGGGGCCCTTGGAGTTTTTTCTGCGGTAGCATCTGTTTATGTTGCGGAGGACGGGAACGTCCACCGGCAACTTGCAACGTCGGGTGCGTTGGGGCGGTGGCGGTTTCGCGCGGTTTCGCGCGGTTTCAGGGGGCGGCGGCCCTTGCCACGGGCGGCGGCTTGCGCAATCTGTGCACAGGTCAAACGGGGGGCACGTAATGAAACGCAGTCGGATCAATACCATCATGGCCGAGGCGGACGATTTCATCCGCTCCTTCGGATTCGTCCTGCCGCCCTTCGCCTATTGGACGCCCGAAGAATTCGCCGCCAACAAGGATGTGGCGCGCGCCGTGATCGAGGGGCGCATGGGCTGGGACATCACCGATTTCGGTCAGGAACGTTATGACGAGATGGGGCTGTTCCTGTTCACGTTGCGCAACGGGCGACTGGGCGACCTGCAGGCGGGCGGGGGCATGTGTTATGCCGAGAAGTTGTTGATTTCAAAGCGGGATCAGATCAGCCCGATGCATCGCCACTACCTGAAGGCGGAGGATATCATCAACCGGGGCGGCGCGCCGATGGCGATCGAGCTCTACGGCTCCGCCCCCGACGGGTCGTTCGACGGGGACGCGGGCGGCACGGTGCTGTGCGACGGGATCGCGCGGGCGTTTCGACCGGGCGAGGTGTTGATCTTCCAGCCGGGCGAAAGCGTGACGCTGATGCCGGGCGATTGGCACGCCTTCTGGGGCGAGGGCGGCGATGTGCTGATTGGCGAGGTCTCGACCGTCAACAACGACGAGACCGACAACTGGTACCGCGACCCGATCGGGCGCTTCGCCGCCATCGAGGAAGACGTCGCGCCGACGCATCTGCTGGTATCGGACTACGGGAGCAAGCTTTAGGGCGGGGCGAAGCTGTCGGGACGGTTTGTCGCGCCGCTGTTTTCGCGGGCGGCGGGGTGAACCCCGCCCTACGGCGCAATCTTGGCCGGGCGGGTGGGGTCAGAGCGCGCGCCAGCCGATGTCGCGGCGGTGGAAGCCGCCGGGCCAGTCGATCCGCGCGACCACGGCATAGGCCCTGTCGCGGGCCTCTTGCAGGGTCGCGCCGCGCGCGGTGACGTCCAGGACGCGGCCGCCGGTGGCGGTGACGTGGCCGTCCGTTTCGGTGGTTCCGGCGTGGAACACCATCTCGGACGATGTCTCGGGCAGCGCGTCCAGCCCATTGATGACGCTGCCTGTCTCGTAGCTTCCGGGATATCCGTTGGCGGCCATCACCACGGTCATGGCGTGGTCGTCGGCCCAGTTCACCCGGGCGCGGTCCAGCCGTCCCTCGGCGCAGGCCAACATCAGGTCCAGGGCTTGCCCGCCCAGGCGCATCATCAGCACCTGCGCCTCGGGATCGCCAAAGCGGACGTTGTATTCCACAAGGCGGGGCTGGCCGTTCTCGATCATCAGCCCGGCATAGAGCACGCCGGTATAGGGTGTGCCGCGGCGCGTCATCTCGGCCATGGTCGGTTCGATGATCTCGGCCATGGCCTTCGCCTGCAGGGCGTCGGTGAGGACGGGGGCGGGGGAATAGGCCCCCATGCCGCCGGTGTTCGGTCCTTCGTCGCCATCGAAGGCGCGCTTGTGGTCCTGCGCGGTGCCGATGGGCAGGCAGGTGGTGCCGTCGCAGAGCACGAAGAACGAGGCTTCCTCGCCGCCCATGAACTCTTCGATCACCACGTCCGCACCCGCCGCTCCGAAGGAGCCGCCGAACATGTCGTCGATGGCGGCCAGCGCCTCGGCCTCGGTCATCGCAACCACGACGCCTTTCCCGGCGGCAAGGCCGTCGGCCTTGATCACGATGGGCGCGCCCTGTTTTCGGATATGATCGCGGGCAGGTTCGGCCTGCGAAAACCGTTGCCAGGCGGCGGTGGGGGCGCCTGCGGCGTCGCAGACCTCTTTCGTGAAGGTCTTGGAGGCTTCCAGTTGCGCCGCCGCCGCCGTTGGTCCGAATGCGAGAATCCCGGCATTCCTCAACATATCCACAACCCCGGCGGCAAGTGGAGCCTCGGGGCCGACGATGATGAAATCGATGGAATTCTCGACGGCGAATTCCGTGACAGCGCCCGGGTTCTCCACATCAAGGCTTGCACAATTCGCGATCCTGCTGATCCCGGCATTGCCGGGTGCCACGATCAGGCGGTCGCACTTGGGGTTTTGCAGGATCGCCCAGGCCAGCGCATGTTCACGGCCGCCGGAACCAAGGATTAGGATGTTCAACGCCGGTGTCCCCCTGTTAGTCTGCCGCCACGCATAGCGGGCGGCGCGAGGCTTCACAACCTCGCCGGACAGGGGGCGCGGGGATGGGTGATCTGATCGACGACACGGGACCAGCCGGCGGCTCGGGTGGCGGCAATGCGCCGGAATTCACGGTGTCCGAATTGTCGGGCGCGGTGAAGAAGACGCTGGAGGGCGCGTTCGGCCGTGTCCGCGTGCGTGGCGAGATCGGGCGCGTGATGCGCGCGAAGTCGGGCCACATCTATTACGACCTCAAGGATGACCGGAACGTCATCGCCTGCAACACGTGGAAGGGGCAGGTGGCGGGTCTTGGCATGCAGCCCGAGGAGGGGATGGAGGTGATCGTGACCGGTCGCTTGTCCACCTTCGGGCCGCAGTCGAAATACAACCTGAACGTGGACAGCATGGAGATCGCGGGCGCGGGCGCGTTGATGGCGATGCTGGAGAAGCGCCGCGTGGCCTTGGCGGGCGAAGGGTTGTTCGACGACAGCCGCAAGAAGCGTCTGCCCTTCCTGCCGGAGGTGATCGGCGTCGTGACCTCGCCCTCGGGCGCGGTGATCCGCGACATCCTGCACCGGCTGCGGGATCGCTTCCCGCGCCAGGTGCTGATCTGGCCGGTGGCGGTGCAAGGAGCGAATTGCGCGGCAGAGGTGGCGCGCGCGATCCGGGGCTTCAACGCGCTGACGCCTGGGGGGGCGTTGGGGGGCGCGTTGCCCCGGCCCGATCTGCTGATCGTGGCGCGGGGTGGCGGCAGCATGGAGGATCTGTGGGGTTTCAACGAGGAAATCGTCGTGCGCGCGGCGGCGGCATCGGGCATCCCTCTGATCTCCGCCGTGGGGCACGAGACCGACACGACCCTGATCGACTACGCCGCCGATTACCGTGCGCCGACGCCCACGGGGGCTGCGGAAAAGGCGGTGCCAGTGCGGCTGGACCTGCTGAACTGGCTGCGTCAGCAGGATGGTATCCTGACCCGCACCGTCACTGGCGGGCTGGCCGCTCGGCGGCAGCGGATGACCGATCTGGGCCGGGCGCTTCCCCGGTCCGACGCGGTGCTGGAACCGGCGCGGCAGCGGCTTGACATGGCAGCGTTGCGGCTTGCGCCCGCGCTCCGGCACCGCACGCAGGACGCGCGGGCGCGGCTGGACCGGGTGGCGGCGCGGCTTGACCCGGCGCTGGACCGGGCCGTGGCCGTCAAGCGCCTGTCGCTGGAGCGGTCAGGCGGGCGGTTGAGCCCGGCGCGGCTGGACGGGGTGATCCGGCAGGGGCGGCGCGACCTCGGCGGTTTGTCCGTGCGGCTTGACCCGCAGCGCCTTGCCGCGCGGGTCGCGCAGATGGTCGAGCAGTTGGCAGGCCTCCATGCGGGCTTCGCGCAAGGGGCGGCGCAGTCTGTGCGCGCCCGGCGCGAGCGTCTGGACGCGCTGGAGCGGATGCGCCGCACGCTTGGATACACGGAAACGCTGAAGCGGGGCTATGCGGTGGTGCGGGCCGGGCAATCGGTGCTGACGACCCGGGCGCTGGCCGAGGGCCACGCAGCGCTGGAGGTCGAATTCGCCGATGGGCGGCTGGGCGTGACCCCGATCGGTGCGGTGCCGAAACCGGCCGCGAAGGCGCCACCGAAAGCGGGGCCGAAGGGCGGGCAGGGGAGCCTGTTTTGACGACCGGGACGAATTGACAGATTCCGTCGGATGCATCAGACCCGCCCCATGGCTGACCTGACCTTGATCCAGCGTATCCACGCCGCGCAGCCCGATGACAAGACCGCTGCCGTGCTGCATGCGGGCTACGAGACGTTCCTGCAATACGGGCGCCGGCGCGCGTCGATGCAGGACATCGCGGATCGCGCGGGTGTCAGCCGGGCGGCGCTCTACCTGCATTTCCGCAACAAGGACGATATCTTCGGGGCCTTGATGACGGCCTATTTCGAGGCCGCCGCCGCCGCCGTGGCCGAAGCGCTGGCGGCCCATGACGATCCCGCCCGCGCGCTAAGCGCCGCGTTCGAGGCGCAGATCGGCGATGCCGCCGAGGGCATGATGCGCAGCCCCCATGCGGCGGAATTGCTGTCCGACAAGCAGGGGCAGGCCGAGATCCTGAAACGCGGCGTCGACCGGATTGCCCGTGTCTACGCGGCCTGGATCGATGCGGGCGTGCTGGCAGGGCGGATCGCGCCGGAGGCCGTGGCGGGCAATTCCCTGCGCATGGCGAAGGTGATGCTGGCGGGCTTCGACGGGTTGGCGGGACTGGCGGGCGATTGGCCCGCCTATGTCGATGCCCGCCGCCATCTGGCGCGGATCTATGCCCGCGCGCTCAGCGTCTAGCGTCCGCGGATGCGCGGATCCAGCGCGTCCCGCAGGCCGTCGCCGATATAGTTCACCGACAGCACCGTCAGCGAGATGAACAGGCCGGGCCAGATCACCCGCTCCGGGTTCTGGGTCAGCCAGTCGGTCGCGTCGAACAACAGGCGGCCCCATGTCGGAAAGTCGGACGGGAAGCCGAGCCCGAGGAAGCTGAGCGCGCTTTCGGTGATGATCGCGTTGGCGATGCCGAGCGTGGCCGAAACCATGATCGACGACATCACGTTGGGCAGGATGTGGCGCAGGATCAGGCGCGCGGGCGGAGTGCCGATGGATCGCGCGGCCAGAACGAATTCGCGTTCCTTGAGCGCCAGCACGTCGCCCCGCACCACGCGGGCGGTCTGCATCCACGAGGTCAGGCCGATCACGACGACGATCAGCACGAAGATACCGCCCTCGGGCCCGAACGCGGCGCGCAGGTTGTCCCGGAACAGCATGATGATCACCAGCAGCAGCGGCAGCAGCGGCATGGCCAGGAACAGGTCCGTGAGGCGCATGAGAAGCCCGTCCACCTTGCGGAAGTAGCCAGCGATCACGCCCACCAGCGTGCCGAAAAACAGCGCCAGAAGCATGGCGGTCAGGCCCACGGCGATCGAAGTCTGGCCGCCCACCATCATGCGCGCCAGCGTGTCGCGGCCCAACTGGTCGGCGCCGAGGGGATGCGCCCATGTGAGTTTCAGGCCATGGATCGGATTGGTGGCGCTGAAGCCTGCCGGATCGGCGAAGCAGGCCGGCATGTCGCGCAGCCAGGCGCCCCAGGCCTCGGGCGAGAGCCAGCCGCTGCCGACCCCGAAGCAGGCGAACATGTGGTTGGTGTTGCGGGCGCGGATGTCGATATAGGTGCTTTCGAGGGTCCAGAAGAGAGGCCCGAGAAAGACGAACAGCAGCGCGAAGATGAAGAAGCTCAGCCCGAAGAGCGCGCCCTTGTGGGTCTTGAACTGGTCCCACACGTCCCACCACTGGTTGCGGGGCGCGCGGTAAGCCTCCAGCGCCGCGACGGGTGCGGCCCCTGCGGGTGTCGCGCCGGACGTGGCGACGGGCTGGTTCGGTGCGTCAGACATGGGCGGCCTCAATCATAGCGGATGCGCGGGTCGAGCACGCCGTAAAGGATGTCGGCGATCAGGTTGAACAACACGATCAGCACGGCGAAGATGACGCTGACGGTTTGCACCACGGGCACGTCGCCGCCCTGGATGGCGATGATCAGCAACTGGCCGATGCCGTTCACCTTGAACACCTGTTCGGTGATGATCGCCCCGCCGAAGACGGCCGGCACGTTCAGCGCGATCACGGTCACGACCGGGATCATGGAATTGCGCAGGACATGCACCAGCACCACCGTGCCTTCCCGCAGGCCCTTGGCCCGCGCCGTGCGCACGTAGTCCTGGTTCAGGTTGTCGAGCATGGAGGCGCGCATGTAGCGGCTGATCTGGCTGGCGTTGAACAGGCCAAGCACCATGACGGGCATGATCATCTGCCTGACCTGAAGCCAGAAGGTATCCCAACCCGTGACCACCAGTGTTGTGTCGTAGACCGACGGAAACCAGCCGAGATTGACCGCGAAGATCACGATGAACAAGACGCCGGTGAAGAAGGTCGGCACCGAGAAGCCGATCATCGAGACAAGGGTGCCGACCTGGTCGAACCACGAATACTGCCGATAGGCCGAGATGATTCCCAGCGGCAGGGCGATCAGGATGCCGACGATATAGGACGTTCCCACGACCCAGAGCGTTTGCGGCATGCGTTGCAGGATCAGGTCCATCACCGGGCTGCGGGTCTGGTAGGAGATGATGCGCGGCCCGTCGGGCGCGATCTGCCAGCCCGTGGCGTCTTGCAGGATGTGCAGCGGTTCGTCCCAGACCATCAGCTTGAGCCATTTGAAATACTGCACGAAAAGCGGGTCGTTGACACCGAGGCTTTCGCGGATCTGTTCGCGCACCTCTGGCGGGATCGTCAGCGGCAGACCCGCCGTCGGGTCCGAGGGCGAAAGCTTGACGATCAGGAAGATCACGAAACTGATGAACAGAAGCGTCGGGATCGCAAGGATCAGTCGTCGGATGGTGAAGGTCAGCATCTGGCGGCGCCTCGGTTCACTTGTCTTGTGGTTGCGAAATGGCCCGCGCCGGGTGCGGCGCGAGCCGGGGTCTTCAGCCTAGATCAGGGGATGCGGTGCCATTCGGCGATGTTCCACAGCTCCGAATCCCAGTCCGACATGCGCACGCCGCCAAGGGTGTTGGCATGGGCCGACACGCCGCCACGGTGCACCAGCGGGATGATCGAATAGGACTGCATCAGCATGTCGTTCATCGCCATGGCGATCCGGCCCCGCTCGGCCAGGTCGGCGGTGCGGGCCATCTCGTCGACCAGCGCGTCATAGGCCGGATCGCAGAAGCGCTGGATGTTCGCGCCCTGCCACTGGGTGTCCGGGCTCGGGATGTCCGAGCAGCGCCAGTTGGCCATGTAGGCCTGCGGGTCCACACCGGCGAAGTTGTTGGTGTACATCTCGATATCGGCGAAGAACTTCTGGAACGTGTCCGGGGATGCCGGATCGCCGCCGAAGAAGACCGAGGCGTCGATGTTGCGCAGTTCGGCGTCGATGCCGATCTCTGCCCACCACTGCTTGATCAGGGCCTGCGCGTCCTGACGCACGGCGTTGGTCGAGGTCTGGAACAAGACGCTCATCGGGATCCCGTTGTATTCCCGGATTCCATCGCCGTCGGTATCGACATGGCCTGCCTCATCGAGGAGCGCGATGGCACCCGCGATGTCCTGAACGAGGCACCCGTCATTCGCGGTCGAGGCATAGGCATCAGGGGCCGGAAGCACGTTGCAGGTGGCCTGTCCGCCGGCGCCATAGCCGACTTCGACCAGAAGCGCGCGGTCGATCGCCATCGACATGGCTTGTCCAACAACCGGATCGGTCAGGAACGGATGCGCCCCACCCGCGACGGTCGACCGAAGGTCTCCCAGCGCCGGATCGGGGTTGGTCTGGTTGAGATGCAGACGCTCGACCGAGGTGCCGAAGGCGGTCACGACCGTGCCGTTGCCCTGCGCTTCCATCTGCGACAGGATCGTCGGGTCGATCTGCAGGTTCCAGGCGTAATCGAATTCGCCGGTTTCCAGAACCGAACGCGCCGCCGCGGCCGCATCGCCGCCGCCCTTGAAGGTTACCGTCGCGAAGTAGGGTTGATCGGGGTTGCGGTAGTTCTCGTTGGCCGCGAATTCGATCACGTCATTCGGGCGGAAATCCGTCACCACGAAGGGACCGGTGCCGATCGGGCCGAAATTGGCCTCGGTGCATTCCGGAGCGCGCGCGCCGAGACAATCGGCGAATTGCGCAGCCTGGATGATCGGACTCTCCGCACCGACGAAGGCGGTGTAGGGGAAGGGCGTCGGCTGGTTGAAGGTGATGGTCACCTGATTGGCGCCCACGGCCTCGACGCTGGTCACGCCATCGAAATAGCTCGCCTGCGCGCAGCCGCCTTCGGGATCGGTGCAATATTGCCAGGTGAAGATCAGGTCTGCGGGGGTCAGCGCCGTGCCGTCGGACCAGGTGATGTCGTCGGCGATCGTCCAGGTGATCTGGGTCAGATCCTCGGAAACGCCGCCATTCTCGACCGTCGGGATTTCACTGGCGAGCCACGGCACCATGGTGCCGGTCTCATCGAAGCGGGCAAGCGATTCAAGCACGAGTGAGGCGCTTTCGACCTCTTTCGTGCCGCCCGACAGATACGGGTTCAGCGTCGAGGGGGCTTGCCAGTAGATGATGTTCAGGTGGCCGGACCCGCCGCGCGACAGATGCGCGTCGGCCAGGGCGGCCAGGGGGGCGCATGCCAGTGTGGCGGCGGCCCCGAGAAGGATGGATGTACGTTTCATCTTGGTTTCTCTCTCACTCCTTGTTGGATTTTGTTTACTCGTTATGGTTCTTGCGTATGGCCACCTTGACGGCGGTCTTGGTGTTGGTGTCACGGATGCAGGTGGCAGGCGACGAAGCGGCCCGGCCGCACCTCTTTCATTGCGGGTTCCTCCACGCGGCAGATGTCGATGACGGACGGGCACCGGGTGCAGAAGTTGCACCCTTGCGGCGGGTTCGACGGCGACGGCACATCGCCTTGCAGGATCACACGCTCGGCCGTGTCATGGGTGACGGGATCGGGTTCCGGGACGGCCGACAGCAGCGCCTTGGTGTAGGGGTGCAGCGGGTCCGAGAACAACGGATCGCGGGGCGCAAGTTCCACAACCTTGCCCAGATACATCACCGCCACCCGGTCCGCGATATGGCGCACCATCGACAGGTCGTGGGAGATGAACAGGTAGGTCAGCCCAAGCTTTTCCTGCAGATCCTCCAGCAGGTTCACCACCTGTGCCTGGATCGACACGTCGAGGGCGGCGATCGGTTCGTCGCAGACGATGAATTTCGGGTTCAGGGCCAGCGCGCGGGCGATGCCGATACGCTGGCGCTGGCCGCCCGAGAATTCGTGGGGATAGCGGTTGGCGAAATCGCGGTTCAGGCCGACCTGGTCCATCAATTCGTAGATACGGGCATTGCGCTCGGTACCGGTCATGGCGGTGTGTTCGCTCAACGGTTCTCCGATGATGGCCGCGACAGTCATGCGCGGGTTGAGCGAAGCCTGCGGGTCCTGGAACACCATCTGCATCATGGGGCGGAGGCGGCGCAGCGCGGTTTCGTCCGGGGCGACGTCGGAACTGCTGACCCCGGCCGTCCGGGCGCGGGCTTTGAAGATCGCCTCCCACACGAACTGGTTGGCGAGAACCGCGAGAATACCGAAGATCAGGACCATGTAGACCGTGCGCCACAGCGGGCTTGACAGCACCACTTCGGGCGACGCGGGCGATCCGCTGAGGCCGAGAGGCGCGAAGATCACGCCAATGATGAAATTCCGCGCCTGCAACAGCGCCGGGTTCTCGAAGTCGATGAAGGATGCGGCATAGGCCACGATACCGACCGCAAGCACGACATAGATGGCCCATTTCGCCCATCGGCGCGCGTCGGCGTTGATCTCGCTGGCGGCCTCGTGGGCCCATCCGATCTCCTTTCCGGAAATGGAGATCGAGCCGCTGGTGGGATCGTAAAGTCGCAGGACGGCCCGCCCGCAGGTGGACTTGCCGCAGCCTGACTCTCCGACCAGCCCAAGCGTCTCACCCTCGAAGATGTCGAAATCGACCCCGTCCACGGCTTTCACATCCCCCGCATGGCGGCGCAGAAGCCCGGCATGGATCGGAAAATACATCCGCAGGTTGCGGACTTCGACCAGCTTTCGGCGTGTGGGGGTCGCGTCAAGCATCGGCACCCACCCCATCCCAGAAACACGCGGCGCGGTGGCCGTTCGCGCCGACATCGCGCAACAACGGATTTTCCCGCGCGCAATGTCCGAAGGCCTGCGGGCAGCGGTCGCGGAACGGGCAGCTTGCCGGCGAGGCCGAAAGCATCGGCGGCTGGCCCTGGATCACGCGCAACCTGTCGGAGCGTTCGCCGGTCAGGCTTGGCACCGTTTCCAGCAGCATTCTTGTATAAGGATGGCGCGGATTGGCGAACAACTCGCGCACCGGCGCCTCTTCCACCACCTGCCCGCCATACATCACCATCACCCGGTCGGCGATGCCCGCGATCACGCCGAGGTCGTGGGTGATCCAGACGATCGCCATGCCCAGTTTCTGGCGCAGTTCCTTCACCAGTTCGAGGATCTGCGCCTGGATCGTGACGTCAAGCGCGGTGGTCGGCTCGTCCGCGATCAGCACCTTGGGATCGCAAGCCAGCGCGATGGCGATCATCACACGCTGGCGCATGCCGCCGGAAAACTGGTGCGGGTAGTCGGAAAGGCGCCGCCGCGCATCGGGAATGCCGACCAGATCCAGCAGTTCCACTGCACGGTCCTGCGCCTGTGCCTTGGTCATGCCCATGTGCTTGCGCAGCGGCTCCATCAACTGGAAGCCTACGTTGAACACCGGATTGAGCGATGTCATCGGATCCTGGAACACCATCCCGATCCGTGCGCCCCGGATGGCGCGCATCCGGTCCTCGGAGATCTTCATCAGGTCCATGTCGTCAAACCACACTGATCCCGAACGGATTTCGGCGGGCGGCATCGGCAGCAGGCGGATCAGGGACATCATCGTCACCGATTTGCCCGAGCCCGATTCTCCGACCACGCCAAGCAATTCGCCGGCCTTGAGGTTGAAGCTGACATTGTTGACGGCGTGGACCTCTCCCCGACGGGTGCGGAACACGGTCTTGAGGTCCTTCACGTCCAGAACGTAACGGTTATCCTCGGCAGGAATATGCGCGTTGGCCCCATCGGGCATATGGGAAGGTCCCCCTGACCTGTCGGTGTCGTCCGCCCATTTGGTCGCATGCAGTCTGTGCTGCCGGGCGGACTTATCCCTCTGACGCTAGCATGAAAATCCGGTCTCGCAAGAAAGAACCGACCTGACGTAGCGTGGGGAATGTGCAGCCGCTCATACATTGGGCGCTTTCTGCCGGGCCGGGCTTGACGGCCCGGCGGATCGGACACAGGGTCGGGCCTTACCGCACCCCTATTGCCGGATACCCGCCATGGCCGAAGTCCTTACCCCGCGCGAACTCCTGTCCAGACTGGTGGCCTTTCCCACGGTCAGTCGCGACAGCAACCTGGCACTGGTGGACTGGGTGGACGACTACCTGACGGGCCACGGGATCGAAACGGCGCGCGATTACGACCCGACCGGCCAGAAGGCTTCGATCTACGCCCATATCGGGCCGGAGGAGGCGGGCGGCGTCGTCCTGTCGGGCCATACGGATGTGGTGCCGGTGGACGGTCAGGAATGGGACAGCGACCCGTTCGACGTGGTGGAGAAGGGCGGCAAGCTCTACGGGCGTGGCACCTGCGACATGAAGGGGTTCGACGCGCTGGCGATCTGGGCTGCGGTGGAGGCGAAGCGGCGCGGCGTGACGCGTCCCTTGCAACTGGCGCTTTCGCGCGACGAGGAAATCGGCTGTGTCGGCGCGCCGCCGATGATCGAACGGATGGGCGGGCATCTGCCAAGGGCCGCGCTGGCCATCATCGGGGAGCCCACGGACATGGGCATCATCAATGGCCACAAGGGCGGCACCGGGTTCGACCTGCATTTCCGCGGCTACGAGATCCATTCCTCGCTTCAGGATCGTGGTGTGTCGGCCGTCATGGAGGCCGCGCGCCTGATCCAGTGGGCGAACGAGCAGAACGCGGCCAATGCCGCCGCCGCCGACCCGACCTGCACGTTCGATCCGCCTTTCACGACGCTTCATGTCGGCATGATCAGCGGCGGGACCGCCCACAATATCACCGCGAAGGATTGCAATTTCATCCTCTCGGTCCGCTGCCTGCCGACCGAGACCCTCAGCGACTGGCGCGACAAGATCCTGGCCGAGATCGCCCGCATCGAGGCGGACATGAAGCGCATCCGTCCGGAGGCCGCGATCAACGTGACGCCGCGCTGGGACGTGCCGGGTCTGCGTGCCGAGCCGGACGGAGAGGCCGAGGCGCTGGTCCGCAAGCTGACCGGCCAGAACGGTCACGGCGTCGTAAGTTTCGGCACCGAGGCGGGGCAGTTCCAGTGCGCCGGCTATTCGGCGGTGATCTGCGGCCCCGGCTCCATCAGTCAGGCGCACCAGGCGAATGAATTCATCACCGTGGACCAGTTCCGGCAGGGCCAAGTCTTCATGGAAAAGCTCCTGGCCGAGATCGCCTGATCGCCGCGCCATGACCGTGCTGCCCCCTTTTCGCCGCTCCGACGCACCCGACTTCGCCGGGCCGCTGCCCCAGGCGGTGGACCTGTGCATCATCGGCGGCGGCGTCATCGGGATCAGCACCGCGCTGTTCGCCGCGCGGGCGGGGCTGCGCGTCTGCGTGCTGGAAAAGGGCCGCGTCGCTGCCGAGCAATCCAGCCGCAACTGGGGCTGGATCCGCGTGCAGGGGCGCGATGTGTCCGAAATCCCCATCGCGCTGGAAGCGCAGCGCCTGTGGCATGGGCTGGAGGCGGAGGCGAAGGGGCGTCTGGGTCTCAAGCAGATCGGCCTCAGCTATCTCGCCCGGACCGAAGCGGATCTGGCCGGGCAGGCGGGCTGGATAGCGCAGGCGGCGCGCTTCGGGGTCAGCACGCGGATGCTGTCGCGGGCCGAGACGCTTGCGGCGCTCGGCCAGCCGCGCGGACCGTGGATCGGGGCGATGCACACCCCTACCGACCTGAAGGCCGAACCGTGGCAGGCAGTGCCCGAGCTTGCCCGGATGGCGCGCGCCGAAGGGGCGGTGATCGTGGAGCATTGCGCGGTGCGGGCGCTGGAGCGGTCCGCCGGGCGCGTCACCGGCGTGGTGACGGAACACGGCCCGTTGCGGGCCGAGCAGGTGGTGCTGGCGGGCGGTGCATGGTCGTCGCTGTTCCTGCGCCGCCATGGCGTCGATATCCCGCAACTTTCGGTTCGCTGCACCGCGTTGTCGACCGGGCCCCTGCCGCAGATCCTACCTACCGGCGCGGTGGATGACCGCATGGCGATGCGCCCGCGCGACGATGGCGGCTACACGCTGGCGCCCGCCGCCTATGCGGAACTGTTCCTTGGCCCCGACGTGGTGCGTCACCTGCGCCACTACCTGCCGCTGGCGCTTAGTGGCGAATTCGACACCTACCTGCGACCGCCTGCGCCCAAGGGATACCCGGACGCATTTTCCACCCCGCGCCAGTGGGCATCGGACCAGCAAAGCCCGTTCGAACGGATGCGCATCCTCGATCCTGCGCCGAGCATCGCGCATGTCAGCGAACTCAAGCGCCGCTTCGCGCAGGCCTATCCGCAGATGGGCGCCGTGACGACGGCGCAGGCCTGGGCGGGCATGATCGACGTGCTGCCCGACGTGGTGCCGGTGGTGGACCATGTCTCGGCTCTTCCGGGCCTGATCGTGGCGACGGGCATGTGCGGCCATGGCTTCGGCATCGGCCCGGCCTTCGGGCGCATCCTTGCGGACATGGCGCAGGGGCGGGCGCCCGGCCATGATCTGGGCCGGTTCACCATGGCGCGCTTCTTCGACGGCACCCGCCTGCGCCCGGGGCCGAACCTTTAATCGCTGGACGGGCCGCCACGCCGGTGGCACCCTTCGGTTCGACGCAAACAGGGGACACAGATCATGCCAGTCAAGAACCGCTTCGCCGAATTGCTGCCCGAGATCGCCGAATGGCGCCAGGATATCCACATGCACCCGGAAATCCTGTTCGACACCCACCGCACCTCGGCGCTGGTGGCCGAGAAACTGGCGGCGTTCGGTTGTGACGAGGTCGTCACCGGCATCGGGCGCACCGGGGTGGTGGGGATCATCAAGGGGCGGGCCGACACGTCCGGCAAGGTCATCGGCCTGCGCGCCGACATGGATGCGCTGCCGATCCACGAGGAGACCGGGGTGGAATATGCCTCGAAAACACCGGGCGCGATGCATGCCTGCGGCCATGACGGACATACCGCGATGCTGCTGGGGGCCGCCAAATACCTGGCCGAGACGCGCAATTTCGACGGCACGGTCGCCGTCATCTTCCAGCCCGCCGAAGAGGGCGGCGGCGGTGGCCGCGAGATGGTCAATGACGGCATGATGGAGCGCTTCGGCATCCAGGAGGTCTACGGCATGCACAACTGGCCCGGAAAGCCGGTGGGCAGCTTCTCGATCCGCTCGGGCGCGTTCTTCGCCGCCGCCGACCGCTTCGACATCACGGTGCAGGGCAAGGGCGGCCACGCCGCCAAACCGCACGAGACGGTGGACAGCACCGTCGTCGCGGCCCAACTGGTCATCGCGCTGCAATCCATCGTCAGCCGCAGCACCGATCCGATCAAGCAACTGGTCGTATCGGTGACGTCCTTCGAGACCTCCACGAAAGCGTTCAACGTGATCGCCGATACCGTGCACCTGCGCGGCACCGTGCGCAGCATGGACCCCGCCGTGCAGGACATGGCCGAGCGCCGCATGACCGAGCTGTGCGCCGGGATCGGCACCGCCTATGGCGCGGAGATCACCCTCGATTACCGGCGCGACTACCCGGTGATGGTGAACTCCGAGGCGCAGACGGATTTCGCCGCCGAAGTGGCCAGATCGGTCTCGGGCGCTTGCGAGGAAGCGCCGCTGACCATGGGCGGCGAGGATTTCGCCTTCATGTCCAACGCCCGGCCCGGCGCCTATATCCTTGTCGGCAACGGCGACACGGCGATGGTCCACCACCCGAAATACAACTTCAACGACGAGGCGATCCCGGCGGGATGCAGCTGGTGGGCGGAGATCGTGGAACAGCGCCTGAAGGTGGCCTGAGGGCAGACGTCGCCCCCTTATCACGCGTGATACGGGGGGTTAAGTGATTGAATTGTAAGGGGAAACCGGAATCCGTTAGGATTTTCTTCATCTTTTCGACGCGGTTCCCCCGATCGGGGGGACGAACGGGCGCGGGCGAGGGCATGTGCGCGGCTTGGTGTGGGAAGCGCCGACCTCGAAGAGGCTACCGCTGTCCTGTCGGCGCAGATGCGCGTGCTGCCTGACCCGGCTGGGCTGCAGGGCGTGACCATGCGGCTGGCAGTTCCGAAACGCCCGCACCCAGAGCACGTCGCGCAAAAGTGGGCACCGGTTTTGCGCTTCCCGGAGGTGCGGTATCAAAAAGCACGTCGCGCAAAA
>Ga0100398_1001429_pt1 | contig 20379 bp, 21 predicted proteins | sample CryGeymeta201522_FD_81568 | JGI IMG/M metagenome (GOLD analysis project Ga0100398, IMG submission 81568) | Groundwater microbial communities from Crystal Geyser aquifers in Utah, USA - Crystal Geyser metaG 2015-22 | ecosystem: Environmental > Aquatic > Deep subsurface > Groundwater | place: USA...
ACGGTCTCTGTGGCGAAGGTGTCCATTTAGGTGATTTTTAGACCAGTTGAGACCGTCGTTTCCACACGCTTCGCACTTGCAATAGGCGATATCGAGTTTTCTGATGTCACCGTAATAGGCGTCAGCCCCCTGCTTCCATAAATGGTCAAACTTGGGATCTTCAGATGTACCTTCGTTTGTTGCTGCATGATCAATCGCACCTACGATAAGTTTAGCTTCATCGCCCGGAACTACCGTGAAAGCCGGTTGCCTATGTCGGTCCTTGACGCCACTGATGCCTTTGACAACATATTGCCCCTGGCATTGCGACCTCGAGAGATACTTACCAGTTTTAATAGGTATAGTCCAAGGCAGGGCTGCGCGCCAGTCAGCATGTTCGTCGTGGCTTGTGCTGGCAACCGGTCCTCCTACAATAGAATAACCCGCCCATACATGCACATGATTGATATAGTGAAGGAGGACGTCTCCCTGCTGAATTTTTTCCGCCTTCTTTTTTTGCCTTATTGAAACGCCCCAAGAACTTAGCTGTTTACTTCGAGTGAGCATGTCTTCCCAAACGACGCCTATGTCAACTGAGATGTAGTAGGTCATAGATTCTCCTGTTAAGTCCTCAAGCTAACGACTGAATTCAGCGGCGGCTTTTAGCCGTCCGCTGGAATGATTTGTTAGGTGCTTTTTTGATTTCTACTACTCAATGGACTTGCACTTTCTGATAATGAATCTTTTAGTCCTTTATCACATCCTCTTTACTTAAAGATTCTTCAGAAACTCTTCTATACTAATCTCCGCATCCTTTAAAGCACCTTTCAAGGTATATCTATCAACCTCATCATGATAGGGAAAAACTATCTTTCTGGCGTCAGGATGTTTCATTTTCACATGACTACCTTTCCTATGAACTTCTATAAATCCCATCCGCCTTAATGCCGCCAATACCTCTCGCCCTGATAACAAAGGAAGTTTCATACTGCCACTTCATAAATTTTGTGATTCTCGTCTTCTACTAACTCTTCGTCTGGTTCTAAATATAACTCTATTGCTTCACGAATATTCTTTAGTATCTCTTCTTCAGTTCTTCCTTGAGTCCAGCAGCTCTTTAAGGCTGGACAGTGAGCCACAAAATAGCCATTCTCACCTTTTTCTATTATTACTTTTATTTTCATTCCCTTTGCCTCCTCATAAACTTTTAATACCTTATCATTTTTTTGTATAGCCTGGCAATACCTGAATCAGCCGTATTAATAATCATTATTCACCTAACGACAAAAATCAGCGGTTTTGCCGTAGCGCAGCGGAGGCAAAATCCGCTGGATTGTTTTGTTAGGCTTCCTTTATACTTTTTAATGGTCGCTGTCCCTATTTTCCTATTTTCATATTTTCCTAAGGCAAAAATAAATCTGACCCCTTTTTCTCCCAGGCGATGCGGCGGCAGTTTGCTTACGAACTTGCTGTCACCCCAACTCATCGTCAATACTACCATCGCTTTGAGACAACCTCAACCCTCTTTTTGAGGTCGGCCTGCCACTTTCAAAATCTGCGGCCAAAAAATGAGTACCAGAAACAGGATTCCAGCAATAATCAGCGTGGTTAGTACCGGCGTTATTCCACTTATATAACACAGAATCAAAGCACCAAGAGCTATAACTAAAATCAGATAGAAAAGAAGATTCTTTCCGTTCCCTCTCGCCTTTGTCTTTTTGATTGAGTTCATAATCTACTCCTCTGGAAACTTGAGTTTGCTTATATCGTCAACAACCATTACAATGGCTTTTGCCATAGCGATTTCAGCCGGTGCAGCATAATTGCTACCAGGACTATGGGTTGCACGGCCTCGTACCACACCGTCAGCTTGGTAGATCCTGTCTAACAAGACATTTCCTTTCCGGTCATAGACAATGACCTTATATTCAATCTGTGCACTGTAATCGGCCACCCTGAGAATCGCTGAATGTCGCTCGCTGAATTTTGTAATGTGGGGTTCTATTACTATCGTTACGTCGATTCCGTCTTGTGAAGCGTAGGGAGGCTTTCTGTCGACAAGCACCACACTCTTTGAGACGCGCATGAAGGTTTCCAAAAAAAGCGACTTGGAAGCAGACCCTAAATCGTAGTCCAATTTACTCATCTCCGCACCAGAAGTCCCCTTCCAATGGTAGCCTTGAAATTCGGTATCCATGTACAACCCCACCTTTATTGGGATACGCTTGCTGGTAAGCTCCTCGATTGGGACTTTAGGATTCATAGAGATTTTCATTGTTGTACAGCCTGCAAGAACAACTGTTGTCAAAAACACAAGTATTACAACTGTTAAAATATCTCTTCGTTTCATAACTTCCTTCTCCTCCTTTCTATTTTTTGTTTTGCCGCCGTTTCGCCTAACGATAATTATACCAACTTGCTATTTTCAGAATTCATGAAGACAATATAGCATATTTAAGGGGTTGGATAAAGGGAAAACATCATTTAAAATCGAAAAATAAAAATACATAACTTGGTATTTTGTGGTAATATGGATAAAAAGGCAAACAGGTAAAATATGGAAAAAGTGTCCAAAGACAGGATGGAACTCCTCCCCCAATTTCAAAAGTTCCTTCTGGAACGAAAACTTGCACCGGAGAAAAACATATCCTTTCTGGCCTACTGGGTCAGCAGGTTTCTTGCGTTTTCCCAGAAGCATGATTACAAGGCAACTGAATATGTGGAATCTGCTGTATTGGAATTTCTTGATGTCTTACGGTCAGATAAACGCATCCTTGACTGGCAGCCCCTTCAGGCTGAAGATGCGATAAAACTCTATTATTTCCATTATCTTGGAAAGGAAGGTGCGAAGCTTTTTGCAGGAATTTCTTTAAATGATATTTCCGGAATACTTAAGGAAACCAAGCGCCTGATTAGGCTTAAACATTATTCTTACAGCACAGAGAGGACATATCTTCAATGGATAGAACGATTCTTTAACTATGCGCTGCAAACAAGGAAGATGGAAAAAATATCTGATATTGCAGCAGAGGATTTCAAGAACTTTATCAGTCATCTTGCCTTAAAACAGAAAGTTTCTTCTTCAACCCAGAATCAGGCGTTCAATGCAATTCTATTTCTTTTTCGTAATGTGCTTGGCAAAGAAATCGGCGATCTCAGCAACACGGTACGCGCAAAGCGGGGGCAGAAACTGCCGGTTGTATTTTCAGTGGATGAAGTAAAAAGCCTGTTTGCCCATATGCTTGGCAGGAGTCTTTTAATTGCCGAATTGCTATACGGTTCGGGGTTGCGCCTTATGGAGCTTGCCCGATTAAGAGTGAAAGACATTGACTTTGATGCAAACACGATTTTTGTCCGAAGCGGAAAGGGTGACAAGGACCGCTCGACTGTGTTGCCGGCGGCGGTCAAAGAGAAGCTGCGCGAGCATCTGAAAGAAATAAAAGCCTTGCACGAGCATGATCTGACCAAAGGATACGGAGAGGTATTTTTCCCCGATGCACTGAGCCGCAAATATCCGAATATGGGAAAGGAATGGGCATGGCAGTATGTGTTTCCATCGGCTAAGCTGTCTGTTGACCCTCGCAGCGGAAAGGTTGGTCGCCACCATATCAGCGATACGGCAATACAAGATTCGATAAAAAATGCGTTGAGCAAGGCGGGCATACCGAAGCATGCCTCTGTTCATACACTCCGTCACAGCTTTGCAACGCATCTTCTCCAGAGCGGGGTTAACATAAGGGAAGTGCAAAGCCTCCTCGGCCACAAGCATGTCGAAACGACTATGGTATATACGCATGTGCTAAGAAATATGTCGAACGCTCCCCAGAGTCCACTTGATACGCTGTACAAGGAACAGAAATCATGATCGAAGGGCACAGAGTCTCTCTGTGAACTCTGTGGTTTAATTTTGACAATACGAATGAGTTGCACGGGATAACGAAATGAAGGTTGCAAAACTTTACAGTTTTAATGACATCCGCATAGAAGACATCCCCATTCCTGAGATAGGTCCGAGGGAGGCCCTCCTTAAGACAAAGACCTCAGGGATATGTTCAGGTGATGTCATGCCGTGGTATATAGAGAAGAAGGCTCCATTGGTTCTAGGGCATGAGCCATCAGGTGAGATAGTAAAGGTCGGGAAAGAAGTCACTTCCTTTAAACCTGGAGATAGAGTCTTTACACATCATCACGCACCGTGTTTTACATGTAAGTATTGCAAAAGAGGTGACTATGTTCAATGCGATATGTGGGGAAAAACAAAGATAATACCTGGCGGCATTTCTGAGTATATCCTCATCCCTGAGATAAACCTTGAAAACGATACACTAAATCTAACTGACGGCTTGAGTTATGAGGACGGCACATTCATAGAGCCACTTGCCTGTGTTATAAAAGGATTGAAAAGAGCTAAGGTAATGAATGGCGATATAGTGCTTGTCATAGGCCTTGGTTTTATGGGTATTCTAAATGGAATCGTTGCCAAGAGATATGGCGCAGGAAGGTTAATCGGCGCAGACAAGGTTCCTTACAGACTTAATCGGGCCATGGAACTGGGATTCGATGATGTTATTGATGTCTCAAAGATAACTGTCAATGAAGCCTTGAAAGAAATTACCGGTGGTAAACTATCTGAAATTGTTATCGTAGGGCCAAATAGCGCTGATGCAATCAGGGACGGCCTTTTTTCCGTAGGACGGGGCGGCACATTAATCATGTTTACCCCGGTCAAACCAGATGAAAGACTAACAATTAACCTAAATGAGTTATACTTTAAAGATATAAGCATTGTCACAAGTTACTCTTGTGGGCCGACAGATACAGCAGATGCACTTGACCTGTTAAAAGAAGGAACTGTTAAGGCGGAAAACCTCATTACCCACAGGTTTCCGATAGAGAAGACGGCCGAGGCATTCAGGTTGACGGCAGAGGCAAGGGATTCCTTGAAGAGTGTTATTGTGTTTGAGTGAAGGTTTTAATGTCTGAAAAGAAAAAAACTCCGATAACCTGTGATTGGAAAAAGAAAAAGTCTTCATTGCCCAATGAAAATAAAACCAAACTATACAAACACAAAGGCAACTTTACATGGAAGGGGATAAAAACTGAAAGATATAAATCGAGCGGCAAAGGCTGGTCTGATATTGTTAGACAGACATTAATCGGCAATCATGGAGAAACAACTAAATTTCACCTCAGGTACTTTGAGATTGCACCTAATGGATATAGCAGCTTCGAGATGCACGGACATGAACATGTCGTCATTGGGTTGAGAGGTAAAGGCATTTGTATTGTCAGAAATCCGAGATACGCTGAGGCGGAAAAGACCTATGAGATTGGCTTTCTCGATACACTTTACATACAGCCGGATGCACCTCACCAATTGAGAAATCCGTTTAATGAGTCTTTTGGTTTCTTCTGTATAGTCAATGCAAAAAGGGACAGGCCAAAGATCCTTAACTAATATTACTAAGAAGTTCACAAGTAAGGTCACTCGTATGTCATTCCCGCTCGTCGGGAATCTTTTTTAAGAACAACCCCCTGCCCTCTTTATTAAGGGGGATTACAGAAAGATTCTGGACAAGCCAGAATGACAGCAATTGATCCAATGATGTCATTTTACTTATGAACTCATTCGTAACTTCCCCAATGCCCTCTTGTCTTAACTTATATAAAAATATTAGAATACTAACCTTAAGGAGAAATTTATAAATTTGGAACAAGGGAAAAACAGGACATTTATTGATAAAATATGGGACTCCTTTGCCTCTGTGAAGCTTGCGATTGTCATTTTTGCTTTAATCTCCCTTACATCAATTGTCGGAACGATTTTAGAGCAACGGGCTGAATCCGCTAAGAATATTCAGATATTAACCAGACTATTTGGTGAATCTCTTGCCCCATGGATATTCAATATATTTGACAAGCTCGGGTTTATGGATATGTATCATTCATGGTGGTTTATTGCCCTGTTAATCCTGTTTTCAGCTAATATTGTCATCTGTTCCCTTGATAGGCTGCCAAGGATATGGAAGCTGGTCAGGGAACCAATCGGCCCGATGACAGAAGAAAAACTAAATAAATTTATCATAAATAGAGAGGTGATATTAAAGGGAAAACCTGATAAAGTTAAAGATGCTGTTACAACTGCATTAAAGAGTGTAAGGTTTAACTATAACTATACAGAGTCAAAAGAAGAGAGAGGTTATCAGTTTTTTTCACAGAAAGGAAATTACAGCAGGCTCGGTATATATGTTACTCATTTCAGTATACTTTTAATACTGCTCGGTGCAGTTATAGGAGTATTCTTCGGCTTTAAGGGGCATCTGAATCTTCCAGAAGGTTCTCTTTCAGATGCAGCTTACTCAGATAGAAACGAGGTAAAACCTTTAGGTTTTGATATTAGATGCGATAATTTTGACGTTGAATTTTATGGTGAATCAGACATGCCAAAGGAATACAAAAGCTGGCTTACAGTCATAAAAAATGGCAATGTAGTTATGAAAAAATCCATAACAGTCAATGATCCTCTGACATATGAAGGCATAACATTTTATCAGTCAAATTATGGTTTAATCTCTGACAGACTTGTGAGGGGCATCTTTATATTCAGGGTAATCTCCAGCGATGGAAAAACCTCTGACCTCAATCTGAGATTGGGAGATACATTTCAGATACCCGGTACCAATATCTCAGGAAAGATTATTGACTTCAGTCCGGCTTTAAAAATCGATGAGAATGGCCATGTATTTACATATGCAAATCAGATGAATAATCCCGCAGTTTATATTGACTTTTCAGAATCTGGAAAACGTAAGTATTCAGGATGGATACTAAAAAGGCATCCGGAGACATGGCAGCTGCCCGAAGGCCCAATGGTAGAATTCGTTGATTACTGGGGGGTTGAGTTTACAGGACTGCAGGTGAGAAAAGACCCCGGTGTTTGGATAGTATATCTCGGTTGTATTACAATATCAATCGGACTTTTTACGGCCTTTTTTATGAGCCACAGGAGAATTTGGGTCAGGATCGTCGAAGAAAAGAATAATACGAGGGTAGTTGTCGGGGCAACCTCTAATAAAAATAGGGCTGCATTTGAGAAAAAAGTAGACAGGATAATTTCCCTCATCAAAAAATATGAAGGAGGAAATTAGATGAACAGTTCCTTTTTCTTCGGATTATCAACCATGGCTTACATCCTGGCCATGATAATCTATATTACATATCTTGCTTTCAAGAAAACACAGATCGGGATAACTGCAACAACGGTAACAATTGTAGGATTTGTATCACAAACATTAGCAATCATATTAAGATGGAAGGAATTTGCAGATTTAAGCGGGATGGGCTTTTTAAGGTCGGCTCCTCTCACAAATCTCTATGAATCACTTATATTTTTTGTGTGGTGCCTGATATTGGGATATCTGATAATCGAGTTTAAATTTAGAAACCGTTCATTCGGTGCATTTGTCACACCTGTTGCAGGTCTTGCATTAGCCTTTATAGATATATCCGGCATGTCAAAGGAAATCCAGCCGCTTGTCCCTGCGCTTCAGAGCAACTGGCTGCTCGCCCATGTGATGATGAGTTTTATAGCTTATTCTGCTTTTGCACTATCGTTCAGTACAGGACTCATGTACCTTATTATAAAAACCGAGAAGAGAAACGAGGTATCATACATATTCTGGACAATTACACTCGGCATATTTGTAGTTGTTTTAACTGCAATGGGTATTGATTTCCTTACATTTAAGGTTTTGGTTAAACCTGAAGTATTTATAAAAAGCTATATGTTCAAATCTTCATTTTTCAATCCATCAGTCTTCATTAAAATACTGAGCTGGATATCTATGACAGTCATTATATTTATTATCTGGAGGTACGGTTTAATACTTAAAACAGTTATAGAAAAATTCAACATTACTCCCGAAAGCCTGGATGAAATGACTTATAAGAGTATCGCTATCGGTTTTCCTGTATTTACACTAGGCGGCCTTATCTTCGGCGCTATATGGGCCGACCAGGCATGGGGTGTTTACTGGAGCTGGGATCCGAAAGAGACCTGGTCATTAATAACATGGTTGATCTATGCCTTTTATCTGCATAGTCGAATGATAAGAGGATGGAGGGGGAAAAAGGCAGCAATGGTCGCTGTAATTGGTTTCGTGGCTGTGATATTTACCTATCTCGGGGTAAACTTATTGCTCTCAGGACTTCATGCATATGGTAGTGCTTGAGTATCGCCTTGAAACAATCCGAAATTTAAGATATCATAAATAAACTAAGACAGATGGAGGTAAAAACCATATGAATAATATTAAAACACTGTTTCTGCTTGTAACCTTGACCCTTATACTTATCTGGGCGGGAGCTGCTATGGGCGGAAAGCAGGGGATGACCATAGCGTTTATCTTTGCATTAGGGATGAACCTCTTTGCTTACTGGTTCAGTGATAAAATTGTGCTCAAGATGTATAGAGCAAAAGAAGTCACAGAGTCAGAAGCCCCTGATCTTTACAGGATAGTGAGAAGACTTGCACAAAAAGCAGAGATACCCATGCCCAGGGTTTATTTGATAAATCAGGACCAACCCAATGCATTTGCAACAGGCAGGAATCCGCAACATGCCGCTGTTGCTGTTACAACAGGTATTATGCGCATCCTTAGTCAAGAAGAGTTACAGGGTGTGATAGGCCATGAGCTTTCGCATGTCAAACATAGAGACATCCTTATAAGCACAATTGCTGCAACAATCGCAGGTGCAATAAGTTTCCTTGCTCAAATGGCACAGTGGACACTGCTTTTTGGTGGCCACCGTGGAGATGACGACGAAGGAGGAAGTCCTATAGCAGCTATTATCATGATGATCGTAGGTCCAATTGCTGCTCTGATTGTTCAAATGGCTATCTCAAGGTCAAGGGAATATGCCGCAGATGAAGGCGGTGCAAAAATTGCGGGAAACCCACGATATCTTTCAGAGGCACTCAAAAAACTTAACATGGCATCCCAGAAGATTCCAATGAATGCCAACCCTGCAACATCCCATATGTTTATAGTCAACCCATTATCAGGGGGGGGGATAGTGAAACTCTTCAGTACACATCCACCTATAGAGGAGCGAATAGCAAGGCTCGAGTCCATGAGCCTTTAATTTGGGCTTGACTCTTAGCATATTCATTGCCCAAAATATTGCTACCTTATGAAGGCTCTGGTAACAGGATCTACAGGCTTTATAGGAAGCCACCTATGTGAGGAACTCATCAAGAGAGGTTACGAGGTTACCTGTCTGGTAAGAAAGACCTCTAACCTTAAATGGATTGAGAACCTTGATATAAAACTCATTTCAGGTGACTGCACAAATGTGCAATCTCTTCTCGATGTGGTTAGTGATTATGACTATATTTTCCACCTCGCAGGGCTCACAAAGGCAAGATCAGCAGATGAATTTTTCCATATCAATACAAAAGGAACTGAAAACTTGATAAAGGCTGTTGCGGAAAAAAATTCAAAGCTGAAAAGATTTGTATATCTAAGCAGCCTATCTGCAGCAGGCCCGAGCACAAATGGGACCCCTCTACAAGAGGATTCGAGTCCATCGCCTGTCTCAAACTATGGCAGAAGCAAACTTGAAGGTGAGAAGGCAGTTTTGAAATATAAAGACTTAATACCCTTTACCATTCTTAGGCCACCTGCTGTATATGGGCCAAGGGATAAAGATCTACTTATATTTTTCAAGATGCTTAAAAAAGGTATTTTCCTTGACTGGGGAAAATGTTATTATTCATTGCTTTATGTTGATGACCTGATTCAGGGTATAATACTTTCTGCAGAAAGCAGGGAGGCTGAGGGTAAGATATATTTTTTATCGGACAATAAACTTTACACAAATGACGAGATAGCTAATGAAATATCCTCTGCACTTAATACAAAGGTAATGCGCCTCAGATTACCTAAGTTTATTATGCCATTTTGCTCGTTTATAGGGGAGAGAACAAATAAACATGGGATCATCAACAGGGATAAGATGAGGGAACTTGCTTATTCTCACTGGATATGTGACTCCGAAAAGGCAAAAAAAGAAATCGGCTTTATACCAAAGGTTGGAATAAAGGAAGGGATAAAATGGACAGCAGATTGGTACAGGATTCAGAGATGGCTGTAAAAAAGTCAACAGACATATTTGATAAGTGTTTCAGGTTTGATAAGGCTAAATCACTTATATCTCATGGGCTATATCCTTATTTCAGGGTTATCGAAAGTGCCCAGGACCCTGAGATTATAATGAATGGCCGGAAGATGATAATGGTAGGCTCAAACAACTATCTTGGGCTGACAAACCACCCAAAGGTCAAGGAAGCTGCGATAGAGGCCATAAAAAAATATGGTACTGGTTGCGCGGGATCAAGATTTCTAAACGGCACCCTCGACATACATGTCAAACTCGAGGAGAAACTCGCCGGTTTCATAAGGAAAGAGGCTGCGCTTATTTTTTCGACAGGCTTTCAGGTAAATTTAGGTGTGATCTCAGCCCTTGTCGGCAAGGATGATGTTGTAATAATCGACAAGATGGATCATGCAAGCATTATAGACGGCTGCAGATTATCTTTTGGAGAAGTAAAGAAGTTCAAACATAATGATATGGCCGATCTCGAGCGGTTACTCACAGAATACGAAGACAAAGACAAACTAATAGTTGTTGACGGCGTATTCAGTATGGAGGGAGATATAGCAAACCTTCCTGAAATTGTCGCGCTTGCAAAAAAATATGGCGCAAGGACAATGGTTGATGATGCGCACAGCATAGGTGTACTTGGAAAGACAGGCCGGGGCACAGCAGAGCACTTTGGTCTTGAAGATGAGGTTGATCTCATAATGGGCACATATAGTAAATCCCTTGCCTCTATTGGAGGCTTCATCTCAGGGTCAGCAGATGTAATCCATTACATAAAACACTCTGCAAGGTCTTTAATCTTCAGCGCAAGTCCGCCGCCGGCATCTGTTGCCTCTGTTAGTGCTGCTGTAGACATCATCGAAAATGAACCCGAGCGAAGAGAAACGTTATGGAAAAATACCAGGAAGATGCTTAAAGGCTTCAAAGATCTCGGCTTTGAGGTGGGACCCAGTCAGACACCAATAATACCCATAGTAGTTGGCGAGGATGAGAAGGCATTTATTATGGCAATGATGCTTCAGGAGGAAGGTGTATTCGCAAACGTAGCTGTAAGCCCTGCAGTGCCAAATGGTAGAGCACTTATAAGGACAAGTTACATGGCTACCCATACAGATGAGCATCTCGATATTGTACTTAAGGCATTTGAGAAGGTTGGCAGGAAGTTAGGCATTATAGGATGATAGAAGTCCTTGAGGTTAAGTCTAAAAAGGACCTCAATGACTTCATAAAACTACCTCTTTCTCTTTATTCAAAAGATCCATTCTATGTTCCTCCCCTTATTACTGAGATGCAGGAACAGTTTTCTGACAAAAATCCATTCTTCCTGCATGCAACTGCAAGATACTTTCTTGCAAAAGAAGAAGGCAAACTCGCAGGGGGGATAATCTCTATCATTAATCAGAGGCATATCGAATTTCATAATGAAAGGGCAGGCTTCTTCGGTTTCTTTGAATCCTCTAATAATCAGGGAGTTGCTTCAGCCCTTCTTGATAAGGTTTCAGAAATTCTTCGGAAAGAAGGTATGGATATAATACGCGGGCCGATGAATTTCTCGACCAATGAGGAATGCGGCTTTCTGATAGAAGGGTTTAACAGTCCTCCTATGCTTATGACACCTTACAATCCTTCTTACTACAATGACCTTATGGAAAATTATGGTATGACAAAATCAAAAGACCTTTATGCTTATATATATGATGTTACTGAAGAGCTTCCGGAAAAAATCCTAAGGGTTGCTGAAATAGCAGTAAAAAACGGGATAAATGTCAGACCTGTGAACAAAAAGAAATTTGATGATGAGATGAATATATTCAAGGATGTATATAATTCAGCATGGGGAAAAAACTGGGGGTTTATACCGCTTACAAATGAAGAGCTTACTTATCTTGGAAAAAGGCTGAAAACAATTGCAGTGCCCGAGCTTACACTAATTGCTGAAAAGGACAAAGAGCCGGTTGGCTTTATGGGATTATTACCAGATTTTAACTTTGTCCTTAGATATATGAAGGGTAAAGTCAGTCCAATAAGCATTGCAAAAGCATTCTATTATTCAAAAAAGATAAAAGACCTCAGGTTGCTTCTCCTCGGCATTAAGGCAGAATACAGGAATAAAGGCATTGATGCCCTCCTCTTTAGGGAAGGGTTCAAAGGGGTTAAAAAAGGCGGCTATAAACGAGTTGAATTTTCATGGATACTCGAGGACAATATCCCTGTCCAGAGGATTGTTGAGATGATAGGGGGAAGATTGTATAAAAAATACAGGATTTATGAAAAGAGATTATGACTTAAATTTAGCGATTTTTATTACACATTCAAGATGCTTCTTTCAATACTCGTTACACTTTTAAGAGGCAGAGGGGAGGGGTTGGGGAGGGTGAAAATTGAAAAATGGAGATTGACTTAATCAATTTATTTTTGATAATTTACTAAAGAGTGCATAAGTAAGGCCACATTGTATGTCATTCCCGCTTGACGGGAATCTTTCTGAAAGAAGGATTGCGGACAAGCCGCAATGACAGAAATCATTAGCATTAGAAGGATGTGGTTTTACTTATGGTTTTATTAGTAAGTTACAATTTTACTTTCAGGTGATAGATGATTAAAAGCTTTAGAAACACAAAAGCCTATCTTTTTCTTGTCTTTGTTTTTTTTGCGGCTGTTTCTGTTTTTTTAGTCCCTGATATCTCTTTTTCCCAGCAGTTCCCTGATTGTATGCGATGTCACAAGGACAAGGCTGCAGGAAAGTATATTCATCCTGTAGGTTGTGTTAAATGTCATACTTACGCCCATATTACAGGAACAAAAGAGAAGTTTCCTAAATATTTATTTGCAAGAGGAGTCGAACTTTGCTGGGGTTGTCACGATAAATCTAAATTTACTAATAAAGTGGAGCACCCACCTGTGGCAAAGGGGGAATGTTTATCATGCCATAATGTCCATACCTCAGATACCAAGGCGCTACTGCTTGCCCCTATGCCTGATGAGTGTTTTATGTGTCATGCCAATTCGGATTTTATAAGAAAATCCAAGCATCCTCCGGTAGCAGAGGGAAAATGTATGGGATGTCATGATGCCCACAGCAGCGAGGTAAAGAAACTTCTCCTTGCAGAGATGCCAGAGGAATGTTTTCTATGTCATAAGAAGGAGAAGTATATTTCAGAGGCAAAGAAGAAACATCACTCACCTGTGGCAACGGGATTGTGCCTGAACTGCCATGAACCGCACTCCTCAGACGCACAGAAATTGCTTTTAAAACCCACCCCTGATGTATGTTATATGTGCCACGACGGTTCTGATTTTAAGAATAAATATAATCATTCACCTGTTGCATCAGGCATGTGCATGAGCTGTCATGAACCGCATCAGGGCGATGTGGAAAAGCTCCTTCTTGCTAAGTCTCCAGAACTCTGTTTTAACTGCCATGATAGGGGAGAATTTGACAGGAAAAATCCTCATCCTCCTGTAGCATCAGGCATGTGCAATGTGTGTCATGACCCCCATGCCTCTCCGTATGTAGCACTGCTTTATAATCCGACAACCGATGAATGCCTGCTGTGCCATCCGAGGATTGGCAAAGCTCCACATGCAGCAGGTGGTTTTTCACAAGTAGGCCATCCACTTAAAGGTAGAAAAGACCCGATGTCCAGATATGGTGAGCTTTCATGTGCAAGCTGCCATAATCCACACAGCTCTGATTATATAAAGCTCTTCAGGTATGAGGCAAAAACAGCCTTTGAACTATGCACACATTGTCATGCATATAAGAAAAAGAAGTAAGACGTAAGAAGTAAGACGTAAATTGAGCGATTCTTTTATTAAGGAGTGCAAATAATATGCATAATGATATGGACCAGTAAGCAGGCGGGGTTTTCTAACCCCGCTTCCAAAATATAATTATTTCTTCACGTTGAAAATTGTCTAATCGAATAAATGCCAGGAAAACCTGCCTGGTCAATTGTCATTAATTGTCGTTGATGCTGGCATTATTTATGCTATATTCTGGCATTATTTATGCTATATTAAATAATAATGAAAAGACAGATAACTTTAATCAAAAGAATTCCCCGAAGTTCTGTATCGAGGTTTTCCTTGTCATTCCTGCCCCGTATCGTAGTACGGGGTAAACTCCAGCAGGAATCCAGGAAAAAAAGACAAACTGGATTCCGCATCCCCCGATCGGAGTCGAGGGCAGGCAAGTGCGGAATGACAAATTTGTTACCTATTGTTCAGTATTCGATACCTCGCAGCTTGTTGCGGGGTAGTTCATTAGTTATTATCCTTTCCCTGTGTATTCTATTTATCCTACAGCCTTCAAAAAATAGCTCTGCTACAGTCTCCGGAGATTGTGAAGTCTGTCACGGTCTTTACCCGGGGATGACGGAGGAAGTTGAACCTGGTAAGCCTCAGTATGTCTTGAAAAATGTCCTCTGTGTAAATTGCCACTCAAATTCTGACAGGGATACCATAAAAATTTTAGGTGGTGCGAGGGTGCCTGTGGTCAACAACACCGTAAAGCCGGTCAAACCTCTGGCGGGCGGCAATTTCTATTATGTGGCGAAGGATTTTGGTGATAGGAAGGGGCATAATGTGGATGGTGTTACTTCAGTGGATACAAAATTCAGAGGAGCCCCCCCAGGATATGACAGGATATCCGATCCCTCTGCAAGGGGATATAATCCTGAAAAACCTTTTGCATGTGCAGGTTCTAACGGCTGTCACGGCAACAGAAATGTGGAAGATCCCTTTGATTCAATTATGGGAACCCATCATGCAGATGATAGCGATATAGACGGCAGCACAACTGCCAGGAGCTATAGATTTTTAAAAAATACAAATAAGGTAAAAGGTGTTGTGGGTCTTGAGGATGATGAATGGAATCAGAACAGTTCTTCAAAGAAACATAACGAATATTCTCCATCCATTGATATTCTCTGTGCAAGCTGCCATGGTTATTTTCACAGCAAGGATAAAACAGGAAAGGAAAGGCCGTGGTTCAGACATCCCACAGATATTGTCCTGCCAAAGGGTGGTGAGTATACGAATTATAACCCTGATTTTCCTCCCCCACCTGATAGACCTGACTTAAGGACTTACAGCCTCGATGCCCCGGTAGGCAGAGAAAAAATCCCGGAATTACCGAGCGATGAGGTTAATCCGGGCAAAGATATTGTCATCTGTCTCTCATGCCATGTTGCACACTCAAGTCCTTTTGCATCTATGTTGAGATGGGATTATGATGCCATTGTTGCTGGAGAGGAAGGGAAGGGCGGTTGTTTTATATGTCATACCGGCAAAGGCGAATAATAATGAGCAAAGAGCTATGAGCTATGAGCAGAGAGCGTAGAGCAAAGAGCCATGAGCCAAGAGCCAAGATGAAAAGAACTTTATTCATTAATCTCCTCTTACCTCCCTATTCCCCCCTTACCAAGGGGGGACACAGAGGGGTCAAAAAGGGGGGGGTAGGTGGATTAGTGCTTTTTACTCTATGCTCTATGCTCTATGCTCTATGCTTTCCCTATATGGTTGATGCTCGTGTAAAAGGCAAGTGCAAGGATTGCCATAGTATGCATTATAGTTATGAGGGTAGGGAAATGACATACGGCGGTCGCGCCGGGCCTTTTCCTGCCCTTACAGAGGGCGGCTGCATTGGCTGCCACGGTCAGGCACCTTATGGAACCGAGAATATCATAACCATCGGAAAGGCAAGGATTCCACAGGTACTCCACCATATGCAAAACGGAGACCTTGCCGGTGGAAATTTCTATTATGTTGCAGATGGTTATAATCCTGATTATTCCAGAGGTCATAATGTAGCGGAAATCTCCCTTCAGGAGAATCCACCTATGGATGTGCCGCCTGGTTTTATACGAAGCGTTATAATTCCCGGTGGAATAGGGCCCGCGGATTGGCCAGGCCAGCGACAGCTCACCTGTGCCGGGACATGGGGCTGCCACGGAGACAGGACTATAGAGGACCCGTATAAATCCATTTATGGCGCACACCATACAGATGACAGTGAGATTGATGGCTCAACAGTGGGCAAAAGTTATCGCTTTCTCTACGGCATAACCGGAAAGGAGCATAAAGACTGGGAATATCTGGCAACAATTGATAATCATAACGGTTATAGAGGTGATATGAATCATAGCTCTATGGATACTATAAGTTACCTCTGTGGTGAATGTCATGCCAGGTTTCATCCACATGCAAATCTCGGCGGCAGCAGGGAGGTTGGTCAGGTTTATAATTCTTTATGGCTCAGGCATCCTTCTGACATCGCATTCAGCACTGTACACGGCGGCTTTGCAGGCTCTGAGTATCAGGGTTACGTGAGATATAGCCTTGAGGCACCAGTTGCCTACAGCAGACCAACAGGTGGAGAGGAGGTCGTGGATATGAACAGCATAATTATGTGCCTTTCATGCCACAGGGCGCATGCAAGCCAAAATCCTGATATACTGAGATGGGATTATGACAAAGTGATTGCGGGCAGTACGCCTTCCGGCACGTCCTGTCTGACATGTCATACAAGGAAAGGGCAATAAAACAGTCAATAGTCATCAGTCAGTAGTCAATAGTCAAGAGATAACGCCCCTGCCTTCGGCATCCCCTCTTAAGATAAGAGGGGAGAAAGGGGAGTTATGATTTCCAGGGTTATTGGTGAGCCCTTTGTCATTCTGAGCGGAGCGAAGAATCTCAATGAGATCCTTCTCGGGCGTTGCCCTCAGGATGACTGCTTCGCGGTCAGTTTGCCACGCTCCCGTTGGTCGCTCGCAATGACAATGTAACGTATAGTGTTTTATCCGTAAGGCCGGAGGCGTTGCGGATAAAACACTATACGTTACACTTATTATATCAGAGCGGCCTGTTGTATGTTTTATTTCTCTGTCCATTTCTTTCTCATACGAAACAACCTTCGGCTTTTTCTTCGGTGCCCATCCGTGCTTGTGTGGTTTACAGAGGGCACAGCCTTTCGATTTCTTGTCTTTATAAACCTTTCCCACTCACCTCTATTCTACCACAAAGAATGTAAATGACATAGGGGTCGCTTCAGTAATTCTCGGTGAAAAAGAGACGAGATTGCTTCAGGATAAGGCCCTTCGCAATGACAGATTACGAAAACTTGTCTTGTCATTGCGAGCGGGGCGAAGCAATCTCAAGGGTCTTCAATCTCACCGAGAATTGCTGTGAAAAAGCCCTTTCACTTTACAAAAAGCGTTCTGATAAGTCGTGGGGGATGGTTGATTGTTTTTCATTTATTGTAATGGATGAATTCGGGATAAAACAGGGACTCACTTTTGATGAACATTTCAGGCAGGCAGGCAGGCAGGTTATAAAGTTCCTTTATTATAGCAATACTCGCAGGCTAAAGCCTGCGGCTACTACAAAAAACTTTTGTAATAACTTCAACTACTCAGGTCTTACACTACTATCTATCTTCTGAGGTTTTTCTATCATATCCATCCATTTTACCAGCCAGACTCTTCCAGTTGCAGGTCTGTATGAGCTTGACCATTTGATGCACGGCTCCCCTTTCAATGATCTTCCATCTATGGGATTCTTTTTCCACTCCGTAGAAAGGATAGTCTCTTTGGCTTGCTATAGCCTGCATTCGTGCCTTTTGTAACTCTCATCTCCACCTTATATCAGTTTAGGGTGTTTCGTGCTCAGAATTTCCTTAGCACGTTCGATATCGTTTCTTATATGTTTCTCGAGACTGAGAAAGTCAGGGAAAAGTCGTTCGCCCCTTAACCTGTCTATAAAATAGATTCTTATATCCTGTCTGAGAAGGTTACTGGAAAAGTTGAATAAATGTACCTCATAACTTACTTCAGTGTTACCAAATGTTGGGTTTTTACCGATATTCGCAACCCCTTCATAGATACTGTTATTAAAACCTACCCTGACAGCATATACACCTTCCTTTGGTGCAATTTCAAGAGGGGTTGTTATATTTGCAGTGGGTACATTTAAAAGGTTTTTACCTCTGCCTTTCCCTTTTATCACGCTTCCCTCTATTGAGTAAGCTCTTCCAAGGAAGATTGAGGTCTCATAGACAGCTCCTTTCAAGAGCAGGCTTCTAATACTACTACTGCTAACAATATTTCCATCAATCCTGACATTCCTTACTGCCTTGACCCTAAATCCATATTTTTCCCCTCTCCTCCTCAATAGTTCTACTGTACCTTTTTTATTCTTTCCAAAGGCATAATTAGTGCCTACAATTATCTCTTTTGCATTTATTTTTTTTACAAGCACATCCTCAATAAAATCATCAGGAAGGAGGTTAGCAAACTCTTTATTAAAGTTTATGCAGAGCAAGACATTTATACCGATTTTCTCAATCAACTTTGCCTTTTCCTCAAGTGTTGTAAGTATCCTTATCTTTCTCTCAGGGGCAAGAACCTTCATCGGGTGGGGCTCGAATGTGACAGCCATTGATGTCCCTTTAATCTCTTCAGCCCTTTTTAATACTTCGAGGATTATTTTCTGATGACCGAGATGGACACCGTCAAAATTGCCTATAGTTAAAACTGTATTAGGATAACTCTTGTTTAAGGCTTCGAGCCCTCTGATTATCTCCATTTTCTGCCTCTTTAAGAAGTTTTTTACAGATTATCTTAACTTGTTCCATTGTTTCTTCAATTGTGCCGTTGTTGTCTATTACAAAATCAGACCGTTTGATCTTCTCATTTATCGGAAGCTGAGCCTTCAACCTGAGAAGTGCTTCTTTCCTTGTAATCCCATCTTTTTCAAGACGGTTTAAAGCAGTCTCCTCTTTTGAATATACTGTAATTGTCCTGTCAAACCTGTCTTCATATCCTCTTTCATAAAGCAAGGGCACAGCAATTATTATAACCTTATCCTTATTATTTATTTTATCTAAATAAATTTTTATCCTTTTAAATACGAGTGGATGAAGTATATCTTCAAGAGCATGTCTTAATACATCATCTTTAAATACTAAATCTGCAACTTTTTTTTTGTTTAGACAACCGTTCTTATAAAATACATTTTCACCTAAAAGTCCTCTGATTTTTTTGAGGACATCCTTTTCTATAAGCAGTAATTCAACAATTCCATCTGCATCGATTGTAATCACTTTGAACTTCTTGAACATATGAAGAACCGTGCTCTTCCCCATCCCGTAATTCCCGGTCAGCCCAACAAGAAGCATAAATAATATTATACACCAACTTAAATTTTCAGACTCTTTATCTTACTGACAGGTTAACTGGAAGTAGAAGAAATAGCTTTGCAAAATAGCCTTGTAAAATTGCAATAATATTGATAATATGTTTGTATGAATTTCATAAAAAGAAGCATTACAGATGTTTTACTGCAAAGATTAACAAAAGAGCATATAGTCGTTTTAACAGGGGCAAGGCAGACAGGCAAGACAACCTTGTGCGAGAGCATCCTGCCAGGACTTTTAGGCACGCCGTTTTCATATATATCATTTGACGACCCTGATGAGCGACTGAGATTTCAAAAATCAGCAATTGAGATTCTGGAATCTCTTGATACACCCTTAATTATCCTTGACGAGGTGCAGAAGATACCTGCATTGTTTGACCCCTTAAAATATGTTGTAGACAAACAGAAAAAACAGAGGATAAAAAGGGCATATATCCTGACAGGCTCATCACAGATACTCTTGATGAAGAATATAAAAGAGACCCTGGCAGGCAGGGTAGCGTTATTCAATCTATATCCCTTTTCCCTTTCCGAAGTAATCGGGAGTGGTGATACGCCTTTTTTAACACGGGTCTGGGGGGGGAAAACAATAACAGATAACAATCTGAAATCGTTTAATATTTTGTCCACTGAGACAACCCGTAATACAATGAATGTCAGAAATGAGCACCAGCTTTGGGGAGGATACCCGCCTATATGGATGAGGGAAACAAAGGAAGACAAGATTAAGTGGTTAAAGGACTATCGTAAAACGTATATCGAAAGGGATGTCCTTGATGTAGGGCAGATAGCAAATATAGATAACTTTATCGTTGCCCAAAAACTTTTGTGTGCCAGAACAGGACAGATTTTCAGTATCAGTGAAGTGGCGAGGGATTTATCTTTAGCAGTAAACACCATAAAACGGTATATAAAACTGTTGAACTAAGCCGCTAAGGCGGCAGCTTTAACAGCCTCAAGCAATAAGCCTTCAAGTCGTAATTCTGCGTTTAATAACCCTGACAGGTCTCGCTACAATATCTCCAAAACCCATTAACA
>Ga0100398_1001442_pt1 | contig 20247 bp, 16 predicted proteins | sample CryGeymeta201522_FD_81568 | JGI IMG/M metagenome (GOLD analysis project Ga0100398, IMG submission 81568) | Groundwater microbial communities from Crystal Geyser aquifers in Utah, USA - Crystal Geyser metaG 2015-22 | ecosystem: Environmental > Aquatic > Deep subsurface > Groundwater | place: USA...
CGGGAAAGAATCAGCTCTCCGACAGCCATCAGATGGATTAAATTTTGAGATGAATACTGCGGTAAATTTTGACTTTGATCTTCGGTTTCTGCGGAAACGAATTTCAGAGGGTATTTTTCAAGGTCAACCTGCTTTTCCCATAAACTAGTTCCATTGATCTTTAGAGTTTTCAGGCGAAAATCGACCTCATTCCAAGGTAAAAAACTGACAATATCAGAATGGGCGTTCAAATAATCATAGATTTCAGTTCGCGGCATTGTTGTGACAGCCAAGGGAAAATCACCAAGCTGAAAGATGCTCAACAGCTCCTCCCGATTTTCAAGAGGAATGACTATCTGCAGATTGACATCTCCATTCTTAAGGCTACTTTGAACCTCCTCTAAATTAAGATTTTGGAAAGAAGAAGAAAAACCGGCAACCGGAACATAATAAGTTTCAACGCTAACCGTTTCAGAATTTGAAGCAATGGATGAAGAAGTCGAACTTTCGTGAGGCTTCAGATTAAATAAGAATAGATTCTTTTCGCTACAAACCACAATCAAAACTAACCCTAAGGCTAAAAAAATGACGAGGGCCGGCCAAAAAGGTTTTTTTACTTTTTCTTTTTGACTTAAACTCTGCATAGTATGAGATTACCAGGCCGGAAATTCGCCTTCAGCCAATCTTTCGGTAAATTTATAGATTTGACTCAATTCAAAATCGACCACCTTTTGAATTTTGGGTGCAATCTCTTTTAAATGAACATGGGGTTTTAAGATAACTTGTACCGAAGCAATTAAAGGTTCATCAATCGGCTTCCCGATCTGCGAACATAACCAAACATAAACTTCTTCCAGTCCCGGTACAGCATTATAGACATGAGCCGCAATATGATGGGTCAAAAAGTTATAGATTTTACCCACATGTGAAACTGGATTTTTCCCGGCGGCAGCCTCGGTTCCCATAGGTCTGTTGAGAGCGATTAAACCATTGACCTTGTTTCCGCGGCCAACTTGACCACAGTCTGCTCCTTCGGCCGAAGTTCCGGTAACCGTCAGATACATTCCGGCTTCTCCACGGGATGGATCATCTAAGGTGTTGATATCAACCTGAATTTCTTCCAAGTCAACCTTCTCTTGAGCCACAAAATCCAGAATGGCTTTTTTGATCACTTCCTTGCGGTCAAAATAAAATTTCTGGTCTGGAATAAAGCGGTCTACAAAAGCCATGGCTACGGTCAGAATTAATTTTTGGTGCAGACGATATCCCATGACTTTTATATCTTCGCCGACTTCCGGAAACCTTTCTTTAAACTCGCGCGAATTCAGAAAGTGTTCCACTCCTAAAACGATTCTTTCTGTTTCAGAAAGAGGCGCGTAACCCACTGCAGCTGAAGTGTCATTGGCTCCGATTTTTTTACGCGCAAAAATGTCGGTTAATTCAGGAGAACCGGGTTTTATTTCACTTATATAATGAATGTTTTTTACAGGATCCACAAAGCGTAAATTTTGTCTGATCCATTGTTTGGCGGTTTCAATGGCGATTTCTTCGACTGGAATTTTCTGACCCTTAAATTCATTGGTGGCGCGATCTCCAAAATACATTTTCATTGGCTCCAAAATCTTACCCCCCCCAATCTTGGGTTGGGTGATACCGGCCACCAAAAGGCTTTTATCGATATTGTGATGCAGAATCCGACCGGCTATTCTTTTGTACTCCCGACACAGCGCAACCGAAACTTCTTCCATAATTCCATCGCAGATAGAGTCCGGATGACCGGCGCCTTTCCTTTCTACCAATTCGGTAGGTTGAAACTTGATAGGCTTATTCGATAGACTTTCAATAATTATATTTCTGGTCATTCTGTACTCCTTTTTTATTTAAGTTAATCGTCTCTTTATATACTCAACTTCCTCAGGTTTGCAATAAATCAGGTTTGCAATAAATATAGTTGGGTATTCCCCAAATAACAACATCTTAAATCACAAATCAAAGTTATTTGGGTATAATAAATACGATTCCGGTATAGCTTAATTCATTTATTCTGTGTCTGTCAACGTCCACCTAACTAATTATACTCCCGATTACCTTTTGGATTGTAACTCCAAGGATAGTTACAGGTTGTCAGCTCTTTATAAAAATGCTAGAATGATTTAAGTTAGATTGAAATTAAACCTCTCTTGGTATTAAAAATATTAAAGAGAGTTTTGTTTTTTTAAAGTTCTTCACATTTTTTAGTTCTCTTAAGAAATTGCCATCGTGGTTTATAATTATTCGAGAAGACCACTTACTTTACCCGTGCCCGCCTGACGGCGAGGCAGGCCTGCCTGCCGGCGAGGCAGGGATGAATCGAATGATTAATAAACTCGCCGAATCTGCCCCCGCCTGATAAGCGAGGCAGGGATTCGGCGGGGAGGATACCACGGCGCAAGCCGTGGTAGTTAATTTTTAAGCAGGAGGTTCAACAATGGACATTCAGAAAGTAGCTCTTTTTGCCGCTCCAGTAACCGCTATTATTGCTTTTTGCTATGGTGTCTACTTAACCCTACAGATTTTAAAGGAAGAAGAGGGCACCGAAAAAATGAAGGAGATTGCCCAGGCTATCCGCCAGGGATCCATGGCTTATTTAAAACGCCAATTTACCGTCATTCTGCCATTTATGGTTATTATTGCAGTTCTTATTGGATGGAAGCTTGATATCGGAACAATGCTGACGTTTCTTTTAGGTGCCGTCTTTTCCGGAATTTCCGGCTTTGCCGGAATGTGGGTTGCCGTCCGGGCGAATGTGCGGACTGCAAATAATGCTTTAAAAGGCCTTAACCCCGCCTTAAAAACTGCTTTCGGAGCCGGAACTGTCAATGGTATGCTGATTGTCGGCTTGGGTCTTTTGGGTGTTTCAATTATCTATATATTTTCATATCTAAAAAATATCAATGCTACCGATGTCTTGGTCGGCTATGGTTTTGGCGCAGCATTGGTAGCATTATTTATGAGGGTTGGTGGTGGAATTTTTACCAAGGCCGCGGATGTGGGTGCAGACCTAGTAGGAAAAGTCGAAAAAGGTATTCCGGAAGACGATCCCAGAAATCCTGCCACCATTGCCGATAATGTCGGCGATAATGTCGGCGACTGTGCCGGCATGGGCGCGGACGTGTTTGAATCATATGCGATTACTATTGTAGCTGCCATGATTTTGGGCGGCGCTGCTTTCGGACTTCCGGGTGTTGTTTTTCCCCTGGTGGCAAGAGCCGGCGCGATTGTTACTTCGATCATCGGTACATTTTTTGTAAAAGCCAGATCGGAAGATGAAAATCCCATGTCTGCTCTAAACAGGGGTTTTATTGTTGCTTCCGTTTTTGCGCTAGTACTCTTTTTAGGTCTGTCTTATTTCTTATTGGGTGATATCAGAGTCGGCTATGCGGCGGCGGTTGGTTTGGGAGCAATGATTTTGATTTTGTTCCTGACTCAATATTATACTGGGACAAATTTCGGACCAGTGCAAAACATAGCTAAAGCCTCTCAAACCGGAGCAGGCACTAATTTAATCACCGGTTTAGCTTATGGCATGGAAAGTGTTGCTCCGATTGTCTTAGTTGTTTGCGCGACCATCGGTTTGGGATATCACTTTGCCGGCTTTTTCGGGATCTCTTTAGCCGGGATGGGAATGTTGGCGGTGACAGGAATTATTATGTCCATGGATACCTTTGGGCCTGTGGCCGATAATGCTGATGGAATTGCGGAAATGAGCAATATGCCCGAAAAAGGAAAAAGGGTTTTAGGATCATTGGATGCGGTCGGAAATACTACTAAGGCGCTTACCAAAGGTTTTGCGATCGGTTCGGCGGCTGTGGCTGCTTCATCTTTGTTTGCGACTTATTTTGAAAAAACCGGTTTAACAAGCATCGATATCGGTTCACCGCTTGTGTTTATCGGAATTTTAGCCGGTGCCATGATTCCGTATCTTTTTTCGTCACGTTTGGTAAGTGCGGTTGGCAAGGCTGCTACTTTGATGGTTGAAGAAGTGCGGCGACAGTTTAAAGAAATCAAGGGTATCATGGAAGGAACCGCCAAACCGGATTATGCCAAGTGTGTCAGTATCTCTACTGAAGCGGCTCAAAAAGAGCTGATTATCCCCGCGGCGATTGTGATTTTTTCACCTGTAATCATCGGATTTATGGGAAAAGAGGCCTTGGGTGGGTTTTTGGGCGGAGTAATCCTTTCGTCTCTCTGCCTCGCTCTTTTCTCGTGTAATGCCGGCGCCGCCTGGGATAATGCCAAAAAATATATCGAGGCAGGAAATTTAGGCGGGAAAGGAACTGATACTCACAAAGCGGCGGTTGTCGGTGATACGGTCGGAGATCCCTTAAAGGACACTTCCGGGCCGGCCTTAAACCCCATGATTAAGATTATTAACATCGTGGCCTTGCTGATTGTACAGTTTATTAAATTGTAAAACCCTATCGTCACTTCTTCCCCGCCGATTCGGCGGGGAAGAGTAAACTCCAGGGAGAACTGCCTGGATTTATTGTTCGACCAACGTGGAGAACTACAATTTAATATCTTGAAAATTACCATGCACCGCTGATTATTTTCTTTTTCTTGCTTTGGCTCCAACCTTTAATCTGTTGTTCTCTTTTTCTGGCTTCTTCTATATTCTGATATTCTTCATAATAGACCAGTTTTTTGAATCCATGTAGTCTAGTATACTTTGATCCTAATCCCGATGCATGCTGATCCGTTCTTTTCGGAATACTCCAGGTACAACCTGTGTAATAAGTACCATCCAAACATTCGATGATATATACACCATTTCCATTTTTTCATAATTGTTTATTAACCTTAAAGACATTTCGTCAAAAACTAAAATCTTTAAATTGTACTTCTCCATTTCAGTCGAAGAATAATATAAAAATATTGCCGACCACAGTGAGAATTATCTTTCCCGTTTTACTATTCGACTCAGTGGAGAACTACAACTTTTCTTATTTTTATAGTTCTGGATAATATCTGTGTGTTAAGTTTCAAACTGTAATGCTAACTTTCTGACTGGCAACCTTCAAATTTTCATCATAGACAAACGAGCCTTCAAGATTGCAGCCGGAGAGGATCTGCGGTAATCAGTACTTGGCATCGTCCCACATTTGATTAAAAGGCACTCCATCCGGTGTAAACCAGGCAGGTCTCATCTCCTCGCTTTCTTTTAGTCCGCCTGTTCAATGCTGGGCCAGAAAAACATGCACCTTTTCAACTCCGATTTCCTCTTTGACTTCACGCGCAGCTGCTTCTTCAATCTTTTCTGCCACCTTATCTCCGACTTTACCGCCGATACCAACCCATAATCCTTTACCAAAGCCTCTCTTTTTAAACCCTAAACAAATCTCGGTTTTTGCTCCGCTTTCTTTTTTCACCAAAAAGCAAACGGTTCTGTCGTTCATTTTGCCTTTCTATTACTTTAAACATGCCCCGATAAAGTTTACAAACAAGGGGTGAGGAGTAAAAGGATGTGATTGATATTCGGGATGGAATTGCACGCCGATAAAAAACGGATGGTCGGAAATTTCGATGGCTTCAACCAGCTTGCCGTCCGGAGAAGTTCCGCAGATAGTCATCCCCGCTTTTTCAAACTGTTCCCGATATTGATTGTTGAATTCATAACGATGACGGTGGCGCTCTGAAATTTCTTCCTTTTGGTAACACCCAAAAAGCTTTGTTCCTCTTTTCACCTTGCAGGGCCAAGCGCCCAAACGAATCGTCCCGCCGTATTGATGTTTTTTAAGATATTCCGCCTGTTCGGGCATGATATGAATCACAGGATCAGGCGTTTTCGGGTCCGCTTCCAAACTATTGGCCTGTGAAAGTCCCAAAACATGGCGCGCAAATTCAATAACCGCCATCTGCATTCCAAAGCATAAACCTAAATAAGGAAGTTTCTTCTTTCTGGCATATTCTATGGCTTTAATTTTCCCCTCCACTCCTCTGGAACCCCAACCCTGTGGGATAATCATCCCGTCCAAATCACTGAATTTATTTCCGATCCCCTCTTTGTCCAGGGTTTCAGAATCAAACCACCTGATTTCCGGTTCAACCTTATTTTGCCACGCCGCGTGCTTGACGGATTCGATAACCGAAACATAGGCGTCTTCGAGTTTATAATCTCCGACTTTTTGATATTTGCCCACGATCCCCAATAGCACCTTTCTCTGATTTCTCTCAAGGGAGACGATCTTGTCGCTTAATTCATACCATTTTGATAAATCTTTTTTCTTTTTCGGTTTTAGATTTAACTTTTTTAAAATCTTTTCACCTAAATTCTGGGAGTCGAAAAGTTTTGGCAAAAGGTAGATTGAAGACAGATCGGGATTGGCAATGATGTTGGCGGACTCAACGTTACATAGCCAGGAAAGCCTTTCGCGGCGCGGTTTATCAATCTCCTTTTCCGCGCGGCAAATCAAAAAGTCGGGCTGGATTCCGGTCTCGTTTAGTAGACGCACCGAAAGTTGAACCGGCTTGGATTTTAATTCTCCGATTGACGGAGGTGTCGGCAGATAGGCCACATGGACATGGATCGCGTCCTCTTTATCCCGGACTTTCATGATCCGGTTGGCTTCCAAAAACAAGATATTTTGATATTCCCCCACTGTCCCGCCGATTTCGATGATAGCTACATCTGCCTTGGAGTTTGCTCCGGCTATTTTGAACCTTCTGATCATTTCTTCCGGCACATGCGGAACAACCTCGACATCCTCCCCGTTATATTCAAAGTTACGTTCTTTGCGGATAATTTCCTGATAAATCTGTCCGGTGGTAATGTAATTTGCTCGAAGAATAGGTTCGCCCAAAAATCTTTCATAATGTCCTAAATCCTGATCGGTTTCGATGCCGTCGAAAGTGACAAAAACTTCACCATGTTCTTGCGGACGGATAGTTCCGGCGTCAATATTGATGTAGGCGTCGCATTTGATGGGCGCCACTTTCAGTCCAAAAGACTTCAAAATGGCAGCAATCGAAGCCGCCGTAATCCCCTTTCCTAAACCTGAGATTACACCTCCTGAAACAAAGATATACTTCATTTTTACCATTCTCCTTTATCTTGAAATTTTCTTCCGACTTTTCTTAGAATACTAAAAAGTCGAGATATAAACAAGACATATTTAAGGCGAATTACGGGATCTTGCTCCTTTGTCATCTCGAGCTTGTCGAGAGATCTAGCTTTTTGACTTCTGTCAAAAAGCGCCTTAAATTAAGTCAATTAGTTCTAATCTGATATTTAAGACTGGTATGTTTATTTTTCCAAGCTTAAAACCGTCCCGCATGGCGGGGCGGTATTAAGCTTACCCGACGAAGTCGGGCTCAAGCGAAGCGAAGAAAAAGAAGAAACCCCGACCGTAAGGTCGGGGGAGATTCATAATTATTCGAGAAGACCACTTACTTTACCCGTGCCCGCCTGACGGCGAGGCAGGCCTGCCTGCCGGTAGGCAGGGATGAATCGAATGATTAATAAACTCGCCGAATCTGCCCCCGCCTGATAAGCGAGGCAGGGATTCGGCGGGAAGGATACCACGGCGCAAGGAGTGGTAGTTCATTGGTGTTCGCGAAAGTGTTGCTTAATATGATCGATGATTTCTTGGGGAGTATATTCGGCTTTAGTGAGATATTCGTGGGCGCCCAAATCTAGCGCCTTTTTCAGTGAAACTTCTTCAGCCACATTGGTTAGTATAAAAACCGGAATATTTGACAATGAGGTGTTCGCTTTTACCGCCTGCAGGAGATCAAAACCGCTAATTTTAGGTAAAAGGATATCCAAAACTATTAAATCAGGTTTAAATTCAAGCGCTTGCTCGATTACATTCGATCCGTCACTGTTTAGACAAACTTCAAAACCTTCATCCCTTAGGACTCTTTGATAAAGATTTAAGATATCGGTATCGTCTTCGATCAAGAAAATTTTCTTTGACTCTTCCATCTACTATCCTCTATTTCAAAGAATAGCATAAATTGTATTACTTCGCAAACTATACCTGTATTAAAACCCTTAGTTTAATGTTATTCTGGATGCGTCTAGAATCCAGAAACCGTCTAATTCTTTCGTTGGTATTATTCAATATATATCACACTTGATCGCAATGATTGAAACTTTAAGTTTATATATTGCATGGTAGAGCAGGTCGGTCTAGCACCTTTCAGCATCTATAGTAACTTCTCTGAGTATACCAAAAATGAGACATTTGAGACAGTATAAAAAGGGTATCTCATTTCCTATAATATCTCATAACAATACAATATAATAAATAATTGAGATATTTTGATATAGTTATTTTTATGTATAATAGTTTTATGGAAAAATTCAAATTCTCAGTTACACACAAAGACGATTCAATGGTAGAGCTTGTGAGAAAAACTGACCATAAAACATTAGCCATCTGGACAGTTGATTGTGTCGAGCGTGTCATGCCTTACTTTGAGGAAAAATACCCAGAAGATCATCGCCCTCGAAACGCTATCGAAGCACTCCAGGCATGGATAAATACAGGGGTGTTTAAGATGGATGATATACGCAAGGCTTCACTTGCATCTCATGCTGCTGCACGTGAAGTAGGAGAGGATAATGCGGCTCGCTCTACTGCCCGTGCCGCAGGTCAAGCGGTGGCAACTGCACATGTTCCAACTCATTCTATTGGTGCTGCAAATTATACCTTACAGGCAATACACCGAGCCAGCAACATCTCTGATGCCGATGCTGCCGTAGCCAAAGAACGAGATTGGCAATACAACCATTTACTCAAATTAGGAGAAATAGTTTAAACTGTTTATAGCTCAATCTTATTTCCTTTATCATCTACTAAGGATATAATTGAAAGCCGTTTCAACGCTACAGAATAAATCACAGCTGAACTTTAGAGTTTTTTAATATTATAACTGTCTCTTTAATTCATCCTCCAGGGCGCGGGGAAAATCACTGATAATCGTTTGCTGATTAGAAGGAAGAAAAACAGCCAATTCACTGCGGAAATTAACCTTTTTAGCGTCAGCTATAATCATTTCTTTAACTGCTGCCAGCCGTTTCTTTTGTGTTGTATTTACCATTCCCTTCCGTAATAAAAAATAGAGGTCATAAAAATCTCTGACTTTCTTCCGCTCAAGAAGCGCACCAAAAATTTTTTCGTTGACAAGCTTTTCTTGGGACAAATGCAAAAGATTGTATGTCGGTATAAAATCATTGGCAATGATATCAACTTCACCGCTTAAGGTTTTTCCCTTTCTTGATGAAATATTAATCGTGACGCCGACCGGTGGATAATCATATAACCGGAAACTGGCGTCGCCAAAATAACCTTCAGTGGTCACACCTGATTTTTTACTGAAGTCCACCTTAATCCCGATTTTTTCAATCGCCGCCAAAACACCGGTAAACACATTTTCGACATACGTTTTTTTCCGGTAATCTTCAACGCGAAATAAGGAAAAATCAAGGTCTTCGGAAAAACGTGGACTTCCGTAAATAAGCCGTAAGGCTGTACCTCCTTTAAAAAGCAAGATGTCAGTTTCCGGCAGCTTATACATTTCGGATAAAAAAAGATGCTGGAAATATTCACGGATAATGTTGGGAAAATCGGTTGTCTGATATTGAATGGCTAATTTTTTGATTGATTCTTTCAAAATCATTCCAGCGCCCTTTTAATGATACGAGTGAGATTATCGTTCTTAAAAAATCCGGTGTATTGCAACGCTTTGTCTTTATTTATTCTTTCTTTATCAAATCTTTGCAGTAACTCCTTTTTGGCTTTTGCTCTAAGGTACATACAATCAACAAAGGCTTTTTCCGGTTCAGCTATCAGATAGGTAAAACCATCCTGTTTTTCAAGAATATATCCGGTAAAAGCGTCCTGCTTTAGGCTATGATACGAAAATATTTTCCCTAAGGCCGTAAAACAACGGGTGGATTTGGTGGTTACTGACGTGATTTCATACACTGTTTCCGGAATAACCCGATGATACGAAAGGGCAAATTCCAGCGATACATAGGATGGTTCGTAAATCTTATTGGCTAAATATAAATCGGGCGGTAAAAGGCCGGGAAAGACATAAAGACCTCTTCTGACGCGACGGATAAACATTTTTTGCACATAACGATGTACCAGAAAAGTAGCCGCCACTTTGGAAATACCAAACAGCCTTGTGATATCAAGAGGAGAAAACAGCAAAAGTTTCTTTTCCTTTAACTGCCGCTCAAAATTATTCCAATTCATTAATTTAGCCATATTACTAATTTACCAGAATGGAGATTAAAAGTCAAATGAGTAAAAAAGGCAAAAAAGCGGGTAAAAAACGGTGTACGGTCAAGATAAAAACAGTGGGGGCATTTGAAAAAGTCGTCAATCTTTCTGCGGCTTAACCGGAATGGTTTTTCCGATTGCGGGTCATATAAATTTTTCTTTCGTTGTGGATTATAATAATTACTCTTAACATTTATATCGCCAGAACGGCACGAAGGAAATCAAGGCTGACCTGGTGGAGTAGAAATTTAATCAATTAAATGCCACAACAGGCACAAAATCTCTATACAACGAAAACGCTTGTTGATAAATTAGATCCAAAAACTTTTCGCTTTCTTCAGTCTTGAAGCCTTTCCGCAATAGTAGCAATTTAACATTCGCGCGTATTCTTGCCTTGATAATATCATTATTCATCCAGTCAATGGATAAATCTCTTTTTATGGTTTTGACCAATTCTCTCACGAGCTCTTTCAGTTCGCCGTTCCCGTTGATAGATTTACGACCCGCTGATATAGCATCATAAAAAGCCATTTCTTCTTCCGATAGTCCCATATCCGCGCCCAATCCCTCAACCTTTTTAATTTCTTTTGCCAAATCAATCAACTTCTCAATGACTTTTGTGGAATTAATAATGTTGTTTTCATATTGCTCAATAATATCTTCTAACATATCGAGTAGAGATTTGTAACGAACCAAGTTCATTCTCATTTTTACCCTCAGTTCGTCGTTTAAAAGTTTGCGGAGCACGTCCACGGAAAGATTCTTATATTTCAAATTTTTAACTTCTTCTAAAAATTTTTCGTCAAAAATTGAAATATCCGGTTTGCCTTTGCCTTTCATGTCAAAAATATCAATCACACCTTCGGCGGAGATCGCCTTTGAAACCAGTTCTCTCACAACAGACTCAACATCAAAGCCAATCCCTTCAGGCCGGACAATTATTCGCTTGATAATTGCCCTCTTTACGGCTTGGAAAAATTCAACCTCATTCCGAATGGAGTTCGCTTCCATGTGAGGCATAACAAAAGCGAAAAGCTGGGACAATAATTCTGTCTCTTTAGCAAATCGCTTTTTCTTTTCATCATCGACCATTCCGCTTCTCTCGTTGGTAATAATCGTATTAACTGCTTTTTGGAACAATTGTGCTAGTTCCGCACCTTTTAGTTTTTTCCATTCCTTATATTCAACGCCTGTAAACATTGCCCGCACAATGTCATACTTTTCAACCATCTTGGCGACAATTTCTTCAATTGGCATCATCGCTTCCTTTTGAATATCAGAGCTATAAATAGAAAGCGCTTTTTTTAAGTCGTCAGCAACTCCAATATAATCAACGATAAGTCCGCCGGGTTTGTCCTTAAAAATTCTGTTGACGCGGGCAATCGCTTGCATCAAGGTATGATTTTTAAGTGGCTTATCAATGTACATGGTATGAAGCGAAGGAACATCAAACCCGGTGAGCCACATATCGCACACAATTACGAGTTTTAATGGATCGTCTGGATTCTTAAATTTCTTTTCTAACTCTTTTGTGTCTCTTCCTTGATGAAGTTCTGGAAAATCTTCTGGTTTTGAAATGACAACCGCTGCTTGCGGTGCGTCAGGAATCTTTGAAATAATTTTATACATCTCAACGGCTGTCTTTCTTGAAATTGTCACAATCATTCCCTTTCCTTCAAGTCCACGATTATTGAAGTGCTCAGTAATATCTTTTGCAACTTGCTCCAAACGATCTTTGGCACTCACGGCCTGCTCAAGTCGGACCCATTTCCGCTTATAAACTTCCTTCGCTTCAAACTCTATCTCGCCGGTCAAATCTTCAAACTCTTCATCAATAAATTGATTTGCCAAATGCAGAGGCACGAGCCGTCCTTCATAATAAATAGGTACCGTCGCGCCATCTTCAACGGCTTGGTTTATTTTGTATTCGCTGATATGGTCGCCGAATACGAGCCGCGTCTCGCGATTGTGCAAACTGATTGGCGTGCCGGTGATACCCATGAAAGAAGCATTGGGTAAAGCGACACGGACGTTTGCGGCAAACTTGGCATACTGCGAGCGATGAGCCTCATCCGCGACAACGATAATATTTTCTCGTTCGCTCAAAACTTCATATTCGGTGTCAAATTTTTGAATTGTGGTAAAAACCAGCTCGCCGGCTACACCACGCAATCTTTCCTTTAAATCCGCAACACTTTCCGCTTGCTTCGCGTTCGGGTAGCCGCTTCGTAAAAACGTTTTGTAAAATTGCCCGTCAAGGTCGTTTCGGTCAGTCAAAAATACAAATGTCGGACTTTTCAACTCTTCCAATTGCTTCGCCTTGTTTGTATAAAAAACCATAGAAAGGGATTTACCCGACCCTTGCGTATGCCAAAAAACGCCGATTTTTTTATTTCCTCTCGGCTTGGTAGCACGCAATGTTTCGTTTATGGCTTTGTTCACGCCAAAATACTGATGGTACATTGCCATCTTTTTTGTGTATTTACTCGCGTCTTTTTCAGCGTCGGCTTCAAAAACGATGAAATTATGAATAATATCTAAAAACCGAATCTTATGGAAAATTCCTCGCGTCAATGTCTCAAGTTTGGAAATGCTATAATTCTTCTCATCTTCACTCTCGATGCCTTTCCAATGAGAAAACCACTCCCAAGACGATGAAATTGTGCCGTGCTTAGCTTCAATCAAGTCACCAATAACAAGCACCTGATTATATTTGAAAATTTCCGGAACGTCTTTTTTATATTCTCGCAACTGTTCGTAGGCAGTATAGATCGTTGCATTTTCAAGCGCGGGGTTTTTAAGCTCAAAAATCGCAAGCGGAATTCCGTTTACAAACACTGTTATATCTGGCCGGCGAACTTTTTCCAAGCCCTGAATCGCAAATTGATTGACTACCAAAAATTCATTGTTTTGTGGATTTTCAAAATCAAAAACCCTAATGAGCCGTCCTTGTTCTTCGCCCGACCTGTCGCGAACGCCCATCTTAACGCCCTCGGTAAGCATTCTATAAACTTCTTTATTAGCGATTTCCAAATTCGGATGTTCCACCTTTTTAATAATCCGCACCACGTCATCAATTGCGTTTTCCGGCAAATCAGGATTGAGCCGGCGAATGGATCGCTTTAATCGGCCAGCTAAAATAACCTCGCGAAAATCATCGCGCTCGCCCAAAATCTGCCCGGGCGCTAAATCCGGCCCAAATTCATAGTCATAGCCCATTTCTTTGAGCCACTCTATAACCGGCTGTTCAGTTAATGTGTCTTCGTTAAGGTTTTTCATAAATACTTCTTGGCAATGATATATAAGATAGAATTTAGAACTTGTTCGTATAATTTTTTATAGTTTTCCGGGGTGTTAAAAACATCATCCCAAACCAGATTATGCCCCGATGTATTGCGTAACTTACTCGTAGTACTAAACGCCGTTTGTAAATCATTCCCCATAACTTCAATAATTTCTTTTAATGAATTTGCACTTGTCTGAATTCCAGTTGTAAAGTCAGATCTGAACTTTGAGGTATTAAAAATATCACTAAGTATTTTGCAGTTAGAACCATCATCTTTTGATGGATATAAATGCTTTAGTAATGACTCAAAAATCAATCCACCCTTGAATAGATGAGTTAAAATAGGTTCAATAGAACCCCCGTCTTTGCTACGGAGATTAATCATTTCATATCTGTCCTGAAATTCCAAAACAAAACTATAAATGGCTGTAATTATTGACCTATTTTTTATATTTCTTACGATTTACATTACGAATTTCTCAATGAAAAATTTAACGTCTAAAGCAGGTAAATTTGAAAACGGATTAAATCGCCTAAATTCGTTATCAATAGTTTGTCGTAGCTGGAGCGTAATTTCTTTCGCGCTCTGATTTCCCTGCTCCTCTAATGTTAAAAACAGACTCGCTGGATCCTTGATCCATTCTTCAAGTGGCCGATTTGGTGCTTTCCTTTGATCTTCAGAAATAGCGGCATCCATGTAAAAAACTGCCCTCTCATAATCTTTCAATCCAAAAGCGGTCCATGCAAGAAAGTAAAATGGGGTGCCTTTATGAATTTCTAAATACTTCTCTTGGTCGTCGTTCTTTAAAAGCTTAAGCAATAATTCATAATCGTTAAATCGTTCATATGGCCTATCAACAAAATTGATAGCATTCCCAGGTCCAAATGTTTCAAAAAAATAATCTCCTGTATGCCAATCTTTGGTTTCCAGTTGCTGAAAAGCTAACCTCGCTGCCGAAATCTTCTCTTGTGTTAAAAAATAAAACATGTTCATATTCATACTCTTAGCTCCCCCCTCATTAATCTTGGTAAAAGCAAGTCACGAAGCGCGGCTAATTTTTGGTTTTCGTTAAGATGACCATATTCAATGTATGAATATAAAGTATCAGCAATTTTTTCTTGAATGATTTTGTCCGGAATTACTAGCCGCTCATATTTATTAAACTGTCCGTATTGAAAATTACTGATACCGGTTGACTGCAGCTGGTAATTCCAAATCTTTTTTGTTTGATAAAGGCGAAATAAATGCAAATACATCAAGATGGGGGCGAGGATTCCGTTTCCTCGAACCGAGCGGCAGAAACTTGTACAAACAAGAGGCAACTCAAAGCGGTTTAGGATCTCTTGGGTTATGAAAATGCTTCTTCCGGTCGGCTGACCCTTACTTCCGCCTGATATTTCAATCACAATGTCTCCTGGTTTTAATTTTCTTCTTTCTAGTGAATCATCTGATAAGTAACGAATTGGGCATTCGCCTTTACTTCCAGCTTGAAGAGCGGGAATATCTGTTCCTCGCAAAATATAAGCTTTCCGTGGCGCCTCGGTGCTTTCAGTATTATCGCCCCAATCGCCTGCAAGACTTTCACTTTCTAGCTCTCCCCACGATTTCGCTTCCCATCCCTCCGGAATTTTTCCTAATTCTGAATCAACCATTTTTACTTTCTCGTGGCCGGGAAATTTGAAATTTACAAACCACTCCTTAAAAATCGCCTGCGCAATTTGCTCAAGTGTCCGGCTGATTTTATTGTTCAACTCAATCTTGTCATCAAAAACGCAAAGAATATCCGCGATGCGTTTTTGGTCGCCGATTGAAGGAATTTCAATTTCAGTATCCGCAAATTTTGACTTAGAGATATTTGTATAAACCGAACCGTCATATTTCTGTAGTCGTCGTTTTAGCCGCCTAAATACATAATATACAAATCTATAATCGACTGATTGTGGGTCACATATAATAGAATTAATCTGCTGATTGGTAAAACTTTCTTTCGTTGTGATACCAGTTTCTCCAACCGTAGCAAGACACGACATAACCACCGCATTTGCTGGCAATTTCAAATTTTTCATCTTTTGAGCTCCTATATCAGAAATTGTCCTTTCTGTTTTAAGGATAAATCTTTGATCTTTCAAATCAGGAATCGTGATAAAAGGGAAATAGCCCCCGAAGTTCTTCGGTTCCCTGGTCAAGGGAGTTTTACCAGTTATTATTTCCCCAATCTCCCCCAACTTCACCTTCCGCCAAGTTGTTTTAGTTTGTGTGGTCATTTTTTATTTCTAACCCCTCAATTCCGTTTTTGTTTATACTTTTAATCATTTCGTACTTATCCCCAAACTCTTGACTAGGTCTTGACTATAGTCAATTCGTATGCTATATTTCAATTAGTAAGTGAAAGCTTACCCCATTTTGATCAAAATCCGCCCTCGGGCGGGTTTTTGATTTATGGCCAAAATCTTTGATTATTTAGCCGATACTCAAAGTCTTCGGCATATAAAACTTCAGTTACGAAACCCTCGTTTTTGGCATCGTAGATTTCCCTACCCACATGATCACGAGCACCGAAGACAAAACACTCCTTTGTATACGTTTCGTGCAAATATCTAACAGCGTACATCAGGTCCCCGTCGCCGGAAAAAATAATGACTGTATCGTAGTTCTCATGCAGCTTAATCAGATCAACGGCCATTTCAACATCCAGATCGCACTTCTTCTCAAAACCGAACTTATTGTTTAGATTATGAATGTACTTCACGCGCTTTTTAACCACCTCAAACCGATTCATATTCGCCCGCTCAATCACTGATCTCGACCACTCGGTTAATACTGTTGATTTTTCATCCCTGCCGTAATCTGCGCCGTAATAGAAACGGCGTAACGATTGATTGCCGTAAGCAAAATTTTTAACCAGGGTTGCCAAATTTTTAATATCGACTTTCCAGCTTAGGCTTAATTTCCACTTCTCCACATTCCCGTAGTCGACGATGACGATGGTGCGGCTTTGCCTTGGTTTAAACGATTCTAAAAATTTTTTTATTTCTGATTGATTCATTCCAATTTCTTTAAATTATCCAAAATTTGTTTTTCCAATTTATCACCTTCTTTAAAATACTTCTTAAGATCATTTGATAGCGTTGTCATTTTTTCCTCAAATGGCACACCGTCGTCTTCCTCCTCCGCAACGCCTACATAACGGCCAGGGGAGAGGACATAGCCGTTTTTGACAATTTCGTCTTTTTTGACAGACTTGCAGAAACCAGCGATGTCTTTATATTCCCCAGCGCCTGTTTCGCCGCGCCACACACGAACGGTGCCAGCGATTTTTTGAATCTGCTCTTTGGTGAAGGTAACTTGTTTGCGAGATATCTGCTCAAAAGTCTCTCGTGCATCTATAAAAAGTGTTTCTCCGGTTCATTCCCGAAATCTACCGTTCTTTTTGTTTTTTGACACGAACCATAGTGAAACCGGAAGCGCAACATTGTAAAAAAGCTTAGGAGGACAGGCAATAATCACATCGATTAAATCTTCCTCAATGATTTTCTTGCGTATCTCGCCCTCCCGTCCACTTACTGCGAGCGCACCGTTTGCCATAACAAAACCTGCCATTCCGTTAGGCGAAAGATGATGAATGAAGTGTTGAATCCATAAAAAGTTAGCGTTACTTCCGGGCGGCGTGCCGAATTTAACACGCGGGTCTTTATCGGAAAGTCGCCCCGGCTCCCAGTCAGCATTAAACGGAGGATTAGCCAGCACAAAATCTGCGCGGAGATCGGGAAACTTGTCATCGTAGTATGAATTTCCCAGTTCAATTTGACCGATTATTCCACGAATTGCCAGATTCATCTTACAAAGCCGAAGTGTTGTCGGATTGCTTTCTTGTCCGAAAAAAGAAATTTTTGCGGAGTCTTTTTGATGCATTGTAAGAGATTCTCTAGATTGAACGAACATTCCTCCGCTACCCGCACAAGGGTCGAATACCCTAGCGTTTTCATAAGGTGAAAGTACCTCAACCAAGAGGGAAACAATAGAACGAGGGGTATAAAACTCTCCGCCTCTTTTTCCTTCGGCCGAGGCAAACTGTCCCAAAAAGTATTCGTACACACGACCAAGGATGTCTTTTTCCTTATCTATGTCGTGGTCAAACTTTATTTTTGAAAAAATGTTTACTAGCTCGCCGAGGATCTGATAGTCCAGAGTAGTTTTTGTATAAATTTTTGGCAACACGCCTTTTAGTTCCTTCGGGTTTTCGTTTTCAATCGCCTCCATCGCTTCGTCAATGTATTTCCCGATGTCGTGGTGCATGGCATGGTTTCTTAACTGCTCCCATCGGGATTTTTCCGGAATATAGAAAACCCCTGTATTTTTGTATTGATCTCTGTCATTTACAATGTGAACTCTGTCTTTTTCATTTTTTATGAAATATTCATTATTCTGGGGATCACTTGTCCATTTTTCTAATTGCCAGCGTCTTTGATAATAAGAATCGGAGACATATTTTAAGAAAAGTAGCCCAAGAACAATATGCTTATATTCAGAGGCGTCAATACTTCCACGTAATTTATCCGCAGCTTTCCATAATTCTTTTTCAAATTCAAGATCATTTCCTGATTTCACGCCTAGCTCTGTTATTTTTTTGGCAGCCTCTTCTTGCTGTTTTCTTATCTCAACCTTAATATCTTCGGGAAGCGAATTCCGTTCAATGATGTAACCTTTTCCTTTTTCAAATGCTCTAATAGCGTTTTCTTTGATGAAATTCTTAACTTTTTTAGCCGCGGCCACTCGGCTAATCCCCAACATATTGGCTAGTTCTATTGTTGTTATGTAGCTTTCTTCATCTTTTTGCATAAGTTAAACCTCCTGACCATTTATAACAAATACATGTTATCATATGTAAACCATAATTGTCAACTGGTGTTATGAAATTATTAAGATCTTTCGTTCGTGATGGAAATGGATGATAAAAATAAAAGAGGGAGTAAGGCAAGTTGGCCGAAGACGGATACAATATCAGGTGATATTGAAGATTAATATCCTTGCCTCAATTGTAGCGCAAAGGGGGTAAAAAGGAAAGAAAGGAGGATTTTTATTGAAACCGATGGTTTAATTGAGTAAACATCCCCAAACAGGCTTTCTGTCGGATCCTTGATAATTAAATAATCATGTAGTATTATATAAACCGGTTAGTTGCTCAGCAATGGGTTAGTCCACCTCTCGACGATGTGGATATCCGCGAGGAAACTAACCTCAAAAAATCTTCACTTATAATGTGGAGATTTTTTGTTTCAAAGGATGTGGCCATCCCCGAGTATATCCCAATTAACTTTCTCAATATCCGGCAAGCAGACAAGTCCCACTCCGCGCACCTTGGTGTTTTTATCAACAAAATTATGGCGTATTTTGTCAAAATACTCGTACATTTTGAGTTGTTCTATTTTAGGCGAACACCATTGTCTTCCGTAATGGACAAATTGGCGATAAATCGGATATCCGCAAATATCGGCCATTTGAAGAAAATTTTCCCGCGATGATTTAGCAAATTCAATGTTGGCAATTGAGGTATAGTTATCTACGAAGATTTCACCGATTTTTTCTTTATTTTCCAGAACGGAAAGAATGAGCCTGTGTTTTCCTGAAGTCACTTTGAATGATGATTCCATCTGATCAAAAATAATCAAATTCTTATTTCCCAGATATTGGAGTCGCTTAAATAGTGTCTGCGACGTTTTAACCAGAGGATTTCCTTCAAGGGAAGATCTTTTTTTATCTCCGAAATAACGTTTATCAAAAACAATGCTTATGATTTTCAGATCAGATTGATGCCTGGCAATCAAAGTAAACAAATCATCACCGAAATTTTTCAGATCATTTTTGTCCAGTTTATACGGTTTGAGGTAATGTTTTTTCTGCTGAAACGGGTTTCTCAGCCAGTCAGATTTTATCTCAACTTTATGCGTCCTAAAAGTTTTTTTCTTTAAATCATTAATTTCTCTGTTGATTGTTTTCAGTGAGGTTTGAGGTATTCGGACTGCGGTTAGAACAAAATAGTTCTGTCGCCAAAAATTCAGGTATTTATCTGAATCGGGCGGATTTTCTATAAAATCCCGCGTAGATATCCATAATAATCGTTAGTTTTTTAAAACAAAATTTTTATTTGCCTCAATTGTAGCGCAAAAGGGGTAAAAAGGGAAGAAATGGGGTTTACTTCAGTTTTTTTGAGAAGACGCAATTAACTCATCAACCTTTATGTCCAACGCGTCGGCAATTTTCTTGAGGGTTAGAATTTTCGGGTTGGGAACGTCCCCAATCTCCATATGTCCAATCGTAGCCGGAGAAAGATGGGCCGCTTTGGCTAAAACCAATTGAGTCATTCCCCGCGCTTCCCGGTATTTTTTAATATTTTGACCAATTACAGTTCTTTCTTTCGACATCTAATTACCTTTTTTTATCAGCTTGTCAACGACACTAATAAATTTATCTACTTTATGGTTCCACTCGTTAATTTTATATTCCGGGTAGTGCGTTTGATAATTTTGAGGGATGGGGAATAATTTTTCTTCCTCTATCAATGTCTTGAACGTATCCCGGTATTTTTTAGAAACGTCATTGTCGTTCAACCATCCAAAGTTGAGAACTAACCGTCCGTTACTGCGTAAGGTAAACAACGATCGCTCGCTGATTTTTGAGAATTTCGGACTGAATGACCCTACAATTCC
>Ga0100398_1001445_pt1 | contig 20241 bp, 21 predicted proteins | sample CryGeymeta201522_FD_81568 | JGI IMG/M metagenome (GOLD analysis project Ga0100398, IMG submission 81568) | Groundwater microbial communities from Crystal Geyser aquifers in Utah, USA - Crystal Geyser metaG 2015-22 | ecosystem: Environmental > Aquatic > Deep subsurface > Groundwater | place: USA...
CATTTCAGCTTTTTGAGTGGTGCCCGGGGGCGGAATCGAACCACCGACACGAGGATTTTCAATCCACTGCTCTACCCCTGAGCTACCCGGGCACGGGTTTCGGAGGGTTCAGAAAGCCCCCGTGGGTGGAGCGCCTTCTAGGGCCTTCCCGGGGCGCTGTCCATAGCACCGGCGGGTTTTTCTCTGGCCTTTTCTCAGTGCAGCCGCGGGTCCGCGGCGGCAACCTCATCGGCGGCGCGTTCTGCGTCTTCCGGGTCGGTCGACGGCACCGCGTAGGCGCCGTTGAGCCAGCGTCCAAGATCGAGGTCGGCGCAGCGGCGCGAGCAGAACGGGCGGTAGCTTTCACTGGTGGATTTCGAACAGATCGGGCAGGACATGGGCAGGGCCTTCGCTATGGGAACCGGACCATATTGGGGCAGCGCGCGACCGCCTGCAACCGGGAGGATGACGCAGCGCGCTTGCGCGGAGGGGGCGCGGTCCGATAGGCGTTGGGGCAAGCAGGACGGGAGCAGGACCATGGCGATGACGCGGCGGGGATTGACGCTGGGGGCGGGCGCGCTGGCGCTGTCGGGATGCGTCGGCGGCGGCGACTTCGGCGGGCTGGGCGGTTTCCGCGCCCAGGCCATCGGCACCCCCGGCGATGGCGGGCCGTCCACCGATCCTGCCTTCCGGCCCCAACCGAACGCCGCGTTCGACGCGTGGCTGCCAGGACTGCGCGCCCGCGCCCGCGCGGCGGGGATCTCGGAGGCGGCGCTGGACCAAGGGCTTGACGGCGTTGGATTTCTGCCCGGTGTGATCGAGCGCGACCGCAACCAGACCGAATTCCGCCGGTCCACCGAGGATTACCTCGCCCTTGTCGCGGGCGATGACGATGTCAGCCTTGGACGCACACGCTTTGCCAGCCACCGCGCCACCTTGGCGGACATCGAAGCGCGATACGGCGTCCCGGCACATGTCTGTTGCGCCGTCTGGGGCGTGGAAAGCCGCTACGGCACCCGATTGGGCGACATTCCGGTGATCTCGGCCGTCGCGACGCTGGCCTGGGAAGGGCGGCGCGGCGCCTTCTTCGAGGCGCAGACAATCGCCGCGCTCCGGATCGTGCAGAACGGCGACACGACGCCGGACCGGATGCTGGGATCCTGGGCCGGGGCGATGGGACATACACAACTGATTCCAACCACTTACGAGGAATATGCCGTCGATTTCCGGGGCGACGGGCGGCGCGACATCTGGAGCAGCGACCCGACCGACGCCTTCGCCTCCACGGCCAGTTACTTCAGCCGCTTCGGCTGGCGCGCAGGCCAGCCCTGGGGCATGGAGGTGCAACTGCCCGCAGGCTTCAGCGCCGCCACGGGACGCGATACGCGCCGCGCGGTGGCAGAGTGGAGCGCCCTTGGCATCCGGCGCGCGGGCGGTGGCGCGCTGCCCGATCATGGGGCGGCGGCGATCCACGCGCCGGGGGGCGCGGGGGCGCCCGCATGGATTTTGTTCCATAACTTCAATGTCATCCTGCGCTACAACGCCTCCACCAATTACGGGATCGGGGTGGGCTACCTGTCGGACCGGATCAACGGGGGCGGGCCGTTGCGGCAAAGCTTCGGCGCGGATGCAAGCGGCTTGACCCAAGCGCAGCGGCGAGAGTTGCAACAGCTTCTGAACCGCGCGGGATATGACGCGGGCACGCCCGACGGGGTGATCGGATCGGGCACCGAGGCCGCGATCAGCGCCTACCAGGCGGCCAATGGATTGCCGGTCACCGGAGAGCCGTCGCTTACCCTTTTGCAACATCTTCGGTAGGATTGCCGGGGCGCACACCCCGTGCACATCCCGTGCACATCCTGTACATACGCGATCCGCGCACCAAGAAATCGCCTCAACCATAGAAATGTGCGGAAATCTTCGGGCGACACCCGCATGGAGAGGGCCCGTGTCGGCGCGGTCCCCGCGGTCCCCTAGACCGGCCAGACCTGCGCCAGCGGATGCCGGTCGCGCTTGCGGGTCAGTTCCAGCATCCCGAGCGGCGTCCAGCCCGCCACGACCACATCGCTGCCCGCCAGCCGGAACGCCTTGCGGACGGCATCCTCCACCTGCTTGCGGTCGCGCTTGGGCATGGGCGCAAGGTCGAGCGTGATCTGCCCGCCCAGACCCTTCACGCGCAGCAGGCGCGGCAGGTCGCGGACCAGCGCGAGATTGGCCTTCAACCCGGCGGCAAGGGAATGGTCCGCACCGGTGTTCACGTCCACCGCCACCAGCGCGCGCGTCGCCTCGACCCAGGCGGACCCGCCGCCGGGGAGGGATTGGCGCGGGGCGAGCGCGGCGGCGACCGCTTCCATCACGCCGTGGGCCTCGAAGCTGCCTGCCGCGTCGATCACCTCGTCGGGATCGGGGGTGGACCAGTCGCGCCACGCGAGCGTGTGGGCATCCTCGGCATCGAGCAGCCATTCCGGCTCGCCACTCGGTTCGGAGAGCACCAGCGCGGCGGCCGCGCACATGGCATGGATGTCGTCGAGCACCGCCGCTTCGGGCGCACCGTCGGCGGCGGAACGGACGATCAGGCCGTAGCCGTCCGACGCGGCGCGGCTGGCATGGGCGATTTCCGCCAGCCGGTCGCGTTCGTCGTCGTCGCGGATCGTGCGGCTGACGTTGAGGCCGGGCGCATGGGGGGTGACGATGGCGTAGCGCGACTTGAAGATCAGGTCGGGCGTCACGGGAACGGCCTTGCCCGCCTCCACCACGCCCGAGACCTGCACGAAGAGCGTTTCGCCCGCCGCGATGTCCCTGGCGCGTTTCAGGTAGCCCATGATGCCGTCGCCCAGGTGCAGGGTGATCCCGCCCTGCCCCTTCATCGGACGGTCGGCCCTGGCGCGCGCGATGGCCCCGATGCCGGGGGGGGCACCGGGGGCCGGGTCGATCAGGAGATCGTGGAGCTTGCCGTCCACCATCAGCGCGGCGGCGCGGCGGCCTGCGACGGTATCGAGCAGGACAATTCTGCCTTTCATGCGCCCGTCTCCGGCGGCGCGGCGGACCAGAGCGGCACACCGACGCCTTGCAACAGGGCCGCCGTTTCCACCAGCGGCAGGCCCATGATCGCGGAATGGGAGCCGCTGATCCACGGGATGAAGGCGCCCGCAGGCCCCTGGATGGAATAGCCGCCCGCCTTGCCCTGCCAATCGCCGGTGGCGATGTAGCCGTCGAGTTCCGTCGCGCCGAGACGTTTCATCTGCACCCGGCTTTCCACGATCCGCACCGACAGCTTGTCGCCCGCGCGCACGGCCACCCCGGTATAGACCCGGTGCCGCCGCCCGCCCAGCAGCCGCAGGAAGGCCCGCGCCTCGTCCGCATCGGCCGGTTTGCCGAGGATACGGCGACCGGCGGCGACGGTGGTATCGGCGGCCAGCACCACGTCGCCCGGATCGGCCTGCACGGCGGCGGCCTTGGCGCGGGTGATGCGTTCGACATAGGCGCGGGGCAATTCGCCGGGGCGCGCATCCTCGTCGATATCGGGGGGGCGGATGGCGTGGGGCGTGAGGCCAAGGGTGGCGAGCAGGTCCAGCCGACGCGGGCTGCCGGAGCCGAGGATCAGCCTCATGGCAGGGCCTTGGCCAGCGCGATGCGGGCGGCGGCGTTGTAATCGCGTTGCAGGCGTTCCATCCGGCGCGTGTCCTTGCCGGGCGCGAAGGTGGTTTCGGCGCGGTCGCCCCGGAAGCGGGTGTTGCGCCATTTGAGGGTATCGACCTCGTCCGCGAGAGCGGCCCAGGCGCGCACGTCCGGGTCATCCGTCAGCAGGAAGCGGGGCGCGCGGCGGGGCGGTTTGGGGGCGAGGTAATCGAAGGCCCAGTCGGGATCGCGCACGAAGAGGATGCGGGTTTCGCCGTCCAGCGGCGGCGTGATGTCCACCAGCGTGCCGTCGCGGTCGATCACGGCGTGGCGCGCGGCCTCGAGCCAGAAACCGGTGAGTTCCCAGATCAGCCAACCGAACACCGGCGCGCCTTCGCCCGCCATGACGGTATTGTAGAAGGGCTGATCCTCGATCGCGTCCGCCCCGGGGTGCACCGCGACATATTCGGCGGTGCCGCAGCCGAGGGTGCGCGCATAGGCCGTAACCCCCTCGCCGATCTCGGCGGGGGTGGTGATGGTGCGCGCGGCGCTCACTTGAAGCGGTAGTTGATGCGGCCCTTCGTGAGGTCGTAGGGCGTCATTTCAACCTGCACCTTGTCGCCGGCCAGAACCCGGATGCGGTTCTTGCGCATCTTGCCTGCCGTATGCGCGATGATCTCGTGGCCGTTTTCGAGCTCGACCCGGAATGTCGCGTTTGGCAGGAGTTCCTTCACGACGCCGGGGAATTCGAGCATCTCTTCCTTGGCCATGTGATCTCCAGTGGTTGCGCCCCACAGCGGGGCAAGTGGCGGCTAAATGCGCCGAACGGTAAAAGGTTTCAAGGCAAATCGCCGTTGGTCGCGGTCCGGACGGCGCGTCACGCGGATCGCGGGGGGGCGGCGGGCGTCATCCGGCAAGAGGGTCCGGGGTTCCGAAACGCGCCGTCATGCGCCCGAGGATCTGGTCGCGCGCCTCGCGGTAGGCGGTCAGCTTGGCCGCGCGGGTTTCGCCCAGGCCGGTGGGATCGAGGATCGGCCAGTATTCCACGTCGATATGGTAGTGCCGCGTCATGTCGAGCGCGCGGCGCTGGCTGGCGGGGCTGAGGGCGACGATCAGGTCGAACCCGGTGAGATCGTCGCCCCATTCCTCCATCTCGTCGAAGGAGCGCACCCGGTGGCGTTCCAGTTCCACCCCCAGTTCGGAGCAGACCGCGACGGCGAATCCGTCGATCTCCAGCTCGTGCTTGACCCCCGCCGACTGGACATAGGCGCGTTGCCCGTAGAGCCGTTTCATCAGCCCCTCGGCCATGGGCGAGCGCGTTGCGTTGTGGTCGCAGCAGAACAGGACCGATTGCGGGAAGTCCTGGGATGCGTGCGGAACCGGCACGATCTCAGGCCCCGAAATGCAGGACGCAGATCAGGGTGAAGAGGCGGCGGGCGGTATCGGTATCGACCTCGGCCTTGCCATCGAGACGTTCCTGCAAGAGCCGCGCGCCTTCGTTGTGGATGCCGCGCCGGGCCATGTCGATGGCTTCGATCTGCGACGGCGGCAGGGACTTCACCGCCTTGAAATACGACTCGCAGATCTGCCAGTAATCCTTGACCGTCTGGCGGAACGGCGAAAGCGACAGGTGAAATTCGGCCGCCGGGGCGCCGTCCTCGGTATCGACATCGAAGACCAGCCGCTTGTCGCGGATCGCCAGCGCCACGCGGTAGGGGCCGACGGGCGCGTCGGCGCGGGGAATGGTGAAGGTGTTCTCCTCCAGCAGGTCGAAGATCGCGACGCGGCGTTCCTGTTCGATCTCGGGGGTCGGGGCGGGCAGACCGTCCGTCTCGATCTCGATATGGCAGATATGCATCGTCATGGCTCCTCTCCCCGGTTCAGCCGTGCCATCCGCGCGGCCACGGATGCTCCATGTGCGCCGAGCCCCTCGGAGGCTGCAAGCACCTCGGCGGCCGGGCCGATGGCTTTGAGCGCGTCGGGTGTCATCCGGGCAACGGTGGTGCGCTTCATGAAATCGAGCACGCCGAGCCCGCTGGAGAACCGCGCCGAGCGCGCCGTGGGCAGCACGTGGTTCGGCCCGCCGATGTAATCGCCGATCGCCTCGGGCGTCCACTGCCCGAGGAACACCGCGCCGGCATGGGCGATCCGGGCAAACAGCGCCTCGGGGTCGGCGACGCACAGTTCCAGATGTTCGGGCGCGATGCGATCGGAAAGGGCCGCGGCGCGTTCGAGCGTGTCGCAGGTGATGATCGCGCCATGATCGCGCCAGGAGGCCCCCGCGATGGCGGCGCGCGGCAGGGTTTCGAGCTGTGTCGCGACAGCCGCCGCCACTGCCTGCCCGAAGGCTGCGTCGGGGGTGATGAGGATGGCTTGGGCGCTTTCGTCATGCTCGGCCTGGGACAGCAGATCCATCGCGATCCAGTCCGGGTCGTTGTCGCCATCCGCGATCACGAGGATTTCGGAGGGGCCCGCGATCATGTCGATGCCGACGCGCCCGAAGACGCGACGCTTGGCGGCGGCCACATAGGCGTTGCCGGGACCGGTGATCTTGTCCACGGGCGCGATGGTTTCGGTGCCATAGGCCATTGCGGCGATGGCTTGCGCGCCACCGATGCGGTAGACCGTATCGACGCCCGAAAGCTCGGCCGCCAGCAGCACCAGCGGGTTGACCACGCCATCGGGCGTGGGGGCGCAGATGACCAGGCGTTCGACGCCCGCGACCGCCGCCGGGATCGCGTTCATCAGGACGCTGGAGGGATAGGAGGCGAGACCGCCGGGCACGTAGAGGCCCGCCGTCGAGACCGGCCCCCAGCGCCAGCCCAGTTCGGCGCCCTCGGGATCGGTCCAGCGGGCATCTTCGGGGCGTTGGCGAATGTGGTAGGCGCGGATCCTTTCGGCCGCGCGTTCCAGCGCCGCGCGCTCGACCGGGGGCACCGTGGCGATGGCCGAGGCGATCTCGTCCGGTGTGAAGGCCATGGTTTCGGGTGTGAGCGTGATGCGGTCGAATTTCGCGGTCAGTTCCAGCACGGCGGCATCGCCGCGCGCGCGGACATCGGCAATGATCGCGGCCACGGTGTCGTCCACATCGGGGGCATCTTCGCGTTTCATTTCCAGCAGTGCTGTGAAGCGGGCGTCGAAATCGACGTCCCTTGTATCGAGAAAGTGCGGCATGGGCCCTCCGGGTCACGGTGGAGGGCAGATAGCGCGCGTGTGCGGCAGCCTCAAGCGCTGACCGGATCGGGGCGTTCGGGACCATTGGTGGCGGGCGGGGGGGGCAGCCCCCCGTCCCCTCCCAGCCCCCCCCCAGCCCCCCGACCCTCCCAGCCCCCCGAACCCCCCGGAGTATTTCGGGATAGATGAAGGAGGCCCCGGGTGTCAGGGGTCGAGGCGGCGGATCATGCTGTATTGGTCCTGAACATGGCCGTCATGGTTCAGGCAGCGCGGGATCGTGCCGATCTGCCCGAAGCCCGCCGCGCGATAGGCGGCGCGGGCGGCGGCATTGTCGACACCCACGTCGATTTCCAGTTGCACCACGCCCAGTGCGCGCGCCTCGGCCGCGATCTGGTCGAGCAGCGTCACCGACAGGCCGCGCCCGCGTGCTTCGGGCGTCGTGTAGACGCAGATGACATGGCCCCGGTGCCGGGTGATCGCGCCGCCCACGCGGTGCCAACCCGCCGTGGCGATGACGCGCCCGGACTCCACCACCGCCCAGAGGTGGATCCTGTCGAGCCAGTCCATGACCTCGTCCGGGGCCTTGGCGGCCCAGTCCTCGGGGGTGGAGCCGAAGGCCTCGGGCGCATCGCGCAGCATCTCCAGCCGGGTCTTGCGGAAGGCGCGCCAATCGCCGGGATGCAGGCGGCGGAGTCCGTCGGGGCCGGGCTCGGGCACATCGGCCGTCAGGTCGCGCACCATGAAGAGGTCGTCGCGCGGCTCTGCGCCCTGCATCACCGCAGCCGGGATGCGGCCCTTGGCGGCGAAACCGTGGCGCGCGTAGAAGGCGCGGGCGCGGGTGTTGTCCTCGGCCACCCACAGTTCCATCTGGGTCGCGGCGCGCGCGCGCGCAGCTTCGACCAGATGCGTCAGGAGCGCATCGGCCGCAGCGCTGCCGTGGTAGGGCGGCGTCACGTAGAACGGCCCCATATGGACCCGGTGGCGGGACATCGCGAAGCTTTGGCCGCGCAGGCCCGCGAAGCCCACCAGCCGCTTGCCATCGAACACGCCGAAGGCATTGCCGGTGCTGATCCAGCCCAGCAGCGCCGCATCGGGGGTGGCCAGCGCCTCGGCCTCGGTCAGCAGGAAGGCGGTCGGGAAGAGGCGGATGCCTTCGAGGCGCAGGGCCACGAGAGCGGGCAGATCCTCGGCCGCGAGGGGCCGCGCGGCGGATGCCCGCAGCGTCATGGCTGCGCACCCCTGTGGTGGCGGGCGATCACGCGCCGTGATCCGGCGCCTTGCCCGAGGGCGCGCGGTAGGGCCGCGTCACGTCGCGGAGCGTGATTTCCAGCGCCTCGAGATCGACCGCGATGGTGCCGTCGCCGGCCAGCACGAGGTCCAGCCGGCCGGTGCCGTCGGGACCGGGATGCCAGTGCAGCGCCAGCAGCGACAGGACGGTGTCGGTGTCCGTGCGGTCGAGACCCTGGCTGCGGACTGCCAGCGCATCCTCGATCGACAGGACCGCCTGCACCCGTTCGGGGGCGCGGCCGGCCAGTTCCCAGCGGAACCGGTTCAGCAGCAGCGCCAGCCGCCGCCGCTTGCGATCGAAGCGCATCTCGGTGATCGGGAAGACGGCATCCTGCACCAGCGCCGAAAGCACCGGAACGTCGGCCGCGTCCAGCGCGCGCAGGGCGACCGGGGCATCGGCGGGGCGGGCCGCATCCTCGAAGCGGGCATCCTCATCCATCGCTCAAACGCTCCACATCGGCACCGACGCCCTGCAACTTGCGCACCAGGTGTTCATAGCCGCGGTCGAGGTGGTAGACGCGGTTGACCACCGTTTCGCCCTCTGCCGCGAGACCGGCGAGGATGAGCGAGACCGAGGCGCGCAGATCCGTGGCCATCACCGGCGCGCCGCGCAGGGTCTCGACCCCGCGCACGGTTGCCGTGTTGCCATGCACCTCGATGCTGGCGCCCATGCGGATCAGTTCGGGGGCATGCATGAAGCGGTTCTCGAAGATCGTCTCTTCGAGGGTGGAGGTGCCGTCGGCAAAGCACATCATCGCCATGAATTGCGCTTGCAGATCGGTCGGGAAGCCGGGGAACGGCGCGGTGGTGACATCGACGGATCTCAGGCGCCCGCCGGGGTGGCGGACCTTGAGGCCCGCATCGGTTTCGGTGATCTCGAGCCCGGCCTCCTCCATCTTGTCGCAGAGCGCCGCGACCAGGGCGCGGGTGCCGCCGAGGCATTCGACCGCGCCCCCCGCGATCCCGGGCGCGACCATGTAGGTGCCCAGTTCGATCCGGTCGGCGATCACGCGGTGGGTGGTGCCATGCAGGCGGTCGACACCGTGCACCACGATGGTGCCGGTTCCCGCGCCCTCGATATCGGCGCCCATGGCGATCAGGCAATCGGCCAGCGCCCTGGTGTCCGGCTCGCGCGCGGCGTTGCGGATCACGGTGGTGCCCTTGGCGCGCACGGCGGCGCACAGGACGTTTTCGGTGGCACCGACCGAGGGGAAGGGGAATGCGATCTCGGCCCCTTTCAGGTCGCCCGAGGCATGGACGTAGCCGTCGCGCAGATCGACCTTGGCGCCCATCTTCTGCAACCCGGTCAGGTGAAAATCCACCGCCCGCGCGCCGATGGCGCAGCCGCCGGGCAGCGACACGATCGCCTCGCCCGTGCGGCCCAGAAGCGGGCCGAGCACGTTGAACGAGGCGCGCAGCTTGCGCACGATATCGTAATGCGCGAGGTGCGAGGTCAGGTTGCCCGCCGACAGCGCCAGGGTGCGGCCGTCGTTCAGGCGCCCGATCTCGACGCCGAGGCTTTCGAGAAGTTCGGACAGGGTGCGCACATCCGACAGCCGCGGCACGTTGGTCAGCGTCAGCGGTTCATCGCTGAGCAGCGCCGCGCACATCAGCTTGAGGCAGGTGTTCTTGGCCCCCGCAATCGGGATCTGCCCACTCAACGGGCCATTGCCCCTTACCACGATCCTGTCCATCTGCGCCTCGCCTTCCGGTTGTCGCCTTGTCGGTATCAGTCCGACGGTGTGTCATCCTCGGCCTTCGTCCCCGGGCCTTGCCCCGCCACCTGGCCTGCCGCCTTCCCTGCCGCCTTCCCTGCCGCCTTCCCTGCCGCGCGGCCCCTGCTTTGCGCCTTTCGCTTGGCCAGGTTGGCCTTCAACGCCGCCTTCAGGCGGTCGTCCCGCGCAGTGCCGGAGCCCGTGCCGGAGCCCGTGCCGGGGCCCGCGCCGGGGCCAGCGCCGGGGCCAGCGCCGGGCTTCGTGCCGGGCTTCGTGCCGGGCTTTGCTTCGGGGGCCGTGTCGCGTTGGCCTTGGTCGGGTTTCTCAGCCATGGCACCAGCCTTTAACGCCCTGGGCCGGGGGCGTCCAGATTGCGCTTGCACCCCTGCCCCGGAGCGACTAATCAGCCGCCCACCGGCGCTGTGGTAGCTCAGTGGTAGAGCACACCCTTGGTAAGGGTGAGGTCGAGAGTTCAATCCTCTCTCACAGCACCATGTCCCACAAAACCGCATATCGCATCGTTCGTGCCACGCCCCCGGGCTCGACTTACGGGCATCGGCACGGCCGATACCCTGAGTGCGAGAGTTCAATCCTCTCTCACAGCACCATGTCCCACAAAACCGCATATCGCATCGTTCGTGCCACGCCCGGGCTCGACTTACGGGCATCGGCACGGCCGATACCCTGAGGTCGAGAGTTCAATCCTCTCTCACAGCACCATGTCCCCTTTCGCTGCATTTCCGCGCCCCGGCTGCCCCGGTCTGCCCCGGTCTGCCCCGGTCTGCCCCGGTCGGAATTACGGTTGACCCGTCTCGGAGTCTATTAGTATGTATACTTATGATTTGGGCGGGGAGGCCGACATGCCTGACAGAATCCTCATCGCCGGGGGCGGGATCGGCGGGCTGGCGGCGGCGGCGGCGCTGGCGGGGAAGAGCATCGCCTCGGTCGTGCTGGAGCAGGCCGCGCGCATGGGCGAGATCGGGGCGGGCATCCAGATCGGGCCGAACGGCTTCCATTGCTTCGACGCGCTGGGGATCGGGGCGCAGATGCGCGACACGGCGGTGTTCATCGACGCGCTGCGCCTGATGGATGCGCAGACGGCGGCGGAAATCACCCGCATCCCGCTGGACGCGCCGTTCCGGGCGCACTTCGGCAACCCCTACGCGGTCGTGCATCGCGCCGAACTGCACCAGGTGCTGCTGCAACGCTGCATCGACAGCGGGCTTGTCGACCTGCGCACCAGCCAATCCGCCACCGGCTATGCGCAGGACGGCCACCGCGCCACCCTGCATCTTCGCGACGGCACCCATGTGTCGGGCCGCGCCCTGATCGGGGCCGAGGGCCTGCGATCCCCGATCCGGGCGCAGATGCTGGCCGATGGAGAGCCGCGCGTGTCGGGCCATGCCACCTACCGGTCGGTCATTCCGCGCGACGCCATGCCCGAAGACCTGCGCATGAACGCAGCGACGCTGTGGGCCGGGCCGAAATGCCATATCGTGCACTATCCCCTGAAGGGCGGCACGGTGTTCAACCTTGTCGTCACCTACCACCGCGACGCGCTGGCGGCGGTCTCGGGCAAACCCGTCAGCCATGCCGAGGTGGCGGAGGGGTTCGAGCACGTCCACCCAAGCGCCCGCGCGGTGATCGAACATGGCCGCGACTGGAAGCAATGGGTGCTGTGCGACCGCGAGCCGGTTTCGCGCTGGACAGACGGGCGCGTGGCGCTTCTGGGCGATGCGGCGCATCCGATGCTGCAATATTTCGCCCAAGGGGCCTGCATGGCGATGGAGGATGGCGTGGCGCTGGCGGTGGCCTTCGACGCCCACCCCGACACGGAAACCGCGCTGGCCGCCTATCAATCCATGCGCTTGACGCGGACCGCGCGGGTGCAGATGAATTCACGTCTGATCGGGGATTACATCTACCACCCCGACGACGCCCGCGCCGCCGTCCGCAACGAGATCATGCAAGCCATGAGCCCGCAGGACTGGTACGATCAACTGACCTGGATCTACCGATCCAACGGCCTGCCGCCCGACAGCGGTGGCCTGAACATGGAAGACATGGCATGAGTTTCGCGTTCCCCCCTGCCCCGCCACCGTCGGTTTCCATCGCCGGACTGACGGCCCATTTCCCGGTGCGCCGCATCTTCTGCGTCGGGCGCAACTACGCCGAACATGCCCGCGAGATGGGCCATGACGACCGGGAGCCACCGTTCTTCTTTTCCAAACCCTCGGACGCGCTGGTGGAACATGGCGCGACCATCCCCTACCCGCCTGCCACGGCGGACCTGCATTACGAGGCGGAACTGGTGGTGGCGCTGGACAAGGGCGGGCGCGATATCGCGGCGGCGGACGCGCTGGCCTGCATCTATGGCTATGCCTGCGGCAACGACCTGACGCGGCGCGACGTGCAGGGCGCGGCCAAGAAGATGGGCCGCCCGTGGGACATGGGCAAGGGGTTCGACCGCTCGGCCGTGGTGGGGCCGATCCACCGGGTCGCGGATGTGGGCCATATCGACCGCGGCGCCATCGGGCTTTCGGTCAATGGCGCGGTGAAACAGTCGGGCGATATCGCCGACATGATCTGGTCCACGCCCGAGATCATCGCCTGCCTCTCGGGCCTTGTGGCACTGGCACCCGGCGACCTGATCCTGACGGGCACACCGGCGGGGGTGGGTGCCTTGTCGGTGGGCGATACCTGCGTGGTGTCGATCGCGGGGCTGCCGGATCTTGCCACCACCATCGGTCCGTCGGCATGAGCGGCGAGACCCACGAGAGCGTCGCCCACGGCATGGAGCCCGAGGATACGCCGGAATTGCGTTCGCTTTATCAAGGGTTTGCGGCGCAATCTCTGATCCCGCTCTGGACGCAACTGGGCGACCTGATGCCGATGATGCCTGCGCCCAAGGCGGTGCCCCATGTGTGGCGCTGGGCCGATCTGCTGCCGCTGGCCGAGGCGGCGGGCGCACTGGTGCCGGTGGGGCGCGGCGGCGAGCGGCGGGCGATCGGGCTGGCCAATCCCGGCCTTGCGCCGCATGCCTATATCTCGCCGACGCTGTGGTGCGCGATCCAGTACCTGATCCCGCGCGAGACGGCCCCGGAACATCGCCACGCGCAGAACGCCTTCCGCTTCGTGGTGGAGGGTGAAGGCGTGTGGACCGTGGTGGATGGCGACCCGGTGCGGATGTCGCGCGGCGACCTGCTGCTGACGCCCGGCTGGCGCTTCCACGGCCACCACAACGACCGCGACGCGCCGATGGCGTGGATCGACGGGCTGGATATTCCCTTTTCACAACAGATGGATGTGGGGTTCTTCGAGTTCGGGTCCGAGGGGGTGACGGATTACGCGACGCCCGATTTCTCGCGCGGGGAACGGCTCTGGGCGCATCCCGGACTGCGCCCGCTGTCGGGGTTGCAGGACACGGTCGCCAGCCCCTTGGCGGCCTTTCGGTGGGAACATACCGACCGCGCCCTGACCGAGCAATTGCTGCTGGAGGATGAAGGCCAGCCCGCCACGGTGGAGCAGGGCCACGCCGCGATCCGCTACGTCAACCCCACCACCGGCGGCGACGTGATGCCGACGATCCGCTGCGAATTCCACCGCCTGCGCGAAGGCTGCAAGACACCGACCCGGCGCGAGGTCGGATCGACCGTGTTCCAGGCCTTCGACGGGCGCGGCGCGGTGGTGATCGACGGGGTGCGCCACGCGCTGGAGACGGGCGATCTGTTCACCATCCCGTCCTGGGTGCCGTGGTCGCTGGAGGCGGAAACGCGCTTCGACCTGTTCCGCTTCTCGGACGCGCCGATCATGGAGCGACTGGCCTTCATGCGCACCCATGTCGAGCGCGGCTGAACGGGCCGCCCTGATCGCACGGCAGGGCGCGGGCGCACGGTGGGACGCGGCGGAGGCGCCTGTGGACAGCTTGCTGTTGGCGCGCAGAGGAACGGCCTATTTTGCACGACTTCTGAATGGGTTGCGGGACGAAGCTCTTGTGGATTGTTCCAGCCTGCCGGGCCGAACCCGCGCCCATGTCATCGCCCATGTCGGCTACCACGCGCGCGGCCTCGCACGGCTGGTGGCGGCAGCCCGGACAGGGGCAGAGGGGCCTGTGGACAAGGCCGATATCGCCCTTGCCGCAAGCCTGCCCGCCCGCGCCCTGCGCGGATTGTTCGCCCATGCGGCCCTGCATCTGGACGTTGAATGGCGCGACCTGCCCGGCCCCGCCTGGGACGCGCCAATGCAAGGACGGGCCGGGCTGACGATGCGCGAGACGCCGATGATCCGCGCGCGGGTGATCTGGCAAGCGGCGCTGGATCTGGACGCGGGCGGTCGGGCGCGGGATATCCCGGAGGCGGCAGGCCTGCGCTGAGGGGATCAGGCGGGCAGTGTCAGGCGGGCGGTGTCAGGCGGGCCAGCAATCCGGCCGGGTCCTTGTAGGTGCCGGGTGTCATGAAATCGACGATATCGGCTTGGTGATCGGGCAGAGGCATGCCCAGAAACCGGGCCAGTTCCGCAAGAAAAACAGCCGGATGGGCCGCCGCCTTCTCGTAAGAGACCATCAGGCAGGGCGCGCCGATCCGCTCGATCATCACCGCGTTGCGGACCTGCGCGCGCAGGCGCCCTGCGATGAACGGTGCCACCTCCCCCTCCGCCAGCCGGGATCGGATCGCGGTCGGCACCGGATCGCGGTAGACGCAGACAAGACGCGGCGCGCGCAGGTCACAGACCAGCCGTTCCAGATAGCGCTGCGCGAAGGGGAATTTCCACCCCCAGACATCATGGGCCGCATTGCGCGCCTTGATCGTTTCGCGCGCGTCCCGCACGAACTTCGCGACCGGCCCGCCATGGAGGTCCATGTTGAAGGCCGGATCCTCGATATTGCGCGCGATGGCATCCCCCATCGGCACGCCAAGGCCCAGGATGGCGCCCGCCACCATGCTGGTGCCACCGCGCGCCGTGCCGAAACACACCACGGTGCGCGGCCCGGACGGTGCCACCTCGCCCGCGAAAATCGGCAAGGATGTCAGGTATTTGGCGTCGGGTTTGGGCATGGCGGACTTTGGTGATACGCATGGGGTTGCGACCGCAACGGACGAAAGCGCGCGGGCGGACTCGGCTTGGGGCACGGTAAGGTTTGGCATCGCCGGGTCAATACAAGGTTAACCGGCCAGGCACTGCCCTGTTTCCACGATATCCGGCCCGAAGACCCGCTGGACATGCCGCAGACTCTCGGCGCCTTGCGGCACGGCCAGTGCCGGATAGACCGCGACGCCCTGCGCCACCGAGCGTTCCACCCGGGTCGGCAAGAGACGGGGCGATCCCGCGATCAACCGCCCCCCGGCATCCCGTCCGAGATCGAGGTAGAGGATCGCGCCCGTGCGCTGCTCCAATCGCCATTGGGACGAGATCAGGTTGCCCAAGGACCACGCTACCGGCACCTGCCTGCCGTCCTGCGCGACAAGAACGTCCAGGGGTTGCGGGACATGGGGATGCGCACCGACGACCGCAATGGCCCCGGCATCGGCCGCGGCCTGCGCCAACTGCCGCTGACGCGCGCTCGGCGTGGCGGAATACTCGGTTCCCCAATGGGGCAGAAGGATGACGCCGCCAATGTCGGGCCGCGCGGCGAGGCTTTGGATAAGTGTGGGGATGGATGGAGCATTTCCATAACATCCAAGGGCCTGACTGGCGGGATCAGCCAGTCCGTTTGTTGAGTAGGTGCAAGCAAGAAATGCGATCCGGTGACCGCTGACAGGCCGAACAATGTGCCACGGCCCCGCCGCGCCACGCGGCACGGTGCCGGTGGTGTTTAGCCCGGCCCCTGCCAAGGCGGCAAGGGTCCGGTCGACACCCACAGGCCCGCGATCGAGCGCGTGATTATTGGCGGTCTGCACGACATCCACCCCCGCCCCCCGCAACACGCCTGCAATGGAGGGGTGATAGTTGAACCGCGGGAAGCCGGAATAGATGCGCGTGTCGAACAGGGTGCCTGGATCGGCCTCCTCCCGGTTGGTCGGGCCGATATCCTGCGCGGCGGGGCCTTCAAGGTTGACGATCGTCACGGTTGCAGCGGAGAGCGCCGACGTGATGGGTGCGAAGGCGGGCGCGAACCCGTCGGGGCGCCCGGCGGCGTCGGACTGGATCACCTGGTGCAGCAGGACATCGCCCGCAAAGGCAAGATCGGCCCGACCGCAGCCGGGCGAGCCAACGGCGGAAACGGGGGGTGAAACAGGGGTGCAAGCCACCGCAAGGCCCACGACACACACGCGGGACACAGCGCGAACAACGCGTTCAAACCCCTTGAAATCGAATGATACTCCCATCGGCTGCCCTGTGGATAATTCCTGCCCGCCGGGACCCGATCCATGACCCGCCTGTCAATGCCCGTTGCTCGGACCCCTGAGCCAGTCCGCCGCAAGGCGCAGGTCGTCGCAACCGGCGAAACGCGCCGCGCGCTCCAGCTCGGCCCGCAGCCGCGCCCGGCGTCCGGCGCCCATCCGCACGCCGGGTTCGGCCCAGAAGGCGCGCACCGCCAGCACCGCACCGTCGCGCGCCATGTCGATTCGCCCGATCATATCGGCCCCTTCCAGAACCGGGAACACGTAATAGCCATAGCGGCGCTGGGGCGCGGGCACGAAGATTTCGATCCGGTAGTGGAAGCCGAACAGGCGCTCGGCCCGGGTGCGGTCACGCAGCGCCGGATCGAAGGGCGACAGGATGCGCACACGCTGCGACGGATCGGGCAGATCATCCAGCGAGTCCAGATCGTCGGGCCACATCACGGCGCGGCGCGGGCGGCCGTCAACACCCGCCACGTCGACCTCCACCACGCGGCCATGGGCAAGGGCCTGCGCGACCCAACCTCTCGCGTCGGCGGGCGTGACCAACGCGAAGAACGCGGCCAACTCGCCGCTGGTGGCAAAGCCCAACCGGTCCAGCGCCGCCGAACAGGCCCAATCCACGATCTGCGCATCCTCGACCCGCGCATTCAGCGCCTCGGGCGGCACGACACGCTCGGTCAGGTCATAGAACTTGCGGAAGCCGACGCGCTTGGTGATCGCCAGATCGCCCGACCGCCAGAGGTATTCCAGCGCCACCTTGGAGGGCTTCCAGTCCCACCAACCCGTTGATTTTTCGGCACCTTCCTCGGCCATGTCGGAGGTGCAGCACATGCCGTTATCGGACACATGGCGCAGCACGCCGTCGACCTCTGCGTGAAATCGGTCGCCATGCCAATCCTTCCAGCGCCCATGCAGCCGGGCGCGGTCGCGTTCGAACCGCATCCGCCACATGGGAAAGAACGCCATCGGGATCACCGAGGCGTCGTGGGTCCAGTGCTCGAACGTGGCGCGAGCCCGGTCGTTGATCCAGCGCAGGCCTTCCGGGCGGTAGCTTTGCCGCCGCGACCACAGGATCAGGTCGTGGGCGCGGGCGAAGGTATTGACACTGTCCACCTGCACGAAGCCGAGGCGGTCCACCAGATCGCCCAGCGCCTGCCCCTTCGCGCCGCCGGAGGGGGCCTCCAACAGGGCGTGACGGTCCAGAAACAGCCGCCGCGCGGCGCGGTTGTCGAGGGTGGGGATCACCGGGCTAGTCCCCTGCCCTCAAACGGTATTCAGGCGGCATCCAGCCATTCCCACGGCACCGCGAATTCCCCCAGGGTCCGTGCCACCCCGTCCGGGTCGGCGCTGGCGTTGCGGGCCACATGGGCCACCAGCCCGCGCTTCTTGTCTTCGGTCACCGACACGACGCGCGCATCATGGCCCGCTTCCTTCAGGGCCGCGTTGTAGACGCGGGTGATCGCTTTACGGCGCAGGTCGGGCTTGAACACCTTTCCCACCGCCGTCTTCGGCAATTCCGGCAGGATTTCCAGATACTTGGGATGGGCAGCGCGTTCGTTGACATGCTCGGCGGCGTAGGCCATCAACTCGGCCTCGGTCACCTGCGCGTCGGCGACCAGTTCGACATAGACGCAAGGCAATTCGCCCGCGAAGGCGTCGGGCTGACCGATGGCACCGGCGAAGGCCACGGCCGGATGGCCGGCCAGCGCCTCCTCGATCTCGGCGGGGTCGATGTTGTGGCCGCCGCGGATGATGATATCCTTGGCGCGGCCCGCGATCCACAGGTAGCCATCTTCATCCACGCGCCCCAGATCGCCGGTGCGCAGGAATTGCGCGTTCGATTTCGGGCCGGGGTAGAACAGGTTGGCGTTCTTGGCCGCCTCGGTATAGGTCTGACCCATGTGGATGCCGGGCGAGGAGATGCAGATCTCGCCCACCTCGCCCATCGGCACCTCCTCGTGGGTGTCGATGGAGATGATCCTGACCTGCGTATAGGGCAGCGGCAGGCCGACCGAGCCGATCTTCTTCTCGCCATCGGGCGGGTTGGCGGACACGCCGCAGGTTGCCTCGGTCAGGCCATAGGCCTCGCAGATCTTGATGCCGGCCGCCTTCTCGAACCGTTTGTACAGCTCCACCGGCAAGGGGGCAGAGCCGCTGAACGCCATCTTCAGCGCCGAGATATCGGCATCGACGGGACGCTGCATCAGCGCGGAAAAGGCCGTGGGAACGCCGATCACGAAGGTGACCTTGTAGCGTTCGCACAGCTTCCAGAAATTGTCGAACACCCCCTCGCCCCGATAGCCCTGCGGCGTCGGGAACACGACATGCGCGCCGGACGACAGGGCACCGCCCACGATGATCGTCGCCGCGAAGACATGGAACATCGGCAGCGGGCACATGGCGACCGAGTCCGGCTTGAGCAGCACCTCGTTCACCACCCAGGCATTGTAGATGATGCCGGAAAACAGGTGTTGCGCCACCTTGGGCAGGCCGGTGGTGCCGCCGGTGTGGAAATACGCCGCGACGCGGTCCTGGGTGCTGTCGGCGAATTGCAGGGTCTTGGGCTGTGCTGCGACCGCCGCGTTGAAATTCTGTACGCGGGCGTTGTGCTTGACCGGGTTCTTGGGGCGGATCAGCGGCACGATCAGCCGTTTCACCCCGGTCAGGTAGCGGTGCAGATCGACTTCCAGCACATGTTTCACGTTCGGGGCCAGCTTCACCGCCTCGGCGGCCTTCTGCGGCACGTCGGTCTTGGGAAAGGCGCGCAGGGTGACCAGCACCTTGGCCCCGGTTTCGCGCAGGATCCCGGCGATCTGTTCGGGTTCCAGCAGCGGGTTGATCGGGTTGACGATGCCCGCAGTCTGCCCGGCCAGGTAGGTCACCACGGTTTCGGTGGCATTGGGCAGCAGGTAGGCCACGACATCGCCTTCACCGATCCCCAGCGACCGGAACAGGTTCGCGGCCTGCGTGACCTGATCGCGCAACTCGGCCCAGGTCAGGGTTTCCTTCGGATCGGTCGGCCCGGAGGTAAGCTGATAGCTCATGGCGGGACGATTGCGGTGGGCTTCGGCGGTACGTGTCAGCATGCCGTAGGTCGTGACCGGCAGATCGCGGTCTTCCCACGGGATTGAAGTCTCGATTGCGTCGCGATCTGCGGCGGTGGCGTAAGTCATCCCGATCTCCTCCCCTCGGGCACCGTGTGTCGGCGCCTCCCTGGAAGACAACATCGGGGAAAGCCGTTCCGCACGCAAGAATTACGCGGCGTAGCGACGACACAGGACCGGGAGGGCGACGCGCTGCCCTGCCGCTGCCGTGCGCGCGGCTTATTCGGCCGCCATTCCGGCGGTGAACTGCAGGCGCGCCAGACGGGCGTAGAGCCCGCCTTCGGCCACCAGTGCGTCGTGGGTGCCTTCCGCGACGATGCGCCCGCCCTCGAACACGAGGATCCGGTCGGCCTGTTTCACCGTCGCAAGGCGGTGCGCGACGATCAGGGTCGTGCGGGTTTTCGACAATTCGGCCACCGCGTCCTGCACGGCGCGTTCGCTTTCCGCATCGAGCGCGCTGGTCGCCTCGTCCAGCAGCAGGATCGGCGCATCGCGCAGAATGGCGCGGGCAATGGCGATGCGCTGTTTCTGGCCGCCCGACAGCATCAGGCCGCGTTCGCCCACGTAGCTGTCATAGCCCTGCGGCAGGGCGATCAGGAAATCATGCGCGGCGGCGGCGCGGGCGGCGGCCTCCACTTCGGCGTCCGAGGCGTCGGGGCGGCCGAAGCGAATGTTTTCGCGCGCGGAAGCCGCGAAGATCACCGGGTCTTGCGGCACCAGCGCCATGGCCGAACGGAATGTCGTGCGCGCCATGTCGGGCAGCGCCACGCCGTCGATGCGGATGGTGCCCGTGGTTGGATCGTAAAATCGCTGCAGCAGTTGGAAGACAGTCGATTTCCCGGCCCCGGACGGTCCCACGAGGGCGACCGTTTCGCCGGGCCGGACGGTGAAGGACACACCATCAAGCGCTGCGGTCTCGGGCCGCGTGGGGTAATTGAAATGCACATCCTCGAAGGCAATGGCGCCGCGCCCGCCTTCGGGCAGCGCGACGCCTGCAACCGGATCGGACACGCTGTCCAC
>Ga0100398_1001449_pt1 | contig 20172 bp, 19 predicted proteins | sample CryGeymeta201522_FD_81568 | JGI IMG/M metagenome (GOLD analysis project Ga0100398, IMG submission 81568) | Groundwater microbial communities from Crystal Geyser aquifers in Utah, USA - Crystal Geyser metaG 2015-22 | ecosystem: Environmental > Aquatic > Deep subsurface > Groundwater | place: USA...
CGGGAAAAGCGGCGGCGGCGGAGGCATCGCGCTGTCTCAACTGTGACCTCCGCGACTTCGATGTGGTCATCAACGATCTGATCTGCAAGGACTGCGGTTACTGCCGGGAGGTGTGCAGCTTCGATATCTTCAAGCAATCCGAGGATTTCAACCCCAGCGGCTACAGATCGGCGGTTGCCGTAAATACGGATCAATGCGTGGGTTGCTTGCGATGCCTCTATATCTGTCCCGACTTTGCCATTACGATCAAAGAGGTGGAATAGAGGAAGGCATAGCCGGTGTGAACCGGTGGTGAACGGACAAGGCGGTCATCCCACCTCTTTTCAAAAACCCTTTCCTCTCTTCTGGTTTCTCTGTTAGAATGTCCCGGCACAAAGGGATCGGTAAGGGCTGCCGGATTTAGGCCGCCCGCCTTGACGGCAGGGGAGCGCAACGATGTCGGGACGGATCGCAAAACCATCCGGGTCGCAGCTCAAAGGGTGGGGAAAACTGACGATGGAGAAGTACCGCCGCCGGGAGGGGCTTTGCCTTGCGGAGGGGGCCAAGGTCGTCGGCGAACTCCTCCGGAGCTTCTGGAAGACGGAGGCTCTACTGATTTCCTCTGAAAAGTCCGAGCGGCGAGAGGAAATCCTTGCCGGCGTTCTGTCCGGAATCCCGATTTACCGGCTGACGGACCGCGAATGGGCGACCCTGAGCCAGGATCCGTCCCCGGAAGGGGTGATGGCGGTGGCCGTCGTTCCACCGCCCGCCGATCTCGCATACCGTCTGGAAATGGAAGGCGGGCCGCTGCTGCTCCTCCATCAGGTGAACAATCCCAACAACTTAGGCGCGCTTCTCCGGACGGCGCACTGGTTCGGCTTCCGTACGGTCCTGCTCAGCGAGGGATCCTGCGAGGCGACGAATCCCAAGGTGATCCGGACATCGATGGGGAGCCTCTTCCACCTGACGGTGATGGAAAATCTTGATTATGATAGCATTTTGTTGGAGATCCGGGGGCGTTTCCGTGTCGTGGGAAGCGAGATCCGGGAGGGTGTTGCGCCCCACTCCTGTGCGGCCGGGACGGCTCTGCTAATGGGGAGCGAAAGTCATGGACTGCCGGCCTCACTCCTCGCGCAGACCGACGAGCGGTGGCGGATCCCCGGCGCCGGGGAGGCGGAGTCGCTGAGCCTGCCCCAGGCGGCGGCGATCATGATGTACGAATGCGTGCGAAAGACGGTCCCGTGAGGTGATTCATATGGAAGGGTTCATCCAGGTGACGACAACAACGGAAACCAAAGCGGATGCCGAGCGGATTGCCTTGGAACTCGTCGAGGCGAGGCTCGCCGCCTGCGTACAGATCGTGGGGCCGATTGAAAGCATCTACCGCTGGAAGGGCCGGATCGAGACGGCCGGCGAGTGGCTCTGCCTGATCAAGAGCCGGGAGGAGAGCTTCGGGGCGATTGAACAGACCATCCGTTCCCTCCACCCTTACGAAACGCCGGAGATCGTCGCCGTCGCAATGACCGGCGGCAGCCGTGACTATCTGGACTGGCTCCGGGGGCAACTGGCGGCGCCCTGCGAGGAATGAAGACTTAGAAGGGATCACGGGGAAGTGGAGCACCATTGCCCCGATCCTCTCCCGTCAGGGGGTGGTGAAATAAGGTTTGCGAGACCGTTGAGGCAGGATCATGCTTTTAGCCGGCGATATCGGCGGCACGAAGAGCTGTCTGGCGATCTTTGCGGACGACGCGGATCCACGGAAACCGCTGGCGGAGGAGGTTCTCCCCAGCGGCCGTTTTCCCGGGATCGAGGCGCTGATCCGGGTGTTTTTGAAACGGACGAATTGGACCGCGGACCAGGCCTGTTTTGCGATCGCCGGACTGGTCATCAACGGCCGGGCTGCGGTGACCAACCTCCCCTGGGTCGCGGACGCCGAGGCGATCCGGCGGACGTTCGGCTTCCGATCGGTCCGCCTGCTGAACGACGTTGCGGCGACCGCCCGCGCCGTGCCGCTGCTGGAGGTGCGGGAACTCCACATGCTGTGCCTGGGAGAGCCGGCCGCCGACGGCGCGATCGCCGTGATTGCCCCGGGGACCGGCCTGGCTCGCTGTAAGGCTGGCGGAGGCCGCCGATCCCGTGCCGGTCCTCATCAAGGCGGCGCTTGCGGGTAAGTCCGTCCTCTGTATGCGTGCGGTAACGCTTTTCTGCTTCATTCTCGGAGCGGAGGCGGGGAATCTGGCCTTGAAGACGCTGGCCACGGGCGGCGTTTACATCGGGGGCGGGATCGCACCGCGGATACAGCCTTTCCTCGAAGCAGGAACGTTTCTCGATGCCTTCCGGCGGAAGGGACGGATGGCCGACCCGCTCTTCCGGATGCCTGTCCACGCGATCCTCGAACCGCGGGCGGCCCTGATCGGCGCCGCCGACTGCGGGATGGAGGAAAAATGAAGTAAATGCTTCCGTCTTGATTCAAGTCAACACAATCTGCCAGTGTCGCAAGTCTTCCTCCGCCGGAAAGGGGAACAACTTGTTTGGGGATCATAAATTTCCCGCCTCTTCCGTTCAAATCTAGGGCAAAACGAAAGGCAGGAAGGTTCGCCCTGCCTTTCTGAAAAAATCCCCATCAAATTTCCCATCTGATACATGATACTGGGCAGGATTCTATGGCTTCTTCGATCAGATCTTCTGGCCCGCTCGCTGGTTTAATCACCGTTGCTTTTCCGCTGCTGCTGTCGATCATAAAAACCTCCGGGCAAATCTCCTCGCAGGCGCCGCATTCGATACATTCATCCTCATTTATATGTACTTTTTTAGCCATTTTTCTTTCCTTGCCAAACAGAGGGTGGCCGGCCCCCTCGGCTCGGCCGCCCCTTTTACCAATGATTAGAGCTGAATTCCCATCCTATCCCATACCGACTCCCCGTCTTTGATTTCGACCGCTTTGAGCCGTGGATAGGTCTTGAACAGGAAGTAGGCCAGAGGCAACACCCCGAGCACGATGATGATCAGATCAGGGATGACCCGAAGATTCCCCAATATCACGATTATTGTCCTTTCGAAGAAGGAAGCATCCCGCGCGGCCCATAGTCCGTCCTGAAAAGAGACCCAGGCCTGGATGAGGCCAACTGGGAAAAGAGTAACAAAGGACATGATGAGCAGACCGCCATTCAACCCGAGGAAAGAAAGCTTCAGAATGCCGTTATCCCAATGTTCCTTCTTCACCAGACCCCGCCAGGAGAATAAGAGAAGCGCAATCGAGAGCATGCCGTAGGTCCCAAAGAGGGCCGTATGACCGTGGTTCATGGTCAGATACGTTCCGTGTTCATAGTAGTTAACAATCGGAAGATTGATGAGGAATCCGAAAATTCCCGCTCCCAGGAAGTTCCAAAAGGAAGAAGCGACAAGGAAGTACAGAGGCCACTTATAGGGAAAGGTCTTGCCTTCACTCTTGATGGCTTTAAACTCCATCATCCCTCGGACAACGAGACCCATCAGAGGAATAGGTTCCATGGACGAAAACAATGTTCCCCATGCCAGCCAGTAGGATGGTCCTCCGAACCAAAAGTAGTGATGCGCCGTCCCGACGATTCCCGACAGGAACACGATCGCCGCGGTAAAGTACGCGATGGTCAAGGCCGCTTTGGCGGTGACGAGCCCCATGGCGACAAGCAAGACAGCGATGGCGGCGACTCCGAAAAACTCGAAGATGCCCTCTACCCAGATGTGCACGACGAACCATCTCCAGTAATCGGCCATCGTCATATGAGAGCCCTGGCCGTAGAAGAGGCCGAAGCCGAAAAAGGCCACCACAAAGATAGCGCTCAATATATAGAACCAGATCAGTGAATTGAACTCATCCTTATGCCCCATTTGCAGATGAGGAAAGACGGCGCGATATACGATAAGGAGCCAGGCAACCAGGCCCACCAATAGCAGTATCTGCCATGCCCGTCCGAGCTCCAGGTACTCCCATCCCTGATGGCCGAACCAGAACCACCAATCCCCCAAAAGGCCCTTAATCCCGGCCATCTCGCCCGCGAGGCTGCCGACGGCAACCACCAGGATGGCGACAAACAACAATTCCACCAAGAGCCCCTGTTTCCGCGGTTCTTTGCCGCCGATGATCGGCGCCAGGTAAATTGCCGATGCAACCCAGCTGGTTGCAATCCAGAAAATGGCAAGCTGCAGATGCCAAGTCTTGGCCAGGCTATAGGGGATGATCGCAGCGACAATGGGGAACCAGAAGCTCGCCGGGTTAACGGTATAATGGGCCAACAGCCCCCCGAAGGAGGTTTGCAGCAAGAGGAGCAGGACCACGACAAGAAAAAATTTTGCCGCTTTGAACTGGCTCGGGGTCAAGGGCATATCGATCAGTATCGCCGCAAGCGAGGCGCCCTTGGCAGGGCCATACCAGAGTTCATAATGATGAACCCAGAAGATGAACAGACCCAGAGCGACAAGAAAGACGAGGAGACCGCCGATAGACCAAAAGTAGACGTTTGGTGTCGGAACATTCCCTATACTTCGATCCGGCGGCCAGTTATTGGTATAGGTGGCTGCATTGGCCGTACGGGGGGTGGAGGCTACCCAGGCTGTCCAAAAGAAGAACCGGGAGATTTGGAGCCGCTCCTGATCCGAGGGGACTGTATCGCGCAGGAAACCGTACCGACGCTCTCCTTCCTTGAAAGTCTTTCCCCAGTATTGGGAAATGCGGTCCAAGGAGTGCGCCTGCGCGACAGTCAAGGTAAGGGTATCCTTGGCAGAATCGTAGCGGTTCGTTTTGATCTCGTTTATGGTCTTGGCATCGGTCACCGCTTTTTGCAGGTCATCGAGCTGTTGGTAGTTCTTTTGATAGTCCTGCCCCGACCAATAGTCCCTTACGGTATCTCCCATGAGATGCAGCGTGGAAGCCGAGAACTCTGGTCCTCTCTGGCTCCCGTGGCCCCAAATGCTTCCATGGTCCATCAGGCCGTAACGCTGGTACACGTCCTGCCCTGCCAGGATATCCGATTTCTGGAAAAGGACTTTACCGTCGGGGCCTGCAACCTTCCCCGGATAGGGCGGCAACTGGTCCCGTGACATGAATCCACCGGCAAGAAGAACGACCATGGCAAACACGAAACAAAAAATAGCGATCCATTTAAGCTTTCGTAAAGACATAACCCACCTCCTTTTTTAAATAGAAACCCATCCCATACTGCCCTAAAATAGCCGTCAAATCCATTTTCGTTTTTCCTCCCATAAGGGAATTCGTTGGGGGACAGTCCTTGTTGCCGCAAATCTTGACTGCAAGATAACCGACTATTGGGAATGAATCCTTGACGCAAGTCAAATACGAGAAATTATTTCAGAGGGAGGGTGAATTTTTTCAAGGTCATCGATAAAGGTTGCGCACCGAACCGGGAGTTCCGCTCCCATTTCCCGTTCAGCCTTGTCGAATTCGCCGGCGATTGCGTTTTTATCGGTTTCGGACAAATTTCCGTCCATCCACGGGAAAAGGATTTCGTCTTCTTTTTTGATATGATCGGCGAGAAGTTCCCTGTATGCCTGAAGGTGTTTGATGACGGCATCCGTATCCTCCTTGTCGAGGGCCTCTCTCATTGCTCTTACATGGCGACGTCCCGTTTCGTGGTCGCTGAGCATGGCCCGGATAATTGCCGTCTGCTCGTCAAAATACTTAAAAAGGATAGCTTCTTCTTTTGCGTGGTGAAACTGATCGGCATAGGAACGGATGAAGTCTATCCCTGCCGCAACGACTTCCCGTCCTTCTCGGGAAGTCACATCCAAGTTCTTGATGACTTCCGGTATCAACGCCAGCCACTTCTTTATAAGCAGGTGTTCATCTACCAGCCTTTTTATGGGGGGGGAATAGGTCTTCTCCCGTGATTTCTTCGGGGAGACGGCGGCCGGTTGCAGAAGCTTCCCTTCTCCTGCCGGGGAGATTGCTGCGGCAAGCCTGGCCATCATCTCCTTTTCCAGCTCCCGGGGAAGGTTATGGATCGAGACGATATCCTTGAAAAGGCAGTCGCCTATCATGCAGGTTCCACAACCGATGTCGTATTCATTCAGAATAGCGGCAAGCTCCGGGAATTCCGTGATGACTTCCTTGATCGGCCTGGGTAAATGGTTTGCCAATTCATCCATCGATTGATTGCCTTGAGCCCCGCTCTCTTTTATGGGTTTTTCTATTTCAACAGCGAGGCAAAGATTTTCCCGAAATTGAGGCAGTTTTCCCGGCCCTGTTTGTCGGGATTCCACATTTCCCTTAGCCCGTCATGGACGATTTCGAATCCGCCTTCTCTAAGCTTTTCAGTTATCATTTTTACCGATTCCCCGCTCCATCCGTAACTGCCGAAAGCGGCGGCTTTTTTGTTCCTGAAGGCCAGGCCCCTCATTTCTTCCAGGATGCCGGCCAGGGCGGAAAGGATTCCCTTATTGATGGTCGGGGATCCGGCAAGGATCGCCCGGGACTTGAACACCTCCGAAATGATGTCGTTTTTGTCGGAACGGGCGCAGTTGAACAGCTTGACGGCGACTTTATCGTCGGTCTGCCGGATTCCATCGGCAATGGCCTCCGCCATTTTGCGCGTACTGTCCCACATGGTGTCGTAGATGACGGTTATCTGGTTTTCCTGATAGTCATCGGCCCATTCCAGATACTTATTGACGATCTGGAGCGGGTCTTTCCGCCATATAACCCCGTGGCTCGTGCAGATCATGTCCACTGGTAAGTTAAAGCCCACAACCTCTTTTATTTTCCGGTCCACCAGCCTGCTGAAGGGGGTCAGGATGTTGGCGTAGTACTTGAGGCATTCCTGATACAGCTCCGCCTGGTCCGCCAGGTCGTTGAACATCAGCTCCGATGCGTAGTGCTGGCCGAAGGCGTCGTTGCTGAACAGGGTATCGTCCCCTGTAAGATAGCAGAACATGCTGTCCGGCCAGTGCAGCATGGGCGCCTCGATGAAGATCAACTCTTTATCCCCGAGGCTTAATTTTTCGCCGGTCTTGACCGGCTTGAAATTCCAGTCCTGATGATATTGGGCCTTGAGAGATTTGACGGCGTTTGCCGTGCAGTATATCGGCTTGTCGGGGATTTCCCGCATAAGTTCCGGCAGCGCGCCGCTGTGATCCGGTTCACCGTGATTGGCGATAACGAAATCAATGCTTTTGAGCGCGTCCATCTCTTTCAGGTTTCGGACAAACTCCTCGGCAAACGGGGTCCATACCGTATCGATGATCGCCGTCTTTTTATCTTTGACCAGATAGGAATTGTAGGAAGAACCGCGGTGTGTGGAATATTCTTCCCCGTGGAACTTTCTCAGCTCCCAGTCTATTTTCCCTACCCATGTGATATTTTTCTTAATGCTGAAGCTCATTTTTTACCTCCTGTATTTGTTATCCCTTTTTTCCGTTCGATCTTCTTGTGCTGGCTCATGATACCTCCTAAGAATATGCAAATAGGGAATAGGGGCGCCGTCCCCCTATTTATCTGTCATCCCATTTTTCAGGAGCGGATGATGTTCACCGGGTGGATCTGCGTCGCCTTGAACGAGGGGTAGATCCCCACCACAATACCGGAGAGGGCGGAGGCGGCGAATGCGAGCAGGAACCCCGGAACGGAAACACCGACAGGATAGCCCAAAACTTTCGCAATGGCAAGGCTCATCAACAGGTTTCCATGCGGAATATTACTTGACGCCGCTTTCTCTGAGATATATCGTATAGACGATTAATACGATTCCATGGCAGGAGAAGCGTCATGTCCACCCAGATGATCATCCGAATCGAACCGGAACTTAAGGATAAAGTCAGCCGATTTGCGCGGGCGGAGGGGAAAACGACGAGCGACGTCGTCCGGGAATTGCTCGAGGAATACATCTCCAGCCGAGATATCGCCGCCTATGTCGACAACCTTTGGGAAAGGATCGAGAGGCGACTTTCCGCGCAGGGCGTCACGGCCGAGCGGATTCCGGGGGCCATTCATGAAATCAGACGAGGAAAAGGATGAGGATTGTCCTGGACACCAATGTCTTCATCTCCTCCTTTTTCGGCGGCAATCCCAGAACCATCATCGATTTGTGGAAGGACGGCCGCCTGATGCTCTGCCTTTCACAGGATATCTTTGATGAATATATTGAAGTCCTCCGTCGCCTGGGATTCGACAACACCCCGGAACTGGAAGAGCTGTTGAAGCTTTTCGCCACCGGCTTTCATATCGTCTTCACAACCAGGACACCGGAAATTCACGTCGTTGCCGATCCGGACGACGACAAATTCATCGCCTGCTCCCTGGCCCTGAAGGCCGCTTGCGTTGTTTCCGGCGACAAGGCATTGGTCGATGTTCGCCTTTATCAGGGGATCAAAATCGTCACGCCCCGCGAATTTCTTGAGATCATGGGAGTGACGGTGGATAGGCGCCAGTAAAAAGTTAAACAGGCGGGAGGAATGCCGAGAGATGAACTCTTTTGCGGAATACATCAGGGAGATCAGGAAGAGCCTTGAAAAAGGCGACTCCACGGAACACACGCACCGCACCGCCTTGGAAGCCCTCTTGGAGGCTTGCGACAAAGACATTGACGCCACGAACGAACCCCGCCGGATTGCCTGCGGCGCGCCGGATTTCAACATCACCCGGAAGGGAGTCCCGGTAGGCCACGTCGAGACGAAGGACATCGGCGTCAATCTCGACGAGATGGAACGCGGCAAAGGACCCAATGGAGAACAGTTCAGACGATACTCCACGTTGCCGAACTGGATTCTCACCGACTACCTGGAGTTCCGCTGGTATGCCGCCGGTCAGAAACGCTTGACCGTCCGGGTGGCCGACTTTGACGGCAAGGGCCGCATCAAGGCCAAGCCGGACGGCGACAAGAAACTCGAGCAACTCCTCGCCGCCTTCTACCATGAACCTGCGTTGACGGTCGGCACCGCCAGGGAGCTCGCTCAGCGCATGGCGGGCACGACGCGGATCATCCGCGATTTGATCATTGCGTCCTTCAAACACGAGACCGAGGAGACGGAACGCAAACTCGTGCAAGAGGCGCGGGAACCCTATGGCGCGGCTATGCCGTCGCGCGGCCCGTGGCTGCACAACTGGCTGACGGCTTTCCAGGAGACGCTGATTCCCGATCTCACGGAAACCGAGTTCGCCGATATGTTCGCGCAGACGCTGGCCTATGGCCTTTTTGCCGCCCGCATCCACGCCCCCGCGAACCGGGAGTTCTCCCGCGAAATGGCGGCCTTCAAACTTCCCAAGACGAATCCGTTTCTCCGCAAACTCTTTGCCGAGATCGCCGGCGTGGACATGCCGGACACCGTCGCCTGGGCCGTCGAGGACCTCGTGAATCTGCTCCGTCATGCGGATATGGCGGAGATCCTGCGGGACTTCGGCAAGGGCAGAGGCAAGGAAGACCCGGTTGTCCACTTCTACGAAACCTTCCTTGCCGCCTACGACCCTAAGGTCCGCGACCAGCGTGGCGTGCGCTACACGCCGGAACCGGTCGTGCAGTACATCGTCCGCTCCGTGGACTGGCTCCTGCAAACCCGGTTCAACCGCCCCCAGGGGTTGGCCGACGATAACACCTTCATCCTCGACCCCGCGGTCGGAACCGCCACCTTCCTCTATTTCGTGCTGACCCTGATCTTCTCCAAGTTCGCTAGGCAGCGCGGCCAGTGGGACGGCTACGTGGAGAAGCACCTGCTCAACCGGCTGTTCGGCTTCGAAATCCTCATGGCGCCGTATGCCATCGCCCACCTCAAGCTCGGAATGCTATTGGAGGAGACCGGCTACAGCTTCGGTTCTGACCAGCGGCTCGGCATCTTCCTCACCAACACCCTGGAGGAGTCCGCCCGGCGCAGCGATCGGCTTTTCGCGGGCTGGATTTCCGAGGAGGCCAACGCGGCCGCCAACGTCAAGGCCCAGTTGCCGATCATGATCGTCCTGGGCAATCCGCCCTACGCCAACTTCGGACGCATGAACCGCAACCCATGGATTCTCGGCCTGCTGAACGACTATAAAAAGGACCTGAACGAGAAGAAGCTGAACCTCGACGACGACTTCATCAAGTTCATCCGGTTCGCCCAGTGGCGCATCGAGAAGACGGGTCACGGCATTGTCGGCTTTATCACGAGCAACACCTACCTCGACGGCATCACCCACCGCCGCATGCGGGAATCCTTGATGCAGGCTTTCGACGAGATCTACATCCTCGACCTGCACGGCAGTTCCAAAAAGAAGGAAAGAACGCCGGACGGCGGCAAAGACGAGAACGTCTTCGACATCACGGTGGGCGTGTCCATCCTGCTTGCCGTCAGACTCGCGGAGACAGCATCGCTTTCAGACGGAAGGGCGCCCGCCCGCGTCTTCCATGCCGAATTATGGGGTGCGCGAAAGGGCAAATATGACTGGCTCTGGCAGAACGACGCCAGCCAGACTACCTGGACCAAACTCGCGCCGACTGAACCGAACTTCTTCTTCGTTCCCAAGGACGGTGGCGGCCGGAGCGAGTACGAACAGGGATGGTCTATCCGCGACGCCTTCTTAGTTTCTGGAAACGCGGTCAAGACGGAGCGCGACGGTCTTTCCATCCACTTCACGGAAGACGGCATTCGGCGCATGGTCGAGGACTTCCGTACGCTTGACGAGAAGTCCATCCGTGAAAAGTATGCTCTCGAAACGGACAGCCGCGATTGGCAGGTGGCCAAGGCAAAAGCGGATGTAACGGCAAACCGGCAGGATACCTGTTTCCAGTTCATCCTCTACCGCCCTTTTGACATACGGCACACGTGGTATAGCGGTCAGTCACGGGGTTTCATCGGTACGCCCGCATTCCCGCTGATGCGGCATATGACTGCTGGTCGAAACATAGCGCTCACATGTCTGAGGCAAACACGACGCGGAGAAACGGGAACAGTCTTCGTTGGTCGCGGTTTGATTTGCAAAGACATCGTATCTCCCTACGACATCGGTACGGTTTTCCCGATCTACCTCTATCCCGCTGCCGACGAACTGGGCGCTTTCGCTGGCCGCCGTCCGAACATCAACCCCGAGTTCTTGAAGGCGCTGGCGGAAAAGTTGGGACTTTCGCAGGCCGGACCGCACGGGTTGCCGCAAGGCGTCACGCCCGAAGACATCTTCCACTACGCCTACGCCGTTTTTCACTCGCCGACCTATCGCACCCGGTACGCCGAGTTCCTGAAGATTGACTTCCCGCGTCTACCGCTCACGGGCAATCAGGATTTATTCTTCCGTCTGGCCGCCCTGGGCGGGGAGCTTGTTGCCCTACACTTGTTGGAATCGCCGAAACTGAATGACCTGATCACCGAGTTTCCGGTGCAGGGAACGGATACCGTCGAGAAGGTTCAGTACAACGACAAGGACGAGCGCGTCTGGATTAATCCTGATCAATACTTCGGAGGCGTGCCGGCGGCGATCTGGAACTTCCACATCGGCGGCTACCAGGTCTGCGAGAAATGGCTGAAGGACCGCAAAGGCCGAAAACTGACCTACGAAGACACCCGCCACTACCAGAGAATCGTTGTGGCCCTGAATGAGACCATCCGTGACATGACAGAGATCGACGAAGTCATCAGACAACACGGCGATTGGCCAGCCGCGTTTTCCGGGAACAACACATAGGAATGGCGAACAAAATTTGTGTCCCCTCTTCAAGCACTGGAACGGATGGAGGCACTTCATCTTAGCCAGTCTACACTATGTCGCCCCAAAGATGAAGCAATGGAAGACAGAGCCAAAATAATCAAGATCATTTGTGAGGCGCTATCATCTGGGGACACGACAGGCGCCTCAGCAATAGCGCGGCGGCAATATCCGTTTATTGCTCCGCCTGACGCGACTCGTAAATTCACTGAAGCGCAGGCGCTTCGAGTGTTCGTCCGCGATGGTTTCGTTGATCGCTATTCGGGGAATCGTCTCCTATTTCCGCCGGTTCTCCGCCTGCTGTCGCTTATGCTGCCGGACGCCTTCCCATTTCATCGCAACTGGAAAATGAACGAAACCCATCCGGCATATTGGGAACTGTTTCCCACTCTCGACCATATCGTTCCCGTTGCCCGCGGCGGCCCGGACCATGAAGACAACCTCGTATCGACGTCGATGCTACGAAACAGCGCAAAGGCGAATTGGACTTTGGAAGAGCTCGGGTGGTCGATCCATCCCTCCGGCGACATGAACCAATGGGACGGCATGCTGGCATGGTGCATGGAATTTATTAAGAAAGACGATGAAATCATTAAAGACAAGTATATCGGCCGATGGTATCGGGCGGCACTATCATCGAATGGCTGGCCGATGTCGCGGTGACCCGGGCGAGGGAATGGTGTATTTTTTTGTGAGCATTGTACTGCGTAAATAGAATTAAATAGGATACTTGACCGCAATTCATTTCTTGTTGCATTCAATAATGGCGGTCCATTCTATCTGGCCAAAAATATTTCGTCGTGCGCCAGTTTCTACTTTATTGACTCTGCCACCTTTTTCCCGAGGATGACTTCCGAATGTAGTCCAGCACCTCATTGAGGTTTTGAAAAAGCCCGAATCCGTTACCGGCATAAGCCATGTTCCAAGGGAACAACAACCCGGCTCCCAGTGCTCCACTTTCTATCGCTTTTTCAAGCGTCCGTGGCGCATCGTCCACGACGACGTCAGCCTTTGGAAAGAGAACGGTCTTGTCCAGAGAGAGGTGGAGTTCATCGTAGGGAAGCCTGTGCCGCGCGAGCCATCGTTCGGTCGGCTGTCTTGTTGTCGGCATGCGGTGGCTGGCGAGGATGATATGAAAACCATGTTCTTTGAGTGATAACAGGAATTCTTGTGATTCCGGGTAGGGTTTATATCGGTCGCTGTCCTGATTATGGTGAATCGAGTTGATCGCAGCGATAAAATCCACTTCCGTACAGTATCCCTCCCAAATGTCGGAGGTAAACCATTGATCGGGCGTTGGAAAATTCCTGTTGATTTTTTTCAACTCCAGATAGAAAGGGTCGCTGAATTGCCAGAGGGTGTTATCTATATCAATTATCGCTATCTTGCTCACCGTCGTTTTATTCTCCGTATTATTGATATAGCTTCCACCAACTTCAGCTCATCGGGTCCCAGCCATGTGGCCGCGCCACGCCCCTGGACCGGCCCCCATCCGGAAACCACTTTAATGCATTAAAGTGACTTATGATAATGATATTATTAATGCTATAGCGACGCACCCGATCATTTTCACGTCAGCATTTGACCGCCTTGGGCCGCTCGGTCGAGGGCCTCGTCCAAGGTGTTCTTCAGAGAGGTCAATGCCTCTGTGCCGATCTTTTTGGGGAGGCCTTCGCGGCCTCCCCATTCTATCCTATTTGGCTTTTCCTTTCGCTTCCTTCGTCCGGAGCTTCAGATTTTTCTTTCGCCTTCGGCGCTTGCGGTCCAATTCCTTCTTCCGTTCGATCTTCTTGTGCTGGCTCATGATGCCTCCTTTGGTTCAGGATTGTGGTGAGGATTACCATTGAAAATCAGGTCCCTCAAGTTGAAAACCCTTCTCCCGAAATAATCTTAGACAGGCGTCTGCGACAGCATCGTCGTAAAAGATTCCTCTGTTCTTCTCGATTTCTGATAGAGCCAGATCGATACCCAAGCCAGGACGATAGGGTCTGTGTGAGGCCATAGCTTCCACCACATCGGCAACAGCAAGAATGCGGGCCTCGATGAGAATTTCCGTTCTTTTCAGATTTCGTGGATAACCGGAGCCATCCATACGCTCGTGATGCTGGCGGACAATCTCCGCCAGGGGCCAGGGGGATTCCACATTCTTGAGAATTTTGTACCCTTGCCGGGCGTGTTCTTTTATCAGGGAAAACTCGATTTCCGACAGTTTTGTCGGTTTGGACAATATTTCCGCGGGGATCGATAGTTTGCCAATATCATGGATGGAACCGGCCATGCGGATGCCCTCGATCTTATCCTGGGGAAGTCCCATCTCCGTGGCAATGGCTTGAGCGAGGTTTGCTGACCGGAGCTGGTGACCCGCTGTATAGGGATCTCGTGTTTCCACAGCGGATACCATGACCTGAACGGTCGCACTCACCGCCTTCCTGAGACTCTCAAGAGTCTGTTGGAGTTGTTCCTCCGCATGCTCGCGCTCCCTGATATCTGCCTGCAGCAGCTCATTCGCTTTTGCCAACTCAGCCGTTCGCACCCGCACCTGATCATCCAACTCATCGCGGGATTTTTTCAGCGCCGCAAGCGCAGCCTCCTTTTGGGTCTCTGCGCGCTTGCGTTCATCGTTGAGTTTCTTCACTTTCAACAGTATCTTTATTTTCGCGAGCAGTTCCGTCCGGTCAAAAGGCTTTGAAAAATAATCCTCTACCCCGGCCTCGATTCCGCGAACACGGTCTTTCTGGGAGGCCAATCCCGTAACCATGATGATCGGTATGTCACTGAGCTTTTGGTCTTCCTTGATCTGTCGGCATACCTCAAAGCCATCCATCCCCGGCATTCTGATGTCCAGAAGTACGAGGTCAACTGTCTGACTTTTGATTTTCAGCAAAGCGTCTTTCCCGCTTGCGGCGTTGACCGCTTGATAGCCACCGAGAACGAGTATATCTTCGAGCAGCTTGAGACTTGCCTCGTCATCGTCAACGCAGAGAATGACCGGATTTTGTGAATTCATGATTACACCCTCAGCGAGAACTGAATCTGTAAACTTTTTATATTACTCATAATTATTCCTACTGGACGGTGTTTCTGGGATACGATCCGCTCCTGGAAAAGGACCCGGAACAAAGCCTGAAGGGTCTTGACGGGCCGCGTACAACCTCCTTCAGGAGCGGATGATGAGAAGTAGTCCGACATGAACATATCCTCCAAATACTGCATATTCTTTGACAACAAGCGTTGTTCGACTCTGCCGGATGTTTCGGCATTTGTCAAGAAGGTTCGTTATCTCTGTCAAGGCGTTATCCATAGCCGCCAGCTTTTTCGCGGAGCGCCGCGGGGCGCCCGTTCGGTTACGGGAGAACCTTCATCGACTTGATGACGGCCAATGTTTCCGGGACGTCCCGGAAACCCTTTTGTGTGCCGGTCTTGACGGCGGCAATCTTGTCCACTACCTCCATCCCCTCAGCATGATTGCCTCTGACACGTTCATGTCAACCGCCGGATAGGGTTTCAATATCGAAAGCAGATCCCGAGAATTGTGACTGCTCGGATCAATCCAGAAATCTTCGAGCTCTTTTTTGGTTCTGTCCTGGAAAGATGTTGCCGCCGGGCTTATATTCGGCGGCGACCTCTCCGATGCGGAACGATTCCACGATTACGGATAAATCGGTCAAGAGGATAAAGCGGCCGCACATGGTTTCCTTGAGAGCGTTGAGATTCGAAGCCTCCCCAATGATCCCGGGCGGCATCGGGCATCTTTGCCTGCGTCTGCTCCGGCGCTTCTACCCGGCTGCTTCCCGGATGCGGAACGACAGGACAGTCCCCGTATGTTCGCAGCGATTCAGGTCTGCGTCGCTGCGATGTCGGCCAGAAGCCGCACCAGGTCCGTCTTTCGGTCCTCGGGAATTGTGCTGGCGGCGGCAAAACGGTGGCAGGCCTCGGCAAAGCCTCCGACCTGATGCACGGCCTGAGGAACCAGCCGCATCAGGTCCGGTCTTTCACCCTTTTCAATGGACCGCTTCAATCCGGGCGTCACACGGAAGGAAACCTTCGCCTCCCTACCGGAAAATTCGCCCAAATATGGATTTTCGCCAGGAAAATGCTGAAAACCGACCACGTAATGATCACCGCCCGTGGCGCCGTCCCGGATGATCGCCTCACAGAACAGGCCGATGGCCTTGAGCCCAAGAGGATCAAAGCGGCCCTCGACATCGGTCCAGACGATCAGGCCGTCCCGGGCAAGGCCCGCCTCGTGAATCCGGGCCATTTCCCGTCCGAAGCGATCCTGCTGAATCCCCGCCATTTCGACGCTGAAGGCCAGCGCCCGGTCATCCGGACCGTTCAGACAGGCCTCAAGCGCCAGATCGGCGCCGTGGAGATAGTAACCATTGACGGCCAGGGCCGTGATCAGACGGTCCGCTTCCCGGAGATTCCGGTCCTGAAAACGGGGAAAGAGCCAGCCGGCGGCCTCATCGGCGCCGTCCGGTCTCAGAGCTCCCTGCCTGACGGCCATTTCGAGCAGGAAACCATTGAGACCGGCAAAGCGGCCCTCCACCATCTGGTGATCGCCCACCGCCCCCAGAACCGCCAGCGCCGCCAGATCTTCATTTTCGCCGCCCAGCGCCAGGGCGAAGAAGCAGGCTGCCGCGGCCGCCGCGCACTCGCTGTCCCCATCGATGCCGAAGCGTTCCGGATTGACCTGGAGGAGACGGGAAAACGAGCCTGCGGCGGGCAGGTGGTGATCGAGGATGATCACCCGGCATCCTTCCGGAATATGGCGACTGATCACATCCGCCACTTGGCCGCCCAGGTCGGCGTAGAGGATGAGCCGCCGACCGGGTGTATGAATAGCCGGCAGAAAGGCGGGGTGGACCCTCTCGATGGGAATGTTCTCCACCGAAAATCCCGCCCGCATCAGGGATTTACGGAGAATGGCGCCGGCCGTGATCCCATCGGTGTCGTTGTGGTGGATCAGGGTGATTCCCCTGCACGGCGCATCGGTCAGCGACGCCGCCGCCGCCTTCATCGCCTCGCGAAACTTTTCCATCCGGATTGCATCCATGTTCATTCCCGCCCGGTATCGATGCGGTCTCCCCCATCACGGTGGAAATAGCTGACCGCCTCGGGGACAAACCTCATGCAGAGATTATCCCCAACATCGGAGGAGGTCTCTCCCATCACGCGAACGTTGAAGATCCGGCCCTTCCGGCGGACCTGGACGATCGTCTCCGATCCCGCCGGGAGGACCGCATAGACTTCCCCCGAAACGGCGTCGCCGTTTTCCCCCGTTTCAATCCGGATCTCCTCCGGGCGGATGGCCGCCGTCACCAGGGCGCCTGCATAGGCCGCAAGCGCCGGCGCGGGAAGCGAGAGCGCCTCCCCCTCGAAGAAAATCCCCTCGTTTTTCCTCACGATCCGCCCAGGGATCAGGTTGATCGTGGGGCTCCCGATGAAATCGGCCACGAAGAGGCAGGCCGGCCTCCGGTAGATCTCCCGGGGCGGGGCGACCTGCACGAGCTTCCCCCCCTCCATGACCGCCACCCGGCTGGAGAGGGTGAGGGCCTCGGTCTGGTCGTGGGTCACGTAAACGGTCGTGGCGTGCGCCTCCCGGTGGAGCCGTTTGATCTCCGCCCGCATCTCGATCCGGAGCTTGGCGTCGAGGTTGGAGAGAGGTTCGTCCATCAGAAAGACCCCGGGGCGGGCGACCAGCATCCGGGCCAGGGCGACGCGCTGCTGCTGGCCGCCGCTCATCTGCTGGGGATAGCGATTTTCCATCTCTTCGAGGTGCATATAGGCGAGCGCTTCGGCGACCTGCCGCTTCATCTTCTCCGGCGCCACCTTCTGGATCTCAAGACTGAAGGCCACGTTCTGATAGACGCTCATGTGGGGCCAGAGGGCGTAGGACTGGAAGACGAGGCCGATCCCCCTCTTTCCCGGGGAGACAAAAAGGCCCCGCTGCGCGGAGAAAACGGTCTTTCCCCCGATCCGGATCTCCCCGGCGTCGGGGACTTCGAGGCCCGCGATCATCCGGAGGACCGTCGTCTTCCCACACCCCGAAGGCCCCAGGAGCGTGAGAAATTCCCCCGCATCCACCGCGAGGCTCAGGTCATCGACGGCGGCGACGCTGCCGAAGTGTTTGGTAAGCCCTTCGATTTCGATCATTGCCATTTCAAATCGTCTCCCTTTTACCGCCGATGCGTCTGGCCAGAAACTCTCCCCCGACGACCAGGATCACGATAAGCAGGATGATGGCGTCGGCAAACTGCGAATACCCCTGTTCCACATACCGGAAGGTCATGGTCGTGAGCGTCCGGGTCTCGGGCGTGATGAGCAGGATGATCAGCGACAGCTCCCGCATCGTGGCGATGAATGCCAGGATAAAACCCGAAAGGGCGCCGGCCATCGTGAGCGGCAGGATGATCCGTCTGAACCGCCGGAACCACGAAGCGCCGGCCATCATCGCCGCCTCCTCCAATTCCGCGGCCACCTGCAGCATGGAGGAGATCCCCGACCGGGCCGAAAAGGGGAGGTTCTTCGCCACGCAGACCATGACAAGCAGGACAAAGGTCCCGTAGAGCGGCGGCAGCGGTCCGATGGACCGGGAGAAGAGCGACAGGTAGATCGCCCCGAAGGCGATGCTGGGAATCAGGTAGGGAAGGAAGGACCCCTGTTCGAGCACGGCAGCAAGCCGGGTCCTTCTCCCCTTGACCACTGCATAGCCGATCAGGATGCCCGCGATCCCCGTGGTCAGGGCGACGATCACGGAGAGGCGGATGCTGTTCCATGCGGCGCCCAGGATCTGGGCGTTCCGGAGGATCCCGCTCTCCCCCTCGGCCAGGGCGGCCTGGCTCTTTCCGATCCAGTAGTGGAGGGTCAGGTTCCCCAGGGAGTAGTCGTTGGGATAGAGCATCAACGTCTGCCAGAGGAGGAGCAGAAGCGGGATGAAGACGGCAAGGCCGATCAGCGAGGCCATGAGGGCCACCGCCGGATAACGCCACCGCCCCAGGGGGGTCTGGCGCCGGCGGAAACCTTTCCCGGCGATGGTGACGAAGCTCTTGTCGCCGATCACCCGCTGGTTCATGATGATAATGAACATGGAGATCAGGATCAGCACCAGGGCGCCGATGTAGGCGACGGCCGGCGTCCGGTTGACAATGCTCGTGAAGATCGTCGTGGCCAGCGTAAAATACCGCACCGGCGCCCCCAGGAAGTAGGGGGTTCCGAAGGTCCCCACGGCGCGGGAAAAGGTGAGGATGAAGGCCGAGATCAGGGCCGGCAGCACCAGGGGAAAGGTAATGCGCCTGAGGATCCGGAACCGCCCCGCCCCGAGAACCTCCCCCGCCTCCTCCAGATTGGAATCCAGCGAGACGAGCGCCCCGGAGACGAGGAGATAGGTGAAGGGGTAGTAGTGGAGCGAAAGTGTGATGACGATGGGAATAAAACCGTAGGCGAGCCAGTCCGGAGGAGAGACGCCGAAGAGGTACGCGCAGATGCCTGCGGCGCCGCCGATCCGCTCGTTCTTGAAGAAGTCAAGCCAGGCCAGGGCCAGGGTGTAGGAGGGCAGGACATAGGGAATGACCGCGAAGATCCCGATCGTTTTCCGAAATGGCATGTCGGTCCGGACGACGAGCCAAGCCATCAGCGTCCCCAGAAGCATCGCCGCGAGTGAGATGGTCAGCGAGGTGGCCAAGGAATGGAGAAGGGGCCGGTAGAAGATATTGACGCTCAGCGGGCTCGCAAAGACCCGCAGATAGTGGAAGAAGGTCCAGCCCCCCGGCTCGGCGGAGCGGATGATGCGGCGGTCCGCCTCCTGCCAGACCGCCGTGTCGTGGACCAGTTGCAGAAAGGGAACCACCACGAATGCCGTAAGGATCGCCACGAGGATCAGCCCCAGGATTACCTGGGGCTGCCTCAGTTTTATGCTTAGACGGTTGATGAATGCCTTTGCCGATGCGCTCATGCCGGAACCGTAAACGGACGGCCGTTATTTCAGATTCGCCAGCCAGAAATCGCGGATCTCCTGGCCGTAATCCCAGACATAGGCCGGATCGGCCATCCAGACGTTCATCTTCGCCAGGGTCCGGGAACCCTTCGGCGCCAACTGATCCGTCCGCACCGGGACATCCCCGAGGACAAAGTATGGCTTGTAGCCTTGACCGCCCTTCTCGTCGCCCATCATCCAGCGGGTCATCAGTTTCGCCGCGTTCGGATGCTTCGCCTGGTTCACGATGGCGATGACCACCTCCGTGGCAATCCCCAGGACCGGCTTTGCGTCATAGGCCACGTCGAAGACCAGCTTCGGATTCTTCTCCTTGTCCCGCAGACGGGAAAAGGCCGTGATTCCCACGGGCGGCTTTTGCTGCCCCGGCTGCCCCACGGCGTTGGAGACGTCGTTGGTCGAACCGGCGATGACGGCATCGTTCTTCAGGACCCGGAGGATCCACTCGTACCCGGCGTTCTTCACCCCTTTGCTCAATTGAATGGGCTTTCCGAAAACACGCTGGTACTCTTTGGCCATCTCGTCCCCATGCTGGACGACG
>Ga0100398_1001451_pt1 | contig 20171 bp, 21 predicted proteins | sample CryGeymeta201522_FD_81568 | JGI IMG/M metagenome (GOLD analysis project Ga0100398, IMG submission 81568) | Groundwater microbial communities from Crystal Geyser aquifers in Utah, USA - Crystal Geyser metaG 2015-22 | ecosystem: Environmental > Aquatic > Deep subsurface > Groundwater | place: USA...
CGCGTGTTCGGCATCGCGGAACACATAGGCCGTGGTCTGGTAGATCGGCGTCTGCCGCGCGCCGGTGGCCGGGTCGGGGCGGGCGCCCGCGTGGATCTGAAGGGTGTCGAAGCCGTAGGTCGGGGCGTCGGTCATTTGTCTCTACTCCCTGAAAAGACGTCGCCCCGCTTCTAGGCCATCGGGACTGTGGCCTGCAATCACCCCGCATTATCGAGGGCCGGTCGTTCCAGCCGACGGGCACCAGGCGAAACGTTTGTTCTGCGCTCGGGGAGCCTGGGAACGCACTCATCCGTATGGTCGAGGCGGCGGCGACTGTTCCCAGACACGGGAGCGTGGCCATCGACTGCCGGTCCGTCCGTCAACCTGATGGCGCGATGACCACGGGCTTCCCGGTCGCCACCGTCCGCATGGTTCGTCGCAGGGCTGGCGGGACCCCCGATCACCCCCGACCGGCGCGACCCCATGGCACTGGACGCCCGACGCGCATCAGGGCACAAGCGGTCTGATCCGGATCGTCCCGACACCGACCAAGCAAGGACCTGCCATGCTCAGCTTCCTCAATCGCCTCGTGACCTGGTGGAACGGTCAGACCATCGGCACCCAGCTTTTCACCGCCCGAAAGGGTGTGCGTGTGGGAGAGGATGGGCAGGGCAACATCTATTACCACACGGTCGACGACGCCAGACGCTGGGTCATCTTCAATGGCGAAGCCGAGGCAAGCCGGATAGACGCCGAATGGCATGGCTGGCTGCACCGCACCTGGGACGAAGCGCCGACCGACAAGCCGGTGGTTCACAAGGTATGGGAAAAGCCGCACCTGCCGAACCTGACCGGCACGGGGCAGGCCTATGCGCCGGCCGGCTCCATCCGCCGGACCGAACCCGCTGACCGGCGCGATTACGAGGCCTGGAGCCCGGAATAAGCCTGGCCTCAGGTGCGGCGCGGTCCGCTGGAGCCCGATTTCCGCCGACATGCATTCCGCCCCTTGGCCTCCCGCGCCGCGCCCGCTATTCCGGTGCCATGGCTGATGCTGATTATTCCATAGTCGAAATCGTCACCGGGGGCGCCGTTCTGGCTGCTGCGGTCGGTTTCTTCTTTTATGCAACCGGGCCGGGCGGCTCCGCTGCCCGAGACAGCTACGAGTTGATGGCCGCGTTCCGCTCTGCCGAGGGCATCAGCATCGGCACGGAAGTGCGCCTTGCCGGGGTGCGGGTCGGCGCGGTGACGGGGATGGAACTGAATCCCCAGAGCTTCCTTGCAGAAACGACCTTCAGCATCGATCCCGCCATTGTCCTGCCCGATGACAGTGCCATTGCCATTTCGTCCGAAGGGCTGCTTGGCGGCTCGTTCGTCGAGATCATTCCCGGCGGCTCGCCGTTCAATCTCGAAGCCGGGGGGGAAATCCTCGATACGCAATCATCTGTCAGCCTGATCACGCTGCTCTTGCGGTTCGTCGGCGGCGGCGAAGGCGGCTGATGCGACCGCAGGGGACGGGATGGCTTGCCCTGTTGATGTCAGGGGTGGTTGCTTGCATTGCCCCGGCCATGGCGCAGCAATTCGACAACTTCGACGGCGAGGAAATCTTCGACCCGTTCGAATTCGACCTTGGCGATGGCAGCGGCGATCCCGGCCTGACCCTGTCCGAGGGTGGCGGCTTGTTGCCCGACAGCGGAAGCGGCGATATCCAGTTGAACCTCGGGGCCAATGCGCAAGGCACCTTCGAAAGCTTCCCGGGTGTCACGGGGCCAGTCACCTCCATCAGCCAGCCCGCAACCCAACAGGGTGTGACCGTAGCCCTTCGCGCACTCGACAAGTTGTTGGGTCAGCCCACGGATGTCGACTTGTCGATGGGCCAGACGATCGTGTTCGGGCGGATCGCGATCCGGGCGATCGAATGCCGATACCCGACCGCCGACCCCGAAAGCGACGCCTTCGCCCATCTGGAGGTGCTGGACCTTGCGGGCGCCACCCTGTTCGACGGATGGATGATCGCCTCCAGCCCTGCGCTGAACGCATTGGAGCATGCGCGCTATGATGTCTGGGTCATGGGCTGCTCAAGCTAGGCGGTGAGGGATGCGCTTTCGGGAAGGGCCAGGAAGTCCGCCGATCGCGCCAGAGCATCGCCCAGCGCGGCCCGATAGGCGCTGCGCGGGATTTCGATGGCGCCAAGGGTGGTCAGATGGTCGGTCACGAATTGCGTGTCGAACAGGGTGAACCTGCCTGCACGCAGACGATGAACCAGATGCGCGAGCGCCAGTTTGGAGCCATCTTTGCGGATGGAAAACATGCTTTCCCCGAAGAATGCGGCGCCAAGCGTAACGCCGAAGACGCCCCCGGCAAGGCCTTGCGCGTCCCAGATCTCGACCGAATGCGCCAGGCCGCGTGCGTGGAGCGCCATGTAGCAGGCGGATAATTCCCCGTTGATCCATGTCGGTTCGCGATCCGCGCAATGGGCCAGCACGGCGGCGAAATCGGTGTTGACGCGCGCCCTGTAGTCGGAACGCCGGATCCGTTTGCGCAATGAGCGTGAAATGTGGAACCCATCCAGCGGGATCACGCCCCGACGCTGGGGATCCACCCAGAAGACGTGGGGGTCATCGGCAGACTCGGACATCGGAAAGATGCCGGCCGCATAGGCCCTGACCATCAGGTCGGGCGTCAGGACGGGGCGCGTGTCAGGGAACATATCGTGGGCCATACCCGCAAGATAGGAAATGATGCGGGGTTTGGCCAAGGAAACTTGGCAATGGCCCAACTCGAGTCTGGCCGATCCCGGGCCCGCGCCCGGGGCTGCCCAAGTTCGCGCCGCTTCCCCGATGGAGGAAGAAACTTCGATCACGGGCGCACGACCCGACGGCCTGAACCCGACCGCGATCGTGGTGCGAACCGGCAAGGCCGCGCGGCTGTCACACCCCGTAGGTTTCGGCGAGCCAGCCTTCCAGCCAATGGATCGTGTAGTCGCCCGATGTCACGGCTTCGGCCTGCAACAACTTGGCGAAGAGCGGCAGGGTGGTGTCGATGCCGTCCACGATCAACTCTCCCAACGCGCGGTGAAGTCTGGCCAGTGCTTCGGGGCGGTCGCGACCATGGACGATCAGCTTTGCGATCAGCGAGTCGTAGTAGGGCGGGATGCGGTAGCCGTCGTACAGCGCGCTGTCCATCCGCACGCCGAGGCCGCCAGGCGCGTGATACTGGCTGATGCGGCCGGGGCAGGGCGAGAAGTTCGGCAACTTCTCGGCGTTGATCCGAACTTCGATGGCATGGCCGTTCACGCGCAGATCGTCTTGCTGGAACGACATCGGCAGACCGGCCGCGACGCGGATCTGCTCGCGCACCAGATCGACGCCGAAGACCGCCTCGGTCACCGGGTGCTCCACCTGAAGCCGGGTGTTCATCTCGATGAAATAGAACTCGCCGTTCTCATAGAGGAACTCGATGGTTCCGGCACCCTCATAGCCAAGCGCGGCCACCGCATTGGCGCAGATCATGCCGATTTCCGTGCGGGTCTCGGGCGAGATCGACGGGCCGGGGGCCTCCTCGAAGACCTTCTGGTGGCGGCGTTGGAGCGAACAGTCGCGCTCGCCCAGATGCACCGCGCGGCCCTTGCCGTCGCCGAAGACCTGCACCTCGATATGTCGCGGCTTGCCGAGATATTTCTCGATATAGACTTCGTCATTGCCAAAGGCGGCCTTGGCCTCGGTCCGGGCTGCGCGAAAGGCCGTGTCGATATCTGCCGCCGAACGCGCCAGTTTCATGCCGCGCCCGCCGCCCCCGGCGGTGGCCTTCACGATGACCGGATAGCCGAATTCCTCGCCGATGGCGCGGGCGGTTTCCACGTCGGCCACCCCCCCTTCCGAGCCCGGAACGCACGGGATCCCCAGCCGCTTCGCCGTCTCCTTGGCAGTTATCTTGTCGCCCATCATGCGGATATGTTCTGCCGATGGGCCGATGAACTTGATGCCGTGATCCTCCACCGCCTGCACGAAGTTGGCGTTCTCGCTCAGGAATCCATAGCCGGGATGGATCGCCTCGGCGCCCGTGATCTCGCAGGCGGACAGGATCGAGGCCATGGACAGGTAGCTGTCGGTTCCCGGCGGCGGCCCGATGCAGACGCTTTCGTCAGCCATGCGCACATGCATCGCGTCGGTATCGGCGGTGGAATGCACGGCCACCGTTTCCACCCCCATTTCGCGGGCGGCACGGATGACGCGCAACGCGATCTCGCCGCGGTTGGCGATCAGGATCTTGCGGAACATGGGACAGGCCCTCCCGGGTCGTTATTCGATGATCATCAACGGCGCGCCGAATTCGACGGGGGCCGCGTCTTCCACAAGGATGCGCTTGACGGTTCCGTCGCGGGGCGCGGGGATCTGGTTCATCGTCTTCATCGCTTCGATGATCAGCAGGGTCTGGCCTTCCTTGACCTTGTCGCCGACACTGACGAAGGCGGGCGTGCCCGGCTCGGCCTGAAGATAGATCGTGCCGACCATGGGCGACGTCACGGCACCGGGCGCTTGCGACGGATCGCCCGATGCTTCGGGCGCCGGAGCCGGTGCAGCGGTGGTGGCGGGCGCGGCGGGAGCCGATGCCATGGGGGGCTGCATCATCATGGGCGCACTGGGCAGTTGGCGGGCAACGCGGACATTCAGCCAGTCGGATTCGCCGTATTCCCGCTTCACGTGCAGTTCCGTGAGGTCGTTATCCCGCAGAAGCTCTGCCATCGCCTTGATAAAGGCCACATCCTTTTCGTGGGTCTCGTCAGCCATGTCGCTCCTCACCGTCGAACGGGCCTGCGTCAGTCGCGGCCGCGTCTGTTATCCACCGGCTATAGCGCAGGGTTCCGCCGGGGAAAAGCGCCCGTGAAACGCGGGGCAGGTCGCCAAGGCTCCCGGATCGGGCCAAAGCCGCCCGAAAACCGGGCGAAATCTGCGGCGTGGGCGGCAAGTGTAGCCGCAGGCAGCGCGTGAAAATTTTACCATTTGATAAATTTTCAAACCCGTGCCAGCCTGATCCTGCTTTCCGATCAGATACGGGTGCCCGACATGAGCAACAGTCCTTTCACCTCCGGCATTGTGCCCGCCCGCCTCGACGCGCCGGCGCTGGCCGAGAATTTCGCGGATCTCCACGCTCCTCTTGATGCGCACGAGGCGCTGGTTGCCGCGGACCGCTGTTACTTCTGCCACGATGCGCCCTGCATCACGGCATGCCCGACCTCCATCGACATCCCGCTGTTCATCCGCCAGATCGCCACCGGCACGCCCGAAGCGGCGGCAAGGACGATCTTCGATCAGAACATCCTGGGCGGCATGTGCGCCCGCGTCTGTCCCACCGAGACCCTTTGCGAGGAAGCCTGCGTGCGCGAGGCGGCGGAGGGCAAGCCGGTGCTGATCGGGCAATTGCAACGCTATGCGACGGATACGGTCATGGCGGCAGGCCTGCATCCCTTCACCCGAGCCGAAGCGACCGGCAAACGGATCGCCGTGATAGGGGCGGGGCCGGCCGGGCTGGCCTGTGCACACCGCCTGGCAATGAAGGGCCATGACGTGGACATCTTCGATGCCCGGCCCAAGGGCGGCGGGCTGAACGAATACGGCATCGCGTCCTATAAATCGACGAACGGGTTCGCGGCCGCCGAAGTGGAGTGGCTGATGCAGATTGGCGGGATCATGCTGCATACCGGCAAGGCGCTTGGTCGAGACCTCAGCCTCGACGGGTTGCGCGGAGATTACGACGCCGTGTTTCTTGCCATGGGCCTTGCCGGGGTCAATGCCCTGCGGGCCGAGGGCGAGGGGCGCGACGGAGTCGGCGATGCTGTCGATTTCATTGCCGACCTGCGGCAGGCGGAGGATCTGGCCGCGATCCCCGTCGGCCGCAACGTGGTGGTCATCGGCGGCGGCATGACGGCGATCGACGCCGCGGTTCAATCCAAGTTGCTGGGGGCGGAAAGCGTGACGGTCGTCTACCGGCGCGGGCGCGAGGCGATGCCCGCCAGCCGCTACGAACAGGACCTTGCCGCCTCGAAGGGCGTGCGGTTCATCTTCAACGCCGTGCCGGTCGAGGTTCTTGGCAATGGCGCGGCCGCGGCGCTGCGGTGCGAATATACCCGCGCCGAGGGGCGCGACCTGCAAGGCACCGGCGAGATGTTCGACCTGCCCGCCGACCAGATCCTGAAGGCCATCGGCCAGACACTGCAAGGCGCACCCGAAGCGCTGGCGCTGGAGGGCGGCAAGATCGCCGTCAACGGTCCGGGACGGACCAGCGCAAACGGTGTCTGGGCGGGTGGTGACTGCGCGAGCGGGGGCGAGGATCTGACCGTGACAGCCGTGGCCGAAGGGCGCGATGCGGCGGAAGACATTCACAACGCATTGATCGGAAAGGGATAAGCCATGGCCGACCTGACTTCGAATTTTCTCGGCATCAAATCGCCAAATCCGTTCTGGTTGGCCTCCGCGCCGCCAACGGACAAGGAATACAATGTCACCCGCGCCTTCAAGGCGGGCTGGGGCGGCGTGGTGTGGAAGACGCTTGGCGAGGACCCGAACGTGGTGAACGTCAACGGCCCCCGTTATGGCGCGGTCTACGGGGCGGATCGGCGGCTGCTGGGACTCAACAATATCGAGCTGATCACCGATCGCCCGCTGGAGGTGAACCTGCGCGAGATCAAGGCGGTCAAGCGGGCCTGGCCGGATCGCGCGATGATCGTTTCGCTGATGGTCCCGTGCGAGGAGGCGTCGTGGAAACGCATCCTGCCCCTGGTCGAGGACACCGGCGCCGACGGGATCGAACTGAATTTCGGTTGTCCCCACGGCATGTCGGAACGCGGCATGGGGGCGGCCGTGGGTCAGGTTCCCGAATACATCGAAATGGTCGCGCGCTGGTGCAAGCAGAATACGCGGATGCCTGTCATCGTGAAGCTGACGCCCAATATCACCGACATTCGCTACCCGGCGCGGGCGGCCAAGGCGGGAGGCGCGGACGCGGTGTCCCTCATCAACACGATATCTTCTATAACAAGCGTGAATCTCGAGACCTTCTCGCCGGAGCCGAGCATCGACGGCAAAGGCTCGCATGGCGGCTATTGCGGACCGGCGGTGAAGCCGATCGCGCTCAACATGGTGGCCGAAATCGCGCGGGATGCCGAGATGCGGGGCCTGCCGATCAGCGGGATCGGCGGCGTGACGACGTGGCGCGACGCGGCCGAATTCCTGGCGCTGGGGGCCGGCAATGTGCAGGTCTGCACGGCGGCGATGACCTATGGGTTCAAGATCGTGGAGGAGATGAAGTCGGGCCTGTCGCAATATCTCGACGAGCAAGGCATGAGCCTTGACGACCTGATCGGGCGGGCGGTGCCGAATGTTACCGACTGGCAGTATCTGAACCTCAACTACGTCACCAAGGCGCGGATCGACCAGGACGCCTGCATCAAGTGCGGGCGCTGTTACGCCGCGTGTGAGGATACCAGCCATCAAGCCATTTCCATGAGTGAAAACAGGGTGTTCGAGGTTATCGACGCGGAATGCGTGGCCTGCAATCTCTGCGTCAATGTCTGCCCGGTGGACGGCTGCATCACGATGGAGGAACTGGCCGCAGGCGCGATGGACGAGCGGACCGGCAAGCCGGTCTCGCCCGAATATGCCAACTGGACCACGCATCCCAACAACCCCGGCGCCGTGCAGGCCGCGGAATGATCGAGGCGCTGGACCATGTGAATCTGCGCACCACGCGATTGGCCGAGATGATCGCGTGGTATGAACGCATCCTCGGGCTGAGACGCGGGCCGCGTCCGCCATTCGGCTTCGACGGCGCGTGGCTCTATGCAGGCGATCATGCGCTGGTGCATCTGGTCGAGGTGGCGGCGCCAGCGCCGAGGGCCGACAGCCTGTCACTGGAACATGCGGCCTTCCGGGCGCGGGATTATGCCCGATTTATCAGACTGTTGGAGGCTGACGGCCTGCGGTTCGAGATTGCGAGGGTGCCGGAATTCCCGGTCGTGCAAGTCAATGTCCGGGATCCGGACGGCAACCACCTTCATGTCGATTTCCACGCTTCCGAGGTTGACGAAACCTAGGCCTTCAAAATCCGTCGGTAATAGTGGGTGAGTTGCCCCTCCGCCTCGGCGATGGGGTCCCGCTCGGCCCCGAGGATGGCACGCACCTGCGTGTCGAAATCGGCATAATGCTGCGTCAGCGCCCAGATCGAGAAAATCAGGTGATGCGGGTCGATATCGGAGATCCGGCCCGCCTTGGACCAGGCTGCGATGAGGCCTGCCTTCTCGTCGACCAGACGCTTCAATTCGCCCGACAACGCGGCCTGCATCCGCGGCGCACCCTGCACGATCTCTTGCGCGAAAAGCCTTGATTCCCGAGGGAAATCGCGGCTCATCTGCAATTTGCGCCGGACATAGGCGAGGATTTCCTCCACCGGATCTCCCGCGGCCCGCATCTCGGCCAGCGGCGCCAGCCACGTGTCCATCAAGCCCTCCATCAGGGTCGAGTGGATCTCTTCCTTGGAGGCGAAGTAATACAGGAGATTGGGCTTGGACAGCCCCGCCTCGCGCGCGATTTCATCAAGCGTGGCCCCGCGATAGCCTTCGCGGGAAAACACCTCCAGCGCGGCGCCGAGCACAAGCGCGCGGTTCTTTTCCTGGATGCGGGTCCGGGGTTGTCTGGCGGTCATTTCAAGCCCATTCATACGATGCGCGCCGCATGGGCACGATCGTCCCATTCGGGATCTACTCGGACCGGTTCGGGACGATAGCGGTTTTGCAAAGCCCCCGAATGGGAGCATAGTGTCCGCGCGCCGTTGACTGGCGCGCGGCTTTTGCTAGCCTGATCTTGACCAGTCGGTCAAAAAGAAAAACGCGCCAACCACATGCGCGCCCCTGCGGGCGAGAGGAAATCACCATGGCACTTGATCGATCCAACCCGGTTCCCAATGACCTGAGCGCCTTCTGGATGCCGTTCACCGCGAACCGGCAGTTCAAGAAAGCGCCCCGGATGATCGTGGGTGCCGACAAGATGCATTACAAGATGGCCGACGGCCGCGAGGTGCTGGACGGCATCGCGGGCCTTTGGTGCTGCAATGCGGGCCACAACCAGCCGCGTATCGTCGAGGCGATCCAGAAACAGGCGGCCGAGCTGGACTATGCCCCGGCGTTCCAGATGGGCCATCCGAAGGCGTTCGAACTGGCGTCGCGGTTGTGCGATCTGGCGCCCGAACCGTTCGAGCATGCGTTCTTCACCAATTCCGGATCGGAATCGGTGGAAACCGCCCTGAAGCTGGCCATCGCCTATCAGCGCGCCATCGGGCAGGGTGCGCGGACACGCCTGATCGGGCGCGAGCGGGGCTATCACGGGGTCAATTTCGGCGGCATCTCGGTTGGTGGCATCGTCAACAACCGCAAGATGTTCGGAACGCTGCTGAACGGCGTCGATCACCTGCCGCACACCCATCTGCCGGAGCACAATGCCTATTCGAAAGGCCAGCCCGAGCATGGTGCGACCCTTGCCGACGAGTTGGAACGGATCGTGGCGCTGCACGGGGCCGAAACCATCGCCGCGTGCATCGTGGAGCCGGTCGCGGGTTCCACCGGCGTGCTGATCCCGCCCAAGGGCTACCTGCAACGCCTGCGCGAGATCTGCACCAGGCACGGCATCATCCTGATCTTCGACGAGGTCATCACCGGCTTCGGGCGGCTGGGATCCGCCTTCGCGTCCGAGCATTTCGACGTGATGCCCGACATGATCACCTGCGCCAAGGGTCTGACCAACGGTGTCATTCCGATGGGGGCGGTCCTGACCACCGGGGACGTGCACGAAGCCTTCATGCAGGGCCCCGAGCATGTGATCGAGCTGTTCCACGGCTATACCTATTCCGGCAACCCGATCGCCTCGGCCGCCGGTCTTGCGACGTTGCAGACCTACAAGGAAGACGCCCTGTTCGAGCGCGCCGCCGGGATCGCCGCCTACTGGGAAGAGGGGCTGCATTCGCTCAAGGGGCTGCCCCATGTCATCGACATCCGCAATCTCGGCCTGATCGGGGCCGTCGAGATGGAGCCGATCGCAGGCGAGCCGGCCAAGCGCGGCTTCCAGGCGTTTCTCGATGCCTACGACAAGGACGTGATGATCCGCACCACGGGCGACACCATCGCGATGTCGCCGCCGCTGATCATCGAGAAAGCGCAGATCGACCATCTGTTCGGGACATTGGCCGACGTGTTGAAAGCGCTGCACTGATGGCGGAGGCGCGCGCGCAGACCTTGATTGACGACGCGCGCGTCCGGGTCACCCGGTTCGATTTCGAGCCGGGGGATGCGACCGGCTGGCATGTGCACGGGATGGATTATGTCATAACCACGCTTACCGATTGCCACATGCGGCTGGAAGAACCGGGCGGCGGGGTGCGCGATGTCTCCCTTCGCGCTGGCACCGTCTACCGCCGCGAGCAGGGGGTGGAGCACAATGTCATCAACGGGGGCGACGCGCCCATGACGTTCATCGAGACGGAACTCAAGTAAGGAGCTGCCCATGGCCTCGCCTGCGGAAAACATGAAGATTGACGGCGCGCGGCTGTGGGACAGCCTGATGGAAATGGCGAAGATCGGCCCCGGGGTCGCGGGCGGCAACAATCGCCAGACGCTGACGGACGAGGACGGGGCGGCGCGCAGGCTGTTCGCCGACTGGTGCGAGGCGGCGGGCATGACCATGGGCGTGGATACCATGGGCAACATGTTCGCCCGGCGCGAGGGCACAGACCCCGACGCGCTGCCGGTCTATGTCGGCTCGCACCTCGATACGCAACCGACAGGCGGCAAGTATGACGGGGTTCTGGGCGTCTTGAGCGGGCTGGAGATCGTGCGCACGATGAACGACCTCGGCATCCGCACCAAGCACCCGATCGTGGTGACGAACTGGACCAACGAGGAAGGCACGCGCTACGCGCCCGCGATGCTGGCCTCGGGCGTGTTCGCGGGCAAGCATGCGCAGGACTGGGCCTATGACCGGGTGGACGCCAAGGGCAAGCGCTTCGGCGACGAGTTGGAGCGGATCGGCTGGAAGGGCGCGGAGCCTGTGGGACGTCGCAAGATGCATGCCTTCTTCGAGTTGCACATCGAACAGGGTCCGATCCTGGAGGCCGAGGGCAAGGATATCGGCGTCGTCACCCATGGCCAGGGCCTGCGCTGGATCGAGTGCACGATCACCGGCAAGGAAAGCCACACCGGATCGACGCCGATGCACATGCGCCGGAACGCGGGCCGTGGTCTGGCGCTGGTGACGGAACTGGTGCACGAGATCGCGATGAAGAACCAGCCCGGCGCGGTCGGCGCGATCGGGCATATCGACGTCTATCCGAATTCGCGCAACATCATTCCCGGCCGCGTCGTGTTCACCATCGACATGCGCACGCATATCCTGCCGAAGCTGAACGCCATGGTGGACGAGGTGATGGCCCGCGCGCCCGCCTTGTGCGAGGACATCGGCGTGTCCTTCAACGCCGAAATCGTCGGCCAGTTCGATCCGCCCGCCTTCGATGACGGATGTGTCACAGCCATCCGCCAAGCGGCTGAAAGACTTGGCTATTCGCATATGGATATCGTATCCGGGGCAGGGCACGATGCGTGCTGGATCAATGATGTGGCCCCGACGGCGATGGTGATGTGTCCCTGCGTGGACGGCCTGAGCCACAACGAGGCCGAGGAAATCAGCCCGGAATGGGCAGCGGCCGGGGCGAATGTGCTGTTCCACGCGGTCGTGGACACGGCGGAGATAGTGGAATGACTTCAAAGGTTTGGTCGGGGGCAGGCGTGATTGCGCTGCTGGCTCTGGCCGGTTGCGTGACCCCCACGCCCGAGGGCGAGGTGGAGGTGCTGGCGCCCGAAGTGCTGGGGCTGATCGCGCCGGGGCAGGATCCTTCGACCGCCCGGCTGGAGCCCGATGGGTGCTACTGGTACCTGCACAACGGGCCGGTCGAGTCCGTCTACATCCCGCTTCTGACCCGCGACCAGCGGATGATTTGCGTGGTGGCGCAGAGTTGAACGAACAATCAAGGGGGTCTCATGAGCAAGGTCATCAAGGGTGGAACCATCGTCACGGCGGATCGCCAGTGGCGCGCGGATGTGCTGATCGAGGGCGAGAAGATCGCCGCCATCGGCGAGAACCTGACGGGCGACGAGGTCATCGACGCGTCGGAGGCCTACGTGATCCCAGGCGGGATCGACCCGCACACGCATCTGGAAATGCCGTTCATGGGCACCACGGCGGCGGAAACCTTCGAGACGGGCACCTTCGCGGCGGCGGCGGGTGGCACGACGATGCTGGTGGATTTCGTGCTGCCGGGCGAGGATGGTCTGCTGGCGGCGGTGGATGAGTGGGACCGCAAGAGCCGCGACCAGATCTGCGTCGACATCTCCTACCACATGGCGATCACCGGCTGGTCCGAGCGCATTTTCACCGAGATGGAAGCCGTTGTGCGCGACCGCGGCATCAACACGTTCAAGCATTTCATGGCCTACAAGGGCGCGCTGATGATCGAGGACGACGAGATGTATGCGTCCTTCAAGCGCTGCGCCGAGTTGGGTGCGCTGCCGCTGGTCCACGCGGAAAACGGCGATATCGTCCAGGAATTGCAGCAGAAATACATGGGCCTGGGGGTGACGGGACCGGAGGGCCATGCCTATTCGCGCCCGCCCGAGGTGGAGGGAGAGGCCGCAAACCGCGCCATCATGATCGCGGATGCGGCGGGCACGCCATTGTATATCGTTCACGTCTCTTGCGAGCAGGCCCACGAGGCGATCCGGCGGGCGCGCCAGAAGGGGATGCGCGTCTTCGGAGAGCCGTTGATCCAGCACCTGACGCTGGACGAGACCGAGTATTTCAACAAGGACTGGCAATATGCCGCCCGCCGCGTGATGTCGCCGCCGTTCCGCTCGAAAGAGCATCAGGACGGGCTTTGGGCGGGTCTTGCGGCAGGATCGTTGCAAGTCGTGGCGACGGACCACGCGGCCTTCACGGATGAGCAGAAGCGCATGGGCGTGGGCAATTTCGGCATGATCCCGAACGGCACCGGGGGGCTGGAGGAGCGGATGGCGATGCTGTGGACGCGCGGCGTCGAGACGGGCCGCCTGACGCCCGAGGAATTCGTGGCGGTGACGTCGTCCAACAGCGCCAAGATCCTCAACATCTATCCGCTGAAGGGCGGGATCACCGTGGGCGGCGACGCCGATATCGTGGTCTGGGATCCGAAGCTGGGCCGCACGATCACCACCGCGACGGCGAAATCCATCCTTGATTACAACGTGTTCGAAGGGATGGAGGTCAGCGCCTCGCCCCGCTACACGCTGTCGCGCGGGGATGTCGTCTGGGCCGCGGGGCAGAATTCGCAACCGCAACCCGGGCGCGGGCGCTTCGTGAAGCGGCCGCCCAATGCGAGCGCGTCACAAGCCTTGAGCAAGTGGAAATCGCTGAGCACGCCGCGCAAGATCGAGCGCGATCCCCGGAACATTCCGGCGGGGGTTTGAGGTTGGGCGCGTCGCTGGTTCGGGGCAGCATCGCCTTCGGAGTCGCCGTTATAGCGGGGATCTTGGCGACGGTGTTTGCGAGCTTCCTCTACGCGCTGTTGCTCTGCCCGCCCGAGTTGTGTGGCATCGACAGTGATTCCACGCGGCTGGGCGCGCTTTTCATCCTCTATGGCTTTGCCGGGGTCTTTGTCGCCATCCTGGCGATCGTCCCGTTCCTGTTGATTTTCATGGGGTTGGAACGGATAAATGCGGTTGCGCCGCTGCCCTGTGCGCTGTTGGGGGCGCTGTTCGGGCTGGGTCTTCTGGCGATCGGTGTGCCGCTGAAGAATGTGCCGCCCGATACACCGCCCTGGGACGTGTTCATGGCCAATCTGACCTCGCCATTCGGGGTCGGTGCGATCGTGATCGGGGCGCTGTGCGGGTTGGTCGTCTGGGCGGTGGATGAACGGTTGAGGCAGGATTGACATGGCTGAAGCGGCGACACGAGCAATGCAGCACGACGCGCGGACCGAGACGGTGATTTCGGCCCGGTCGCTGGACCTGACCTTCCAGACGAACGACGGGCCGGTGCAGGCGCTGTCGGACATCAACCTCCAGATAAACAAGGGCGATTTCGTCTCGTTCATCGGGCCGTCGGGCTGTGGCAAGACCACGTTCCTGCGCGTGATCGCGGCGCTGGAGCAACCGACCGGTGGCTCTGTCAGCGTCAACGGCATGACGCCCGACGAAGCGCGCCGCGCGCGGGCCTATGGCTATGTGTTCCAGGCGGCGGGGCTTTATCCGTGGCGGACCATCGAGAAGAACATCAAGCTGCCGTTGGAGATCATGGGATTTTCGCGCGCCGAGCAGGAGAAGCGCGTGAAGAACGTCCTGCAACTGGTTGATCTGGAAGGGTTCGCACGGAAGTATCCCTGGCAGCTTTCAGGCGGGATGCAGCAGCGCGCGTCCATCGCGCGGGCGCTGGCCTTCGATGCCGACATCCTGCTGATGGACGAGCCCTTCGGGGCGCTGGACGAGATCGTGCGCGACAAGCTGAACGAGGAATTGCTGAGGCTTTGGGCGCGGACGGAGAAGACCATCGGGTTCGTCACGCACTCGATCCCGGAGGCCGTCTACCTGAGCACGCGGATCGTGGTGATGAGCCCGCGTCCGGGGCGGATCGCCGACGTGATCGAAAGCGACCTGCCCCGCGAGCGGCCACTTGATATCCGCGACACGCCGGAATTCCTGGCGCTGGCGCACCGGGTCCGCGAAGGTCTGCGCGAGGGGCATGCCTATGATGAATAGGGCGGCGGCGGAACGGTATTCGAGGGAGTCACTTCCGGTACACATCCTGTGCACACCCTGTGCATACTCGATTGGCGCACCCCTTCCGGGCACCGGGGCCGAAACGGTGCGTCGGCGCAGGGGGCTTCGCCGATGAGCCTTGCCGCCGCCTCAACCGGTGACGCGCCGCCTTGCGCCTTTTGCAGGACCATGCGGCGGATCAGCGGCGCGGTGCTGCCGGTGCTGGTGGTCGTGGGGGTGATCGTGGCGATCTGGTATGCGTCGGCAATCGGCATGAACCGCGCCTGGACGCTGGATGTCGCCGCGCGGCAGGGGATCACGCTGACCCGCGCCGAGATCTGGGCCGACGCCATGGTGCAGGACCGCCCGCGCCTGCCCGCGCCGCACCAGGTGCTGGCCGAGCTATGGGCCACCACCGCCGGAGAGCCCGCCTTCCGCGAACGGCGGGGCACCTTGACCGGCAACCCGCGGAGCCTGTTCTTCCACGCCTACCAGACCCTTGCGCCGACGCTTCTGGGCTTCGTCATCGGCGGCATGGCAGGCATGGCGCTGGCCATCGCCATCGTCCACAATCGCGCCATGGACATGAGCGTGATGCCCTGGGCCATCGCCAGCCAGACGATCCCGATCCTGGCCGTGGCGCCCATCGTGATCGTGGTGCTGAACGCGGTGGGGCTGACGGGGCTGGTGCCGAAATCGCTGATCTCGGCGTATCTGTCGTTCTTTCCGGTGGTGGTCGGCATGGTGAAGGGCCTGCGCAGCCCCGGCGCGATGGATATGGACCTGCTGCGGACCTATTCCGCCTCGGCCGCGCAGACGCTTTGGAAGCTTCGTTTCCCGGCCTCGCTTCCGTTCCTGTTCGCCTCGCTCAAGGTGGCGGTCGCGGCGGCGCTGGTCGGCACCATCGTGGCGGAATTGCCGACGGGCGCGCGCTTCGGCCTGGGCGCGCGCCTGCTGACGGGGAGTTACTACGGCCAGACGATCCAGATCTGGAGCGCGCTGTTCATGGCGGCGATCTGTGCGGCGGCGCTGGTGGCGGTGCTGGGCCTGATCGAACGCGCGACCCTGCGGCGGATGGGGTTGGGCGCATGAGGGCCGCGCGGGGCATGGCGCGGCGCGTCCCGGCCTGGCGCGTGCCGGTCGGACCCGGCGTGGTGATCGGCGGGCTGGTGCTGGCCTTTCTGCTGGATTGGCGGCTGGTGCTGATGCTGGCGGTCTGGCTGGGGGCCTGGGGGTTGAACGCGGGGCTAGCGCGCGGGGCGGCGGGCGGGTCGGCGGGCGCGGTGACGGGCGCGCGGGTGGCGGTGCCGGTGATCTTCGGGCTGACGCTGCTGGGCCTGTGGGAACTGGCGGTGCGGCTCTACGAGGTCAGCCCGGTGATCCTGCCCGCGCCCAGTGCCATCGCGGTGGCGTTCGCGGCCAATACCGGCACGCTCTGGGCCGATTTCGTGCAGACGATCCTGCGCGGCGCCTTGCCGGGTTATGCCATCGGCTGCGGCGCGGCGGTGCTGGTGGCGCTGGCCGTCGACCGGTCGCGGTTCCTGCAACGCGGTGTCATGCCGGTGGGCAGTTTCCTGGCGGCTTTGCCGATCGTGGGCACCGCGCCGATCCTGGTGATGTGGTTCGGCTTCGGGCCGGCGTCGAAGGCGGCGGTGGTGGTGGCGATGGTGTTCTTCCCGATGCTGGTCAACGCGGTCGCGGGCCTGCGGGCAAGCGATGCGATGCAGCGCGACCTGATGCACACCTACGCGGCGAGCGGCTGGCAGGAGCTGGTGAAGCTGCGCCTGCCCAATGCCTTGCCGTTTGTGTTCAACGGCCTCAAGATCTGCACAACCCTTGCGCTGATCGGGGCGATTGTGGCTGAATTTTTCGGCTCACCCACGGTGGGCATGGGCTTCCGCATCAAGATCGAGGTCGGGCGGCTGGCCATGGACATGGTTTGGGCCGAAATTGCGGTGGCCGCGCTGGCGGGATCGGCCTTCTACGGGCTGATGGCGCTGGCCGAACGGGGACTGACATTCTGGCATCCGTCGCAGCGCGCGCGGATGCGATGACCGACCGGAAAACGACCGAAGAACGACCGGAAAAAAACTGACAACCAGGAGGGAAACTTGATGAAACATCTTACACTTGGCGCGGCGGCCCTGATCGCCTCGGGGGGCATGGCGCTGGCCGACGCCCATGCCGATACGGTGAACCTGCAATTGCAGTGGGTCACCCAGGCGCAGTTCGCGGGCTATTACGTGGCACTGGAGAACGGCTATTACGACGAGGAAGGTCTGAACGTGAACATCCTGCCCGGCGGCCCGGACATCGCGCCGCCGCAGGTGCTGGCGGGCGGCGGCGCGGACGTGATGCTGAACTGGATGCCCTCGGCCCTGGCGGCGCGCGAACGCGGCCTGCCGGTGGTGAACATCGCGCAGCCCTTCGTGCGGTCCGGCCTGATGCTGACCTGCTGGGCCGACAGCGGCATCACCGAGCCTGCGGATCTGGCGGGCCGCACGGTCGCGCATTGGTTCTTCGGCAACGAATACCCGTTCCTGTCGTGGATGTCCCAACTGGGCATCGGCGTGGAGGGCGGCGCGGATGGCGTGACGCTGCTGCAGGCGGGCTTCAATGTCGATCCGCTGTTGCAGCGGCAGGCCGATTGCATTTCGACCATGACGTATAACGAGTATTGGCAGATCATCGACGCGGGGGTCACGCCTGAGGAGTTGGTGACCTTCAAATACGAGGATTACGACGTGGCGACGCTGGAAGACGGGATCTGGGCGCTGGAAGAGAACCTGGCCGATCCGGCCTTCGTGGATCGCATGGCGCGCTTTGTGCGCGCGTCGATTCGCGGCTGGGACTGGGCGGTGGAGAACCCGGACGCGGCGGCGGAGATCATCATCGATTACGACGAGACCGGCGCACAGACGCTGGAGGCGCAGGCCCGCATGATGGGCGAAATCGCGCTTCTGGTGGCCGGCGGCGACGGGACGCTGGACGAGGCGGCCTATCAGCGCACGGTCGATACGCTGCTGGCGGGCGGCTCGGATCCGGTGATCTCGGCGCAGCCCGAGGGGGCGTTCACCCATGTCGTGACGGACGCCGCGCTGGCCAACTGAGCGCGCGCTGATCGAACAGACCGGCCCCGGCGTCCCGGACGCGCGGGGCCGGTTTGCGTTCGGGGCAGGGCGCGTGCGATTGGCCAGCGTGGCGGCGTGGGACACAAGACGGTGGCGCCTATGGCACGCGCCGGGCTTCAGTGGCGCAGGTCCAGCGTGGGCTGCTGCACGCCGTGTGCCACGATCGCGACCAGTTGCGGCAGGCGGGCGGCGGCACCGCCCTCTGCCATCGGGGCAGGTGCAGGGTCAGGGCTGGCGGCAGGGGCGGGGGACGCGGCCTCCGTCCGGGTTTCGCCCGATGGATCGGACATGTCGGCCCTGGGTGCAGCTGGCGCGGCGGCCTCCGGCGCGGGCGTCTGCGGGGTGGAAAGCTCCGGCGCGGAGACCTCCTGCCCTGCCACCTCCTGCCCGGCCACCTCCTGCCCGGCCACCTCCTGCCCGGCCACCCTCGGTGCCGACATCTCCGGTGTTGGCCGTTCCGGTGCCGGCAATTCCGGCGTGGACAGGTCCGGCGCAGGTTCGTCCGGTGCGGGCTGCGGGGCGGGTTGCACGGAATGCATCGCCCCGCGGCGCGGCGGTTCGGGCGGCGGCGGCGTTTCGTCGTTGTCGCCGACCTGATAGAGGTCGAGCGGCGCGATGCCGAGGCCCTTGATCGGGGCGGGCAGGCGCACGGCCTCTGTCGCCTGAACGGGGCGCAGGGTCTCGGGCCGTGCGCTGCTGGCCTGCGGTGGCAGGCGTGCCTCCTTCACGGATGGTGGCACGGCCAGTTCCATGCGTGGTGGCAGACTAGATAGCTCCATTTTCTTGCCTCCTGACGCGCGAGATGCGCAGCCAAGCCCCCACAAGATAGCCTTCAGACTTGCAGCCAAACCTTTCCGAATGGTGAACGGCAAGGGGCGAAAAAGCTAAGGTTTGAGCGATCCTCGCGCCCTGCCGCCCGGAAGGCGGAGAGAATGCCGGCTTTCAAGCCACGGGGAATCATGGATAACTCTGTAAAGATCGGAGGGGACATGGAGCAGGACCGACCCGACAGCCTGACCGGCAGCCGCATCCGCGAGCGGCGACTGGCGCGCGCCATGAAACAGGGCGCGCTGGCGCAGGCCGTCGGCATCTCGCCCTCCTACCTCAATCTGATCGAGCACAATCACCGCCGCATCGGGGGCAAGCTGCTGGTGGCGCTGGCCCACGCGCTGGAGGTCGACCCGTCGGATCTGACCGAGGGCGCCGATCCGGGGTTGAGCGAGCTTCTCGACATGGCGGCGCGCGGGCAGGGTGACCGCAACGATGGTGGCGCGGGCGCGGAGATCGACCGGATCGACGAGTTCACCGCGCGCTTTCCCGGCTGGAGCGCGCTGATCGCGGCGCAGGAGGGGCGGATGCGGGCGCTGGAGGCGCAGGTGGAGGCGCTGCGCGACCGCCTTGCCCATGACCCGGCGCTGGCGGAGGCGATGCACGAGGTGCTGTCTTCGGTGGCGGCGATCCGGTCCACGGCGGATATCCTGGTGTGCGAAACGGATCTGGACGCGGCGTGGCGCGGGCGCTTCCATCGCAACCTGCACGAAGAGGCGGAGCGGTTGTCGGGGCGGGCGACGGGCCTGCTGGCGCAGTTCGAGGCCCCCGGCCTCGGCCCGGACGCCAGCGCCCCGACCGAGACGGTGGAGGCGCTGTTCGAGGCGTCGGGGCACCACTTCCCCGAGATCGAGGCGCTGGGCGCCGCCGGGATCGACGCGGTGCTGGCGCGTTCGGTCGGCATGCGGGGGGAGGCGGCGCATGCGCTGGCCCGCACACGGCTGAGCGCCTATGCGCGCGACGCGGCCCGCCTGCCGATGGCGGTGTTCGGGCCGGCCGCGCTGGTGGCGGGGTTCGATCCGGCGGCGTTGCTGGGGCTGGCGGGGGGCGACGTGGCGCTGGTGCTGCGGCGCATGGCGAGCGTGCCGGTCGATCTGGGCGCGCCCGAGCGCGGCCTTGCGGTCTGCGATGCGGCGGGCGCGGTGATCCAGCGCCGTCGCCTGCCGGGGTTCCCGCTGCCGCGCGTGGCGTCGGGCTGTCCGCTCTGGCCGCTCTACCGGGTGCTGGCGCGGCCCGGTCAGGCGGAAACGGCGGTGCTGGAGATGCCGCGGGGCGGGCGCTTCCGGGCCTGGGCGGTGGCGCAGCCGACCGGTGCGGCCGGGTTCGGCGATCTGCCGGTGGTGCAGGCGACGATGCTGGTGATGCCGCTGTCCGGGGGGTTGTCCGGGGGGGTGGCCGGGGGGTTGTCC
>Ga0100398_1001463_pt1 | contig 20119 bp, 16 predicted proteins | sample CryGeymeta201522_FD_81568 | JGI IMG/M metagenome (GOLD analysis project Ga0100398, IMG submission 81568) | Groundwater microbial communities from Crystal Geyser aquifers in Utah, USA - Crystal Geyser metaG 2015-22 | ecosystem: Environmental > Aquatic > Deep subsurface > Groundwater | place: USA...
ATGCAAGGACGGCGGCCTATGACGCCGCTGTATCGAACTGGATGGCGCGCGAGGCCGACATCGCCACGCCGCCGCACCGCGTTTTTGCCGGCACCCTCGCGCAGGAAATGCGCTACGGCGAGAATCCGCACCAGCCTGCCGCCTTTTACCGGGACGGATCGAATCGTCCCGGCGTGGCCACGGCGACGCAGCATCAGGGCAAGGCGCTCAGCTACAACAATATCAACGACACCGATGCCGCATTCGAGCTGGTGGCCGAGTTCGCCGCCGCAGAAGGGCCGGCTGTGGCGATCGTCAAACACGCCAACCCCTGCGGCGTGGCGCGCCGCGCGACATTGCGGGAGGCCTACCGCGCCGCCTTCGATTGCGACCGGACATCCGCTTTCGGCGGGATCGTGGCGCTGAACATGCCCCTCGACGCGGCCACCGCCGAAGAAATCGTACAGATCTTCACCGAGGTGGTCATTGCTCCCGATGCTACCCCCGAGGCCCGCGACATCTTCGCCGCGAAAAAGAACCTTCGGCTCCTGACCACAGGCGCCCTGCCCAACCCGCGGCAACGGATCACGGCGTTCAAGCAGGTCGCGGGCGGCCTGCTCGTGCAGGACAAGGACACCGGCCAGATCGATCCCGAGTTGCTGGAGGTCGTCACCCGCCGCGCGCCGACGGCACAGGAGATGCGGGATTTGCGCTTTGCCTGGACCGTCGCGAAACACACCAAGTCCAATGCCATCATCTACGCGAAGGACAACGCCACCGTCGGCATCGGCGCAGGCCAGATGAGCCGCGTGGACAGCTCCACCATCGCTGCGCTGAAGGCGGCGCGGATGGGCGCGGAATGCGGATTGTCCGAAACGCCCGCCCAAGGCTCTGTCGTTGCATCGGACGCATTCTTTCCCTTTGCCGACGGGTTGCTCGCGGCGGCGGACGCCGGTGCCACGGCGGTGATCCAGCCCGGCGGCTCCATGCGCGACGCCGAGGTCATCGAGGCGGCGGACGAGGCGGGGCTGGCCATGGTCTTCACCGGCATGCGCCACTTCCGTCACTAACCGCCGCAGTTGCCCTGATCCCGGGACGCAACGCCAAAGCGGGGGCATCGCGCCGGTGACCATCTGCCAAACCTTGCGCAGCGACGGATTGGGAGGGCAAAAGGGCACAAAAAGGACGTCGAGGCGATGAACATACGGTACCTGGGCTTGCCTGCCCTTTTCTGGTTCGTGATCGACCAGGGGTCGAAATACGGTGTCCTCTACGGTTTGAACCTGATCGAATTGCGGGCGATCGATGTGCTGCCGCCGCTCTTGCGGTTCCATCTCGGCTGGAACACTGGCATCAATTTCGGGCTTTTCGCCGGTGCGCCAGAGGTCATGCGCTACCTGTTGGTGGCCATCGCGCTTGCGGTGGTCGGATGGATGCTCTGGTGGGCGCGGAACGGGCTGACCCGACCCGTGGCGCTGATCTCCGCGGGCGCATTGGTCGGCGGCGCGCTCGGCAACGCGCTCGACCGGCTGATTCATGGCGCGGTGATCGACTTTCTCAACATGTCTTGCTGTGGCATCGTGAACCCGTTCGCGTTCAATATCGCGGATATCGGTATCGTCGGCGGGGCGATCGGGTTGCTGTTCTTCGCTGATAAGCCCAAAGACAAGGCTTGATACCCCGTGACGGGCGGCGGAGGATGGGATAGATCATCCCGCAAGGAGGACGCGATGGCATTGCGCGCGACACGACTGGTTCTGGTCATGGCCTTTGTGGGCCTGTCGGCCTGTTCGGGCGGTACGCCCACGCTGATGAATCTGCGCAATACCGAGACCGGGCCGGATGAATTCAGCATTGTGCCCACGCGGGAACTGGAATTGCCTGCGGACCGTGGCGCGTTGCCACCGCCCACCCTTGGCGGCGGCAACCGCGCGGATCCGAACCCGGAAGCGGACGCCATTGCAGCGCTTGGCGGTGACATCACGCGGGCGAATTCGGCAGACACAGGTCTTCTCGGCTATACCTCCCGCTTGGGCGTGTCCGCTGATATTCGGACTACGCTGGCCACCGAGGACGAGGCCTTTCGGCGCGCCAATAACGGCCGCCTCCTGGAGCGCCTGTTCAACACCAACACGTATTTCCGAGCCTACCGGCGCCAGTCGCTTGACCGCTACGCAGAGTTGCAGCGCCTGCGGAATGCCGGTGCCCGCACCCCCAGCGCACCGCCGCCGGGCCTCTGACCGATCCGGTCCCTCTCTGCGCAAGGCAACAAGGGCGCGCGCGACGCGGTCCCGTACCGATGCGCCCCGCAAACGATACCCGGTGCGGCGGGTGGTGGATCGCTGCACCGAAAACCCGAACCACGTGCGTGCCCCTGTCCGATGTCACGACTGCGTCATGGCAGTTGATGCGCGGCCCAAACTCCATACATTCACCCGGGATAGAGTCAGTCCGGAGACTATGCACATGATCCGACGCCTGGGCCTGGCCCTTGGTCTTGCCGCCATCCCGCTCGTGGTGCCTTACGCGGTTCAGGCCGCCGGCGACGTCACCGAATTCACCCTCGAGAACGGCATGCAGGTCGTCGTGATCGAAGATCACCGCTCTCCCGCCGTTACCCACATGGTATGGTATCGCGCCGGGGCAGCCGACGAAGCGCCAAGCCAGACTGGAGTCGCGCATTTCCTCGAACACTTGATGTTCAAGGCTACCGGCACTCTTGCCGCCGGCGAATTCAGCGCCACCGTGGAGGCAAATGGCGGCTCCGACAACGCCTTCACCTCGTGGGACTACACCGCCTATCATCAACGAATTGCCTCCGACCGGCTTGGCCTGATGATGCAGATGGAGGCCGACCGGATGCGCAACCTCCGCCTTACGGAGCAGGAGGTTGCCACCGAACGACAGGTGATCCTCGAAGAACGCGCGCAACGGGTCGACACCTCTCCCGGTGCGCTGTTCAACGAACAAGTATCGGCGGCGGTCTACCTCAACCACCCCTATCGCCGCCCGATCATTGGTTGGCGTCACGAAATGGTCGAGTTGAGCTTGCAGGATGCGCGCGACTGGTATGACACCCATTACTATCCAAACAATGCCATCCTGATCGTCGCGGGCGATGCAACGCCCGAAGAGGTTCGCGCCTTGGCTGAAGAGCATTATGGCCCGATCCCCGCGAACCCCGACATTCCTGAGGTCGAGGCGCGGGTGCGACCGTCCGAGCCGCCCCATATCGCAGAACGCCGCATCTTCTACGAAGATCCGCGCGTCGCCAATCCGTATGTGTCGATCACCTACCAGGCACCCGAACGCAACAGCGGCGACCAGGAAGATGCCGCCGCGCTGACCCTGCTGGCTGAGATTCTCGGCGGGTCGGGCTTCACCTCCGTTCTGCCCCGCGAATTGCAACTGGAGGATGAGCGCTCGCTTTTTGTCAGAGCCTATTATGGCGGTATCAACCTCGATCCGACGACTTTCACCTTCATCAACATGCCTCTACCGGGCACCCCGCTGGATCAGGCCGAAGCCGACCTTTTGGGAGAGTTGGCCGAATTCATGGAAGAGGGCATCGACCCCGAGCAGTTCGCGCGCATCCAGTTCCAGATCGAATCCGCCCGCATTTACGAGGAAGACGACGCCGCAGGCCTTGCCCGCAATTATGGTGCGGCACTTACTTCGGGGCTGACGGTAGCCGACGTGCAGGCTTGGCCGGATGTATTGGCCGCCACGACGATCGACGATGTGATGAACGCCGCCCGGACCCTGTTTTCGCAGGAGGCCATCGTGATCGGCTACCTGATGCAGCCCGAACCCGAAGACACCACCGCCCCCGCAGCAGAGGTTACCCAATGATCGCGCTTAGGTTCGCTCGGCGTCTGTTCGCACCGTTGTTGGCCGCACTCGCCCTTTCCGCGCCGGCCCATGCACAAGTCGATATCCAAAGCGTCACCTCCCCTGGTGGGATCGAGGCCTGGCTGGTGGAAGACACCTCCATCCCGTTCGTCGCCATCGACCTTTGGTTCGCCGGTGGATCGTCCATCGACTTGCCCGAATCTCAGGGTGCCGTTCACCTGATGGTATCTTTGCTGGAGGAAGGCGCGGGCGACATGGACGCGGCCGAATTCGCAGCGGCACTGGAGGGGCTGGCGGCATCGTTCAGTCTCGACATCTACCGCGACGAGGTGGTGATCTCGATCCAGATGCTGACCCGGAATCGCGACGAGGTCGTGGCCCTGCTGCGCGAGGCGCTGGTCAATCCACGCTTCGATGACACCGCGGTGGAGCGGGTACGCGGGCAGGTTCTGTCCATCATACAATCGAACCTGATCGACCCTGACAGCATCGCTGGCGCGACCTTCAATCAACTCGCCTTTGGCGACCATCCCTACGGCCGGACGGCAGAGGGTACCTTGGACAGCGTCGCCGCGCTGACTCGCGACGACCTCTTGGCCGCACACCGCGCCGCGCTGGTGCAGGATCGTGTGTCCGTCGGTGTGTCCGGCGACATGACACCAGAAGATCTCGGGCCGCTGCTGGATGCGCTTCTGGGTGATCTGCCCGTTTCATCCGAACGGCCCTTGCCCGGACCCGCTGATGTAAACCTGCCCGGCGGCGTGACCGTGGTGGATTTCCCGACCCCTCAAAGTTCGGTGATGTTCGGCCATGCCGGAATGGCGCGCGACGACCCGGACTTTTTCCCCGCATTCGTCATGGGCGAGGTTCTGGGCGGCGGCGGCTATCGCTCGCGGCTGATGGCAGACGTGCGCGAGGCGCGCGGCCTGACCTACGGAATCAGCACCTGGCTGGGGCTCAGCCGCGCGGCGCCAATGATGCAGGGCGGCTTCTCCTCGTCCAACGATCTGGTGGCCGAGGCCATCGACGTTGTCCAGGCCGCATGGGCTGATCTCGCCGCGAACGGTATCACCGAGACTGAACTGGACAACGTTCAGCGTTACCTGACCGGCGCTTATTTCCTGCGCTTCGATGGCAATGGACGGATCGCCGGGATCCTCGCCGCGATGCAGTCCGATGACATGCCGATCGACTATATCAACACGCGCAATGACCGGGTGATGGCCGTGACGGTGGATGATATCCAGCGTGTAGCCGCCAGGCTGGTTGATCCCGAGGGCTTGAATTTCGTGGTCGTTGGCCAACCCGAGGGCCTGTCGGCGTCAAACTGACAAAGGCGGCGGCAGGTGGAAGCACCACTCTGCCGCCCGCATCGAACACGACCGAATCGGTTCCCTCTCGGCATCGGCCCATGCTACACCTAGCGACATGGCCACCCCGAACCCCTATATAGGCGAAACGCTGCGCCCGGTTATCCGTCAGTTGGACGAAGCCGCAATTAATCGCATTGCCGCCGGAGAGGTGGTGGAACGCCCTGCCTCCGCCGTGAAGGAGTTGGTGGAGAATGCGATAGATGCCGAGGCCCGTCGCATCACAATCGCGGTCGCCCATGGCGGCAAGACCCTGATACGCGTCAGCGATGATGGCTGCGGAATGGAAGCGGATGACCTGCCGCTGGCCCTGTCGCGCCACGCCACGTCGAAGATCGACGGCTCCGATCTGCTCAACATCCGCTCCTTCGGCTTCCGGGGCGAGGCGCTGCCAAGCCTCGGCGCTGTCGGGCGCTTGTCGATCACCTCCCGCGCCGGCGCGCAGGGCCACCTGATCCGCGTCTCCGGCGGCGCCCATGAGCCCGTGAAGCCAGCCGCGCTCAGTCGGGGAACCGTGGTGGAGCTGCGTGACCTGTTCTTTGCCACGCCTGCGCGGCTCAAGTTCCTGCGCTCTGACCGGGCCGAGATGCAGGCGATCACCGATGTGGTCAGGCGACTGGCGATGGCAGAACCGGGCGTCGGATTCACCCTCAAGGACGTAACGGACGGTGAACGCGTGGTGTTCCGCGCCGACCCGGAAAGCGGCGACCTTTTCGATGCCCTGCGCGCACGCCTTACGACGACCATGGGCCGCGACTTCACCGACAATGCGCTGGCCGTCGCTGCGGAACGCGAGGGCCTGCGGCTCACCGGCTATGCCGCCCTGCCGACCTATTCCCGTGGCTCCGGCGTCGCGCAATATGTCTTCGTCAATGGCAGACCGGTCCGCGACAAGCTGCTGATCGGGGCATTGCGCGCGGCCTATCGGGATGTCCTCAGCCGCGACCGGCACCCGGCGGCGGCGCTTTTCATTGACTGTCCGACCGAAAATGTGGACGTGAACGTCCACCCCGCCAAGTCCGAGGTCCGCTTCCGCGAGCCCGGGATCGCGCGCGGCCTCATCGTTTCCGGCCTGCGCCATGCACTCGCCGAGGCCGGGCACCGCGCGTCTTCAACCGTGGCCCATTCAACGCTCGGCGCCTTCACGCCGGAACCCGGCGCAGCGCGCGTCTACCAGATGGACCGCGCGTCGGGGGGGCGGTGGTCGCGCCCGAGTGACGGCTTCGCGGAGACGGCGTCGGACTGGACCGCCCCGTCCGCCCGCGTGGAGGATCCGCCCCAAGGATCGGACGGCCCCCTCGGCGCCGCCCGTGCGCAGGTGCATGAGAACTACATCATCGCCCAGACCCCCAATGGAATAGTCATCGTCGACCAGCACGCTGCCCATGAACGCCTCGTCTATGAACGGCTCAAGGCACAGATGGCCGCAAACGGCATCGCGCGACAGGCGCTCCTGATCCCCGACATCCTCAACCTCGGCGACGATGCCGAGCGACTGCTGGACCACGCGACTGAGTTGGAGCAGTTCGGACTTGTGATCGAACCCTTTGGCCCCGGCACCATCGCCGTGCGTGAAGTGCCCGCAATCCTGGGTCAGGTGAATGCCGAGGCGCTGCTGCGCGACGTGCTGGACGAGCTGGACGACCACGGCGACAGCAACAGCCTTCAGGCCAGCATCGAAGCCGTCCTGTCGCGTGTCGCCTGCCACGGCTCCATCCGCTCAGGTCGCCAGATGCGCGGCGACGAGATGAATGCGCTCCTGCGCGACATGGAGGCGACGCCATTATCGGGACAATGCAACCACGGACGGCCCACCTATGTGGAACTGAAGCTGAGCGACATTGAACGCCTGTTCGGACGCACCTAGATGGAAAACGCTCCTTTCTTTGGCTTCCTCGACAGCATCGCCGCGAGCCTCCGCGCGACCAGCCCGTTCGGCCCCGAGGTTGACCCGTTGCCTGCCTATTTTCTGCTGGCGGGCCTTTTGGGCCTCATCTTTCTTGTGGGCTATCTCCTGCGCGGCACAAGGCTGCGTCAAGCCAGCCGGAAGCTTGCCGAGGCGGACAGTCTGCGCCAGCGCCTTGCCACCGCTGAAGCCCGCGTCGAACGCCTTGCTACCCTTGAAGCCGGGATGGAAACCCTCCGCGACGACCGCGACCGATTGGCAGGCGCCCTTACCGCGGCCGACGCGAAGTTGGAAACGGTGGAAAGCACCCACGCCGCGCGACTGGAGGAGCTCCGCGGCCTCAACGACGTCCTGCAATCGCGTTTCAAGAACCTTGCGAACGAGGTGCTGGAGGGAAATTCCAAAGCCTTCCTCGATCGCGTGACGGAACGCTTCGCCACGCATTCCGAGACCGCCGCCAAGGACATGGAAGCCCGCCAACTGGCGATCGACATGATGGTGAAGCCACTGGGTGAACGTCTGGGCGCATTCGACTCCAAGCTGCAGGAAATGGAGAAGACACGCGCCGATGCCTATGGTTCGATCCGGACCCAGGTAGAGGAGTTGAAGCTGGGCCAAACGGCGCTGACCGGCGAGACCCGCAAGCTGGTACAGGCGCTGCGCGCGCCCAAGACGCGGGGCCGCTGGGGCGAGATGCAGTTGCGACAGGTCTTCGAACTTGCAGGCATGTCCGAACACGTGGATTTCGAAACCGAGGTCAGCCACCGAACCGATGACGGCCTCCGCCGACCGGATGCTATCGTACGCATGCCCGGCGCGCGGTCGCTGATCGTCGACGCGAAGACCCCGCTCGACGCCTATCTCGATGCGCTGGAAGCCGAAACGCCAGACCAGCGCGAGGCGTCGATCAAACGCCATGCCGGGCAGGTGCGGGAACATGTCCGGATGTTGTCTTCGAAACGCTATCACGACCTTCTCGGCGGCACCCCGGATTTCGTCGTCATGTTCATCCCCGGCGAGACGTTCCTTTCTGCCGCAGCCGAGGTCGATCCCGAACTGATGCAACGCGCCATGGAGGCGCGCGTGGTAATCGCCACGCCCTCGACCCTGATCGCGCTTCTGCGCACTATCGCCTTCGGCTGGCAGCAGGAAGCGATTGCCGAAAATGCCGTGAAGATTCACCGCGAGGCGAAAGATCTCTATGATCGACTGGCCGTTTTCGCCGGGCATCTGGAGAAGGTCGGCGTAGCGCTGAACCGCTCGGTCGAAAGCTACAACAAGGCGATGGGCTCTTTGGAGGTGCGCGTCCTGCCCTCGGCCCGCAAGCTGGAAGAGATGCAAGTGGTGCAAAGCCCGGCGGAAGTCCTGCAAGGGGCGAGCCGCGTAAATGCCGCCCCACGCCGTCTGACCGCACCGGAATTGATGCGCTCCGCGGACGCGACCGAATAGCGCGCCGGCATCGCTACCGTGCGAAGGTCGCGGTCAGGATCGCGGCGAGGGCATCGGCGTCAGCCCGGGTGAAGGCATCGGGCCTGTCACTGTCGATATCGAAGACGGCGAGAATCTCGCCCGCCACATTGCGCACCGGAAGCACAAGTTCGGACCGCGTGGAGGACGCGCACGCAATATGGCCGGGGAACGCGTCGACATCGGGCACAAGCTGAATTTCCCCAGTCCGCGCGGCGGCCCCGCAGACGCCCCTGTCGAACGGGATCACAAGACAGCCATGGCCGCCTTGATAGGGGCCGATCTTTAGCAAACCTGGCTCGGTAACGCGATAGAAACCGGTCCAGTCGAAGCGCTCATCGGCATGGTGAACCTCGCAGGTGACAGTGGCCATCAGCGCAACTGTGTCGATTTCGCCATCGGTCAGCGCGGCGATCGTCTTGGCAAGTGCGGTGTAGTCGAGCATGGCGGACTCTGGCTTGAACAGTCGAAAAGGGGGGAGGCAGACGGTCAGATCAGTTCGATCGCGATAGCCGTGCCTTCACCTCCACCGATGCAGATGGCGGCGATGCCGCGTTGCAGCCCGCGCGCTTCCAGAGCGTGGAGCAGGGTGACGATGATTCGCGCACCAGACGCACCAATCGGGTGGCCAAGCGCACAGGCGCCGCCATTGACGTTGATCTTCTCTCGCGGAACCGCAAGTTCGCGCATGAACGCCAAGGGAACCACCGCAAAGGCCTCGTTCACTTCCCAGAGGTCGACATCGTCGGTGGTCCAGCCGAGCCTTGCCAGCAGCTTGTTCGCGGCGGGGATTGGCGCCGTGGGAAACAAGGCAGGCGCATGGGCATGGGAGGCATGGCCGAGGATGCGCGCGCGGACCGGCAGGCCTTGCGCCTTGGCGGCGCTGGCGCGGGCCAGCACAAGGGCGGCCGCGCCATCCGAAATCGACGATGAATTGGCCGCGGTGACCGTGCCGCCTTCGCGGAAGGCAGGCTTGAGCTGCGGGATCTTATCAGGGCGCGCATTGCCCGGCTGTTCGTCGGTGGTGACGATGTCCTCGCCGCTGCGGGACCGGACGGGGACCGGAGCGATCTCGTCGGCGAAACCACCCGTCGAGATGGCCGTCAGGGCATTTTGCAGCGACGCCAAGGCATAACCGTCCTGATCAGCGCGGGTGAACTGGAAGGCCTCGGCGCAGTCCTCGGCGAAGGTGCCCATCAGACGGCCCTTGTCGTAGGCATCTTCCAGCCCGTCCAGGAACATGTGGTCGATCGTTTTCTGGTGGCCAAGGCGCGCACCATTGCGCATGGCCGGCAGAAGGTAGGGCGCGTTGGTCATTGATTCCATGCCGCCGGCCACAATCACGTCGGCCTGCCCAAGCGCCAACGCGTCATGGGCCATCATAGCGGCTTTCATCCCCGATCCACACATCTTGTTGAGCGTTGTGGCCGGGACATCCTCGGGCAGGCCTGCGTGGAACCCCGCCTGACGCGCCGGCGCCTGACCTTGACCGGCAGGCAGGACGCACCCCATCAGAATCTCGTCCACCTTCGCGCCTCCCAACGACGCGCGGATCGCATGGCCGCCCAGTTCCGCCGCGGTCAGGGACGCGAATGCACCTTGAAAACCACCCATCGGCGTACGTGCAGCCCCAGTGATGACGATATCTTCCATCGGGTCTTCCATCGCAGTTTGGCTGAAAACGAATTGGTAAGAATTGGCTCGTAGGTTTCTAACAGAGATCGTTGCCGGAGAACATGCGATGAATTTGACTTTCACGGAACACGACACCTGCGGTGTCGTCCACCTTGCAGATCCGCGACTGGATGCCAGCATCGCGATTCAGTTCAAGGAGGTGTTTCGCACCCTGACTGCTGGTGGGGGCGATGTGATCCTCGACCTCAGCGCTGTGGAGTTTCTCGATTCCAGCGGACTCGGCGCAATCGTTGCGGTCTACAAGGCGCTTGGTCCGGACCGGCACATGGCCTTGGCCGGATTGCAACCGCCAGTCGAGAAGGTGATGATGTTGACAAGGATGAACTCCGTCTTCGCGATCTTTCCGACGTTGGGGGCAGCCCTCATGGCGGCCGGGCCAACCGCAGCGGAATGACCATGGGACGCGCCGGCACGGCCAGCGCCCTGCCAGATCTGGCATCACCGGACCTCCACCACCGCCTGACCGCAGGAATGGGTGCCGTGCGCAGACTGCTGGACGTCCTGCGCGCGGAAATGGGCGATGCACAGGTTTCGGCCGAAATGAACGATACATCGCAAATCATCATGGCCGAGGTGCTCAACAACGTGGTGGAACACGCCTATGGCTTTGCCCACGGACAGCCGATGGAGGTTTCGATCTGGCTGCGGCCAGATGGGATCTTGTGCGAGGTCCGCGATGAGGGGGTTCCGATGCCATGGGGCCGCGTCCCGGCCGGTGTGATGCCCGTGGTCGATCAGGATCGGCCCGCCACATTGCCGGAGGGGGGCTTCGGATGGGCCTTGGTGCGCGATCTAACACAAGACATCCAGTATTGGCGCGAGCAGGATCAGAACCGGCTACGATTTTTCATCCCGGCGGAGGTTGAAGCAGACTGACCCCTTTAGCGGCGCGTTACGAAAACTTTGGGGGCAAACACTATCACCCCAACCCGGGATTCTTGTTCTCGCTCGGATAATGTCGGTTCATGCACTGTCAAATATGGGCGTCGCTACCGTCAATCCGGACCTCGGCACCGCGCGCGTCAGTGCGCCACGATACATCACGGCACATTATGTCCATGCGACCAGCCAACGACGCTCCGGCACGGCGACCTTCCGCTGCCAGGAGCGATGGAAGGCATCTCCACAGCAGCACCCTGCGTTTCATCGCGTGCACCGAAAGGCATCGCCCATCGCAGAGGGGTGGCGTCTTGACTGGGGCAGAAGACCCCATGCTGCAGATGCTCCCGAAACCGTCGGCGCATTCCGCCTGTCGCCAACCCGCCCATCCGAAACCGGCCCGGGACGTGCGACTCTCTCAACCGCTCCGCCCCGATAATGCCCAATTTCCTCCTAACCACCGCCCATTTGCCCCGTCATACCGGGAAATGTAGCTGCAGAGGCTTCCCTCGGTGTCGCGTATCAAAGCCCCCACCCAGTGCGCGGTGCCGAGGACTTCTGCAGTTTCTTTCATTCCCCCCAACCTTGCGCGGCCCTCTTGCCCTCCCTCCCACCTCGTCTAAGGGTGCGCTGAATGTCAAACAGGGGAGTTGGCGCGATGCGCGATTTTCATACACCGGGCCGTTCGGCTGTCTATTCCGATCAGGGCATGTGCGCCACGTCGCACCCGTTGGCCGCGCAGACCGCCATCTCGATCCTGCAACAGGGTGGCAATGCGGTGGATGCTGCTATCGGTGCCGCGAGTCTTCTGGGGATTTGCGAGCCGCAGATGACCGGCTTGGGCGGCGACATGTTCGCACTGATCGCCCAACCCGACGGGAACATTATCGGCCTGAACGCCTCGGGCCGCGCGCCTGCGGGTCTTGATGCCGAGGCGTTGCGCGCCACTCACAAGACCATGCCGGCGATGGACGCGGTTTCCGTCACGGTGCCCGGCGCGGTCGATGGCTTCTGCCGCCTCCATGCCGATCATGGCGCCTTGCCACTCGACCAGATCCTCGCGCCCGCTATCCACTACGCCGAGGCCGGTGTTCCCGTCGCGCCCCGCGTCGCCTTCGACTGGGCCGGTGCGAAGGACAATATCGCGGGCCGCGCACGTGCGCTCTTCCTGAAGGATGGCAAGGCGTTTCCCATCGGCGCGCGCTTCGCCGCACCTGCGCAGGCCGAAGTCTTGCGCGCCATCGCCAGCCAGGGCCGCGTCGGGTTCTATGAAGGCGTCGTAGCGGAGGACATGGTCGCGTCGCTGCAGGCTCTGGGCGGCACCCATACATTGGATGATTTCGCCGCCACGGCCTGTGACTACGTCACGCCGCTGCGCTCCACCTATCGCGGCGCCGAGGTGATCGAGATGCCACCCAACGGGCAAGGCGCGGCCGCCATGCTGATCCTCAACATGCTTGAGACACTCTCGCCACAGGACGATCCCTTCGGCGCGCAGCGCGTGCATCTGGAGGCTGAGGCGACCAAGCTTGGCTACGACGCGCGCGACCGGTTCATCGCCGACCCGGCCGCCGTGACCCGGCTGGACCATCTGTTGTCGAAGGACACAGCACGCGATCTTGCGGCGCTGATCGACCCTGCCCGCGCCATGGAAAACCCGCGCATTGCGTCCGACAATGTCCACAAGGAAACGATCTACATAACCGTCGTGGACCGGGACCGCCGCGCCGTGTCCCTGATCTATTCGATCTTCGACACCTTCGGATCAGGCCTTGCGTCCAACACGTTCGGCATCCTGTTCCACAATCGCGGCAAAGGCTTCAGCCTCGAAAAAGGGCACCCAAACGAAGCGGGGCCGCGCAAGCGCCCGATGCACACGATCATCCCCGGAATGCTCAAATTGGACGATGGCAGCCTGATCCCCTTCGGTGTCATGGGCGGTGCTTACCAAGCAACCGGCCACGCGCGTTTCGTGTCGAACGTGGTCGATTACGGGATGGACCCGCAATCCGCCATCGACGCGCCGCGCAGCTTCGCTGAAAAGGCAAGCCTCAGGATCGAACGAGGCTATGGTCCGGATGCGCGCACAGCCTTGGAGAGCATGGGTCATGACCTGACCAATCCCGACACGCCCATCGGTGGTGCGCAGGCAATTCGCATCCGGCCGGACGGAGTGCTGGAAGGTGGATCGGACCCACGCAAGGACGGCATAGCGCTCGGGTATTGACTTCCAGGGTTTCACGGGCGGGGCGGGGTTTCAACCTCGCCTGACATCCCAAACCCTACCGCCGCGGCCCGAAGATGCTGTCCAGAACGCTGTTGATGGCGTCGCCGATATTGCCCTGGCCCTGTGCATTGCCTACCGGAATCCGGGTGCCTTCAGGCGTCACGGGACCGCGAAGAATGCCATCTGCGCCGTTGACAATGCCGCCGCTTCCGTCCGCACTCAATGCGTCCGGAACCCGCGTGCGTGCCTCAGCCACCGGATCGATCATTGGCAAGGGACGCGCCGGCAGATCACGGTGGATCCGCTCCATCGCCTGCCGCCAGATCTCCGCCGGCAGGCCGCCGCCGGTAACGCCGCTCAAGGGGCGGTTGTCGTCATACCCCATCCAGACGCCCGCGACGTAATCGGCGCTGAAACCCACGAACCATGCGTCGCGGGCAGAGTTGGTGGTGCCTGTCTTGCCGGCGACCGGCCGGTCCGGCAGGGCGGCGCGCTGGCCGCTACCGCCGTTGACGACGGTGCTCATCATGTAGGTCAGTTGCCGCGCCGCATAGTCCGATATGACCCGCTCGCGGATCCCGGTTTGCTGTTCGAACATCGGCTCGCTTTCGCCCTGAAGGCGCAATTCTGACAGGCCATAGGGGCGTACCGCGTAGCCTCCGTTCAGGATACCGGCATAGGCCCCGGTCATCTCGATCAACGTCGATTCGGACGCACCCAGCGCCAGAGCCGGGCCCAGGGCAAGATCGCTCTGGATGCCGAAATCGGCGGCGACCTGGCGGACAAGGTCGCGGCCTACAGCCTCGGATACACGCACGGCGGCGGTGTTAAGCGAGCGTTGCAACGCCTCCTGCAGGGTGACCTCGCCATAGAACTGCCGTGTGTAATTCTCGGGCGAATAGGGCCCCGATCCCGGCACGTTGATCGTCAGCGGGGCGTCCAGCACGATGTCATCGAACCGCCAACCCAATTCCAGCGCGGTGGCATAGACGAAGGGCTTGAACGACGATCCTGTCTGCCGCAGCGCCTGGGTGGCGCGGTTGAACAATCCGCCGCCCGCCAGATCGCGCCCGCCTACCATGGCGCGCACGGCGCCGTCGGCGGACATCACGACGATCGCAGTCTCCGCTTCCGAGCCTTCGCGGACCTGGTTGGCGAAGACGTCGCGGATCGCGGCTTCGGCCGCAGCCTGGATGGCCGGATCGAAGGTGGTTCGGATGATGACGTCCTCGGTGGTCTCGCCGGTCAGGAAATCGGGGCCCTCTTGCATGATCCAGTCGGCGAAATAGCCACCGGTATCCTGTGTGGCGGCAGCGGACAGTGTGGCGGGATCGGCGCGGGCAGCATCTGCGGCGGTGGCGCTCAGGTAGCCTTCCGCTTCCATCAGGTTCAAGACCACGTTGGCGCGTGCCTGACTGCGGGCCAGGTCACGTGTCGGCGCAAAGTAGGACGGTGCCGACAACAGGCCGGCCAGCATCGCGGATTGTTGCGGGCTCACGTCCCGCGACGAAACCCCGAAATAGCGTTGCGCCGCCGCCTCGAAGCCCCGTGCGCCCGCGCCCAGATAGGCCCGGTTCAGATAGATCGACAGGATCTCCGACTTGGAATAGCGCAACTCCATCGCGAAGCTGAACGGAACTTCCTGGATCTTTCGCCAGATCGTCGTTCGTCGGCAATCGGCCTCGTATTCAGCCTCACTGCCCCATTGGTTCTGATCGAACCCGATGCCGAGGCACAAGAGTTTCGCCACCTGTTGCGTGATGGTCGATCCGCCATGGCCAGACAGGGGCGAGCGGCCTTCACGCACGTTGATCAGCATTGCGCCGACGATCCCGCGCGGGGAAATCCCCAGATGGCGCCAGAAGCGCCGGTCCTCCGTCGCAATGACGGCATTGACCAGATGCGGGGAGATGTTGCCGGGATCGATCGCGCCGCCAAATTGCTCGCCGCGCCAGGCAAAGACCTCTCCGTTGCGGTCCAGCATGGTGACAGATCCCCCCGCGCGCGCATCCAGAAGCGCGCCAACCTCGGGCAGTTGGCTGTAATAATAGGCCGTGGCGAGTCCAAGGATCAGTGCGACCACAGCCGCGCCGCGCCAGAGGACGCCCCAGATCAGGCGAAACACGAAACGGACGATGCGACCCAGAAAGCCGAGCGGACCGCGACGACGCGGTGTCGCGCGCCGCCGTGGCTGCCGTCGCCTGCGCGTGCCACCACCCGACCCGCCACCCGACCCGCCACCCGACCGCGACCGCGCCGGTTGCTTCGGAGCAGCGCTTGCACGCCTGTCAGCCACCAGCCGACGTCCACCTTGTCCTGAAGGGCTCATGTCATCTTGCCTCGTGCCGGGGGCCCGATTGCGACCCATGCCATTGCGGCACAGGCCGGGGCCATCCTCGTTTGCACTCAAGATAAGCAAGTTCGAGTCGAATGCGAAGAGGGCAGCCACTCCAGCGCCATTCGCGGGCCGCACAAAAAAACGGCACATGGGCACAAATGCGCAAAAAGATTGCATGTGCGGCGGCGATGCCCTGCAAAAAGGCATACCCTTCGTTGCCCTTCCCCACCCTCCGGTCTGACTTAGCCTTGTAAACGGTCCGCACAGGGCCGTGCAAATCATCCCGGCGTCGCAAGCTCCGGGGGGGACAGTCCAAAAACCGCAAGGGGTGTAGAGACGTGAAACTCATCATTGCAGCAATCAAACCGTTCAAGCTGGAGGAGGTGCGTGAAGCGCTCACCGCCATCGGCGTGCGCGGGATGATGGTGACCGAGATCAAGGGCTTCGGCTCGCAATCCGGTCACACCGAGATCTATCGCGGCGCGGAATATGCCGTGAACTTCGTGCCGAAGGTGAAACTGGAGATCGTCGTGGCCTCCGGCATGGCCGATCAGGTCGTCGAAACCATCCAGACCACCGCCAAGACCGACAAGATCGGCGACGGCAAGATCTTCGTCCTCGACGTGCAAAGCGCGGTTCGCGTGCGCACCGGCGAGACCAACGACGACGCGCTGTAAAAGCCCGCGTCCCTGCAACTTTGGGAAATTGAGAGAGACATGAAAAAGAACCTTCTCCTCCCCGCCGCCACGCTGCTTGCGCTGGCAGGACCGGGCTTCGCACAGGAGGCCGGCGTCGAAGCGGCGCAGCACACCTCCTACATTCTCACCACCTTGCTGTTTCTTGTCGGCGGCTTCCTCGTGTTCTGGATGGCCGCAGGTTTCGCCATGCTGGAGGCCGGTCTGGTCCGCTCCAAGAACGTCACGATGCAGTTGACCAAGAACATCGCGCTCTTCTCCATCGCGGCGATCATGTATTGGCTGGTCGGCTTCGGGATCATGTATCCGGCCGACTGGCTGATCGAGGGCTGGCTTGGTCCGTTCTTCGCTATCACCTCGCTTGAGCCGGTGGGCTTGGCCGATACCGAAACAGCACTCGAATATGCCTCCGTCGGTTCCGACTTCTTCTTCCAGCTGATGTTCTGTGCGACGACGGCGTCCATCGTATCGGGCACCCTGGCCGAGCGCATCAAGCTGTGGCCCTTCCTGTTCTTCGTCGTCGTGCTGACCGGCTTCATCTACCCGATCGAGGCATCGTGGCAGTGGGGTGGCGGCTGGCTGTCTGAGGCGGGCTTCTCCGACTTCGCGGGCTCCACGCTGGTGCACGCGGCAGGCGGTTTCGCGGCGCTGGCCGGTGCGATCGTCCTTGGCCCCCGTCTGGGCAAGTACAAGGACGGCCGCGTCAACCCGATGCCGGGCTCCAACCTGGCGCTGGCCACCCTCGGCACGTTCATCCTGTGGCTCGGCTGGTTCGGCTTCAACGGTGGATCGCAGTTGGCCATGGGCACCATCGGTGACGTGGCCGACGTGTCGCGGATCTTTGCCAACACCAACATGGCCGCTGCGGCCGGTGCGGTCGCGGCGTTGATCCTGACGCAGGTGATGTATGGCAAGGTCGACCTGACCATGGTGCTCAACGGCGCTCTGGCGGGCCTTGTGTCCATCACCGCCGAGCCGCTGGCCCCGTCGCTGTTCATGTCGCTGGTGACCGGCGCCATCGGTGGCCTGATCGTGGTCCTCACGGTTCCGATGCTCGACAAGTTGAAGATCGACGATGTCGTTGGTGCAATCCCGGTGCACCTTTTCGCAGGTATCTGGGGCACGCTCGCCGTCGCCTTCTATACCGGAAACTGGGGCGCACAGATCCTTGGCATCGCCGCCATCGGTGCGTTCGTCTTCGTCACCTCGCTCGTGGTGTGGTTCATCCTGAATGCCTTGAGCGGGATCCGCGTCAGCGAAGAAAACGAGATCAACGGCCTCGACGTTGCCGAACTTGGGATGGAAGCGTATCCCGATTTCACCCACCGCTGACCGGCGGACAGGACCGTCCGGGCAGACATCGTTCAGACCCGGCCAATACGAAGGGCGCCTCCATCGGGGCGCCCTTTTTCTTGCTGGCTCCCAGACGCGGCATTGCGCTGTTCGCCTTCAATGTCGGTCATCAAAGTCCCATCCCAGCGCGGAAAATGTCCCATCTGGAGCCCCTGGCTCGGAACCGGTTCATGGTGCGCGGCGTTCTCTTGTCGCGAACAAGGCCGCGCCAGAGAGAAACACGCGCAGCTCCGGTGCCGATGCCGATCATCGGTATAAATGCGGGCGAAACTCTGCCCCGCGACATGAAAAGGACGAAAGCCATGGGCGAGTTCAAGGACAAGGCAAAAGGTGCAGCCAACAAGGCCGCCGGAGCCGTCAAGGACGCAGTTGGGGATGCAACAGACAACTCTGAGCTGCGCGCCGAAGGCAAGGCGCAGAAGCTGAAGGGCGAAGCGCAGCAGACAAAAGGCGAGATCAAGGGCAAACTGGACGACAAGATCTGATCGTCATCTGATCGTCATCGACGACGCGATGCGGCCCCGCCACCCGGCGGGGCCTTTTTTCTGCCCGACGAAGGGAGCGACGTTCCCGGCCGAGCCGATGCGGGCCGGACGGATCAGCTGCCTGCCTCTATGAAGCAGGCCGTGCGCGCCGCCATTTCGGCAGGCGTCGTGTCGCGGTTGAAAAACTCCGCAAAGCCGGATCCGGGCAACATCAGATAAGTGAAAGCCGTGTGATCCACGAGGTAGTAGGGATCGGTCCCGTCATCGTGGTTCTGGTAGTAGACGCGGTAGGCCTGCGCCGCCGCATGGGTTTGTTCCTGTGTTCCGGTCAGGCCCAGCATCCGCTCATGTACATTGTCGGTGAAGGCGGCCATCACCTCCGGCGTGTCCCGGTTGGGGTCCACCGTGATGAAGACCGGCAGAACTTCATGCCCGGATGCTTCGAGGATATCGACAGCTTCCGCATTTCGAACAGTGTCCAGCGGGCAGACGTCCGGGCAGAAAGTGTATCCGAAATAGACCAGGGTGGGCTGGGTGATGACCTCCGCATCCGTCACACTCTGGCCGGTCTCGCTCACCAACGTGAATGGCCCGCCGATGCTGGCCACACCACCGGCGACAACACCCTCGCGGCACTCGGCAAACGGATCGCCCGATCCGTTCCGTGCGATAAGCACTGCGGCTCCGGTTCCCGAGATGAGCGTCCCGATCAACGCGACGGAGGCAAGTGCGTAGGGTCGTGACATGGCAATTTGGCTCCAAGACTACGCCGCGTTGTAACCACGCCCGCGCCGCCCTATCAATTCACGAAAGCCCTTGTGTGACAGGATGCCCCGACCATGGCGAGAGACGAGCCCCAGTTCGATCCGGCCCTGGCGCTCGTCAGCGAGGACAGCCGCGTCGACTGGGTCCGCCTGCGTACATTGCTGGTGCTGCGGTGGCTGGCGATCCTCGGACAGACAGTAACCGTGGTAACCGCCGCCTTCTATATCGGCCTGCAGGTGGAAATCGGACTGTGCTTCCTCGCCATCGGGGCCAGCGTCGTTTCCAACCTCGTCGCGATGTCGATCTTCCCGGAAAACCAGCGCCTCAGCGACCGGGACGCCATGCTGACGCTGCTGTTCGACCTGTCGCAATTGGCGTTCCTGCTGTTTTTGACCGGGGGCCTGAACAACCCGTTTTCGCTGCTGATCCTTGCCCCGGTCACGATCTCGGCCACGGCCCTGACGATGCGCTCGACGATCATCCTCGGGGCGCTGGCGATCTTCCTGATCTCGTGCCTGTCGCTGTGGTATCTGCCGCTGACGACACTGTCGGGAGAGGTTCTGGCACTGCCGGGCTTGTTCATCTTCGGATTCTGGGTCTCGCTGGTGATCGGAATCGTGTTCCTGTCCGCCTATGCCCGCCGTGTCGCGTCGGAAACGCACCGGATGTCCCAGGCCTTGCTCGCCACGCAGATGGCGCTGGCGCGCGAGCAGAAACTGACCGATCTGGGCGGTGTGGTGGCGGCCGCAGCGCACGAGCTTGGAACGCCGCTGGCGACGATCAAGCTTGTTTCGACGGAACTGGTCGAGGATCTGGCCGCGTATCCGGAATGGGCCGAGGACGCCGCACTGATCCGTGAACAAGCGGACCGTTGCCGCGATATCCTGCACTCCATGGGCCGCGCCGGGAAGGACGACAAGCTCCTGCGCCGCGCGCCCCTCGGCGTCGTGTTGCGAGAGGCGGCAGAGCCCCACGCCAATCGTGGCATCGACCTGCATTTCGATGTCCGCCGAAGCAATGAGGACGCGGACCCCGACACGCAGCCCGAGATCTGGCGCAGACCCGAAGTGATCCACGGCATTCGAAATCTCGTGCAGAACGCCGTCGA
>Ga0100398_1001487_pt1 | contig 19942 bp, 11 predicted proteins | sample CryGeymeta201522_FD_81568 | JGI IMG/M metagenome (GOLD analysis project Ga0100398, IMG submission 81568) | Groundwater microbial communities from Crystal Geyser aquifers in Utah, USA - Crystal Geyser metaG 2015-22 | ecosystem: Environmental > Aquatic > Deep subsurface > Groundwater | place: USA...
AACTCCGCATTGACCTGCCCGTCCGACAGGCGGGCGTACGAGGCTTGTGACTTGGTAAAAAATGAAGACATGGTGGTAAAACCCACAAAAACCGGCAAAAGCAGAGCGGCAAAGTAACCGTACTGAAAAAATGATAAGGTGCAAAAAGCAAAAACAGCCCCTAAAAGAAGGGTATTTTTGACAGTCGGGGAGTCGCAAAAACTAAAAAGAAGCCAAATAAACAAAACAAGCGGGGCGATAAAGAAAATTTCGATGTTTTGCATACCGTGCCACCAAATGAATTGTGAGCTAGCAATAAAAAAGGCGGCGAGCAGTGCTGGGAAAAATTTATTCCAAAGCCTTTTGGCGACCAAAAAAGGAATTATAAAATTAAGAGACAAGAAAATTAAAAAAAGAAGGTTGTAGGCGCGTATTTCGCCAAAAATAATGGAGAACAGTGAAAGTGGATACACCAATACCGGATGAAAGGGAAATACATAATTTATCCCTACCGGGTAGTTTATAAACCGATTAAAACTCGATGGTATTCCTTGCAAAAAGGAGTATCGCCGCCACCAAGCTAGGTAGATATAACCAAACAAGTCACTCGGGTACCCGTAGATATAAGTATCAAAGATAGGCAGCAAACAAACAGCCATCAACGCCAAGACCAAAAGCAAGAGAGCGAACAAAAAAGCCGGTTTTAAATTAAAGATTCTCTTTATCACAACTTTTCTCTGCTTTAAGAACGCAGCAAATTTCCGCCGCTCCGCCCACATAGTAACACCAAAAACGTTCAAAAATCTCTGGGGACAGATCAATCAAAAACTGGACGACAGAAACAAAAATCTTGATTAATCTTCCCACAATAAAGAATTTTTCCCAATGAGGTTTCCAGCTGTCACTTTTAAACCATTTTATCGGCGGATAGGTTAAAAAATACTTTACCCGCAAATCAACAACACTGTATTCGGCTTTGGAGTAGTAACGGCGGGCATTGTTATCTTGGCCACTAAAGACTCTCCAAAAACCGGAGGAAAAAGCCCGCTTATGCGTCAGCTCACCCCAACAATAACAACTAGAAAAGTGAGGAACACGAATAAAAACTTTACCCTGCGGCTTGAGAATTCGGTAAACTTCTTCTAGCACTTTAAAAGGATCTTCTAAATGCTCCAAGGTAAAGATCAACCACACCTCATCAGCATAACTTTCTGGAAACGGATAAGGAAACTTATCTAAATTCCAAACCACATCAGCAAAACCTTCAATCGGAACGCAGTCAACACCAATAGAACCAGGAATCCTGATCGTTCCGCAACCTAAATTAAGAATTACTTTTTCTGGCATAACTTTTTTTTCGACAAACCATCAAAACCACTGGCGCTAGGCTCGGGCATAACTTAAATATCTTCCAAAAACGAGAGCTAAATCCAACAATCCTTTCCGCAAAAAAACCATGGTAGGAAAGCAGCCCTCTCATTGCCTTGTAAGTAATACCCCGAATGTGATGTAAGGGAACTGTCCCCCAAGAGCAATTTAGCCGCCCAAAAAACCCGGTCCCCAAATCAGAACGCTCGTTACTTACTTCCAAAATATGAGGCTGAAAACCAAGCAGCAACTCTACCCGAGCGTAAACCGACGCTAAATTAGGAAAAGAAAAAATTAAGCGCCCGTCATCTTTTAGCAAAGTATGGCAATTCCTTAACAAAACATCGGTTTTATCAATATGCTCAATTAACTCAAAAAAGGTAACGACATCAAATCCCCCCTTATTAAATTTGATCTCCTCTTCTACCGATTGAACAATAAAGTCATTAATAAAACATGGCTTGTTAGCCGGAGGTACAATGTCACAACTAGAAATATAAACCTTCTTTTGCTCTGACAGTAGGCGCTCAAAATTAAATACTATCCCCGATCCTAGATTAAGAATACGGCTACCAGACGGGATTAAATCAACTACTAATTGATAAAAACCGTAGTTAAAATCGTGATCAGCTCCTTGGCATACCATATAGGGTCACTGACGGTCGCGAATCTCGTCTATAGCAAGCTGTAAAACACCAACAATGAACAACGAAAAAGCCACTACCGCGCTATTTTGAGCAATAGCAGATCGCTCAAAAACGAGAGCCGGCGCACAGAATAGTAAAAAAAACAAACCCGTGGCTAGCGATACACGTCCATTCAATTTTAGTATTAAAATCATCAAAACCCATAAAACAAAAAAGTAATCAATAAACGAGGCAAACCTTGGGCTTACAAAAAAAATGGACACCACGACTAGCATGGGAAGAAAAGAAAAAAATAGTACCCCTTGTCTTCTGGCCGAGAAAAAAAAGTCGGCTTTTTGCTTCATCCTCACTAAGTAATTATTGGTTTTGTTAATAGAGCCATTAAAGTAAACCATAATAAAAATTATTCGCTGGGACGAAAGTTTGATTTTTTGACCACAAAGAATAAAGATGCCAAACAAGTTAGGAGGCTTACACCAGAAACGGCTAAACCAATGTAAAAAAGGCGCTGCGGCCAAAGCTCCACAACCAACTCGTAGGTAGAGAGCTCCGCGGTATTTTGAGGAGTAATATACCAAGAATTGCCGTAACCATTAACTAGATAATGATTCTCCTCCGCTGATGGTTTGCTAAACCAGGTTTCCCAAGATAATTTATCCCAAAAAACTTGCTGGCGCCTTCCTTCTTCTATTTCACCATCAAAGTAGCTGGCAGTCACTGTTCCAAAATCAGAAGAGTAATCCTGGCCAGGTATGGCTTTTTTTAAATACAATTTCCAGTTATCCTGAAAGGACTCGGAAAAAACAAGCAGATATGGAGAAGTAGCTCCTTGGACAAGAACACGGTACTTAGTAGGATTGACTTTAGTAAAAGTAAGCTTAGGAAAAGTTTTATTAGTATAGAGGCTGGCCTCACTTTGCCTAACCACAATTTCCGGAATAAAAACCCTTTCTACCCGCAAGTCGTCTAAAAGAGCGATGCTCTTATCATCACTGGCCGGCAATTTAATAATAAGGCGCATTTGCTTTGAGTTGTTGCTGGAACTAATATCAAAAGTCTGCCACTGCCACGCAGAGAAACAGGCTAAGGAAGCGTAATGAGAATATTCATCAATATCTGGCTCAACATCCTTTTTGTTCAGATCAGAAATTTCCCAAACACCTATTTCTAAAGGTGTTCCTAACAAAGAATGGCAGTAAAAGGAAAAGCGATAAGTATCCCCAGGAATAAAATCAGCAATAGTAAAGGAAATTGTTTGTTCGTCCCCAGGATCCACTGTCAACTTAAGTGAAAAATTACCGTCAACCGCCTCAATAGATCTTTCAACAGGAGGATTACTGGTTCCAGAAAAAGAAGGCGATTCAAAAGAACCATTAGTAATTAAATTCCTTGACTGGAATCTGGGCAGGTATAAACTGTGGTAACCAGAAGAAGAAAAAACATTCGGGTATTCATACCAACCATCAGCCCTTTTTTCTCCGACAAAAGTCTTTTTGAGAGTATTGTCCATGATTAAGTCTAGCTTTTTAAAGGGATTAACATCAAAGATGCTATCAGTATTCTTATCGGTCCTTAGTAAAAGGTTATAAGAACCGTCATAAGGAATCTTAAGTAGATATAGGTCGTGGTCCTTAAGAGGCGTTAGTAAATTTGCTTTCTTATGCAACTCCTCCATCTCATCCATAAGATTTTTGAAGGAGTTGGTATTTATTATCCCCGCCACTTTCTTAGCAACCATAGCATGTTTAGTAAAGTAGCGCTGGACTTTTTCCAATAGCTTGTAGTACTCCGCTCTTTCTTTAGATAAAGTATTCAAGTTTTCTACCAAGTCATTCAAAAAATCCAAATATCTTCTCATGGTAAAAAAGGCCTGCTTCTCATCTCCTTTGCTAGCCAACTGCTCCATTTCCATTATTCGTTTGCCAGAAAGCCAAAGAAGGAGATCTGTCCGGCTAAGAAGATCGGTTTCTTTCTTAAGAAGCGATGCTTCTTTATAGCTAACATAAAAATATAAAAGAGAATTGGGTAAAATTCTTGTCCCAGGCATTACCAGAGCATCAATCTCTTTTTGGTTCAGTTTTTGATACAAACTAGCGGTGACTTCTACTTTGTCGGGTTTAATAAAGGTTTGCAAACTATTAGTGGGATTATCCGGTGAATTTAGAAAATCCGGCACTCTTTGTCCAAGATCAAGAAAATAAATCCCGGTCCGCAAATCATAATCATTAAAGCTGGTAATAGAAGAAATAGCGTCTATTTTTCCGGCCGAGGCAATTAGACTTTTAGGAACATAAAAATGGGGAAGAATTTTAGCCGTGTTTACAGAGTACAAGTCAGCGTACTCTGTTTTGGCAAGAGGAGTAATCAAACCCCGGCTTTCCAATAGCGCTATCTTTTGACTGGATTGAGCTACAAATCTAGGGGCGACATCTTTATGATAAATAATTTCGGAAACGCTAAAGAGGGAAAGGTAGTTGATATACCACTGTGGATCAAAGGTGCTGGAATTAAAAGACTGATAGGGGTGCCAGCCATAAGACAGGTAAGCAGGACTATTTGCTGATAAAGTATTTTTGGAAAACAACATCACCGTTGAGTCGTTGCCAATCATTTTCCAACGCGGATAGTTTACCCAAGAAATGGAATTCAAGGCGCCAAAAGGCGCAGATAAAATCCGCGTGTCAGTCTTATTTTCGTTAGAAATGCTGGCTAAATCATAGTAAGCATTAGGAATTTTGGTCAGCATAGCGTAGTCCGCGCTAAGATAATTTTTCCCCTTAGGAAAGGTTACGCTATAGTTAGTTTGGATACCGCCGGTGAAATAAGGCCGAACGGTCAGTAAAGAAAGAAATAAGAGTGAGGCAACAAGGATACGGTTTTTCCTTTGAGAGATATTCGCGGAAAAAACATAGACTGGTATTAGTAGAGAAAATGGCAGGAAAACAGCTGTTTTTTCATAACTGCGCAGGACAGCTAACAAGGGAAGCCTAAAAATCTGGACGGTAAAAAAGGAAAGAGGGGGACTGGTTTTTTTTACTAGTATGGCAAAAATAATAAACATGAGCGCAAACAACAAACGCCATTGACGCTCTCGGCGATCAGTGTAGTTCTTTTTAAGCAAAGAGAAGATAAACAAAGAAATAACAATAAAAGTTAACAAAGAAAAAATCACCGCCTCATACTTAAATGGGTAGTGAGTACCATAATCGGGAAGATTAAGAAGGATAGATAAAACATTGCTGGAATGGGAGCGCAGCCAACTAGCTAAATCAAAAATTCCCCCACCAGAAGCGGTAATCGCTAAACCCATCTTTAAGAAAGAAAGGGTTGGTAATAGCCAATAACCAACTACTCCAAGTGCCCCCAACCCAGTGACAAGCAACGATAATACTAATGATCTGCTAAAGCGGATTATTTTTAGGACGAGGGCTAAAATAGTTACTAAAAACAAATATATCGCTAGCGATAAAGCAAAAGCGCTATTGGTATACGATGGGGTAGAAAAAAACAGAGTGAGTAGAAAAAATAAGATGTACTTAAATTTCTTGGTCTCCAAAATCTTGCAAAAAAGGGCCACTAAAGCGGGAATAAAGATATATAAAAGAATTTGATGAGAAAATCCCCAAGCATAAGTGAAGAAGAAAAGAGTTACCGAGTTAGCGGCATAAATAAAAGAAAGAAGAGCAGCAAATCCGTTATGGACTCTGGAAAAGAGAGTTTTTACCGCCAATAAAAAGGAAAGGTAGGATAAAGAAAGAAATGAAAAAAGGATAAAAGAGAGAGTATTGGTGTCGCTTAAGCCTAACTTTGAAGGTAAGAAGTAAAATAGGAAATAAAAAGGAAAGGCCGAAAACCAAGAAAAATAACCACCTTCGGCTACAGAAGCCAACTGATTGTTCCAAACGTAAAAGAAGTTATGAAAGGTTTCCTGAATATTTCTAGGTTGGGAAAAATCGCCGGCGGTAAAAGCGTACCCGTCAGGAAATCGGTTAATAAACACTATCCAACCAAAAACCAATAAAGGAAGCAGGTAAAGCAACCAGGCCAGTAATCTAGCTCTTTTCATATTTTTTTCGTAAACTCGCTAGTTATCTGTTGCCAGGCCCTGATTATCCCATCATGATAATCAAGGTCTCGGGCTAATCTAAGAACCCCTTGCTGTAATTGAGTATATTCATCCAAAGACGACAGAATCGTAAAAATTTTATCTACAATATCTTGAGGGTTATAATCCACCAAAACCCCGGCATTAAATTTTTCGAGATCGCTAATAATATCACTACCACTGCGAGTGGCAATTATCGGCAAGCCGGCTTTAAGATAATCCCTTAATTTGCCTGATTGAGTGTAACTTGAGCCATTCTCATCGGTTGGGTCGTATAAAGCCATGCCTAAAACCGTCTTAGCCAGAATAGAAAACGCGTCCTCCAGATCAGGAATAAAGCCATAAAAGACCACATGCTCACTTACCCCTTTTTCTTGAGCGAGTTTTTTATATTTAGCCACGGTAGGATCAGAACCACCAATAAAGTGAATCTTTATGTTGGGAACTTTTTCCACAAGCAGGGGCAACGTAGAAATCAACAAATCAATACCCGCACCGGCATTTAACCTTCCAATGTAACCTAACGCGTTAAAGTCTTTTTGAATTTTTGTGTTCCTTTCCACTTGAGAATAGTCCACAAAAGAAGCTTTTTCAACCATAAGTTTTTTACAAGTTAAACCATGCTCCCTATCCCACTGAGCAATTTTGTCAGTAATACACCAAACCAAATCGCTATTATAACCTATATGACGAAAGAGCATTTGCACCTTAACCAGTACTTGATGAAAGAGAGAAGCTGCCCATCGAAGCAAACCTGCCTGCCCAGAATATTGATGAATGTAGTAAGGATCGTTACCAAACTTACGCTCTGGGATAATGTCACCATTAACAAAAATGGTGAAAGTAACAAATTTAAAGGCTCGCAGAAGCCAAGAAAAAATTGTATTAAAACAAGGTTCAGCAATACAGATGTCAAAATGATTTTTCCTCAATTGGGTAAAAACTTTATAAAAAACCCAAAAAGCGAGTATGTAATGAGCGGGATAAACAAAGACTGCTGGTAATGAGAAAGGCCAATCTAACGTATAAGAAATCTCTTTTCCATCCGCTTCATGAGCACTGGATTTGATCACCAGTCGCTTGTCCACTAATCTAATCGGAGGTAGGCTGATCGTCGCGATTTCTGCCTTGTCAGTTTCTTTTAAAAACTGCTGTAAGTAGTTCAACGGTCCAAATCCGTAGTAGCTAACAATGTAAAGCACTGACACTTTTTTCTGTTCTGCTATTTTAACCTCTAAGACTGAAGATAGTTTATCCAAGAGAGTTATTTTATCGTTATTCTTTGCCCATTGCCTCGCATTTTGGGAAAGCTGGTTGTAAAAACTAGAATCTTTAAACAGATGGACAATTTCTTGAGCTATTTCGGTAATACCATTCGCTACAATACCGGATTGAGCAGTGATTACATCGTCAGCGACAGAAGAATTGTTATCGGTGACAGTCGGTAAACCAAAGGCCGCGTATTCCCGCACTTTTAAAGGATCGGCATAATGGTAATAAAAAGCTAATTCTTGAGCGTGCAAAGCAAGGCCAATCTGCGACTGGCGCAAAACTTTATTTAAGTCATCTTTCTCCAAATATCCTAAAAACTCCACATTGCCCTCCAAATCATGCTCCTTGATCATTTCCTTCAACTCCGCCAAGTACGCGTTATCGGAATCAGTCTTGCCAACAATGCGCAATATTACTTGGGGAAAAGATTTTTTAACTAAGCGAACCGCTTCAACCGCTTCTTTATAACAATAACGATCAATCACCTTGGTACTGGAATAAAGAATGCTGAAAGGAATTTTTAAAGCGGAATAATCAAAATTGTAATCAAAACCACGGTATAACGGCGAGTTTGGTAAATGAAAAATCAAGTCGGGCCTGGCGCCCTGTTTGATCATTTCCTGCCGTGTTCGGGAAGAGACTACGCCAATTAAACTTGCCTTCCTAAAGGAAAGCTGCAACAAAATTTTGTAAATAATATTAAGAAAAAAGTTACCGAACCGGTTAGCTGAATAATCAACACAGTGAAAGTAGAATCGGCGAAATTTACCAGGAAGAAAAATACCAACCGCGTTATTAAGCAAATCCGAAGTGGCCAGCAGCGGATGACCTTTGATATTAAAAATTGCGTATTTAATGTTAAAAAAAGCCTCGCCCAGCCATTGTAAAGGACCAGTAAAAGAAGTAATTCTCCCTTTAAAAAGAGTTCTATCCAGCTGTCCTTTTTCTTTGATGGTGATAAAGCTACTTCGCGCGTCTTCCAAAGGATGCTCGATGATACAAATTCTTGAACCCTGATCCAGCCAATAATCCAAAACCATGTCCAAACCGCCGGTCTTGCGGCGACCATCGATCCAAAGACGATGAACGATCGCTAAAATATCACATTCAATTCTTTCCATAATTAGAGTAGTAATCAAACCATAAAGCAAAAACAAGGCATTTCCAACCCAGCCATTCTCGCTGCCGAATCAATGGTTTAAAATTTTGCCGGGGCAGCAAGCGCTCCAATCCTGAACGCCCAAAAGCCCTCACTAAATATGGATTATTTAAAATAAGTTCCCGTTCTTTTTCCAAACCAATCTCCAATAATTGATAAAGAGGAAACATACCTCCCTTTTTTTTACGCTGACAAATTTCTTCCGGCAGATATTTTTTTGCAACCTCCCTTAAGACGAACTTTTCGTTAGACCTACTCAAAGAGAAGAAATCACCCGCCATTTTATACTTATCCGGCAAATTGCAAGCCAGCTCAACAAGGTAATGGGCTAAATAAGGAGTCCTTGCTTCCACCGAAGCGGCCGATGAGCCTTTATCCAATTTCATACAGTAATGATTGGGTAAGGAATATTGTATCTCATATCTTTGCAACTTTTCAAAAAAAGAGCCAGCTTGCTCGTTTAGACGAGAATTCAACCAAGAAGCATATTTTAAAAAACAAGGCTTACTAACTACCCGCATAATCGCGTAATAATAGAGAAGTGATTTGAACGATTGAGGAAGCAAAGAGAAAGGATATTTTGATAAACCAAACCAAGTATAGCCGCCAAAAACCTCATCCGCCCCCTCACCGGTAAGCAGGACTTTGATGCCAGTTTCTTTGACTCTTTGCGACATTAGATAAGTGCTAAAAAGACCGCTATCGTAAGTAGAAAGATCATCAAAAATCCAAATATTTTCCTTAAAAGATTGGTATAAATCCGGGCAATTTAGTTGCAGTTTTATTAAATCTAAACCACAATAATCAGCTACTTTTTGCGCAAAAGGTGACTCATCAATCGTGGAGTTAGAAAAGGAAATATTAATCGCTCGAACATGACTGCCTTCTTTTTTAGCTAACGCGGCAATCAAAGACGAGTCTAAACCGCCGGATAATAAAATACCCACCGGAACATCGGCCACCAATCTTTTTCTTATGCTGGTTAAAAGAAGATTCTCGGTTTGTTCTAAAGCCTGGGCAAAATCACCGGTAAAAGGAGAGTAAGAAATCTGCCAGTAACGGTGCAAAGATAGTCCGTTATTTTCTTTGATAGTTAAATAATGAGCGGGTGGCACTTTTCTTATTCCGGAAATTAAAGTTTTTTCATTGTCCGGCAGATAAGGAAAACCCAACCACAGATCAAAAGCTTCCTGATCAACATCAAAAACAAAGTCACGCTGAGTAAAAAAAGCCTTGGTTTCGGAAGCAAAGGCTACAAAATCCGATGTTGCCCAGTAGTAAAGCGGCTTCTTGCCAATCCGATCTCTAACAAGATAAGCCTCCTTTTTAACCCGATCGTAAAGACAAAAAGCGAACATCCCTTCAATTTTTCCCAGCAAACCAGATAGTCCCCATTGCTCATAACCATGAATTAAAACTTCGGTATCGGAATGGGAAACAAATATGTGGGAAGACTGAAGTTGAGGAAGCAGTTCTTTAAAATTGTAGATTTCGCCATTAAAAACAATAACAATACTATTATCTTCGTTAGTCATTGGTTGATTACCGGAAGAGCTCAAGTCGATAATGCTTAAACGATCAAAACCTAAAAAAACTCTCTCATCTGACCAAAAAACCTGGTTATCAGGACCGCGGTGTTTTACTGAATCAGCCATTCGACCTACCTGCGCTATGTATGGAGAATTGTCATCAGAAGTGAAAGATAAAATACCGGCTAAACCACACATGGAGTCTCACGCGTAAGCGTGTGATACCACTTAGCAAACCCGCCAGAGGTGGGGAGCTTAATGGTACAACATGCGCCGTAGCATTGAATTTTATAATTTAGATATCTCATAAAACTATAATTGACGACTATTCGTGGATGTGCCTAGAACACCCTGCGAAGATGCGTATACTTAATGTTCTAAAATCAAGGCCGTCGCCCGACTTAGTTTCTGCCAAAAAATTCCCAAGCCTCGAGAACGAATCGCCCGACTAAAGTAGAAAAGCTGGCGCCACACCCAACGAGGCTGCTTAAGTTTGCGGACCAGCCACCTCTTTAGAGCTTGACAATGAAAATCAGCTACTTCTTGCGCTTGTAGATTTTTGAAATGTACCACACTAGTGCTCATTCCATCAAAGTTGCTCCAGTCATAATCTAGCAACAATCCTTGTTCTTTTGCTTTCTCATAATACAAAGTACCGGGAAAAGGGGTGCTAATGCTAAACTGCACCGAGTCAACATCCAAGCTTTTAGCAAAATCAAGCGTGTCCTGCATGGACTGCCGAGTCTCTCCAGAAAGGCCAAAGGAGAAAGTGGCGTGTGTTTTAATTTTATATTGGCAGAGAAGACTAACAACTCTCTTTATCCTTTCTAAATCAACCGGCTTGCCTATTCCTTCTAGTACCCTTTTATTTCCCGACTCCACTCCGAATTTTAAACCAATACCGCCGGCTTGAGCCATCTTCTTAACCATTTCTTCATCGGTAATCATCGCGTCTCCCATCGCCGACCAGCTGACTCGCCTAGGAATTTCTCTTTTTATCATCTCTTCGCAAAGATCAAGAAAAAACTTTTTATTGCCGGTAATCGTGTCATCGTCAAAATAGATTTCTTGAGCATGATAGCTGGTAATTACCTGCTCCATTTCGTCAACGATTTTGGAAACCGGAAACGGCCTAAAACAGCGAGTCCGATCGTAGATAACATTAGACCATAAGCAAAAATCGCACAAGAAAGGACAGCCTCGACTGGCGTGCATCTGGACCGCTGGCTTCTTTTGGCAGAACCCGTCCCAGTAAAAAGCCATCGGAAAAAGATGCCGAGCAGGGAAAGGCAGTTTAGCCACATCGACGGGCTGGTAAGGATTTGCTCTAGCCTGGCCGGACACATCTCTAAAAACTAGACCATGAATATTGGAAATATCACCCTTGTTAACAAGAGAATTAACAAGGGAAAGAAGGCTAAAATCATATTCATTGGCAATAGCGTAATCAATAACAGAATTATCGGTAAGCGCTTGAACGCCAAAAGTAGTGACATGAGGACCGCCGAGTATCACTGTGATATTAGGGAGAATCTTTTTAACTTCCGCCGCCAGTTGCATGTCTTTAGTAAAAGTAGGAGTAGCGGTTTCAAAAAAAATCACTTCCGGGCAACAAACAGCCACTTCTGCTAAAAATTCTTTGACCGTAAAATCTAGCGCCACTCCATCAATAACTTTGACATCAAAACCGCTATTTTCCAATAAAGCGGCCGAATAGGCTAAATAGAAAGGAAAGGGTAAGTATTCCAGAACATCACCTTTCTTTTTGATGGTAGAAAAAGGCCAGCGCGAACCAGCGCGCACAAAAGAACTCTCCCAACCGTTACTTAAATCTTTTTTACATGGGGGATTAGCTAACAGTATTTTCATCGCCAAAATGATTAATTAATCCTTCCAAAAGAAGGGTTAAGCGGTCAATAATTTTTTCCCAGTTTAAATCACCTTCTGCTAACTCTCTAGCTTTGCGCCCGTAAGAATAGCCAATTTCCGAAGAAGCTAATACCAACAAGATGTGGTAACTAAAAACCTCACTATCACTAACTGGTGAAATGAGACCAGCTTGATACTTGGACAAATAGTACTCTACCTCACCAACGGCGTTGGAAACAATCGGACGGCCAGCGCATAAGTAGTCCCCAAACCGCATCGGGAACCTAGCTTTCTCTATATCAGTATCATCCATAGGTAATAATAACGCGTCAGCACAGCCCAAATAGTAAGGGACCTGCGAAAAAGGCTGCTTGCCGGTAGAAATAATCCGGCTGACCAAACGGGAATAAAGTTCTTGAAACTCGGGAGTAATTTTCCCCTCCCCAACCATTACTAAGTAAACATCGTCTCTTACTTTAATCACCGCTTCAAAAGCGCGAAGGAGCAAACCAAGGCTGCTGGTGTAAGTATTGCCAATTGATACTAAATACTTTTTAGCAGGATCGAGCGTTAAATGGCGGCAGCACTCATCCCGATCAAGAACGGCTATTTGTTGAGTATTAGCGCCATTTGGTATTTTTACCGCCGGTATAGGCAAAAATAAATCAGCGAATTTTTGCCCCAAAAACTGGGAAACATAGGTAACTCGGTGGGCAAATTTGATAAAATACCTTTCTGACCAATAAATAACTTTAGAAACAAAACCGCCATGTTCCAAACCAAAGCCATTTCCCCACAAATCATCCCAATCAACAATCAGCTTTTTACGGCGAATAATCCGGGAGAACCAAGCGGGAATACCGATTTGGAGCTGGGCGACCGTAAAGGCATAGCAAACATCGTAAGGAAGCAATATTACTAACAAAACAGTTAAAGGAAGCCGCAACAGCAACTGTCCGGTAAAGTATTTGTGATATTTGATTCTTGGTAAAGTGATAAGGGTAAAATTATCGCTAATCTTTTTTTTCCTAATTAGCAGGTCAAACTTTCGGCCAGAAGCGCAAATCATTGTTACCTGGTAACCCCGCGCTGCTAAGCCCTTACCTAAAAATAGACAGCGGTAATAAGTACCAAATCTTTCTTGATTATGATTAAGGATTAGGATCCTTGGTTTACCTTGCTTGCCTTTAGTCACTTTTTTAAAACCAGCGTAATAGAGAAGTTTAGAGAGAGTTCGCCCCGGTTCCTTAAAAAAATAGAGTAAGAAATTCCTAATTTTGTTTATTAAAGGCTCTCTTCTGACAATAAGTTGCTTAAGATACGCTTTGGTTACAAAAATATCTTCTTTGCTAGCATCTTTAGAAAAAGACCTAAAACTGCTAAAGTCCATGGAAAACATATTGTTAACCAAGTGAGGAAAAGAAATATTATCTAGTAAACCCTGCTGCTTACAAACATCCCACAACTGCGCCCCTGGCAAAGGAGTAAAAACATAAACCTCGTAAAAAGCTAGTTTATCTAAATTTTTTTCTACAAAAGTTTTAGTCGCCTCTAAATCTTCTTTAGTCTCGGTGGGAATGCCAACCATAAAATAACCAAAAACCCTTATTCCAGAGGCAGAAACTAAATCAACCGCCCTTTGATTACTAGCGACACTGCTGTTTCCCCCCTTTAGGAAGCGCAAAACTTTATCGGAGCCGCTTTCAAAACCAAAACCAATCTGCAGGCAACCGGCTTCCTTCATCAATTTGAGCAATTCCTTGTCTTTATCAAATAAAATATCGGCTCTCGCCTGACAAGCCCATCTAACCTTTAAATTGGAACGGATCAACTTTCGGCAAAACTCCGTGACGCGATCCTTATCGGCTAGAAAAAGATCATCGTTTATCCAGACCAATTCTGTTTTATATTTTCGGACAAAGAAATTAAGCAATTCCAAAACATAATCAATCGAGTGATACCTCATCGGTTTTCTATTAAAACTGTTAAAGCAGAAATTGCAGGTAAAAGGGCAGCCTCGTGAAGTGAGAATAGTTAAAAAACGACCGGTCAATCCGGGATAGAATTCGTATTTTTTACGAAAGTAATGATCTTCATTAAGATAAGAAAAATCCAAGTAAGATAAAAAATCTAAATTAGTTACTTGTTCTCCTTCGGGAGTAATTTGCCAAACAGAGGGAGATTTGAACCCAATTCCCGCTGTTTTTGAAAGCCAAGATTCGCTTAGACGTTTCTCTTCAAAATATTGATCAACAAAATTCTTAAAAGGAATTTCCGCTTCGCCGGTAAAAGCGACATTTACATCCAGAGGAAAAATATCGCCCTTTTTATCAATCTGAAAATGAACGCCGCCTCCTAAAATAGGCACCGCGCTATTCCAAGCACGCACCAAAGAAATCAACTCTTTAGCCCGATTTACCAATAAAGAATTGCAATTTATCCCAACTAAATCCGGTTTAAAATCCTGCAACAACGGCAATAAATCCTCATCGCTTTGGCAATTCTCATCGTAAATCTTAAAGTCAACTTGGCCGGAGAAACGGCCAAAACGGTTGTAGTAAGAGATTAAATATATCAAGCCGAAAGGAGGAATGTTGTATCGCCTTCCTTTGTACGGGGCGGGATTGATAAATAAAATACGCATAGACTGCTACCCAAAGTATATCAAGACCGAACACTTCGTCTATGTTTTCGGAGTGGGGGAGCTTACGTATCAACCAAAAATGGGAGCCACTAATTCTCGATTAGTCCGTAACCAATCATAGATATCGTTAACGGTTTCTGTTACCCCTTTTTTAGGAATCCAACCGGTGAGTTCGTTGAATTTACGACAGTCGGTAACAAACCATCTAATATCGCCAAGGCGGGTTTCGGAAATGCTGTTGATGCTAATCTTTTTGCCGGTGATTTGCTGACAAGCGGCTGTTAACTCCAGCAAAGAAACAGTATTACTTGCCCCACCACCAAGGTTAAAAACCTCCCCCGAAAATTTGTTAAATGAAACTATTTGCAGATCAATTGCTTCAAAAAGATCATCAATGTGCATAAAATCCCGCACCTGCTTGCCCACCCCGCCATAACCAATGTAAGATAAATCTTTGCCAAAAAGGTGGCTCGCTACCCATAGCACAAAAAATCCCTGATCAACCTTACCCATCTGCCATGGTCCGGTGATAACACCACAGCGATTGATGATAGTTGGTAATTTATAAGTATAGGCGTACTCCCCAATTAATAATTCAGAGGATAATTTGGTCGCCCCATACAAAGTGCGGTAACCAGTCAGAGGGAAATCCTCACTCACTCCTTGAGGGGAAACACCGCTCATTTCTTGAACTTCGGTTAAAGAAAACCTAGTCTCATCTTCATGAAAGTGTAAATCTTCCAACAAAGAAATAGGGTAAACACGGCTGGTGGAAAGAAAAATAAACTGTGAATTTCTTTTACGGGCTAGCTCTAAGCAGTTAACTGTTCCTAAAAGATTAGTGTTAATTAAATATTTTGGTGAGTCATCCACACCAGCCATAACTGAAGGTTCAGCCGAGCACTCAATGATAATGTCAATCTCACTTAGACCTTCCAAATCTTCATTACTACGAACATCACCATGAACAAAATCTACCCCGGCTTTCTTTAACCGAGGAATATTCAGCTCGGAACCGCGCCTTTTAAGATTATCAAAAACAATCACCCGCACTTGGGGGTACTTATTTTTAAATTTAATAGCTAGGTTAGAGCCAACAAACCCTGCCCCGCCAGTAATAAGAATGTTTTTACAATCCATAATAAGGAGTATAAAGTAATTTTATGGAGCCTTCACGCGCAAGCGCGTGGTACCACTTAGCGACAACGCCGAAAGCGCCGGAGCTTAGTGGTACGACATGCGCCGAAGGTGCATAAAGTAATTTCTTATATTTCTTAGCATACTGATACAAAAAATCCTAATGTTTACCCACATCACTCCATCCCCATCTGTTTCATTACTTGATTAAAAATACCAGTCCAATCCAAATCTTTAACAAATTCCAACCCATTCCGAGCGCAGTGAGAATAAAACCCGGGTTCAAACCAAAGCTTGGCCAGAGCTTCCACCAACTCTTGCTGATTATAATTAATCGCTACTCCCAAGGGCAGTTGCTTAACCGATTCGGCAATCGGTAAGTAGCTAGAGACAACAACTGGTAAGCCTAGAGCCAAGTATTCTTTAACTGCCATCGGGTCAGCATAGTTAGTAAAACTACCAACGCTACCTTGATAAATAGCCAAACCGATTCCATAATTGGATAATTGTTTAAAGTAAAGGGCGGGTGTCAATTCTCCCTTAAACTCTACCCAAGCCTCTACTTTTATCCTACTTACCTCTTCTTTTAGTATTTGTTCATACGGACCGGTTCCGATTACTACTAGTTTAGCTTGAGGGTTAAGTTGACGAATAGCGGGTAACGAGTTGATTACCAACTGAGCTCCTTTAATCTTGGTTAAATGTTCATTAATTACTAAAACATTTTGATCTTTACCTGAATTGGTAGTGGAATCAATTAAGCTCTTATTAATACCGGTTTTAACTAAAATATTCTTTTCCCAATCAACCTCTTGCTGTTCTCTAACTCCTTGCAAACGATTAGAACCGCTCCAATTGTAATCAGCCTGACGAGCACAAATTTGATCTACGGTATGATAAGCCCAATTTAATAATCTATTTTTAAACCGATGCTGACTATAACTGGTCGCGTAGTAAACTAGATTAAAGCAAAAACCTAGTTTCTTAAGGATCAAGCCAGCCAAAGCATTAAGATTATCAGTCCCAATGAACAAATCTACTTGCTGACCTGATTTTAAGAACCAATAAATGGTTAAAATTAAATCTCGGAAGTAAGAGACCAGTTCCGAAGATAATTGACGAGTGAGTAATTCTTTAGCTGGCAAACCCACTCGAAAGGCGGTTACCTTAGACTGATCAACTCCCGAGTAAGCAAACGGGTGTTCAACAAAAATTAGTCGAGAAAATTTTTTAATTAAGTAAGATTTAAGGGCTTGAACTGGTCCCGCTTCTTCTGTAATGTGAGCAGAAACGAAAATCTTGGTTTTATCGGTCTGCAGTAATACTTTCTGATTTTGAAATTGGGAAACTACTAAACCAGCTATAACTTGAGATGAACCAAAGTGGCCAGACCGGCAAATTTCCTCAATGATGGCATCGGTGTTATATTGGTATCGCCAGTTTGGGTAGTGACTTTGAAACTTACGCACATCAGAGACATACCAAATATGATCTCCCGATCGATTCTGCTGATCGTATTCAATTACTCCTCGCCGACCTAAAGCCGCTTCAATTTTTTCAATCGCCTCCATCATTGAAACATTGGAGTGTCGAGAACCGCCCATGTTATATACCTCCCCACAACGAGGGTTAAGATAAATCTGATAAAAAGCTTGAATCAAGTCGGAAGAGTGGATATTGTCCCGTACTTGCTTGCCCTTATAACCATAGATAGTGTAGCCTCGACCTTCAGCAATACATTTAATTAAATAGGCTAAAAATCCATGCAATTTAGTTCCGGAATGAGCCGGACCGGTTAAACAACCGCCTCGAAACACCGCCGTTTTTAACCCAAAGTACCGACCATATTCTTGGACCATAATATCAGCGGCAACTTTAGAAACACCAAAGATACTATGCTTAGAGCGATCAATTGTCATTGACTCATCAATCCCTTGATAAAAAGGATGGTCAGAAGGCAACTCCCAGCGGGTTTCTAGTTCAATCAAGGGAAGAGTATTAGGAGTATCGCCATAAACTTTATTGGTTGAGGTAAAAATGAAGACTGCTTCCGGACAGTACAATCTAAAATTTTCTAGTAGATTCAATGTCCCTACAGCGTTAACCCCAAAATCAGTCAAGGGCTCTTTAGCTGCCCAATCATGTGAAGGTTGAGCCGCAGTGTGAATAATCAAGTCAAACCTATGTTGCTGAAACAAGTCTTTAACAGCAGGCCCATCACGAATATCAAACTGATAATGATGATAGTTGCGACATTGATCCTGAAGTAACTTTCGGTTCCAATCGGTGCTAGCTTCTGGACCAAAGAAGTACTCCCGAAGATTGTTATCCACTCCGTATATTTCCATACCCAGATTGCTAAAGAACCGAACTGCTTCTGAACCGATCAAACCGGCCGAGCCAGTAATTAGAGCTTTTAGCATAGATAGTATCTCTTGTATACTTTCTTAATATATGGATAATACTCCGCAAGAAAATAACCAAAAGAAAACAAATAATAAAGAAAAAGAGAGCTGGGGTGTAAGTTTGCCTGGAGGGGCATTACAGGAGGCAATAATAGAAAAAATCCAAAGCGCTAGGAGCCTTTGGCTAACACTTAAATTCTTGTCCTGCCGTCAGCGCTTGTCAAGAGCAAAGAAAGAACAAAAAAAACAATTCGAGGATTTAAAAAGTCGCTTTGTGGAAACTTATAAAAACCTTAAGGAGTACGAGCTGGCTCCATATATTAACCGCGAATTGGAACGGGTTTTGCCCAAGCTAGAAAAACCCTTTTATCCTAATCCGCAGTTTTCTTTTTTAGCTAACTCTTTTATAAAATACATTATGTTCCTGTCTAGAGGAGGAAAGGTAATGAAAGAAGAGCTGGCACTTTTGGAAAAATCCTACCCGTCAGAAAAACTAAAAGAACTATTAATTGAAGATTATCTCGGAAACCCTCTCCTCATGAATGCCAAATATTTAACTTCCCATAACAGCATTCATCAGCTCTATCACTTTACTCGTTATCAATCAGAAACAAGAAATGATTTTGAACAATTCCGCTTTGTAGTGGAATGGGGTGGTGGGTATGGCAGTTTAGCCAAAATATACCATCGCCTTGTTCAAAATCCGGTAACCTACATTATTTTTGATATTCCCCTTTTTAGCTGCGTGCAGTGGTTGTATCTTTCGGTAACTATGGGGAAAGATAGAGTAAACCTTATCCAACAGCCTGATCAGAAAATCGCCGAAAGGAAGATTAATTTAGTGCCGGTGATATTTAGAGAGCAATTTAAAAACCTTGAGGCTGACTTATTTATTAGTACTTGGGCAATTAGTGAGTCGGGCAGGCAAGCACAAGATTTTGTTATTAAAGAAGCTAACTGGTTTAACGCTCGCCACCTGTTACTGGCTTACTCTAACAGTAGTTTGACCATCCCCGATTCCCAAAGAATTGAAGTCCCGGCTAAAGAAAAAGGCACCAAGATAATAGATATAGAATTTCTACCAGGAAATCACTACGGCTTTGTTTAAAGATTAGTGGCAACGAATGAATTCCGCTACGACTGTTAAAATATAATCTAAATGTTCCCTTTCAAGATTCTGATGACAGCCAATGTGAATCCCGTAATCGCTTAGATACTGGCTTACTGGAAAGGCTTGATTAGAGTAGCCAATGTTACGGTACGCTTTAGTCAACGGTATAGTTGGGAAAATTACTCTAGTTTCCACCCCATGTTGCTCCAAGTAAGTGGAAAACTCATCTCTGGTAAAAGGAGCATCTTTATTCAAAATAATCGCAAAAGCATGAGCACCCATCACTTCATATGGCGATTCTTGTAATGTCCAAAGATATTTACTAAACTGACTCCAATTTTCCATCAAATACTTAAGGTTTTGATATCGTTTTTCCACCACCGTATCTAAATTATCTAGGGAACCAAGACCTAAAGCGGCCTCGAATTCTCCCATTTTTGCGCTGTAGCCAATCCGACTGTAAGTAAAGCGGATATCGTAACCAGGGGCAAATCTTTTGGCGCAATAGGCGCCAGGATCTTCGTTTAACAAACAGGAGTGGCAAACGCAATTTCTACCGTGCTGCCGTAAAGAACGGCATATTTCCGCCAACTCCGGATTATTGGTAGTAATTACTCCGCCTTGGGGACCGGTGCTTATTTGATGAGCAATGTAGGTAGAAAAAGCGCCTAGTAAACCCAAACTGCCCGCCAAGCGACCTTTATATTTGGCCATATG
>Ga0100398_1001504_pt1 | contig 19818 bp, 14 predicted proteins | sample CryGeymeta201522_FD_81568 | JGI IMG/M metagenome (GOLD analysis project Ga0100398, IMG submission 81568) | Groundwater microbial communities from Crystal Geyser aquifers in Utah, USA - Crystal Geyser metaG 2015-22 | ecosystem: Environmental > Aquatic > Deep subsurface > Groundwater | place: USA...
CGAGGAACGCGTGCTGCGCATGCGCTTCGGCATCGGGATGAACACGGATCACACGCTGGAGGAAGTCGGCCAGCAGTTCAGCGTGACACGCGAACGCATCCGCCAGATCGAGGCGAAGGCGCTTCGGAAGCTGAAGCACCCAAGCCGGAGCCGGAAGTTGCGGAGTTTCCTGGATCAGTGATTGATACCAGTGAACATAACTGGAAAAAAATTAGCCGAAATTCACGGTCTAAGTGCCGCCACATCACTATTCAGGCAAACTGGAGATTGGTACCATGTTCCTTCAAAGTTTCCTGCAATCTTGTTCGACAATGGCGGATATATTAGATTTGAAACGCAAGGTGACTATGAAGTTTTTATAGCTAATGGCTCCGGGCATGGTGTGTCTCAAAATGTGGCGAAAAACTGGCTACGGATAAAGAACGGAATAGCAAACACGCTCGATTACATTCCTCTTAACGAAACAGATATCGATGTTGTGCCTGGTGAGATTATATTCTCAGGACGATTTAGCGAAGGAGTTGCAAAACCGGTATTGGTTAACCGCTTTGAGCGGGATCGACACGCAAGAGAGGAATGTATCAAACGATGGGGCACCGAATGTTGTACTTGTGGATTTGATTTCAGGTCTCAATATGGCCGTATCGGCGAAGGGTTTATACACGTCCATCACTTGGTCCCTCTTTCCTCAATAGGCTCGGAATACGAAGTCGATCCCATAAACGATCTTCGTCCGGTGTGCGCCAATTGCCACGCTATGCTCCACAGGAGGGACCCACCTTACACGCTAGAAGAATTGATGAGATTCCTTTCAAACAAGGCTCCTCAGAGCGATTGATGACGCTCAACAATCACCCGCGCGAAGCCCTGACCCCCCGCCCAAAAGGGTTTCCAAAACCTTGACGAAATCAGCATTATCCTTTTGTTTCCGTGCCTTAACCCCCCTTATCACGCGTGATAACCCCTGCACACCTTTCCCTCGGCCCGGGATTGCCCTAGGTTTCAAGGCGCAAGGAAACGTCTGAGGTCCGGCCATGTCCCTACTCTCGAAACTCTTCGGCGGCGGCAGCTCGAAATCCCGGGTCGAGCCGGAACTTTACAACGACTACCGCATCTATCCCGAGCCGAAGCCGGAGCAGGGTGGCTTCCGCATCGGCGCGCGGATCGAGAAGGATTTCGACGGTGAGACCAAGACCCACCAGATGATCCGCGCCGACAAGTGCCAGTCGGCGGAGGAAGCGGCCTCGCATTCGCTGCTGAAGGCCAAGATGCTGATCGACCAGCAGGGCGACCTGATCTTCCGCTGATCGCGCTTACCGACCGGGGCCGGGCAGCGCGGACCAGTCGCGGCACACACGCGCCAGCATGTCGGCGCGGGCCGCGTCCAGATCGGTGCAGAACGCGCGGTTGTCGCCCCGGAATCGGGCAGCGAAATCGGCATTGGCGCGCGTGGCGATGCGGGTGTGGACCGGATCGCCCAGTTCCGGATCCTGCGGCGCGACACCCAGGACATGGGCCAGCATGGCGCGGGTGCGCGCAGGCCCCTCGGCCATGATCCGTTCGTAGCTGAGGCGGATGGGCGCGAGGTCGAACGCGGTGAAATGCCGTTCGGTCAACTGTTCCAGCTTGCGGAGATGGTCGAGATTGTCGGCGATGCCGCGCGCGTCATAGGTCAGCGCAGCCTCGGCCTGTGCGCGGGTTTCATCGGTGGAATTGGTGGAATGGGAGATGCCGGTGATGCGCATCTTCCACAGGCTGACGGCCTGCGCCACGATATCCTCGCGGATCAGCCAGACCGGAACGGCATGGCCCATCCGCGCCATGAAGGGTGCGGGCGCACCGAAGGTCTTGCGCAACTGGTAGAAGGTGACCTCGAACCCGAAGGTGCCGCGCGCGGCGAAGCGGCGGCGGATGGCGCGGATATACTCGTCCATGTCCGCCGCGCCGAGGCTGCGGGCGATACGCGGCACGAAATTGGGATTGAAGCATTCCTTGGGCGTCCCGAGATATCCCGACCGCCTGGCCAGATCGGTCAGCCACGAACTGCCGGACCGGGGTGTGAAGTAGATGCAATATTCCACGCGCGGCGCAGGGCGGGCGGCGATGCGGGCGAATTTCGCGCGGTCCAGCCCCTCGGTCTCGAATTCCATCTGCCGCCCCTCGCCCGCGTTCCGGCCGACGATGGGCGAAGCGCGCGGCGCTGTCAAAGGCGCGCGGGACGCGACACGGGGGACTGGTGCGCGGGACGCGACACGGGGGACTGGCGCGCGGGACGCGACACGGGGGACTGGTGCGAGGCGGGGCGGTGTGGCCTATGATCGGGGGATGACCGGCGAGCTTCCCCCAGACCTGACCGCGCGGATCGCGGGCCGCGACCTGATCGTGTTCGACGGCGAATGCGTGCTGTGTTCGCGTTTCTTCAGGTTCATCCTGGGGGTGGACAAGGCCCGCCGCTTCCACTTCGCCCATGCGCAATCGGAGCTGGGGGCGGAGATCTACCGCGCGCTGGACCTGCCCGTCGATGAATACGAGACGAACATCGTGATCGTGGAGGGCAGGATCTACCAACGCCTCGATGCCTTCGCCGCCGCGATGCGCGCGGTGGATTGGCCATGGAAGGCCCTGGCGGCGGTGCGGCTGATCCCCGAACCATTACGCAGTTGGCTCTACCACCGGGTCGCGCGCAACCGCTACGCGGTGTTCGGGCGCTACGATCGGTGCATGCTGCCCGATCCGAGGGTGACGGCGCGGTTCATCGACCGGGCGGGATGATGCTGTATCCGCGCGCGATGGGCGATGCGTTCAGCGACCTGCCGGCGGCCTTGCAGGCGTTCCATGCGGTCGAGGATGCGGTGGCCTATCGCGGCAGCGTGGAGGTCAGCCATGGCGGGTCCCTGGCGCGCGCGGTGGCAGGCGCGGCGGGCATGCCGCGCAGGGCGGGCAACATGCGGTTCAGCTTCCGCGCCACCCGTGACGGCGCGCGCGAGATATGGGAGCGGGATTTCGACGGGCATGTCACGCGGTCGACGCAATGGCTGTACGCGCCGGGGGTCATCGCCGAGCAGGTCGGCAGGAGTGTCTTCCTGCTGGAGCCGCGGCTGCGCGACGGGCGCTTGCATATCCCGATCCGGGGCGTCAGCGGCTTCGGCCTGCCGGTGCCGGGCTGGGTGATGCAATCCTGCGAGGGCATCGAGAGCGTGACGGAGGATGGCCGCATCAGCTTCGATGTCCATGCGCGGTTGCGCGGGCTGGGACTGATCGTGCGGTATCGCGGAACCCTGGCGCGGGTGCCATGAGGAAGGTTGCGGATCGGGGCCGGCAGTGCGGCGCGGCGCGGCGAAGGCAGCCCTACCCCAGCTTCGACAGGATGGACTGGGCGGCGGCGGCTGGCGTGACCTCTCCGGCGGTGACAGCGGTGGCGGCGCTGTGCATGGCCGCGCGGATCTGCGGATCGCTGCGCAGGCGTGACAGCAGGCCTTCGCGCACCTCGTATTCGAACCAATGGGCGGCCTGCGCGGCCCGCGCGCGGTCCCAATGGCCATGGTCGCGCCGCCAGTTGGCAAGCGCCTGCATTTCGTCCCAGGCCTGGTTCAGGCCGGTGCCTTCGGTGGCCGAAACCGGCAGCGCCTTGGGAAAGCCCTCGGGGTCCTGGGGCCTTTTGCGCAGCAGGCGCAGGGCACCGGCGTAATCGGCGGTGGTCCGGGTGGCGGTGGCCTTGAGGTCGCCATCGGCCTTGTTCACAAGGATCAGGTCGGCCATTTCCATGATGCCGCGCTTGACGCCCTGCAACTCGTCCCCGCCCGCAGGCGCCAGCAACAGCACGAAAAGGTCGCACATCTGCGCCACCATGGTCTCGGACTGGCCGACGCCCACGGTCTCGATCAACACCACGTCGAACCCCGCCGCCTCGCATAATGCCACGGCCTCGCGGGTGCGGCGGGCGACCCCGCCAAGGGCTGTGGCCGACGGCGAGGGGCGGATGAACGCGGCCGCTTCGCGCGACAGCCGGTCCATCCGCGTCTTGTCGCCGAGGATCGAGCCGCCGGAGCGGGTGGAGCTTGGATCGACGGCCAGCACCGCGACGCGCAGACCCGCCGCCACCAACGCCATGCCGAACGACTCGATGAAGGTGGATTTGCCGACGCCGGGCGTGCCGGACAGCCCGATGCGCAGCGCCTGCCGACCGAGCGGGCGGAGCGCATCCAAAAGCGCCGTCGCCTGCGCCCGGTGATCGTCCCGCGTGCTTTCCACCAGCGTCACCGCCCGGGCCAGCGCCCGCCTGTCGCCTGCTGCAATGCGCTCTGCCAGTTCGTCCATGGGCCGTCCCTGTTCCTGGCCACACTTGACCCGCTGCAATGCGCGGTGTCCAGCCGTTGACGGTGGCCGCGCCCGCACTTAGAGCGTGTCGGGTTCATTCGCAGTCACGCGACCCGCTCCAACCTTTTGATACCGCACGCCCGAGACGCGCAAAACCGGTCCCACTTCCGCGCGACGTGCGCTAGGCCATGGCCATGATCCTGCCCATCGACGCCATATTGCCGGACCTTCTGGCTGCCCTGCGGGCACAGGGCCGCGCCGTTCTGCAAGCGCCGCCCGGCGCGGGCAAGACCACGCGGGTGCCCCTGGCGCTGTTGCCCGAGGTCGCCGGACGCATCGTGATGCTGGAACCGCGCCGCCTTGCCGCACGGGCGGCGGCCGAGCGGATGGCGCAGACCCTTGGGGAACCCGTCGGGCAGACAATTGGCTATCGCGTCCGGGGCGACAGCGCGGTGGGACCGGCGACACGGATCGAGGTGGTGACGGAAGGCATCCTGACGCGGATGCTGCAGGACAAGCCCGACCTGCCCGGCGTCGGCGCGGTGATCTTCGATGAGTTCCACGAACGCTCGCTGAATGCCGATCTGGGGCTGGCGCTGAGCTGGGAGGTGCGCGGCGCATTGCGCGGGGACCTGTGGCTGGTGGTGATGTCCGCGACACTGGATGCCGGGCCGGTGGCGGCGATGCTGGACGATGCGCCGCTGATCTCGTCGGAGGGACGCGCCTTCCCGGTCGCAACGCGGTGGCTGGACGCGCCGCCACCGCGGGAGGCGCGGTTCGAAGCCTCGGTCGCGGACCTAGTGTGCCGCGCGTTGGCGGAAGTGGCGGGCGGGTGCCTTGTGTTCCTGCCCGGCGAGGGCGAGATCCGCCAGGTGGAGACGGCGCTGCGGGGCCGGGTCGGCTCCGATGTCGTCCTGCGGCCGCTGTTCGGCGCCATGACGCTGGCCGATCAGCGCGCCGCGATCCGGCCGGAAACGGCGGGCCGCAAGGTGGTGCTGGCCACGGCGATCGCGGAAACCTCGCTGACCATCGAGGATATCGCGATCGTGGTCGATGGCGGGCGGGCGCGGAGGGCGCGCTTCGATCCGGGCAGCGGCATGACGCGGCTGGTGACCGAACCGGTCAGCCGGGCCGAGGCCGACCAACGCCGGGGCCGCGCGGGCCGGGTGGCCGAGGGCGTCTGCTACCGGATGTGGACGAAGGGTGCGGAGGGCGCGCTTCCTGCCTTCCCGCCGCCCGAGATCGCAAGCGCCGACCTGGCGTCGCTGGCGTTGGAACTGGCCGTCTGGGGCAGCGCCGCGGGGCTCGCGTTCCTGACCCCGCCGCCCGAGGGTGCGATGGCCGAAGCGCGCGCGGTGTTGCGGGCCCTGGGTGCGTTGGACGCGCGCGGCGCGATCACGGATCATGGGCGCGTGCTGGCGCGGCTGCCCCTGCATCCGCGCCTTGGCCACATGCTGACGCTGGGCGGCAAGGGCGCGGCCCGGCTGGCGGCCCTGATGGCCGAGCGCGATCCGTTGCGTGGCCAAAGCGTGGACCTGACGCGGCGGCTGCGTGCGCTGGAGGCACCGCAGGACTTCGCCGCCGATATGGGCGTGATCGCCCGGGTGCGCGACGAGGCGCGGCGGTTGCAGCGGTTCGAGTCCGGTCCGGCTGCCAGCCCCGGCGCGCAGGCGGCGCTGGCCTATCCCGACCGAATCGGCCTGCGCCGCGCCGGGGACGCGCCGCGCTACGTCCTCTCCGGCGGCAAGGGCGCGGTGATGCCGGACGGCGAGGGGGCGGGCGGCGAGGGGTTGGCAGGCGCGCGGCTGATCGTGGCGACGGATCTGGACGGCAACCCGCGCGAGGCGCGCATCCGCGCGGCGGTCGAGGTCTTGGAAACCGACGTGCGGCGGCTGTTCGGCGACCGGATCGGCTGGGTGGACGTCTGTCGCTGGTCGCGCCGGATGCGCCGGGTCGAAGCCGTGCGGCAAGAACGGTTGGGCGCGCTGGTGCTGGCGGAGCGCGCGTGGCGCGATGCCCCGGACGCCGCCGTTCTCGACGCGGTGCTGGAGGGCATCCGGACGCTGGGGATCGCCGCTCTCGGCTGGTCCCGGAGCGCGCGGTTGTTGCGCGCGCGGGTGGCCTTTTCGGGCGTGGCGGACATGTCCGATGCGGCGCTGCTGGCGGCGCTGGAGGATTGGGCCGCACCCTACGGGACGGGCCTGCGCAGCGCCGATGATCTCGCGCGGTTCGATCCCGGCCCGGCGCTGGCCGCGTGGCTTGGCCGGGACGCGATGGCCGAGGTCGCGCGGCTGGCACCCGAGGGCTGGCGCACGCCGCTTGGCCGGGTCGCCGCGATCGACTACGCGGGCGATGCGCCCGAAGTCTCGTTGCGGTTGCAGGAGGTCTTCGGCACCACGGCGCACCCGGTCATCGGCCGCGACCGGATACCGCTGCGGATGGTGTTGCTGTCGCCCGCGCAGGCCCCGGTGCAGGTCACGACCGACCTGCCGGGATTCTGGGACGGCTCCTATGCCGACGTGCGCAAGGACATGCGGGCGCGCTATCCGAGGCATCCCTGGCCCGAAGACCCGCGCGCGGCCGATCCGACCCTGCGCGCCAAGCCGCGCGGACGGTGAGCCTGTCCTTGTGCGTGGGTGAGGAGGGGCTTGGGTTTTTTTTGAGTATTTTTAGATAGATGAAGGATGGGCAGTGCGCGCCCGGAGATGCCCGGTTAATCCCCCCGCGAGCAGGTGCCGGTCTGGCAGGAGAACATCCCGCCGGAAGATGCGGCCCGGCAGCGGCGCAATCCCGTGGCGAAGGCCTACCCCGGAACGGGCGAACCTGCATCGCCGGTCGAAAGCGCGATCCCGCGCGCCTCGGCCCAGGGCTGCGCCGTGGGGTGGAGCGCCTCGGACCGGTCGCGGCCCGGCACCCGGCGGCGGCGCAGCCAGAACAGCTTGCCAAAGCCACTGAAGGTGCCGATCGAGGGGGCATCGGCATCCATTTCAAAGCGTTCTTGCCAGTTCTCGGGCAGGGTCAGGCCTGCGGCCTCCGCCTCCTCCAGCAACCAGGTCAGCGAGATGTTGGAGCGCGGGCGCACGTCCAGCCGTCCGTTCAGTTGCCCGCCGATATCGCCATGGCTGCCCTTGAACCACATCTGGATCACGTTCTGGCCGGGATGGGCCATGGTGGTGTCCCACAGAATCGGCTCGTAGGCGGCGCGGGTTTCGTCCAGTGCCAGCGCGTGGCGGGCGACCTTCACCTGCGCGCCGAGCGCGTGGTTGTGGTAGGGGTGGGGCAGCGGCAGCATGCGCCAGACCATCGGGTAGCGGATGCCGAGCGCGCGGACGGTATCATAGGCGCCGAGGAAGGCGATCGGCACCTGCGGCAGGCAATGGCGCGCCTTGAAATCCGCGGCCTCGGGACTGCCGGGCGCTTCGCGGTAGAGGCAGTAGAGTTGCTCCACCCGCGCCTGGTTGAGACTGTCGCGGCGCAGCAGGCCGAGCCTGTCGACCAGCCCGCCGAGCGAGCGCACCGCGTAGGCACCGCGCGAATAGCCCATCAGCATGACCCGGTCGCCGGGCCGGTAGCGGGTCGCAAGCCAGACATAGGCGCGGCGGATCTGCCGGTTGATCCCGATCCCTGCCATCACTTCATGACTGCGGCGCAGGCCGCGCCACTGGATGCCCGGTTCGTAGTAGACATGGACATGGGCGGCGTCGGGAAGCTCCATCAACAAGCGGTAGGTCAGGCCGATATTGGTTTCGGCCCCCCGTTTCAGGGTGGACATGGTGCCGTCCAGAAGAACGACATGGGTGCAGCCCTTCCCGGTTTCCGGCACCGGTTCGGCGTCATTGCGAAAGCCCAGAAGGCGCGCCCATATGCCCGTGTTACGCTGCACTTGCCCCTGCTCTTTGCACCATGTCCCACATCCTTGCGGGCGTGAACGGCATGTCGACCTGCCGCAACCCCAGCGGCCAGAGCGCATCGAGCGCCGCGTTGGCCACCGCGCCGAGCGCGCCGACAGTCCCGGCCTCCCCGCAGCCTTTCATGCCAAGCGGGTTGGCAGTGGAGGGCACGATTTCGGTGTGGAACCCCATGAACGGCACGTCGCTGGCGCGGGGCATGCCGTAATCCATGAACGTCGCTGTCAGAAGCTGGCCATCGGCGTCGAAGACGGTATGTTCCATCAAGGCCTGCCCGATGCCCTGCACCACGCCGCCATGCACCTGCCCTTCGGCCAGCATGGGGTTCATCAGGATGCCGAAATCATCCACGACCGTGTAGCGATCGACACGGGTTTCGCCGGTCTCCGGGTCGATCTCCACCTCGGCGACATGGCAACCATTGGGATAGGAGCGGCCGGGCAGCCTGGTGGTCCGGCTGGCACGCGCCAATTCGGCCCGGCCCGCCGCCGTCGCGCGCGCGGCGGCTTCCAGCAGCGTCACCACCACGTTCGAGCCGGGGGCGCGGAACACGCCTTCTTCTGCATCGAATGTCATGTCCCGCGTTTCCATGTCGTCTTCCAGGAATGCTGTCAGCCCCATTATTAGCACATCCGCCGTCGCGCGCATCGCCGTTCCCTGAGTTGTGACCGAGCGTGATCCGCCCGTACCCCCGCCCTTGGCGATGCGGTCGCTGTCGCCCTGCACCACGTCGATCCGATCCAGCGGCAGGCCGGTCTGGTCGTGGAGGATCTGGCGGTAGACGGTTTCATGGCCCTGCCCGTTGGATTGGGTGCCGACGTAGAGCGTCGCGCCGGTGGCGGACAGTTCGACCGTCGCCGTTTCTTCAGGATCGCCCAGAATGCTTTCGATATAGTAAGCGAGCCCGAGGCCGCGCAGTTTGCCGCATGCCTTCGCGGCGGCCCGGCGGGCCGGGAAACCGGCAAGATCGGCCTCGATCTCGGCCCGGCTCAGCACCCGATCGAATTCGCCGACGTCGTAGGTCTCGCCGGTGGCGGAGACATAGGGGAAGGCGTGGGGCGCGATGAAGTTCGCGCGCCTCAGCGTCAGGGGATCCGTGCCCAACTCGCGCGCGGCGAAATCCATCACCCGCTCCAGCGCATAGATCGCCTCGGGGCGACCGGCACCGCGATAGGCGTCGACTTGCGTCGTGTTGGTGAAGATGCCGCGATTGCGGAAGCTGATGGTCTGGATGTCATAGGGCCCGCAGAGCACGCGGGCGAAGAGGTTCGACTGGATGGCCTGGGCGAATTGCGAGTTGTAGGCGCCCATGTTCGAGACCGAGTCCACCTTGTAGGCGGTGATCTTGTGATCCGCATCGAAGCCGAGCGTGCAGGTCACCGACAGGTCGCGCCCGGAATTGTCCGACAGCATCGATTCCGTCCGCTCCGCCATCCAGCGCACCGGACGCCCGGTCAGCCGCGCGGCAAGGGCGCAGAGCATGTTCTCGGGGTAGTTCATCGCCTTCATGCCGAAGCCGCCACCGACATCGGGGTTGGTCACGCGCACCTGGCCGGCATCGAGCGAGAGCCATTTGGCAAGGTCGGTCTTGGTGCCCCAGACGCCCTGCCCGTTGATCGCGACATGCAGGCGGTCGCCGTCCATCTCGGCATAACAGCCGCGCGGCTCCATCGAATTGACGATGATGCGGTTGTCATGGGTCGTCAGGGTCACGACATGGGCCGACGCGGCCAGCGCGGCGTCGGCCGCCGCCTCGTCCCCCAGCCCGAAATCATAGGCGACATTGTCGGGCGCGCTGTCATGGATCACCGGGCCGCCCGGCGCGAGGTCGAGCTTCACGGGCAGGTCGTCGATGTCGAGCACGATCAGTTCCGCCGCGTCCCTGGCCTGCGCCGGAGTGTCGGCCACGATGAAGGCCAACGGGTCGCCCACGAAGCGCACGCGGCCCTCGGCCAGAATGGTGCGGGGCGCGCGGTTCCCGACCGAGCCGTCGCGGTTCTTCACGGTCGAGAACCGCAGGGCGTTGGCAAGGCCGGCCTCCGCGAGGTCGGCGGCGGTCAGCACGGCATGGATGCCGGGGGCGGCCCGCGCCTCGGCCACATCCAGATGGGTGATCGTGCCGTGTGCCACGGTGGAGCGCAGGACATAGCCATGGAGCGCGCCCGCGGGCGTGATATCGTCCACATAGGCACCCTTGCCGGTCAGGAAGCGGGTATCCTCGAACCGGGTCACGGACTGACTGGAGCCGAATTTCGACATGGGGACGGGCCTTTCGCTTGAATTGGGGGTTGGCGGGAGAGTAGGCGCATGGACGGCAGTGTCCAGTGCGCTCCGCCTCAGGTGGCGTGAATGCCGGGCGTCGTGGTGAAGGTGCCGATGCGTGCCGCGCCGGGGATCGCGGCGCGGACGCGCGCGACATGGGCGTCAGGGATCGCCGCCAGCAAGCCACCGGCGGTCTGCGGATCGAAGAGCAACGCGGCGCGCGGCGTTTCTGGCGCGGTGATCCGCCCCGCCAGCGCCGCACGGTTCTGCGGCCAGAGGCTGGAACGGATGCCGGCGGCCGCCAGTGCCTCGGCCCCGCGCAGCAAGGGCAGGTCGGCCAGCGCGATCTCGGCCCCCACGTCCGAGGCGTCACAGATATTGGCGAGGTGCCCGGCAAGGCCGAAGCCGGTCACGTCGGTCATGGCATGGGCCTGCGCAAGGGCGCGCGCGGCGGCGCCCGAAGGCGTTTGCATCATCTCCCAGCAGGCCAGCACATCGTCGCCATGGGCGCGCGCCTGCATCTCGGCGGCCAGCAGCACACCAGTCCCGAGGGGCTTGGTCAAGATCAGCGCATCGCCGGGCCGCGCGCCCGCCAGCGTGATCGCCGGGCCGTCCAGCAGGCCGGTGACGGTGAAGCCGATGGTCAATTCGACACCTTCGGTGGAATGGCCGCCGATGATCTCGGCCCCCTCGGCCTCGAAAACGGCGCGAGCGGCCGCCATGACCTCGGCCAGGGCCGGGCCTTGAAGCCGGGCCGTCGCGCGCGGCAGGATGATCTGCGCCAGCGCCGCCTGCGGGGTCGCGCCCATCGCCCAGATATCCCCCAGCGCATGGATCGCGGCGACGCGTGCCACCAGCACCGGATCCAGCGCGAAGCCGCGCAGATGGTCGGTGCTGAGGACCTGCCGCGCCGTGCCGAACGTCAGCAAGGCCGCATCGTCGCCCGGCAGAGCCGCCACATCGTCGCGGCGCGGTGCGCCCTGCAGCCCGACCAAAGCGCCGGAGCCGAGCTTCGCCCCGCAGCCCCCGCAGGGAACCGGACCCGACAACTCCTTGACAAGGGCCTTTGGCACCGCCTTGGGCGCGGCAGGTTGCGGCATCGCGGGCAAGTGGCGGAACCGGTCCATGAAGCCCTGGTCGATCCGGTTCTTGAGCCGCCACATGGCGGGGCCGACCAGCGTCAGCCCCGACTTCTCGGCCACCGCGACCTGCCCGCCCATGGAGACCAGCTTGAGAAAATCCTTCTGCGGGTGGAACGGCTTGCGCGCGATCCCGATCAGATCGGCGCGCAGGTTGTGGGCAAGGATCGGGGCCGCCCGCACCGCGTAGACGCCCGCCTTGGGGCGCGGGTCGTGGACCAGATGCGCACAATCGCCTGCCGCGTATACCGTCGGGTCGGCGGGTGATCGGAGGTATTCATCCACCTCCAGAAACCCGTCGCGACAGGGCAAGCCGGTCTCGGCCACCCAAGGCTGCGGTGTGGCCCCGGCGGTGCCGATGGTCAGATCGGAGACGATCCGCCGTCCATCCTCCAACACCACGGCCCCGGCCTCCACCGCCACGGGCCGGGCCTGCTCGATCAACGCCACCCCGTGGTCGGCCAGCGCCGCCAGAAGCCTGCGGCGCGCGGCGGGCACGACGGCCCGCAACACCGCGCCCCGGTCGATCACGCACAGCCGCGCATCCCGCCCAAGCCCCCGCAAGCGATGCACGGCGGCCATCGCGACTTCGCAGCCCGCGACCCCCCCGCCCAGAACGGCGATCCGGATCGGACCCGCGTCCGCGCAGACCTGCGCCCACCGATCCGCGAAGACCCCGAGGGGCTTGGCCGCAATCCCATGTTCGGCGAAGCCCGGCAGCCCCGGCATCTCCGACGTGATCCCGATATCGAGCGACACCCTGTCATAGAACAGCACCCGCCCGGACCCGAGCGTGACCGCCTTCGCCCCGGGATCGAGCGCCACCGCCCGGTCCACCACCAGCCGCGCCCCGGCGAAACGGGCCAACCGCACCAGGTCGATATCCAGATCGCCGCGCGTGTAATGCCCCGCCACATGCCCCGGCAACATGCCGGAATAGGGCGCCGTGGCACCGGGATTGACCAGCGTGAGCCGCACACCGGGCACGGGCCGCATTCCCCAGCGCCGCAACACCAGCGCGTGGGTATGCCCGCCGCCGAGCAACACCAGTTCCGTCACGATCGGATATGCTTCCTTCACACGCTCGCCCCTTCATCTGTCCAGAAATGCTCCGGGGGAGGTCGCAGGCCGGGGGCCGCGTCCCCGTCTTCCACCCAACCATCGCGAAACGGATCCTCGGGGTAGCCGACCCCGGTCATGACCAGGCCACAGGCCGGCGCGACGGTCCCGCATGCGGCGCGGTCCCGCGCGGCCAGAGCACGCGCCACGTCGGCGGGCTGCCACGCGCCGGCCCCGACCCGCTCCAGCGTGCCGACGATGGAGCGGACCTGGTTGTGCAGGAACGACCGCGCGCGCAGGTGAAAGCGGAACTCGCGCCCGGCGGGCAAGGCCACTTCCTGCACCGTGCAGCGATCCAGCGTCTTGACCGGGGACGCGGCCTGGCAATGCACGGCGCGGAAGGTGGTGAAATCGTGCCGCCCGATCAGGTGGCCCGCGCCCTGCGCCATCGCCGCACCGTCCAGATCGCCGCGCACCGCCCAGGCATGACCGCGATCAAGCACCAACGGAGCGCGGCGGCAGATCAAGCGATAGGTATAGCTGCGCCAGTCCGCCGAGAACCGCGCGCTGAAATCCTCGGCCACCGGGGCGCAGGCGGTGATCGCGACCGGCGCGGGCTTGAGGTGGTAATTCAACGCCTCGGCCAGCCGGAACGGCTCCCAGGCCCGGGTCAGCGCAATCGAGGCCACCTGCCCCGTGGCGTGGACGCCCGCATCGGTGCGGCCCGCGGCCACCACGGCGGGCAGGTCCGGTTCCAGTCGCGCCAGCGCGGCCTCGAGCGTGCCCTGCACGCTTGGCTGGTCGGCCTGACACTGCCACCCGGCGAAGGGCGCGCCATCGTATTCGATCCTGAGGGCGTATCGGGGCATGGGGTTCGCTACCTCAACTTCGGCCTTGCGTCCATCGGCCCTCGAAACCTTTGGCATGAACGCCTATTCTACAGGTGTCACAAGCGCGAGAGGATGCCCCTTGGTGATCGGAGCCATTGCAGACACCCTGGGACGGGGCATCGAAGGCATGACCGGCACGGTGTCGGAGGCGTTCTTCGAACCGGTCGTCCGGATCGGCGTCACCGGGCTTGCGCGATCCGGCAAGACGGTCTTCATTACCTCGCTGGTCGCCAACCTGCTGGACCGGGGCCGGATGGCGGGGTTGGAGGCGGCGCAATCGGGCCGGATCGAGGCGGCCTTCCTGCAACCCCAGCCCGACGACACCGTGCCCCGCTTCGAGTTCGAAAGCCATCTGGCCGTGATGACCGGGCCGGAACCGCAGTGGCCCGACTCCACGCGTTCGGTCAGCGAATTGCGCCTGTCGTTGCGGGTGCGGCCCAAGGGCCTGCTGTCGGGCCTGTCGGGGCCGCGCACGGTACATCTCGATATCGTGGACTACCCCGGAGAATGGCTTCTTGATCTGGCCCTGCTGGACATGAGCTACGCCACATGGTCTGCCCAGGCGCTGGCCCGGGCCGATGCGCGGGCCGAGGGCGCGTCCTACCTGGCGCAGTCGGGCGCCGTGGACACCGCTGCCCGGCTGGACGAGGCCCGTGCGAAGGCGCTCGCCCATGGCTGGACCGCCTACCTGCGGGCCGCGCGGGACGCCGGCTATTCGGACTGCACCCCCGGTCGCTTCCTCCTGCCCGGCGATCTGGATGGCAGCCCGGTCCTGACCTTCTCCCCGCTGCCCGACGGCGCCGCCCCGCGCGGCAGTCTCGCCCGCGAATTCGCCCGCCGGTTCGAGGCCTACAAGGCACAGGTCGTGAAGCCCTTCTTCCGCGCCCATTTCGCCCGGATCGACCGGCAGGTGGTCCTCGTGGATGCGCTTGGCGCGATCCATAACGGCCCCCCGGCGGTGGAGGATCTGCGCCAGGCCCTGTCGGGCATCCTCGGCGCGTTTCGGCCGGGTCGGAACGGGTTCCTGACGCAGATCCTCGGGAAACGGGTCGACAGGATCCTCTTCGCCGCGACCAAGGTCGATCATCTCCACCATGACCAGCACGGCAAGCTGCAGGCGATCATGGAGGCACTGGTGGCCGATGCCCGCCGCCGCGCCGATTTCTCCGGCGCGCGCACCGGCGCCATGGCGATCGCGTCGCTGCGGACCACGGTGGAGGAGACGCGGCGCGTGAACGGGACCGATCTGGGCGTGGTGCGTGGGCGTCTCTCGGATGGTGGACGACAGGCGGCGCTGCATCCGGGCGATCTGCCCGCCGACCCCGCGGCCCTCCTGGCCCCGGCGCGGCAAGGCGCGCAGGCATGGCTCGACGCGGACTTCGACGTGATGCGCTTCGCGCCCGCACCGCTTTCCCTGCGCCGCGGCGAGGGTCCGCCGCATATTAGGCTTGATCGCGCGGCGGAATTCCTGATCGGGGACAAGTTGCGATGAGGGCGGGTTTCGGCGTGTCTTCGGCCTTCGGCCTGCACCACGACCGCGGTGGCGCCCGTCCTTCGGTCGGGCGCGGCTGCGCTTTGGCGGCAGGAGTTCGGCGGGTCCGCAGCCGGCCGCAGGACTCGCGGAGGGTGATACGATGACCCAACGCAAGGGCCCGATCCTGTTCGAGTTGGACGATGCACCGACGTCTGGCCCCGAGGCCGCCGCCCCGGTGCCCGACCTCGACTTCGCGCCGCCATCGGGACGCGCCATGCAGGTCGTCGCAACCCTGGGCGCGCGGCGCGTCAACAGGCTGGCGCGGTTCTTCTGGTCGGCGGCGCTGGGGCTTGCGGGCTTCATCGCCTCGCTGGCCGCATGGAACTTCGTGACCGGCCTGCTGGAGGCCAACCCCGTCCTTGGCGGGATCGCGTTCAGCCTGATCGCGGCGATCCTGCTGGCCCTTGTGTTGATCGCCCTGCGCGAATTGGCTGCCTTTGCGCGGCTCGGACGGCTGGACCGCATCCACGGGGCAGCAGAGGCCGCATTGGCGGCGGGCGACCTGGCCGCCGCGCGCGACGTGACGCGCCAGATCTCGGCGCTCTACGCGCACCGCCCCGAGCTTCGCCACGGCCGCGAGGCGCTCGACCGGCAACGCGATGAAATCTTCGAACCGGCCAGCCTGTTCGCCCTCGCGCAGGCCGAGGTTCTGGCGCCACTCGACACGGTCGCCGAGGCCGAGGTCGTCGCGGCCGCGCGCCAAGTCGCCACCGTCACCGCGCTGGTGCCGCTGGCCCTGGCAGACGTGGCAGCGGCGCTGACCGCGAACCTGCGGATGATCCGGCGCATCGCCGAGATCTACGGCGGGCGTGCAGGCACGCTGGGGTCATGGCGCCTGACGCGCGCCGTGCTGACACATCTGGTGGCCACCGGCGCGGTGGCGATCGGCGACGACCTCCTCGGCTCGGCGCTTGGCGGATCGGTCTTGTCGAAACTGTCGCGCCGCTTCGGCGAAGGCGTCGTGAACGGCGCATTGACGGCACGGGTCGGCGTCGCCACGATGGAGGTCTGCCGCCCGCTGCCCTTCGACAAGGGAAGCCGACCAAGCGTCACCGGGCTGATCAGCCGTGCGTTGACGGGCCTGTTCGGGCAGGGGCGCGCCTGACGCGCAGGCCGCGCCCGTGGCTGCCGGAACAGAACCGCGGAACTGGCCCGTCGCCCCAGGCCGATCCATGCTGCCCGGCACGTGACGGAGGATCTTCACACCTCCGGTCCCGACACATGCAGGCGATGGAGCCTCGCGCAGACCGTGACAGTCTGGTTCCCATGCACCCCCGGGACGGACGCCCTTTCGACTGCCCGATCGGCCACGAACGCGCGACGCGCCCCGATCCCGGCGCGCGACGGGCAGGCTTCATGCCAACCGAAACGGCAACATCCCGGGACAAGCCCAAGGCCAATCCGACGGCATTCAAACCATGCGGGACCCGATCGATCCACACCTTCCCTGCTTCATCTATCCATAAATACTCATCTTTGGTGCAACCTGGGTCTGCACCGACGCCCCCGGCGCACCGCCGAATCCCCGTAACGCGAAAAGGGGGGAGCGCGAGGGGGGGCTTCCCCCCTCGCCCGGTCGCCCGGCGCACCGCGCAGGGCGAAACCGGCGCGCCACCGCGGTCTTGGGCTGACAGCGCGCGCGGACCATGCGATGCAGGGCCATGGCACCCACCCTTCCCCATGGCGACCGACCCCTCCTTGGCATCCTGTTGATGGTCGGCTTCTGCACGGTCATCCCCTTCGCCGACGCGCTTGCGAAACTCCTCGGCGCCCAGTTCCCGCTGTTTCAGTTGGTCCTCGTGCGCTTCGCAACGCAGGTGATCCTGTTTCTGCCCCTTGCGCTTCTGTCCGGGGCGGTGCTGTTTCCGTCGCGCCGGGTGGCCGGACTGACGCTGCTGCGCGCGCTCCTGCAGATCACCGGCCTGATCTTGATGTTCTCCGCCCTCCGTGTCCTGCCTCTGGCCGATGCCGTGGCCATCGCCTTCGTGATGCCCTTCATCATGCTGCTGCTCGGCCGGTTCGTCCTGAACGAGGAGATCGGACCACGCCGCCTGGCCGCCTGCGCGGTGGGCTTCGTCGGCACGCTGATGGTCGTCCAGCCCAGTTTCGCGGCCGTCGGATGGGGCGCGCTTCTGCCCATCGGCGTGGCCTTCGCCTTCGCAGTCTTCATGGTGGTCACTCGCGCCATGGCCAAGGAGGTGGACCCGATGGCTCTGCAGGCGGCCTCGGGCCTCGTGGCGCTGCCGCTGGTGGCCCCGCTGATGCTGTTGCCGATGGCACCGAGCGCACCGCTGGTGGGCTGGCTCCGCCCGGAAGGCATGGAACTGTGGCTTTTCGTCGGTCTTGGCGTGGCCGGATCCATCGGGCATCTGCTGATGTCGTGGTCGCTGCGCTTCGCGCCGTCCGCCACGCTCGCGCCCATGCAGTATCTCGAAATCCCGATGGCGACGCTGGTGGGGTTCTTGATGTTCGCCGACCTGCCCGACGGGATCGCTGCGGCGGGCATCGCGGTGACCATCGCGGCGGGCCTCTACATCGTCGCGCGCGAACGCAACCTCAGCCGTGTTCCCCCGACCGCGCCCTTGGCCTGAGCGCGGTCATCGACGGCACCAGATCGTCGCAAGCCAGCCGGGACAGCCCCGATGGCAGCGGCCAGAGCGCGCCGACACGATGGTGCCGTCGCACGCACCACGGCATGGCCAGGGGACTGGATCACAAGGCCCGATCCCACCGGAGGGCGCGTGTCGAACCGGTCGAACACACTCACCGCAAACCCATCCCCCGCAAGCAGCCCGCAGGCACGACGACCGCCGCCGATCCCTCGATCCCGCCCCCGAAGCCCCCCGCTGTTGCGGTCGCGTATCATCGCCGACGGTCTGGCCCGCCCCCCGCGCGCACGACATCCGGCACGCTGCACGGGCAATCCACCGATTGCGCTGCCGCCCGGCATCCGCCTACCCTGCCCCACCGCGTCCACGGTCCCCTTGCCCCCGGAGCCCGCCATGTCAGACCCCGTTAACGAACCCAAGCTCTCCACCCTGTCGAAACTCGCCATCGGCCTGGCCATCGCGGGCTTCATCTTCAGCTTCACCAGTTCGTCCAACGTGACGCTCAACGGTGTCAGCACATGCAGCCATACCGATTACGCCAAGCTGGTCTTCGGCGGGCTGGCCATCATGATCGGAGGGTTGGGCGAGGTCGCGGCGCTGCGGTTGCAGGCGACGCGGGTGCCGAACCTGCTGGCCTCGGGCGGGGCCTCGGTTGCGGGGATCTTTCTTGTGCTGGTCGGCGCCGGCGTGATCGGCGGGCCGTGCTGATCGGACGAACCGGACCCTTTGACCTTCGCGGTGCGGCGGCGTATATCCCGGCGCATGACGCATCGCCTGACCATCGATATTCGAATTAGCCTCCCGGCGCTCTGATCCGTCGAGCCGCCGGGACCATTGCTAGCGTTGGGGCTTGAGCCTCGGCGCGGCCCTGCTACACCCCCCTTGACCATTCGAATACGAGGAGCGCCAGACATGTGCGCCGAAACGACCGTCGTGGACTACAAAGACACCCTGAACCTGCCGAAAACCGATTTCCCGATGCGCGCGGGCCTGCCCAAGCGAGAACCCGACTGGCTGGCGCGGTGGGAGGAGATCGGCATCTATGACCGCCTGCGCGAGAAGGCGAAGGCCGCGGCGCGGACGCCCTTCACGCTGCACGATGGTCCGCCCTATGCCAATGGCAACCTGCATATCGGCCACGCGCTCAACAAGATCCTCAAGGACATGGTCGTCCGGTCCCAGCAGATGATGGGGCGCGACGCGCGCTATATCCCCGGCTGGGATTGCCACGGCCTGCCCATCGAATGGAAGATCGAGGAAGCCTACCGTGCCAAGGGGCAGGACAAGGACAAGGTGAACGTGGTGGATTTCCGGCAGGAATGCCGCCGCTTCGCCGAAGGCTGGATCGACATCCAGCGCGCGGAATTCAAGCGGCTGGGCATCACCGGGACATGGGACAAGCCCTACCTGACGATGGATTTCCACGCCGAGCGGGTCATCGCCGAGGAATTCCAGAAATTCCTGATGAACGGCGCGCTGTATCAGGGCTCCAAGCCCGTGATGTGGTCGCCGGTGGAAAAAACAGCACTTGCCGAGGCGGAGGTGGAATATCACGACCGCCAGACCGATGCGGTGTGGGTGCCGTTTGAGGTGATTGAGGAGGGGTTTTCCGAGGTCGTTTCGCGCCGTCCGATTCATGCATTGCTCACTGCCAAGGTCATCATCTGGACCACCACCCCCTGGACCCTGCCCCAGAACCGCGCGATCTGCTTCGGCCCCGAAATCTCCTATGGCCTCTACGAGATCACCGGCACGCCGGAAGAATCCTGGGCCACAATGGGCGACCGCTACCTGATCGCCGACAAGCTGGCCCCGGAGGCGCTGACCGCCATGCGGCTGGAGCCCTCGATGCACCGCCGCCTGCGCGACGTTGCGGCCGAGGAACTGGCCGCGCTCACCTGCGCCCACCCCTTGCGCGGCGCGGACGGCGCGGAAGGCGAATGGGACTATGACGTGCCCCTCTTCCCCGCCGACCATGTCACCGATGACGCAGGGACAGGCTTCGTCCACACCGCCCCCTCCCACGGCGACGACGATTTCGAGATCGGTCGCAAGCACGGGCTGGAAATGACGTGGAACATCCTCGATGACTCCTCCTTC
>Ga0100398_1001507_pt1 | contig 19816 bp, 19 predicted proteins | sample CryGeymeta201522_FD_81568 | JGI IMG/M metagenome (GOLD analysis project Ga0100398, IMG submission 81568) | Groundwater microbial communities from Crystal Geyser aquifers in Utah, USA - Crystal Geyser metaG 2015-22 | ecosystem: Environmental > Aquatic > Deep subsurface > Groundwater | place: USA...
CGCGACCCCGCCTTGACCCGCGGAGGCGCTGCTATGTCCACTCGATTTGTTTACCAAGGGTTCTCCTTCGTTAGTCTGTTGCTCATCCTGAGCCTGCTCCTGCTGGCAGGTAGCTCGCCAATGCAGGCAAGTGCAGGGCCGACGTCTGCCACGCTTACCGTCAATGTGCTGCCAGATGCCATAAGGCTAGATTTCGCGACCACGCTGGCGAACACACCAAGTGCAGGAAACTTGATAGCTTACTATCCCTTCAATGGCAATGCTAATGATGAAAGCGGGAATGGGAATCATGGAACAGCTAACGGCGCAACGATAACGGAAGACCGATTCGGAAATCTTGACAGCGCCTATAGATTTGATGGGGTAGATGACTACCTCGACAATGTTAGATTCGCCGCGTTTCCGGGCATGCAATACGTCATTCGCACGCACGACCTCTCTGGCGGCGCCGACACGGTGCTCACCCTGTATGACACCGACGCGGTGACCGTACTGGCAAGCAATGATGACACCGGCAGCGACCCGGCCGCGGAGTTGACCTGGACCGCGCCCTATACCGGAACCTACTTAGTCGAGGTCACCAGCGCGCCAAGCGTTGTCACGGACTGCACAGCCAGATACCGACTGTCTATTACTACGACTGCCAGCTTGGCGATGACGATCACCCGCGCCCCGGACGGCGCGACGCTGACCTGGCCGCACGACCCGCAGTACGCCGGCTACCAGGTGCGGCGGAGCACGATGCCATACTTCACTGCTGGTGACTGGTCGGAGTTACTGGCCAACGTCCCCGCGCCCAGTTCCGACAATACGGTTAGTTACACGGACGCGAGCGCGTTCAACTCTGCGACAACCAGCTACTTCTACGCCATCCTGCCAACTGATGCCGATGGACGACCGTATCTTGTCTCCAATCGCGTCGCCGCGTTCAACTTCGCGCTGACGCCGGGCAGCAACTGAGCTTGAAGGAGATCGCGCAACGTAAGGGCCTTGGCTATCAAACGTTGATGCACATGTGGGTGATGGAGCGGTTGACTCAGGAGTATGCCTGAATCGCCGATTAGCTGAACTGTTGCGAAAAATGCAACGGTTCAGAATGTGCATTTTTTGCACACACTGCTACTCTCTGCCCCAAAACCATTCCTTCATTTGCCAATCCCCTCCTTTTCTGCTAATATAGCTCCTGGATACGGGGGGTGCTCGGCGCTACCCCCCGTCGTTTGTGCTTGGGAACCAATGGCAGGCGGCCGGAGTCTGTTTGGAGAATGTCCGGCACGGGCGGAGACCGGCCTGAGCAAGGAATGGGCGTGTGGCCCGCGACCGGCAGGAGAGGAGACCGAATTTATGAACGTGATATCTTTGCCGATTGCCGAAAGAACAGTGAACAATCTATGGCAAGTCGCCAAGAGCCAGGGTACCACTGCTGAGGCCCTGGCGGATAAGGCGATCCGCGCTTACTTGCTCCAAGAAGCTGAACAGAAGATCGAGCGCGAGGAGCAACACTATCGTGTGCAACACGCCGAATTGCTTCGCAGGTACGCCAGCCAGTTTATTGCCATGCATGAAGGCCAGGTCGTTGATTCCGACACTGATGAGTTGGCCCTCTTCTTGCGTATCCGCAAACGCTTTCCGATGATTGGCGTACTGATAAAACAGGTGACTGACAAGGTCGAGGAAGTCTGGATGGTGCGTTCCCCGCGCATCGAGTACGACTAATGAGATTTTACACCTATCCATACGACTCGAAATTCGATCCGCCTATGCCGGTGGTAGACGTCCTTCTGGTAGGGCCTTACTCCGGCGAAACAAGCGGCCCGCACCGCGCCTTGGTTGACTCTGGTTCTGACGGAACACTCGTGCCGATCAATCTGCTCGCGCAGATCAGCGCCGCGAGTGTCGGCACAGGGCGGTTGGCCTGGCTGTGGCAGGAAAGCCGGCGCGTGAGGATCTATCTCGTGGAATTGCACGTCGGTCCACATAGGCTGCCTGCGGTTCGCGTCGCAGGAGTGCCGGCTGGAACCGATTTTGTTTTGGGGCGCAACGTGCTGAACCGGCTATTGGTCACACTCAATGGCCCGGCAGAGATGACCGAGTTGCCCGACTAGCAGGCCAAACATTTTATGACGCGCTCTCAACAAATCCAACGCTGGCGCCGCGAGCGCCGCGCAACGGGCGGCCCGCACATCGGGCGGTGGGCCGTGCGCCTGGGCGTAGGGTGGCTGCTGCTGAACGTCCTGTTTGTCGCGGCCCTGGTCTTCGGCGCGGTGGGGTCGGTGGCCGGGGTGTATGCCTACTTCGCCCAAGACCTGCCTGACCCCAGCGCCATCCAGACCCAACAGGTTACCTACGAAACGGTCAAAATCTACGACCGCACCGGCCAGCATTTGCTGTACGAGTCGATCGACCCGCGGCCCTATCGTGGGGACCGGACCTACCTCACACTGAATCAGATCCCCGAGGCCATGCGCAACGCGACCATCGCGCTGGAAGATCGCGACTTCTACACCAATATCGGCGTGAACCTGCGCGGTCTGACCCGCGCGCTCATTTCCAATCTGCGAGGCCAGAGCGTTCAGGGGGCCAGCTCGATCACGCAACAGTTGGTCAAGAACATCATCATCGACCCCGAGGAGCGCTATCAGATCTCCTATGCGCGCAAGATCAAGGAGGCCATCATGGCCATCGAGATCACGCGTAAGTATCCGGGCCGCGCCGGCAAAGATCAGATCCTGGAGTGGTACCTCAACTACAACGACTACGGCAACGTGGCCATCGGTGTGGAGGCTGCTGCGCAAGTCTACTACAACAAGACCGCGTTGGATCTGACGCTGGACGAGATCGCAGTTCTGGCGGCAGTCCCGCAGTTCCCCGCTCTCAATCCCATCTGGTCGCCGGCCGACGCGTATCGCCGGCAGCGCAAGGTGCTGGCAGCCATGCAGGACGCCGGTTACCTGACGCCGGAGCAGGTCGCTGTAAACACGCGCTATTTCAACACGATCCTGCTCAATGACCTGGTAGATGAGGGCCTGTTGAGCCAGGGCGATCTCCCCCTGGTGGCCATCGGCGACAAGCCGGCCACCGCGCGGGCGTTGAACGCGTTGGTCAAGGCGGACCTGATCACCCAAGATGAGGCCGACGCGGCCAAGAAGCTGCCCGGCACGCTGTGGCAACACGTCCGCGAGTCTGCCCAGGAGCGGTTTGAGATCCCGCCCGATGCGCCGCACTTCGCGATCTACGTCCTGCAGCAACTGCAACAGAAATACAACACGCCTGAAAATCCCTACTACATCTGGCAGCATGGGCTCAGGGTCTACACGACCCTCGATTGGGACTTGCAGATCACGGCCGAGTGCGCGGCGCGCAGCCACATCGCGTCCCTGCGCCAGCAGACGCCCAAACCGTGTCAGGGTGGTTTGGAGCCGTTTGACCCGATCCCGTTGGTACAGACCGCAAGACAGAATTTCGATCACGAGGTCACCAACGCCTCTGTGGTGGCGATCCGGCCCAATACCGGAGAGGTGCTGGCGATGGTGGGCAGCCTGGACTATTTCGACACGAACATCGATGGCCAGGTGAATGTCGCGTTGGCCTCGCGGCAGCCCGGCTCGTCCTTCAAACCCTACACGTATTTGACCGCCTTTGAGTCCGGGCTGTTCTCGCCTGCATCGATGGTGATGGATGTGCGTACGGTCTTTCCGGACCCGGGCAATCCGCCCTACGTGCCGGAAAACTACGACCGCGCTTATCACGGCCCGCAGATGTTGCGCTGGGCGTTGCAGCGCTCCTACAACATCCCGGCAGTGTGGCTGATGGACCAGGTCGGCGTCAGCAGCGTGATCAAGACGGCCCGCCGGTTGGGTGTCAACAGCTTGAACCGCGAGCTGAACTCCTACGGCTTGAGCCTGACCCTGGGTGGGGGCGAGGTGGCGTTGGTGGATCACACCTACGCTTTCAGCGTTCTCGCCAACAGCGGGGTGATGGCCGGCCAGCCCGCGCCCACCGATCGCCAACGTCCGGGCTATCGTAAGCTCGATCCGGTTTACATCTTGCAGGTGCGGGATAAGGATGCCAAAGTCCTGGAAGAATACCGGCAGCCCGCCACGGATCTGGTGGTCAAGCCGGCAGAAGCCTACATGCTCAACAACGTGTTGAGCGATCCTGCCCCGCGCGCGGCCGCATTCGGCACATCGGCCCAGTATCTGATCCTGGCTGACCGGCCGGTGGCGGCGAAGACCGGCACGACCGACCGTTTCGTAGATGCCTGGACGCTGGGGTACACGCCCCAATTAGCCGTCGGGGTTTGGGTGGGTAACAGCGACAACAAACCGATGAAGGAGACACCCGGCTCTCTCGGCGCCGCGCCGATCATGCATGCCACGTTGGCGAAGGGGATGGCGGGGCAGTCGGTAATGGGGTGGCAGGAGCCGCCGGGCCTGTCGCATGTCCGGGTGTGTGTGCCTTCGGGGCTGCTGCCCACCCCCGACTGCCCCCAGACGACGACCGAACTGTTCCTGGTGGGGCACGCGCCGCAGAAGTCCGACAATGTCTACCAGGCTTTCCAGATCAACCGGGACACCGGCAAGCGCGCTTCGGTGTGCACGCCAGCGGAGGTCCTCGAGCGCGTCATCTACCAGGTCTACCCGTCCAACGCGGCGGACTGGGTGCGCGAGCGAGGCATCCCCCAACCCCCGATCGAGGTCGATGGTCCATGTGGCGCGACCGAGGTGGCCGGCGACGTGGTCATCGGCAGCCCACTGATCGGGCAGCGCCTCAAGGGCGGCGTGTCGATCACGGGCAACGCCCGCGGCGCGGACTTCCGGGCTTACAGGCTGGAAGTCGCAGCCGAGGGCGCGCCGGACCAGTGGATCCAGATCGGGCCGGAGCACGGCAACCAGGTCAGCAACGGGCAACTGGAATTCTGGGACACCACGGGCTTCGACGGCCTTTACACCCTGCGCCTGGTCGTGATGCAGAACAGCGGTGGGGCGCAGACCAACGAAGTGCGGGTAGTGGTGGATAACAGCCCGCCAGTGGTCAAGATCGTTCACCCGGAGGATGGCGCCGACTACAAGAAGGAAGAGGATGAGTTAGTCAGTATCACGGCCGACGCGCAGGATGCCTGGGAAATGGGCCGCGTCGAGTTCTACCTGGACGGTACTAAGCTCGGCGAAAGCACCGTCGCGCCCTACAGCCTGCGCTGGACGATCACCATGTCGGACGTGGTGCCGGTCGTGAGCGAGCCGATCATGGGCACGCGCATCATCACTAACACAGACGGCACGTTGGGGCTGGAAGAGTACGTCATCTCCGAGACCAGGCTGGAGGATTACACCCGCGCGGACGGCAGCCAGGGCCAGCGGATCGTGATGATCACCGAATCGGGCTTCGGAGCGATCTACGAGGCGGGTGTGTTGACCGAGACGCACCGGATCCACGTGAAGGCGTTCGATAGCGCCGGCAATGAAGCTGAGAGCGAGCCGGTGCAGATCCTGGTGATGCACAAGCCCAAGGAGAAGAAGACCAGCGCTCTCTTCGGCGCCAGCGCGAGTACGCCCGTGGCTTTGGCCCCGGAACGTTGGCGGTGGCAGCCTGAAGGTTAATGTCGGAAAGCCCGCGCCCTCCCTTTCCGTTCATTGTTGAGGATTGGGAGGGCGTTTTTGTGATCATGCAGGAAACACAGGGTCGAGATTCCCCTTCTCTGTCCGTGTGTGCTAAAATGGGCATACACAATACACCGAGGTCGGACGCAACCGTAATGCCCAACATACTCATCACAAATGACGACGGTCATCAGGCCCCAGCATTGGCCGCCCTGGCGCGTGCCCTGGCCGAAGTGGGGCGGGTGACCGTCTTCGCGCCGGATCACAACTGGTCGGCTGCGGGACACACCAAGACCATGCACAAGCCGCTGCGGATCACCGAAGGGACCATGCCCGACGGCGCTCCGCTGTTGACAACCACCGGCACACCGTCGGATTGTGTCGGATTGGCGTTGCTGGGGGTCGTGCCGGAGCGGCCCGATCTGGTCGTGTCCGGCATCAACCACGGCCCCAATCTGGGACACGACATCACCTATTCAGGGACGTTGGCGGCCGCGATGGAGGCGACCGTGTTTGGCCTGCCGGCGATTGCCGCCTCGCAAGATCTCCAGGAGGGGCGCGAGGGCGATCTGGCGTTCGCGGCGCGGGTGGTGGCGGGGCTCGCCCGGCAGGTGTTGACGCACGGGCTGCCCGCGAACGTACTGCTCAACGTCAATTTCCCGGCGCTCCCGGCCGATCAGGTGCGCGGGATCCAGCTCACCCGGCTGGGACGCCGTGTCTACCGCGACGTGTTGATCCAGCGTCTGGATCCCCAAGGCCGCCCCTACTACTGGATCGGCGGAGATCCGCCCGATGGCGAGCCGGAAGAGGGCACTGACATCGGGGCATTGGCGCAGGGCTACGTCTCGGTGACGCCGTTGAACCTGGACATGACCGACCGGGCACAGTTGGTCGAACTGGCAGATTGGAATTTGCGGTTGGAGGATGTGTGATGACTACGACGTTGACCTATCTTGAAACGCTGGTGCGTGAAACTCAAAAGCCTGAGATCGAAGTGATGGCGTTGGCCTTCCAGGCTGGCCTGCGACAACTGTGGCGTGAGCGCATTTTGGGTCGCTGCTTGCGCGGGGAAATTTCTCGGTCTGAAGCCATCAAAGCCGTAGGCATTGATTGGGTCGAACTGGCCGAACGCCAGTATCAAGCAACCATGGAGGACTTGGGATGGGCACTGAAGAAGTGAATGCCGCTGTCGCAGACGCCGGGCCGCTGATTCACCTGACCGAAGTCGGCGGTCTTCACTTCTTGGGCATCTTTGACGCCCTGCACATCCCTGATGCGGTGTGGGCAGAGACCGTCGGTCGGGATCGTGTTTCGGCAAGTGACGTCTTGAGGTTGGGCATTGTCCAGCGGCATAGCATGTCCGAATCAGAGGTTTCGGGATTTGCCCAAGAAAACAACCTTGAAGACTTGCAAGATGGTGAACAGGAAAGCCTTTGCCTTTGCCAGCAAATCGGCGTAATCACTTTACTGACCGATGATCTGGCCGTGCGCAAGGCAGCCAGGCATCTAAAATTGACGCCAGTAGGCTCGTTGGGCGTCGTGGTCAGAGCTTACCACTTGGGGTGCATCTCGTTGATCGAGGCAGAGCGTTACATGGCTGATCTCTACGATGTGAGCAGCCTTTTCATCACACGCACGATTGTGGAGCTGGCTATTGAGCAGCTTTATCTTTCCAACCAGGAGTGAGGATAATGCCAACCCAAGCGTACTTTGAAGAGCAATTTGTGCCGATGGAACAGGCCAGGGTCAGTATCATGACTCACGCCTTCAACTACGGCACTGCCGTTTTCGAGGGCATCCGGGCCTACTGGAATGCCGACCACAACCAACTGTATGTCCTGCGATTGCGCGAGCATTACGTGCGGTTGCTGGAATCGGCAAAGATCCTGCGTATGAAACTGGCGCTGGATGCCGATGCGATGAGCGCGTTGACCGTGGAATTGCTGCGGCGGGAGGGATATCGCGAGGACGTGTACATCCGGCCGCTGGTTTACAAGTCCGACGAGATCATCGGCGTCCGGCTGCACAATCTCCACGACGAGTTCACCATCTTCGCCACGCCGTTCGGGAAGTATATCGACAAGGATGAAGGGGCGCATGTGTGCGTCTCCTCGTGGCGGCGCAACGACGACAACGCGATCCCCCCGCGAGGCAAGGTCTCCGGCGCATACGTCAACTCCGCGCTGATCAAGTCGGAAGCGCAACTTAACGGCTTCGACGAGGCGATCGTGCTCAACCACGATGGTCACATCTCCGAGGGGAGCGCCGAGAATTTCTTCATGGTGCGCGGCGGCCAGTTGATCACGCCACCGGTGACGGCCAACATCCTGGAAGGCATCACCCGCAGCACGGTCATCCAACTGGCCAAGGACGAACTGGGCATCGAGACCGTCGAACGGCCGATCGACCGCTCGGAGTTGTACATCGCCGAAGAGGCCTTTTTCTGCGGGACGGGCGTGCAGATCGTGGCGATCGCCTCGGTGGATCACTACCCGGTGGGCGGCGGCCATATCGGCCCGATCACCAGCCAGTTGCGCGATCTCTACTTCCGGGCCGTGCGCGGCGAAGTGGAGAAGTACCGGGATTGGTGTACGCCGGTTTATGGTGCGTAGCGTGGCGCACAGCGCCGCGCTGTGCGCCACGCATAGACGCCAGAGCGTGGGCGGAACGACGACATGACCTTCAAACCGCTTCCCTGTCGCGACCGCTGGTACGGGATCCTGGCGATCCTGGGGTTGGTCGCGCTCGATGCGTGGATCGTGTCCCGCATCCTGGGGCGGCCGGTGGATGGCTGGAGCTTCTTGCTTGGGCTGGGTGTGCTGGCGAGCCTGCTGGTGATCGCCTACAGCGCCTACCGGACGCTGGGCGCTTTCACGCTGGAGTACTGGATCGACCGGGACGCGGTCACGCTGGTTTGGGGCCCGACCCGCCAGATCGTGCCCATCGCCCGCATCGAGCGCGTCCTGGTCAACACGGGCCCCCAGCCCGCCCGGAGGAGCCGGCCCTGGCACTGGCCCTGCCGGGATCGCCGGCGAATCGTCAGCGCCGGCCTGGGCGTGGTGAACGCGTATGCCACCCGGCCGCTTGCCGGGCAGGTGATCCTGGTAACGCCTGAAGAGAGCTTTGGCCTCTCGCCGGCTGATCCTGAGGCATTTCTGGCCGCGCTGCAAACCCGGTATGCGCTCGGCGGGGGCCGGCCGCTGGCCGCGGAGTTGCACCGGCCTCCGCTGTGGACATGGCCGCTGTGGCGCGATCGGACCGCGATGTTCCTGATCGGCGCGGGCTTGCTGGGCCTGCTCGTGATGTTCGGCGTGTTGTGCGTCCGTTTCCCGGACCTGTCCCTGGATCTGCCGCTGCACTTCGACGTGAACGGCATACCCGATCGCATCGCGCCCAAGGCGGGCCTGTTTGCCCTGCCGGTGATCGGGCTGCTGGCCTGGGGGCTGAATCTGGTCATCGGCGTCTGGATGTATCGGCGTGTGCAGCAGCAGGGCGCCTATCTGGTGTGGGGCGGTGCGCTGGGCGTGCAGTTGATCGCCGGCCTGGCGCTTTTCAATCTGATGCGCTGGTGACACAACCTCTATTCAGAGAAACCAAATGACGGATCACCCCGAACCTTTGCTGAGCATCATTATCCCGGCATACAACGAGGCAGGCCGGCTCCCCAGGTCGCTTGACCAGATCGTGGCGTTTGTCCAACAGCAGCCCGCACCGATGGAAGTGCTGGTGGTGGAAAATGGCAGCCGAGATTGCACGGCCGAGATCGCTGAGGCGTATGCCGCGCAGCATCCGTTCATCCGAGTCCTCCACAGCGAGAGGGGCAAGGGCGCGGCAGTCTGCGCGGGGATGATGGCCGGCAACGGGCGTTATCTGTTTGTCTGTGACTCCGACCTGTCCATGCCTATCGCTGAGGTGCGCAAGTTCCTGCCGCCCATCTTACAGGACTACGATGTCGCCATTGCCGCGCGGGAGGGACCGGGCGCCCATCGGTATGGCGAGCCCCACTACCGCCACCTGATGGGGCGGGTGTTCAACTTTATCGTGCGGGTACTGGCGATTCCGGGTTTCCAGGATACTCAGTGTGGGTTCAAGAGCTTCCGGCGCGAGGTTGGCCGCGATGTTTTTGCCGATCTGACCATGACTGGGTGGTCGTTCGATGTGGAGGCGCTTTTCATCGCCCTCCGCCGCGGCTACCGGGTGGTGGACGTGGGGATCGACTGGTACTTCGACGCCGACAGCCGGGTGAACCCCATCCCCGACACCTGGCGCATGGTGCGGGATGTGGTGCGGATCCGGCTGAACGAGTGGCGGGGGGTGTATGACAAGAGGGGGAAACAAGGAAACAAGGGTGCTTGGTAAATTGGTAGATTGGTATAGCAAGTCAGATAAGGATTCGGGATTCGCAATTCGGAATAGAGGCTTCAGCCGGTTTTTCTGGGCAACGAGGGCAACCGGCTAAAGCCTCGAGTCCAGAAGATTATCTGAACATCTATAGATTGGTAGACGGCGTCACCTTGTCACCCTGTCACCTTGTCACCTTGTCACCCTATCCCCTGTCCCCCCGCCTCCCCTACGTGATCTTCTCGCGCAGCCAGCCGCTGAAGTAGTCCATCGAGGCCACCACGATCATGATGGCGTAGACGGCCGTGGCAGCCTGCCGATACTGGAGCAGGTTGATCCACTGGATGAGCAGGAAACCGATGCCACCGCCGCCCACCAGGCCGATCACGGTGCTCATGCGCACGTTGATGTCCCAGCGATAGACTGTGAATGCGATGAATTGTGGGATGACCTGGGGCACCACCGCGAACAGCACGGTCTGGAAGCGGCCCGCACCGGTGGCGCGGACAGCCTCCACGGGGCCCGGATCGATCGCTTCGACCGCCTCCGAGTAGAGCTTGGCCAGTGATGCCGCGGAATGCAGGATCAGCGCGAGCACGCCGGCGAACGGCCCGATGCCCACCCACACAATGAAGATCAACGCCCAGATCAGCGTCTCGACCGAGCGCAAGAGGTTAAGGATCAAGCGTGTGATGTAGTAGATCGCCGTGCCAACCGGGTTGGTGGTCATGATGTTGCGTGCCGCGATGAAGCTGACCGGGAAGGCGAGCAGCACGCCGAAGGTGGTCGCCATCAGCGCCAGGAAGATCGTCTCCAACATGCGATCCGCAACGGCCCGCGCGGTCTCGCTGAGGCGCATGGCCCCTTCTTCCCACTCCAGGATCACCTCGGCGCCTTGTTGGCCCTTCTCTTGGCCCAGTGGCGCCTGGGGGACAGCCACGCTGGCCTCGAAGCGGCCGGTTTCATTGGTGGTGAACTTGCGGAGCAGGGTGCTGCTGCCTTGCGGGAAGCGCCAATTCAGCCGGCCGGCCGTGTTGGGGCGGGCGTCCTCCAGCACGATGGCGACCTCGGCGCCTGTCTGGCCGCAGGTCGGGGTTAAGGTGAGTCCATGGCCGACAGAGCCTTGCGGTTTGAGATCGCTGTCACACGGCACGATGAACGGCACGTAGACCCGCGCGCTTTTTTGTTGTCGGGAGAAGAGGTCGGGGTGCAAAAAGTCGGATACCATGGTCTTCAGGTTGATGGGGGGGTGCGCCAGCTTCGCCAGATCGATCTCGGTGACCCGCCAGCCGTACACATGCATGCCGACGATGATAACGATGATCAGGAGATTGAGCAGCCGTTTGCCGAGTTGGCGGGGCGGTTGGATGGGCGCCTGCGTTGATGCGGGTTTAGGCGTGGTCATGCGCGGCCCTCCTCTTCCACCGATTCGGCGTCCTGGCCGTAGATTTCCTTGAATTTGGCATTGTCCAGCAGCTTGGGCGTGCCGTCGAACATCAGGATCCCCGCGTTCAGCGCCAGAATGCGTGAGGCGTAGCGCCGGGCCAGCGTCGGGATGTGCAGCGAGCAGATCACCGCGACCCCATCCTCTTTGTTCAGCGCCTCCAGATATTGCAGGATCGAGTGGGAAAGCACCGGATCCAGGCTGGCCACCGGTTCGTCGGCGAGCACCAGCTTGGGTCCTTGCATCAGCGCCCTGGCGATGCCGACTCGCTGCTGCTGACCCCCGGACAGTTCATCGGCCCGGTTATAGGCTTTTTCCGGGATGCCGACGCGCTTCAGTGCCCCGTGCGCGCGGCGCATGTCTGCGGCCGACCACAGCCCAAGGGTGCTGCGCAGCGTATCCACGTAGCCCAACCGGCCCGAGAGCACGTTGCGTAGCACTGACGAGCGCTTCACCAGGTTGAACTGCTGGAAGATCATGCCGATGTCCCGGCGGATCTGGCACAACTCCTGGAAGGACGCGGTCGTGGTGTTCCGGCCGTCGAAGATGATCTCCCCGGCGGTAGGTTCGACCAGGCGGTTGATACAGCGCAACAGCGTGGATTTCCCGGAACCGCTCAAGCCGAGGAGCACGACAAACTCTCCTTTTTGGACGCTGAAACTGACGTCGGTCAGCGCCCGGGTGCCGTCTTCATAGATCTTGGTCAAGTTTTTCACTTCGAGCAGTGCAGGCAAGGTGGACCTCCTGAGTATAGATGGATACGAGACACCAAGAGATGTATCTTCTCAATAGATCGGGGCAAACGCGCCAGGCATTTCCGAAACGTGCCTGGCACATGGCCGCGATCCCCACACTATTGAGAGGATACGACTTGCGGGCCGATCTTCTGGCCAGTCGCAGTTTGCGATCATGTTGATGATCGTGACCCTGGCCCAATGATACACCAGGTTGGGGGCTAAGAGCAAGAGATCTCCGGTTCCTCGGCGATGAAATAGCGCCACAGCCGCACGGTCGGTTGTGGGTCCAAACGCGCCAGACGCAACAGGCTTTTCTCGATGGCCACCGGGTTTCGGTCGATCAAGATGGCATCCCGACCTGGCCGCGTCGCGACCACCCCGGCGGTGCCCGAACCAGCAAAGAAACCCCCCACCAGGTCACCGGGCCGGCTGGACGCCGTGATGATCCGCTCCAGCAGAGCCTCCGGCTTCTGCGTCTCGTAGCCCACCCGCTCTGAGTGGATCCGAGCCACCACCGGGAAATACCACCAATCCTCCGGCGCCTTGCCGCGGGCCAGGTCGGGCGCCTTGTCGAAGCCGGCCTTTGCGCTGGCGGCGAAGGTCTTCACCGTGGATTCATCATAGGGCACCCGCACCGCGTCGGCGTCGAAGTAGTAGTCTCGGGATCGAGTGTAAGCCAGGATGGTGTCGTGCTTGCGTTTGAAGGCCGAGCGAATCGGTGACGGGCCGGGGTAGCACCAGATGATCTCGTTGAGAAAACGGTCGCGACCAAAGAGGCGATCCAGCTCGACCTTGACGTAGTGAACGGCGTGCCAATCCAGGTGCACGTACAACGTGCCGCTCTCGAAGGGCGGGTCCAGGTAGATGAGCTGAAACCGGCCGGCCCAGCTTTCGGCTTGATCGGCCAACAACGCCCGGTTTTCCGCACAATACAGGTCCACCGCCGCCGGGCCTTGCCCGGTCAGATCGGCAGGGACCGCCAACGCCACGGGCGCGGGGTCGGCCGTCTCAGCGGTCAATTCGGGCAGATTGAGTTGGGTATAGTTGTGTTCGTAGGCGCCGCGGCCCATGCGTTATCCTAACCCGGACAAGCCGGAACCAAGAAGGTGACAACCTGGCCCACAAAATTCTTGCACAAAAAGCAAGGATCTCGTGAGTTAGGCCCTTTTGAAAGCTCCGGCTATGTGACTGCCGCATCTTAGCCTGTTTCGGACCCGTCTGTCAAACGCGTATCACGTGGGATTTCGAAGCGGTAAGCAGAGCAGGTGGGCAGGAAGCAGGCAAGCATGGGGGGTTGATGGGCAGAGGGGGGCCTGTCGGCCTGGGCCGATTCGTAGCAGAAGGGGGGTTGGCGAGGGCAAAAAAGGGCTGTAGGCGGCGAAACAGGGTCGAAAATGGCGTCCATGACGCCCGCCTCGCTGGGCCAGCCAGCGGTGGGCCTCGGCCCATCGGTAGTCGGCCACCGTATGGCGGTCCAGCCAACTGCGCAAGACCTGGGAGTGGGCGGGTTGGCGCAACCAAACCAGGGCCGCCCAGTGCAATTGGCGGGCCTATTCCCCACTACAGCCCAGACCAGCCCCAATCTGGGCAAAGGTCAGGGGGCCGCCCCCAGCCAGCCCATAGCGCTGGCTGACCACCGCTGTAGGGGAGCAGGTAAGCTATGCGCCAGGTCCGTCAACGCCTGCCCCACGGCTTGGGCGATGTTGCTAAGCCCTGATGTTCTACACACTTCTGCCGATCTGGCCAAGTTTTAGCCGGCGGGGATGGGGTTGATTTCAGGCCCGCCTACCGCTTCGAAATCCCCATGTTGCGAACCATTGCGAGCGATGCGGCTTTGTGTTATGATACGAGCATCCGAACGGCTGACAGCAAACCGACGGTGAATCTGGCGACATTTCACAAAGTGGAGTCATGACCAGCATCGACTCGGAAGACAGCGCCTTGCTCCAGCGGATCGCCGTGGGCGACAGCGGTGCGCTCCTGACCCTGCACAAGCGGTACATCAACCTGGTGTACAGCATGGCCTGGCGCGTCCTTAACGATGTGGGCCTGGCCGAGGAAGTGACCCAGGATGTGTTTCTGAAGTTGTGGCAGAAGGGTCAGCGTTACGATGCCGATCGGGGGCGGTTCTCCAGTTGGCTGTTGAGCGTCACCCGCTTTGCCGCGATCGATCGTCTGCGTCAGGAGGGGCGCCGCCCTGAGCTTGTCGAGCAGCGTGACAATGCCTCTGAAGACGGCGCGTTCCTTACCAGCCGCGTGCTCACCGACCACGCCCAATGGGAACGCGGTCAGCACTTGCGCCTCTTGCTCCAGGAGTTGCCGGCCGACCAGCGCCAAATCATCGAACTGGCCTATTTCGGCGGCCTCACCCACAGCGAACTTGCCGCATATCTCGACCTGCCGTTGGGCACGGTGAAGGGTCGCCTGCGTTTGGGGCTGGAGAAGCTGCGCGCCCTTTGGTTAGATGATTCGGGGGACAGACAATGAACCACGAAACGACAGAAGGTCTGATCCCAGCGTACGCGCTGGGCGCGCTGGATGCCGGTGAAATCGATCTGTTGAAGACGCATCTCAAGGGCTGTGTTTCGTGCCGAGCGCTATTGACGGACTACCAGGCGATCGGCAGCGATCTGCTTTTCGCTGTGCCGACGGTTGCCACGCCCGTAGGCCTGGGTGAGGATCTGCGCCGGCGCATCCGGTCGGCGCCAACTCCGGCCGGATCGCGGTTTACCTGGTCGGGGTTTCTGCGCAAGCCCGCGTTTGCCTTCGCCGCGCTTGCAGTGTCCCTGGCATTGTTACTGGTCACCAATCTCTACTGGGCTGGCCGCATGTCTCGCGTTGAGCAACAAGCTGCTCTGCTGACCGGTTTGAGCCAGGCCCAGGCGATTCCCTTGCAAGCTGATACCCCGACAAACTATGCGAGCGGCGTCCTCTACGTCCATAAGGGAGCCCGGACGGCTTTGCTCTGCGTGTATGACCTGCTACCTCTACCCAATAATAAGATCTATCAGGCGTGGCTGATACAGGGTGAGCGACGGGACAACGCCGGCGTCTTTCAAGTGACGGCCCAAGGCTTCGGCATCTTGTTGCTGAACGCCTCCCGGCCGTTGGAGGAATACGATGCGCTGGGCATCACCGTCGAACCGGCAGCCGGCAGCCTCATCCCGACATCCCCGCATGTGATCGGTGGCTCCCTCTGATGAACTTTTCCCAATTTTATCACTTCAATGATCCAAATTATCCTCTCCGGTCGTTTGCTTGTATAGAACCGAAAAGCAAGCGCCTGCGTCCCACGCAGGTCCGAGTCTCGCACCAGGGAGGAAACCATGTCACGTCATCTGTTTTTCGTGCTGTTCGTATTCGCGCTGATTGCGGCCGGCTGCGCGACGGGTGTCGTCGCGCCGACCAGCACTCCTGTGCCCCCGACGGTCGTTCCAGCAACCGCCATTCCGGCGACCTCGGCTCCGAACCCGGCCATCACGCCCGGCCTGACGGTGGCCGATCAGGAGATCAAGGAGGCGTCCGTGACCATCCCCAGCGTGATCGCGGCCGAGCCCGGTTGGCTGGTGGTCCACATCGCTGCGGAAGGCAAGCCCGGCCCAGTGGTCGGTCAGACGCTCGTCAAGGTCGGCGAGAACGCCAACGTGGTGGTCGCGATCGATACGAGCCGGGCCACCGAGACGTTGTTCGCCATGTTACATGTGGATCAGGGCCAGGTGGGTGTGTACGAATTCCCCGGTTCGGATGCCCCCGTCAAGGTTGGCGACGCGATCGTGATGAAACCGTTCAAAGCCACCCAACCCGCGACAGCCGCGCCGACCCAGAGTCAGGTGCAGGTGTTGATCAAGAGTTTCAAGTTCGGTGCAAACAGCACCCTGACCATTGCGCCCGGCACGACCGTTGTCTGGCGCAACGAAGACAAGGCGCCCCACACTGTCACCGCGGACGACGGCAGTTACGATTCGGGGAACATGGGGCAGGGAGCAGAGTTCAGCCACACGTTCACGCAGGCGGGCGAATACCCCTACTACTGCGCCTATCACGGCGGTCCTGGCGGAACGGGCATGTCGGGAAAGGTGATCGTCAAGGCTCAATAGCGCCGTCACCGCAAACGAACTCCTCGGAAGCGAGAGCCTCCGGGGAGTTCGTTTGTCAAGTGTCTCACACTAGCGCAGCTCCGGCCAGGTGCGTGATCAACACCCGCAGCCCGATGCCGATCAGGATCAGCCCGCCCAGAATTTCCATCCGTTTGCCGAACATCTTGCCCAGTCGGTGGCCGGCCAGCAGCCCTACCAGGGACAGCCCGCCCGTGATCACCCCGATGACGGCCGCGGGGTAGAAGATGTTCACGCGCAACATCGCCAGGCTCAGGCCGACCGCGAACGCGTCGATGCTCGTAGCCACGGCCAGCATCACCAGCAAACTGCCGCGCGAGGGGTCACTGGCGTGCGACGCGCCGTTCGGGTTCAGGCCGGAGCGAATCATGCGCACGCCGACGAACGCCAACAGGCCTAGCGCGATCCAGTGATCGACGGCCGAGATGAGTTGGGCGATGCTGGAACCGGCCACCCAGCCCAGCACCAGCATCAACGCTTGAAACAGGCCGAAGTGGAAAGACAGGCGAAAAAGCGGCCGCCGGCCGGTGGCGTAGGGGGTGGCGCCGATCCCCAGCGATACCGCAAACGCGTCCATCGCCAGTCCCACCGCGACCAGGAGGACTTCGATCAAGCTCATCGGGTTCCTGTCTGGAACGAGTGCAGAGCGGGCACGGTCAGGAGACCGGCCCGAGCATGTGCACTGGAGATGAGCCGCTCATTGGGCCTGGATCTCCAATACAAACGGCACCGGCTGGCACGGCGCTGGCTGTGGCGGCCGCTGGCCAACCGGTGAGGGCTATCGGGTCTTGTGCGGCGTTGACCTGCGGTGACATTATACCGCCTCTGGCGCCCAATCTCCAAAAGGCGTGCGATTTAGCTCAGGCGCCCGCCACAGCTCCCATTCTCGAAATACGCAACTCTTGCCTTCCGCTGCCCCCGATGTTACATTTGTCGCTATGTACGCCAGCTTCCTGCGCCGGGCCAGGGCCGGCCTTGCTACCGTTTTCCTTGGCCGCCAGAGCGCGTCCGTTGAGGAACGCAACTATCGCAACCTCCTGTTCACCGGCGCCTGGTTTGGCCCGGTTGATGGAGGCATCTACAACTTCCTGCCGGTGTTTCTGGCCCGCCTGGGCGCCTCGCCGGCGCTGGTGAGCCTGTTGATCTCCGGTCCGGCGCTGGTGGGGATCTTCGCCTACATCCCCGGCGGCGCATACGCCGAGCGGCACAGCGACCTTGTGAGGTTGACGGTGCGAGCCGGGTTCATCGCTCGGCTGGCCTATCCGCTGATCGTTCTGCTGCCACTGCTCCTCAATTCAGCGGACCTATCGATCGCCGCGGTGCTCATCTGGTCCCTCTCCGCCATCCCGAACGCCGTGCACATCTCGGCCTGGATCAGCGCCATGCAGAAGGCCCTCCCGCCCAAGCGCCGCGGCCAGCTCAACGGCACGCGCTGGGCATTGCTCAGCCTGACGGCCGGGCTGGCGATCGCGCTGTTCGGCTGGCTGCTGGACCGGACGCCTTTCCCAGGGGGCTATCAGCTCGTCTTTCTGGCGTCCTGGATCGCGGGCCTGATGAACCTGTACTACATCGGCAAGGTCCAGGTGTCCCCCTTCGTCCCTGACTGGCCAGCCGCCACGATCCGCCCATCGGTGGGTGCGCGGATCCGGGCATTTGGGGCTTCTCTGACTGAAAGTCGCGAGTTCGTGCGGTACAATGTGGCCAATCTGGGCTATCGCCTGGTCCTGGCGATGCCGGCCGGCCTGTTTAGTGTCTTCTGGGTGAATGAGCTGCACGCGACAGATACCTGGATTGGGTTGCGTGGTACAGCCGGCTACGCTGCTTTGGTGGTAGGATACTGGTTCTGGGGGCAGGTAGCCAACCGGTCGGGTCATCGGCGGTTGTTGCTGATCTGCGGCGTGGCTCAGGCGTTCTATCCATGTGTAACCGCGCTGGCGCCCTCGATGCAGTGGCTGTTGCCGGCTGCGGTGGTGTGGGGCTTCTCGATGTCGGGGCTCGATATCGGGCTTTTTGACATGTTGCTGGCCGCGTGTCCCGAGGGGCGCCAGCCCCGGTTCGCCGGCGGGGCCAATATGCTGGCGAGCGTGGCGATCACAGTCGGTCCGTTGTTGGGCGCGGCGCTGGCCCAAGGGCTGGGCACGCGGACCGCGCTGTTCGTCATCGCGGGCGTGCAAGCTGCGGGCACACTGTTCTTTCTGCTGCTGCCGGGCCGCGAACAGGAAGGAAAGGCCTGACCCGTGGGATTCTGGCTATCTGTGCAACGATTTGTCTATCGCCTTGTCCCGCTTTGGTTCCGGCTCGTAAGCGCAGCGGCCTCGTCCGGGTTAGGAACGCTTGAGGAGGTTCAGGTGGCAAGAGAACTATCGAAACAAGATCTGCTAGAACTGTACCGGCAGATGGTGCTCATTCGGCGGTTCGAGGAGAAATCCGCGGAACTGTACACTGAGGGTAAGATCGGCGGGTTTCTGCACCTCTACATCGGCGAGGAAGCTATCGCCGTTGGGGCCAGTAAAGCGTTGGGCGAGCACGATCACCTTTTCACCGCGTATCGCGATCACGGGTGGGCGATTGCGCGCGGGCTGGACCCCAGGCGGGTGATGGCGGAGCTGCTGGGCAAAGCCACGGGTGTCAGCGGGGGCAAGGGCGGCTCGATGCACCTGGCCAGCGCAGAACACCGCTACTGGGGCGGGCACGCCATCGTCGGTGGACATTTGCCATTGGCGACCGGCGTTGGGCTGGCCGTCCGTTACAACGCCGAGCCGGACGCGGTGCTGTGTGTCCTGGGTGAGGGCACCACCAACATCGGTTATTTCCACGAGTCGATCAACCTGGCCGCGGTCTGGAAGCTCCCCGTGGTCTTCCTGGTGGAGAACAACCAGTATGGCATGGGGACCGAGGTGGGCCGGGCCTCGGCGGTTTCTCACATCTTCCAGAAAGGGTGCGCCTATGACATCGCGCACCGCCAGGTCAACGGGCAGAACGTGCTGGAGATGTACGAGGCCGTGGACGAGGCGTTGGCGCATGCGCGCCGCGACGGTCCCTATCTGCTAGAGGCGGTCACCTATCGCTACTCCGGCCATTCTATGGGTGACCCCGAGCGCTACCGCAGCAAGGCGGAGATCGAGGAATGGCGCGAGCGCGATCCGATCCAACGGTTGGGTGACGCGTTGATCGCCGGCGGTACGGCCGACGCGGCCGGGCTGGACCAGGTCCGCCAGGCGGTGGAGGTTGAGCTGGCGGAGATCGTGACGTTCGCGGAAGAGAGCCCGGAACCGGCAGACGCGGCGCTGTGGGAGCACATCTATGTCAACCCCATCCCCGACCGCCAGGAGGTAACGACATGGCACGCATAACATTCAGGGAGGCGATCAGCCAGGCGTTGCGCGAGGAGATGTATCGCGACGAGCGGGTGTTCATCATGGGGGAAGAGATCGGCACGTGGGGCGGCGCCTATGCGGTCACCCGCGGCTTCCTCGATGAGTTCGGCGAGAAGCGCGTGCGCGACACCCCGATCGCTGAGGGCGTGATCGCCGGCGCGGCGGCCGGCGCGGCCATCGCCGGTTTGCGGCCGGTGGCCGA
>Ga0100398_1001513_pt1 | contig 19782 bp, 20 predicted proteins | sample CryGeymeta201522_FD_81568 | JGI IMG/M metagenome (GOLD analysis project Ga0100398, IMG submission 81568) | Groundwater microbial communities from Crystal Geyser aquifers in Utah, USA - Crystal Geyser metaG 2015-22 | ecosystem: Environmental > Aquatic > Deep subsurface > Groundwater | place: USA...
AGCGCCTGCCACAGACGATTTCCTGGCTTGATGGCGCTAAACTGAAGTTGAAGTTCCAATGACAGAGGCAACAAAATCTTATCCCAAAATGACGGTTAAAGCTCTGCGAAAATCGGTGTTAAACTCACTTTGAGTCAAAAGTCCCCGTGAACTTGCATTCCAGATAAGGCCATTTAATTTTGTATAGATTGATGCACATTCTGACTTTGGATCTTTTCTTAATAAGCTCCTGATTTCATCTAATATCTGTGAGATCAACATCTGAGGTGTTGGGTGATTATCCACCTTTCGTTCTACAAAAACAATGGTAGCTAGAACCCATTTAATAAATTTATCATGGGCTTCTGGCGAAGGTGATACTTTTTGAGGCTTTCTTTCTAACCCGTTACTTCCCGAACCTTTACTATCTGGAGCAGGCGGCTTAGGCGGTCTTTTTTCAATCCTTGGATACTTCAGTCCTGTACAGCTAAATTGGTTAATACCAACATAGGGTACAGATTCTGTCGTAAGGGCATTTTTAATTGTAACCTCAAGTTCCTTGTTGGCATTGTATCCCATCTGTAAAATTACCTCACACATATTCGGATTCTTAACGGCAAATTTTTGGATTCCTATAAATTTATATTCATAGCCGGATTGTTGAAACTCGCTTTTCGGAACATGTTGAACTATTTTAAAGTCATATAATCCGCTGAAGGTCATATATTCTAAGACATATTGCTCACTCTTAAAAGGATACGGAGAGTCGCGTGGTATGAGTATCTTTGGAACATAGGTCTTTGCTTCTTCGCTGAATTCAATGACTTCTATTCCATGGCCATGCGGAACCCTATCATCAACCTTTCGGTCTACAGACATTACAGCACCTATAGATACAGCGGTCATCCTGTCAAGTGGTTCTTTGCCGGAATAAAACTGCTCAAGCTGTTGTAATATCATTGGATTGCTGTGAAAAACTATTTTAAGCACTTCATGGATGCAAGATAATTTTGTAGGGCCTCCAATCATAATTACATGTTCGATCTCTTGAGGAGCCCAATCGGCTTCGTCAATTGCAGACATTATCTGTCGCCTGCATTCTTCAAGTATATTTATTTCAATTCCTGTTCCCTCCAATGCTGATTGCAGTTCCATCTGGTCAAGGATGCAGTGGTATTCTTTACCATCAAGTTGAAATTCCTGCTCTATTTTGGTCTCTGCCGAGAGTCGTATTTTTGCTATTTCGGCTGTCCTTCTCAGAATAGCCATGTTTACCGGAGCAACATCGGATAATTGACATTTTTTTTGAATTAATTTTAATACACGATCATCCATATCAATCCCGCCAAGCCTGGAGTTGCCTCTATTCTTCTCTACTTGAAATCCAAATTCATCTGTACGGTCAGGGTGGCGATACATATATCCGGCTGTTACATCGAGTGTCCCTGCTCCGAGGTCAAACACCAGAACTTTAATAGGTTTAATAGTAATATCAATATGATAAGCCAGTGCTGCGGCAACAGGTTCAGGAATTGTTTTGATATGGATAAAACCTGCATTTCTTACTGCTTCAACAATTGGAGTGACCCGGACAGGGTCAAAATAGGCAGGGACTGATACTACAACGGAGTCTATCTTTTCATTTGTCTGTGCTTCGGCATCATGTTTTATTTTTTTGAATATCTCTGCACATAGCTGGCCAGGAGTATAAGATTTTTCTCCAACCACTACAAGGCACTGGCCGTTTGTTCTATTCGGCCTTATGCGATAGGGGAAACGGTCTAACTCTCCGCTTTCCTTTAATTCAGTATAAGTCTTCCCTAAAAGTCTCTTAATTCCCCAGACAACAAATTCAGGTTCAGAGTAAGCCTTTTCTTTGCTGTTCATCCCAATCTCATCAATAGAGCCATTTTTGTTAAACGATATGAAGGATGGAAATTCTTTGGACTTTTCCTGCTGAGAAATAAAGGGGACTATGCCTTTAGATTTCCCTCCCCGACTTTTAACAATTTCTATTGCTCCCTGTTTTGTTTTAATTGCAGCCGAAGAATTGTATGTCCCGAGATCAATGCCTATCCATGAAGCCATAAATTTCTATTCACCTCCTAATTTATTTAAAAACCCTATTTTAGGCATCTCAATTTCTTTTACTGTTTCTTTTACAATGTTAATTGCATCTAATAAATGTTTCATTTGCACTTTTGTTCCTGATACTACAAAGTTATTCTCTCTGAAAGCAGCTAATGCAGCCCTGCGGCATACTTCTGCGATATGTGCACCTGAAAAGTGCATGGAGTCTGATACCAGCCTTCCCATATCTATATCATCAGCCAATGGTTTTGAGGCAAGATGAATCTTGAATATTTCCTGCCTTCCAGCCTCATCAGGTAAAGGCACCTCAATTTGATAATCAAATCTTCCGGGACGCAATAGGGCAGGGTCTATCAGTTCCGACCTGTTTGTTGCTGCAATTACACAGACATGCTTGCCTGTTTCAAAGCCATCCATTTCAGTAAGAAGTTGGTTAACTACTCGATCAGCGGCATCGCTAACAGACTTACCCCTTGCTGCTGATATAGCGTCAATCTCGTCAAAAAATATAATACACGGGCTTGATTCCCTGGCTTTCATAAAAAGAGTTCTGATACGCTGTTCGGATTCTCCAAACCACTTGGAAAGCACCTCAGGCCCTTTTATAGAAATAAAATTAGCCTCCGCATCATTAGCAATAACCCTTGCAATTAAGGTCTTACCTGTTCCAGGCGGCCCGTATAATAATATACCTTTTACCGGAGTAATACCAACTTTCTCAAATGACTCTGGATCTATAAGAATCCGGATAATCTCCTCTATAATTGTATCTTTAATACCACCTAAACCTCCTACATCTTTCCAGCCGAGATTTGTAGGAACCTCAACAGCAAATTCACGCAAGGCAGAGGGTTTAACCCTCTTTAATGCGTTATCAAAATCCTGTTTGGTAATTTTAATATCCTCAGTGGGTTCTGTTTTACTCTTAGCAAGTTCATCTATTGTGTGCTTGTTTGTTAAGGCTTCAAATGCGGCCTCTCTGCATAACATCATTAAATCCGCTCCAACAAATCCATGGGTCCTTCTGGCAATCTCATTTAAGTCAATACCATCAGAAAGAGACATATGTTTCGTCTTTTTCTTCAAAATATCCAGCCTTCCCTTTCTATCTGGGACACCTATATGAATCTCATAATCAAAACGTCCGGGTCTCCTTAATGCAGGGTCAAGAACATCCGGGGTATTTGTCGTTGCAACAACAATCACACTGCCCAATGACTTCAAACCATCCATTTCAGTAAGCAGGGTTGTTACAATCCGTCTTTCAAGGTCACCCCTCGTTGCTGAACGCGAGCTGCCTATTGCATCAATTTCGTCAATTAATATTATTGCTGGTGTTTTATCTTTTGCTTTACTAAACTTCTCTTTAATTACCTTTTCACTTTCACCGTATAATGGATTGAATACTTCAGAGGGATTGAGTTCTACAAAATTCGCCTTAATTTCCTCACTAAGTCCCCTTGCAATCATTGTCTTGCCACATCCAGGCGGACCACATAGTAAAATTCCTCTTGGGGGGCGGATTCCATGGGCAGAGAAAAATTCGGGCTGAATAATTGGCAAAAGAATCCTCTCTCTGATGAGTTTTTTCTCGCTTTCTAATCCACCAACCTCATCGAGACCCTCAGAAGATAAAGCAGTCTTTTCTGTATCTATAATTAATTGTGTTGAAGCTGAAAATATCGCTAAATCTTCTGGCTGAACCTCTAAAATCTCAACAGTAATTTTATCTCCTGTGAAAAGATAGATTGGTTTCCTTTGGCCAGATTTTAGAGGATGTCTTGCGAGATAAGTCTTGCAGAGGTTTTGGACCTCTTGAGGATTTAAATCACCTTTGGAAACAGCAATACGAACTTGTTTTGAAGGTAAAGGCTTGAGAGGTAGTACTTCAATATTGCTACCAACCTTTGCTAATAAGTCATTTAAAAGACACGGATCAATTTCAATAAAATCCTCTTTATTAGGTTGTATTGTTTTAATTATGCCACCGCATTCTTTATTGCTTTGCTTATTTCTCAAAATAACATAGGCGTCCTTGAAATTGCTCGCAAACTGTCCGATGCCTACACCTTCAAGCTTGCCCATGTCGCCGTAAATAGCAATATAGGCCATCCCCTCCCATTCCGATTTTGTAGATTTAATAAAGATATCCATAAGAACTACACCTTGTTTTCAAGTGTTTTTTATGCCTGTCCCCCATTTCACACATTTCACATAACTCGTTCATATCCGAACTCGGTTCGGATATCCTTGCAATTTGGAGGGATAGACGAACCTGTTTCGTCTATCCCGATTCTGGCTGAACCAGAGATTCCCTTTGCTTTGACAAGTTTTGTCACTTATCACCTCCTTTTGTCAGGTTTAGACTATCTAATGGACTTTTAATCCTTCCTATATCCTTTGTGCTTACATGTGTATATATTTCTGTAGTCTTGCTGCTCTTATGACCTAAAATCTCCTGTATATACCGTAAATCTGTACCAGTTTCCAGGAGATGTGTTGCAAAACTGTGCTTCAGACTGTGAACTGTGACAGGTTTTAGTATCTTAGCAGCATCACGGGCATTTGTAAATATCTTCTCAACCGTTCGTGTTGTTATATATCTTTCCTTGTTCTGCCCGGGGAATAACCATTTTTGAGGTCTGTTTTCCTTCCAGTATTGCCTCAAAAATTCCAATGCAGTCTCAGAAAGCATGGTATACCTGTCTTTCCTGCCTTTTGCACCTCTAATATGAATCAGCATTCTTGGGTTATCAATATCCTCTGGTTTTAACTTAACCACCTCCCCAACCCTTAATCCGGCAGAATACACAATCATCAGAATTGCTTTATGTTTGACATTATCAACAGATGAAAGTATTTTGGCCACTTCCCCCTGACTCACAATACCACAGGTAACTTCTTGTCTTTACGAGGTCTTTTAACCTCATAAACAAACTTCTTCTTCAGCATTGTGCCGTAATAAAACTTCAGGGCATTGATGGCTTGGTTTAGTGTGGATGTTGCTGATTGCTTTTCTTCTGCGAGATAAAGTAGATAGTCTTTCATGTCATTATCGTTGATTTTAGACGGCTGCTTGTCAGCAAAGGTAAGGAAATATTTGTTGTAATAAATATAGCTCTTAACGGTTTTATAGCTGTATTTTCTCGATACAAGCTCTCTGCGGAGGTCGTCAAAGTTGTAGAGAGATTGCTTTGGGGTTCCCTCACTCTGTTCGGGATGTCTTGCAATGACAGGAGCGGGAAGTTTGATCTGCAAGGCAGGGTCTAAATGGATTTCTTCTCCTTCGAAAACCCTTAAAATCTTCTCCAGAGTTCCATCTGAACTAGGAAAGCTCCAGTATTTCTCATCCCTATGCCATTTTCTGCCATCAATAGGTTTTGACCTTTTTAACAAGTTGAGGGTCATATGGAAAGGAAACTGTTATCCTGTCTGAGAAATCCTTACTAATAGTTACTACCCCATAGCTGACCTCTATTGAAGGGGATATATGCACTATTTTTAGTTCCCACTGAAAAATTTCCTTTTTTTCCCAAAAGAAACCTTGGCCTATTCTATGGGATAATTAACAGAAAGGTCAAGCACTTTTAATTTCTGTTTTTGACTTATCTCCCTTTCCTTCGAGCTTTTCGATTGACTTTTCAATTAAAAGTTGCTAATTTACCCTCACCTTATGGGAGTTTTTCATATTTGATTCACCTTGAATAATTAACAAACTTCCACTTTAAGCTTGAACAAAGATAAGGAGGTAAGTCTTGATTCCTCGTTATACCAGAAAAGAGATGGCCGTGATATGGGAAGCCGAGAACAGGTTCAACAAGTGGCTTAAGATAGAAATACTCGTATGCGAGGCACTTGCTGAACTCGGTGATATTCCTCCAGGGGCTATTAAAAACATAAAAGAGAGAGCCAGGTTTGACATAAAGAGGATCGAGGAAATAGAAAGGGAAACGAAACACGATGTTATTGCCTTCCTTACCTGTGTAGGAGAATATGTAGGAGAGGATTCTAGATATATCCACATGGGTTTGACATCTTCTGATATCCTTGACACTTCAATGGCCATTATTCTGAGAGAAGCAGCCGATATAATAATCGCTGATTTGGAATCTATGCTTTCCGTTTTGAAGAAGAAGGCATATCAGTACAAAGACACAGTAATGGTTGGAAGAACCCATGGTATTCATGCCGAGCCCATTACCTTTGGTATGAAGATCGCAGTTTGGTATGATGAGACCAGAAGAAATCTTAATAGAATGACGAAGGCAAAGGATACCATAGGCTATGGCAAGATTTCCGGGGCAGTGGGGACTTTTGCGTTCATTCCTCCCTTTGTAGAAGACTACGTCTGCCAGAGGTCTGATCTGAAGCCCGCTCCTATTTCAACCCAGATTATCCAGAGAGATAGATATGCTGAGTACCTTACCACATTGGCTATAATAGCGAGCTCCGTTGATAAATTTGCTACAGAGATCAGACACCTGCAGCGCACAGAGGTACTTGAAGCGGAAGAGTTTTTTTCTGAGGGGCAAAAGGGGTCTTCTGCTATGCCCCATAAACGGAATCCTATCCTCTCTGAAAACCTCTCTGGCCTGGCCAGGGTAGTAAGATCAAATTCTTTGGCAGCATTAGAGAATATCCCTCTCTGGCATGAGAGAGACATCAGCCATTCATCGGTAGAAAGGATTATATTGCCAGACAGTACTATACTTGTTGATTTCATGTTGAATAGGATTACCGGTCTTATAGATGGGTTGCAGGTGTACCCGGAAAATATGCTGAACAATATGCATCGAACACATGGGCTGATCTTCTCCCAAGGGTTGCTTTTGGCACTTACCAGAAAAGGGGTAAGCCGTGAAGACGCTTATGAGATGGTTCAGAGAAATGCCATGAGGGTATGGAAGGAAGATGCTGATTTCCAGTGTTTGATCTTACAGGATGAGGTTATAATGAAGCATTTAACTGAAAACGAAGTAGAAAAGTGTTTTGATGTTAATTGGCACTTAAGACACAGAGATGAAATCTTTCAGAGAGTGTTTGGATAAGGAGATAAAAATTGCTGGCAAAGATATATGTGACGCTGAAGAAGGGTGTGCTGGATCCCCAGGGAAAGGCAGTGCAGCATTCCTTAGAATCCCTTGGCTATAAAGAGGTAAGAGATATAAGATTAGGGAAGTATATGGAAGTTAGATTCGATGATATTGAAAGGGGTAAAGCTGATACTAGGATTAAGGAGATGTGTGAAAAGTTGTTGACGAATCCGATAATAGAGGATTATCAATTTGAGATTAGTGATGAGTAACTGTGATTCAGACAGCAGACCATAGACATCAGACATTAGACTCCTATATAGAAAAGTCTGATGTCTAAAGTCTTGAGTCTAGTGTCTGAATTGCAGAGCCGTTTGAATGTGACTTGTCACAAATGATCGGAGCCTTTGGAGTACCAATGAAATTTGGAGTAATAGTTTTTCCCGGGTCAAACTGTGATCATGATTGCTACCATGTTATAAAACATATATTAAAACAGGAAGTGGGGTTTATCTGGCATAAAGAGGATAGATTGCCACCTGTTGACTGTTTGATACTCCCTGGCGGATTTTCTCATGGTGATTACTTGAGACCCGGTGCTATTGCAAAGTTTTCTCCTATAATGAAGGAGATAAGGAAGTTTGCTTATAACGGAGGCTTAGTCCTCGGAATCTGTAATGGTTTTCAAATACTCCTGGAAGCAGGTTTGTTACCCGGTGTTATGATGACAAATAGATCTTTGAAATTTATATGTGATAATGTTTATCTCCGGCTCGAAAACAACGAGACCCCTTTTACCAATCAAGGGAAGGTAGGGGGAGTATTCAAGATGCCTATTGCTCATTTCGACGGAAATTATTATGCTGATGAAAAGACATTGCAGGAATTGAAGGACAACCATCAGATAGTGTTCAGGTATTCTAGCAAGAATGGGGATATTACAGATGATGCCAATCCAAATGGTGCCTTCTGGAATATATCAGGAATATGCAATAAAGAACGGAATGTCCTTGGAATGATGCCCCATCCCGAAAGATGTGCTGAGGGGATACTGGGGAATGAAGACGGCAGGGTGATTTTTCAGTCTATTATGAAGAGCTTTGCATAATGTTTATATGAAAATAGGCACAGAGGCACAAAGCACCAAAGGCACTAAAAATACGGTTTACGGTTAACAGTTAATAATTAACCGATAACTGATAACTGGTAACTGAACTATTCTTTGTGCCTGCATCATCCGCATAATATCCAACTGTGGAACTGATATATAATGGATAATTTTAAAGAGCCTGAAATTACTGAAGAACTAATCAAAGAACATGGATTGACGGATGAAGAGTATGAAAAGATAAAGCAGATTCTAGGAAGAGACCCTAACTATACAGAATTAGGTATCTTTTCAGTAATGTGGAGTGAGCATTGCAGTTATAAGAGTTCAAGGGTTTTTCTGAAGAACTTCCCCACCAGCGGAGAACATATCATTCAAGGTCCGGGAGAGAACGCAGGAATAGTTGATATCGGTGATGGTATGGCCATTGTCTTTAAGATGGAGAGCCATAATCATCCTTCTTTTATTGAACCCTATCAAGGGGCAGCTACAGGGGTTGGAGGCATTTTGCGTGATATTTTTACCATGGGAGCCAGACCTATAGCTTCCCTGAATTCTTTACGCTTCGGATCTTTCGATCACCCTAAAACCAGGTATTTGCTCAATGGAGTGGTAGGGGGTATATCAGGCTACGGCAACTGCATTGGTGTACCTACGGTTGGAGGAGAGACTTATTTTAATAAATGCTACAATGGAAATATATTGGTCAATGTCTTTACCCTGGGATTGGTTAAAAAGGAGAGAATATTCAAAGGGGTTGCCTGTGGACCGGGGAATCCTGTCATCTACGTTGGCTCTAAAACAGGGAGAGACGGTATTCATGGCGCAACTATGGCTTCAGAAGAATTCGATGAAAAGTCGGTAGAGAGACGTCCCACGGTTCAGGTTGGTGACCCTTTTACAGAGAAGCTCTTACTGGAAGCCTGCCTTGAGGTAATGAGCAGAGATTGTATAGTTGGTATTCAAGATATGGGTGCAGCAGGACTGACGTGTTCATCCTGTGAAATGGCAAGTAGAGGAGGGACAGGGATTGAGATAGATCTTTCCAAAGTGCCAAGACGGGAAGTGGGGATGATACCTTACGAACTGATGTTGTCAGAATCTCAGGAGAGAATGCTTCTGGTTGTGAAGGAGGGTCATGAAAAAGAGGTAGAGGAAGTATTTAAAAAATGGGATTTGGACGTATCCGTGGTGGGTAGTGTTACAGATGATGGGTTACTTAGGGTTATGAATGATGGTGTGATGGTAGCTGAAATACCAGCCAGGGCTTTGTCCGAGGAATCCCCAGTCTATTTGCGGCCCAAAGAAAGACCTGAATACCTTTCCATGACCCAAAGATTTTCTGTAGATAACCTTCCTGAACCAACAGAATATACGGGAATTTTCCTTAAATTATTGGGATCTCCTAATATTGCCAGCAAGGGGTGGGTTTACGGGCAATATGACCATATGGTGCGAACCAATACTGTGGTTTTACCTGGTTCTGATGCGGCTGTTATAAGAGTGAAGGGGACAAATAAAGGCATTGCAATGACGGTTGATTGTAATAGCCGATACTGTTACCTTGATCCTTACGTAGGTGGGATGATAGCCGTTGCCGAGGCAGCAAGGAATCTGGTATGCTCCGGGGCAAAGCCCCTGGCTATAACCGATTGCCTTAATTTTGGCAACCCTGAAAAGCCTGAGATAATGTGGCAGTTTGAGCAGGCAACTAACGGGATTAGTGATGCCTGTAAAAGACTGAACACTCCGGTGGTGGGGGGAAATGTCAGTTTTTACAATGAGACCCAGGGAGAGGGTATCTACCCTACACCTACAGTGGCTATGGTTGGTATTATTCCCGATATTAACCTTCACCAAACCCAGTGGTTTAAAGATGATGGCGATGTGATAGTAATGCTGGGAAAGATTTACGAGGAGCTGGGGGGCAGTGAATACCTGGCAGTTGTCCATGGCATCGAAGAGGGGATGCCTCCAGGGATTGAGCTGGATTTAGAGATTGCTGTTCAGAATACCTGTTTGGAGGTTATCCAGAAAGGAATAATAAAATCAGCCCATGATTGTTCTGAAGGCGGTATCGCTGTCGCGCTGGCAGAATGCTGTTTCTCGGGACCGAAGTTTAATCGTGGCGCCACGGTAAATATTAGTAAAAATATGAGAGGAGACTGCCTTCTATTTGGAGAATCTCAATCTCGGATTATAGTCTCATTGGATAAGGGTAATTTGGATCATTTTAAGGAAATTGCAGGAAAAAATAAAGCCCCTTTTAATATTATTGGAAGAGTTGGCGGAGATAGATTGGTAATCAACGAACTTATTGATTGTCCTGTGGAGGTTCTTAAACAAAGGTGGAAAAGGGCCATTGAAGAGAGGGTCTGAGGGAAGGGATCAGGAAACCCATAATGTTTGATAAATTTAGAGAAGAATGCGGTGTCTTTGGGGTCTTTGGACATCCTGAAGCCGCCAACCTGACGTATCTGGGATTATATGCCCTGCAGCACCGGGGGCAGGAAAGCGCTGGCATTGTATCATCTGATAGCAGAATACTGCGTTCCCATCGTCAGATGGGCCTGGTTGCGGATATATTCAACGAAGATATCTTAAGCAAGTTAACCGGTTGTAGCGCTATAGGTCATGTGCGGTATTCAACGGCCGGTTCAAGTTTATTAAAAAACGCGCAACCCTTTGTAGTAAGTTACTCTCAAGGGGGTATAGCGGTTGCCCACAATGGGAATTTGGTGAATGCAGGACTGATGAGGCATGAACTGGAGGAGGGTGGCTCAATCTTTCAATCTACAATGGATACAGAGATAGTAGTGCATCTTATGGCAACCTCCCGGGCAAGCTCACTGGTTGAGCGTATAATCGGTGCCCTTTCAAGGATAAAAGGGGCGTATTCTTTGCTATTTCTTACGGAAAGAGAGATGGTTGCTGTCCGTGATCCTCATGGCTTTCACCCTCTGGTTTTGGGAAGGCTTAAGGGTACTTATATAGTATCATCTGAGACCTGTGCCTTAGATTTAATAGAGGCCGAATACATACGTGAGATTGAACCAGGAGAAATTTTGCTTATCGATGATCACGGACTCACTTCCTATAAACCATTCACCCCTTTGAACAAGTGCTGTATATTTGAATTAGTCTACTTCTCGCGTCCTGACAGCAACATATTCGGAAGAAACGTCTATGCTGTTAGAAAAGAGATGGGCAGACAACTGGCTCGGGAAAACCCAGTTGATGCGGATATTGTAATACCTGTGCCAGATTCAGGGATTCCTGCCGCTATTGGTTATGCTGAAGAATCTTCTATACCTTTTGAGATGGGACTCATAAGAAACCACTATGTGGGAAGGACATTTATTGAGCCCCAGCAGTCTATAAGGCATTTTGGCGCAAAGATTAAGCTTAACCCGGTAAAGGACTTTTTGAGGGGGAAAAGGGTGATAGTCATTGATGATTCTATCGTAAGGGGGACTACTTCTCACAAGATAATAAATATGATACGAAACGCAGGAGCCAGAGAAATCCATGTTCGAATAAGCTCTCCTCCTACTGCCCATCCATGCTTTTATGGCATTGACACCCCCGCCAAAACAGAGCTTATTGCTTCTTTTCACACTGTTTCTGAAATCAACCGGTTTATAACTTCTGATTCCCTTGAGTATTTGAGTATTGAAGGACTTAGAGAATCGGTTAAAAATGGTGGATGTGGTTTTTGTGATGCATGTTTTACCGGGGAATACCCCATAGAGCCCCCTGTTGATCTGGACTCCAGGCAACTGACTCTGTTCGAGAGAGAGATAGTTATATAGTTGGTAACAGTTCACGGGTATCAGTTGTCAGAGATCAGGAAAAACTTTAATTTTGAAGTATTATCGACATCTTGATGTTATCCGATAGTTTAATAATTCGGGAAGCTCCGATAGAATCGGAGTTGCCTAACAACTGACAACTGACCACTGATCACTGTTCACTGTTCACTGATCACTGTTCACTGTTCACTGTTCACTGATCACTGTTCGAGAGAGATATGGATTACAAAAGCAGGCTATTAAAAATACTAAAGGAAAAGTCATACGAAAGGGGAAAGTTTGTCTTAGCTTCCGGGAGAGAAAGTGAGATGTATATTGATGGGAAACAGACAACCCTTAGTGCTGAAGGCTCGTATTTGGTGGGCAAGATATTTTATGATATAATCCGAATGTCCAGGGTTCCTATAGATGGGGTAGGGGGGTTGAGTTTGGGCGCAGATCCTATTGTTACTGCCATATCTGTGGTTAGTTATACTGAAGGGAATCCCATCCAGGCATTTATTGTCAGAAAAGAACCGAAAAAACACGGCACGTCGCTATGGATTGAAGGGGTGAAAGGTCTGAGAAAGGGAGCTAAGGTTGCAATAGTAGATGATGTGGTGACAACGGCGGGTTCAACCTTAAAGGCTATCCATCGAGCTGAGGAAGAGGGTTATGAGGTAGTTAAAGTTCTGACTTTGGTCGATAGGGAAGAGGGAGGCAGAGAAAATTTAGCAAAAGAGGGGTATCAACTGGAGGCTGTATTCACAAAAGCAGACTTTCTCCAAGATTGATGAATTAAGATGTCCCCAAAATCCCACCATTCCACCATTCCACCATTCCACCATTCCAATTTCACAATGAAGCGGGACCAGGTCAAATCAAAAAAGGTACAAGGAGATGTTTATTGTGAATGTTAGAAGGAAATTATCTGGCCTTATAAGCATACCATTCCTTTTAATTCCATTAACCTTTTTAACCAATCTTTCCCATGCAATTCAACGAGTTACCCCCGGTAGTATATCGACAAAAGGTCCCATAACAGACAGAATCCCAAGCTCATTGATTAACATGGGAGATGGAGACAAGTCTTACGCTATTCTCGTTGACAAATCGAAACAAAAGCTCTATTTATACTCATACGGCAACCATGGATATGTGTTGTCAAAGATATTTAATTCCTCTACAGGGGAAAATAGCGGCTACAAAGAAAGAAAAGGGGATTTTTAAACCCCGGAAGGGGTCTATTTTGTTACTGAGATCATTGAGGGCAGGGGACTACCATCCAAATATGGAGTGAAGGCCTTCGTACTGGATTACCCTAATTACCTGGATAAAAGAAGGAATAAGGGTGGTAATGGGATATGGCTTCACGGTACAAATAAGGAGTTGATACCTACTGATACAAATGGATGTATAGCCCTGGAAAATGAGGATGTACTTTACCTCTCAAGATATATTGAACCCCATAGCACACCGATAATTATCAAAGAAAAAATAGATTACCTACATAAAGATTCCCTTCTACAGGAGAATAGAGAGATTCAGGATTTTATTTCCAAATGGTTAAGCTATTGGGAAAACAAGGAATTAGACAACTATATGGCAAGTTATTCTGAGAGGTTTCGGTCAGAGAACATGGACTGGCAGTCGTGGAGAGCCAAAAAGAGGTCTCTTAATAGAATATACAAAACAATCAATATAACATTGGAGAACTTGAGAATATTTAGACAAAAGGATAGCGTTGTTGCACTTTTCCTTCAGAGTTACCATTCAGGTAGCTTTGATAGTTTTGGATTGAAGAGATTGTATTTAGAAAAAGGGAAAAATGGTTGGGAGATCATAGGCGAGACATGGAGTCCGTTGCCCCCTTCTTTGAAAAAGTATAGAGCCCGTTTGGCTAAAAATATTCTAAAACCAAAAGAGAAGCCTTTAATTAAACCCACTTTGGAGTTAGAAGAACAATCAATCCGTTCTTTTATTTCTAAATGGAAGGGCTACTGGGAAAACAAAGAGTTAGGCAGGTATATGTCTTGTTATTCTAAAGGGTTCAATGCTAAGGGTATGGGCTGGCAGTCATGGAGAGATTATAAAAAGGCCCTCAATAAAAAGGTACGTACTATTAATATAAAGATAGGTGATATTAAAATACTTAAACAAGAGAATAAGGTAATTGCAGCTTTTCAGCAGGACTATCGTTCAGACAGCTATGACGATTCGGGGATAAAGAGATTGTATTTAGAGAAGAAAGGGGACGACTGGAAAATTGTCGGTGAGGATTGGAAGTCAGATTTTGATAACGATAGTACTCAAAAATAAGCTTCCAGCGAGATAAAGATGAAAAAAGACTCTTTAACCATTATCTTTATGAGGCACGTGGGTAAGATATGGTCATTTGAAATAAAAACCAATAGGTTTATTTATATCCTTATATTGCTTGTATGTTCAATATTAGCCTCTATGTATTTTACCTATGGGTACTTTTCCTTGTGCCGGGAGAGGGCTTTATTGGTCAAAGAGATTCAAAGGTTAGAGTTGGATATTAGAAACCAGTTAAATTCTATTGAAATAAAAGGGGTTAAACCGGTCTATAACCCCAGGAGTGCCCCTGTTTCACGTGGTCCAGGTATTCCAGAAAAATCCAAGATAGCGACACTGTTATCATCGAAAATCAGTATAGGAGATTTTAAGGTGGTGACGGCTAAATCAGAGCCGGATATTATTAATTTTACCTTTACAGTATTTAACAACACTGAAGACAATAGACTGGTTTCTGGATACATAGCAATGATAGCGCAAAATGAAGATATTAACCCTCCCATCTGCGGGGCATCTTCCATGGTTGAAGTTAAAAACGGGGTTCCCGTGGACTACAGAAAGGGACAGTTCTTTGCAATAAAGTATTCAAAACCCTTAAAAGGATGTATTAAAAGGCCAAAAGGAGGGGTAGGGTTTAAAGAAATTGTAATCTTTGTTTATTCAATTGAGGGGGATATTTCGCTGAAGAAATCCTTTAAGATTGATCCTTCCCAAGAGAATCGAGGCGGGGGTTGATTCTTTTGTAATAGGCAATATTGAGAAAGGAGGTCAGTGCGGAAGATATGCTTAGAATGAGATTTCTGCTTAAAAAAGCATTTACTCCGATAACTATAATGGTAATACCTCACAGCAGCAGAAAACCGTTCAGTCTCAAGATACCTTCTATAGGCATATTCATTTCAGTGCTCCTCTGGCTCATTGGAACCGGTTATGTCTTCTCAATAGCTATTGACACGCTTGAATATTACAGGATGCAGGAGAAGGTTCAGTATTATTCCGACGAGTTTCTGGAAATGAAGACAACAATGTCAGCGCTTAAAAAAACGGAAGCTGAGTTCAAAAAACTCTTTTCTCTGAAATCCAAAGAAGATGTTCTTGAAAACGTGGATACATCAGACAGCGGCGTAATTGACATGGAAGCTCTGAAGAAGCAGATAAAAAAGACGGTTGAAGACATTGGAGAGATAAAAGATTACCTGAGCCAGCGAAGAGACCTTTACATGGCAACACCCAAAGGCTGGCCTCTCATAGGGAATGTAACTTCACCCTATGGCAAAAGGAAGCATCCTATAACCGGTGAAAAAGATTTTCACAACGGAATAGATATAAGCTCCTCTCCGGGCAATCCTGTTACAGTCACTGCTGACGGCATAGTGAGTTTTGCCGGATGGCATGGCATTGGCGGCAATATTGTAGTTGTCGAGCACGGTTTCGGATTTTCAACGGTTTATGCTCATAACAAGACGATTGAGGTTAAGATAGGCCAGAAGGTAAAAAGAGGAGATGTCATATCCTATGTCGGCTCGACAGGAGAGGCAACAGGTCCCCATCTTCATTACGAAGTATGGGAAAACGGCAGTCCTGTTAATCCGAAACCTTTTATCTAAGGGGGGGAATTAAGAAATGGGTTCAATTGGTTCAATGTTTTCAAAAAACACAGAAAAACTCGGGTCATTTATCGGCAGCAACTGTCATTTCAAAGGCGACATAAAAGCACAGGGGACACTGCGGATTGACGGCACAGTTGAAGGCAATATTGAAGCTAACTGGCTCATACTTGGAGAAACAGCGCATCTTAAAGGCGATACCGTCTCAAGAGGCATTATTGTCGGAGGCAGGGTTGACGGCAATCTGAACGCCAGAGAAATTATAGAGATTAAGGCAAAAGGACAGGTTACAGGGGAGATTACGACAAGCAAACTCAGCATTGCAGAAGGTGCAATGTTTAACGGCCGTTCTTCAATGTTCAGAGAAGAATCAAATGTGGTTGAACTGCAGGCAAAGGAAAAGGTGAAATAAAAATAGGGAAGGTGAAACATGGAATGGAAGACTAGAGTTACAGAGATGCTGGGGATAAAGTATCCTATTATTCAAGGGTCATACGGAGGATTTGGCACTTCGGCGATTGCAGCACCTGTTTCCGAGGCAGGGGGGGTGGGTATTATTACTGCGGGGGCTTTGAAAACTCCGGAAATGCTGAGGGAAGATTGAAGGAAGACCCTGATGCTGATACGTCGTTTGAAAGCGATGAAGTACTAAAACTTGCTCCTGGCTCTCTGGCTGTGAGCGGAATAGACAAGATATTAACTGTGAAGGAACTCATAGACAGCATTATTAATGGTGCTGAAGACATTCTAAAAAGCGGGGTTTTTGCTGGGATAAGGGGTTAGAGAGTAGTAAGAGTTTTATATAAAGGAGGAAAGGATTATGATCAGATTAATAGGGTTTTTCTTTGCGGCTATCTTTTATTTCAATGGGATTCCCCATTTCATTCAAGGGATATGTGGCAAAACTCACATGACCCCCTTCGCCCGCAAGTCACGTCCTTTGACCAATGTGATCTGGGGATTGATCAACTTTGTTATTGGAGAGGTGATAATGCACTTATCCAAAACGGACACATGGGAACCTTCCCAGATAGTGGCTTTCTGGCTGGGAGCAATTGTGATCTCTGTATACCTATCCATTTTCTGGAGCAATCCAGAGGCCAGGCTTCCATGGCATAAGGATTAAAAAGTTTTACCACTGTTATTCTAAAACTATACCTACGGCTGTGCCTTTCGCTACCAATCTATCGCTCTGGTCTTTGACCTCTACTTCTATTATTCTTGTCTTACGCCCATTGTGGATTACCCATGCCTCGGCAACTATGTCTTCGTCTATCTTGGGAGAAGAAATAAAATTAACACTGAACTGACCCCCAACACACGGCCCCAAGGTCATAGCTGCGGTTCCACAAGTGTGATCGGCTAATGACAGGATGGCACCGCCATGAGGAGCCTTTGAGGGATTTAGCAACTCCTGCTTCAGCTTCAGGGATATCCTTGCTTTACCTTTAGAAACTTCAATTACTTTTAATCCAAGGAGCTTTGCATAACTGGAATTGTTACTCATTTCAGATATAGAATGAACATCATGGGAAATATTGCTTTTTGTTTTAACACTCATTGTATTCTTCCTCTGGGATCAACGATAGTATCTGTTTTCCAATTTGCATCATCTCTTTCCGGGTAGTCTCTATTGAAATGTAGGCCTCTGCTTTCCTTTCTTGTCAGGGCAGATTCTATTATTAGCCTGGCTACTATGGCTATATTTCGGAGCTCCACCAGATCGCTGGTTATGGTAAAATTCCAGTAATATTCCGTTATCTCTTCTTGAAGAAGTTGAATTCTCCTTTTGGCCCTCTTTAGCCGTTTATCGGATCTTACAATTCCTACATAGTTCCACATAAGACGTCTGATCTCGTCCCAATTTTGAGATACGACCACAGACTCGTCGCTATCTACGGCACCACTGGAATCCCATTGCGGAATCTGGGGGGGGCTTTTTCGATCGTCCTTGAGATCCTTGACACTTTTGATAGATGCACTATGACTGAATACCAATGCCTCTAAAAGAGAATTGCTTGCCAGTCTATTTGCTCCGTGGAGTCCGGTAAAGGCTGTTTCTCCACAGGCATAGAGCTTTTTTATGCTGGTCTCTCCGTTAATATCCGTCACTACTCCACCACATATATAATGAGCAGCAGGAACAACCGGAAGGAGTTCCTTTGTCATATCAATCCCGAAGGAAAGGCACCTTTCGTAAATATTGGGGAACCTCCGTTTGATTAAATCAGCATCCCTGTGGCTGATGTCTAGAAACACACAATCATCACCGCTCTTTTTCAATTCATTGTCTATTGCCCGGGCCACTATGTCTCTTGGCGCAAGATCCCCTGAGGAGTGGTATATCTTCATAAAAGGTGTACCATCTCCCAGCCTGAGAATACCTCCTTCTCCTCTGAGGGCTTCAGATATTAAGAAGGACTTTGCCTCAGGGTGATACAAGCAGGTTGGGTGGAACTGAATGAATTCCATATTGGCTATCCTGGCGCCTGCCCTGTATGCCATTGCCATTCCATCCCCGGTAGCAATATCGGGGTTGCTGGTGATAAGATAGACCTTGCCTGCTCCTCCAGTAGCCAGGAGGGTCACTTTCGAAAGGAAGGTATGAATGGCGTTTCCCTTAATATCCAGGACATATGCCCCCCAGCACGTATCCTCTCTGTCTGCACCAAATCTTCCCCACTTGTTGACCTTTGACTGGATAATAAGGTCTATGGCAATCATGTTTTCATATAATTTGATGTTTTTATTCGATTCTATCCTTTCTATTAATGCCTTTTCTATTGCTTGACCGGTAAAATCTGAGGCATGGACAATCCTCCTCTTTGAGTGTCCACCCTCTTTACCCAGATCGTATTTAGAACCGGTATCTCCTTCACCACCGGTAAATTTCACCCCCCAACCTTCCAGGTCTCTTATTCTGTCAGGGCCGTTCTCCACAACCATCTTGACCACGTCCTCATGGCAGAGTCCGTCACCAGTTATCAAGGTGTCCTTAATGTGCAGATCGAAGCTATCACCATCATTCAAAACCGATGCGATGCCACCCTGGGCGTAGTTGGTACTTGATTCTATCTTGTTTTTTTTAGTAACAATTGCGACAGTACCATATTTTGAGACCTTGAGGGCAAATGTCAACCCGGCAATGCCACTCCCTATAACCAGAAAGTCAGTCTTTATCTCCAATAGTCTGCCCCTTGTTTGTACAATTAATCTAGTGGAATGTCCCTTTAATACCTTTATTATGAATTACTATAAATATTCCCTCCCCCTTGATGGGGGAGGGGCAGGGTAGGGGTGAAGAATCGCTATGTTGCCCCCTCCCCTTAATCCCCTCCCACCAAGGGAGGGGAGACATTTTTAGTAAAGTTATTTATGAGTCAAAGCACTAGTATAATTACAATTGCCCTTTCTTTATTATATATCCAGGTTAATGTCAAGGTTTTTTGCCTATAAAAGTCCCTCCCTCCAATGGTGGGGTTTCCCTAAAAATGACACCATCATCTGGCTTAAACGGACTTCACATTCCTGGTGGTTAATAATATAAAATTTTAAGTCAGATTATAAATAAGCTTTACATTAACACATACATTATGGTATCCATTATGGTCGAATGTCAATTAGTAACAATGAATTATCTAAAGACAGACACTCATTTGCTACTATAGGAGCTTTGTGAAATATGGGTCTTGTGTTATAAAAAAACAAGGGAGGATTTAACCTAAGATATAAATAACCTTTGTGTCTTTGTGCCTTGGTGGCGACCTGAGTAGTTACTAGAGTTCTAAGATAATGAAGTGAAAGATGGAGGTGGAATGTGGAGTATCCTTTAGAGGGGATTCGGATTTTAGAAT